>Ga0256405_10000636_pt1 | contig 112675 bp, 90 predicted proteins | sample RumenRJG_02DNA_FD_189096 | JGI IMG/M metagenome (GOLD analysis project Ga0256405, IMG submission 189096) | Bovine rumen microbial communities from Lethbridge, Alberta, Canada - RJG_02 | ecosystem: Host-associated > Mammals > Digestive system > Stomach > Rumen | place: Canada: Alberta...
TTACCAGTGGTCGAACATGCCGAATGCGTTGACAAGCGCGAGCTCGACGGCGCAGGTGAATGCCGTGGCCACGCTGATGTATCATGTGGGTGTGGCGGACGAGATGAAATACAGCAACTCTGCGAGCGGAGCCTCGAATTACCAGAGCTTCGGATATATAGACCCGTCGTCGCAGAATTCGCTGGTGTCGTATTTCAAGTACAGCCCCGATATGGCGGTGCTGCCGCTTGACGATTTGGGGTCGGCGGAGTATTCGGCGCGGCTGCGGGCAGAGATGGTCGCGGGGCGTCCGGCGCTTATATCGGGATACGACACGACGGCGGGACACAGTTTTGTGATTGACGGCTACGATGCCGCGGGCCTGTTCCACGTGAATTGGGGCTGGGGCGGCAGCTGCGACGGATATTATATGGTTACGAATCTGGAGCCGGCGGAGAGCGGCATTGGCGGCAACAATGGCAGCTACCACATGAGCGAGGTGGCGTTGGTGGGCATAAGGCCCAATACGTCGTGGGGTGCTGGTGGCACAGTGACGTTGTCTACCGACGGCACCGCGGGCTGCAGCGTTACGGGCGGAGGCAGCTATGCCTTCGGCGACACGGTGACCTGCCGCGTGAGCAGTGTGCCGGAGGGTTACCGCTTTGTGAAGTGGAACGACGGGACACCTATACCTGTGCGCGAGTTTGTGGGCACGGGTGGCAACTATAGCTACACGGCGCAGTTCGAGCAGCTGCATGGCGACACGTTGTCGTACAGCAGCAGTCTCTGCATAGGTACTTTTGGCAATACGGACGGAATGTGGGGCATACGGTTGCCGTCGTCGGTGCTGGAGGCCGGGAAGGAGTTGTGCGCGGTGCAGTTCTACACCAAGGAGGCCGGAAGCTATACGGTGAAGGTGTTCACGGGCACCACGGGTCCCACGCAGCTGGCTTACAGCGGCACCGCCACTGTGAGCGTCTCGGAGGGGTGGCAGACTCATCAGCTGAGCACCCCGTTGACGGTGAGCGGCAGTGAGAATATATGGCTGGCGATAGCCCATCCGACGGCTTCGGTGCCGGCGACTTTCGGTTGCGGCAACAGCGACGCCTTCCTGTGGGGCTCGGACTTGAATCCCTACAGCGGATATGCTTTCATGATCAGGGGTATTTTCCACACGGCGACGTCGGCGATGGGCGACACAATCTCCTATTGCGGCAACAGCGCTTTTGTCACCAATATCACAGCCGGAGGCAATGCGTTCTCGTGGGGCATCATGCTGCCGGCCAGCCAGCTTGCGGGACGCAACTACCTGAAGGGCATCAAGGCATATATCGGCCAGGGCGAGCAATACACCATCAACGTGTATACGGGCGCCACGGAGCCTTCCACGCTGCTGCATACGCAGGCCCATGTGTTTGGAGCGGGCGACACGGCGTGGCAGGAGGTGGCCCTCGACGCAACGGTGGCCATCCCTTCGGGACAGAACCTCTGGATATTCCTGACCAGCACGAAGGCGTCGGCCTGCAACTATACGGGCGACACGAACAGCGACTGGCTTATCTACAACAACCAGCTGATGAACCTGCAGGCGGCGGGGACAGACCTCAACTTCTCGTGGCTGCTCAAGGCCGTTACGACGGCCACGCTGCCGGTGCTGCCGGCCCCGACGGTGTATGTGAGCGGTCCCACGGTGGTGATGACGGGTTCCGCAGCGACGTTCAACGCTACGGCCACGAGCGGAGCCAGCGTGAGCTGGACCCTGGCCGGAGCCACACCCTCCAGCGCCACAGGCGCCACCGTTACGGCTACGTGGAACACCCCCGGCACCTACAGGGTCATTGCTACTGCCAGCAATGCCTCGGGCACCGGTCGCGACACGCTCATGGTGGATGTTATCACCTGCACGACAATTACCAGCTTCCCCTATGAACAGAACTTCGACAACCCGGCCACACTGCCCTGCTGGACAATTATCGATGCCGACAATGACGGCTATGGATGGGACTTCCAGACCTCGGACGGCATAGCCACCTCGGCTTCGTATATCGATGACGTGGGGGTCCTCACGCCCGACAACTGGCTCGTTACGCCCCAGATGCAGTTTACGGCAGGGGCGAACTACAAGCTGACGTTCATGGTGCGAGGCACAACGGATGGCTACTATGCGGAGCACTATGGCGTATATGTCTCCACCACGGGGACGGCGCCGTCCGATTTCACCTTGCTGAGAGAGAACACCCTTACCAATACCAACTGGTACAACGATACCGTCGACCTGTCGTCCTATGCCGGTCAGACGGTCTATGTGGCATTCCGCCACTTCAACTGCACGGACCAGTACTGGCTTGCCCTCACCGGCGTGATGGTGCGGGAATCGCGTAGTATCTACAACGATGGCGACACTATCTCTTATGTGGGCAATAATCCCTACGAGGGAAGCATCAATGCCGGAGGCACCCCCTTCTACTGGGGAATCATGCTTCCTGCATCGCAGCTCGGCGGGCGCAACTACCTTGAAGCGGTGAACTTCTTTGCCAGCAGTGCCGACAACTATACGCTCTATGTCTTCAGCGGTGGCACCAACAGCCCCTCCACGCTGCGCTATACCCAGAGCGTTGCGGTGAGCAATACGGGCTGGCAGACGATGGTCCTCGACACGATCCAGGCCATAGCGTCAGGGCAGAATCTGTGGGTTGTCATGTACAGCCCCGTGGCGAGCGGAGCCCTCCACTCCGGGTCGACCAACAGCGACTGGCTGTCGCTCGACGGAAACTCGTGGGAACATATTACCGGATACGATTATAATTATTCGTGGATGATCAAGGCTGTTACGTCGGCCACGGCACCCACCTACAGCGTCAGCGTTGTCAGTGCCAATCCAAGTATGGGCAGTGTCAATGGTGGAGGCAGCTATGCCTCCGGCACCAGCATCACCCTCACCGCAACGGCCGCCACGGGGCACCACTTTGTGCAGTGGCAGGATGGCAACACCGACAATCCCCGTACCGTCGTTGTCGTCGGCGATGCCACCTACACGGCGACCTTCGCCGTTGACAGATACACCATCGCCGTGCAGCCCAACAATCCGTCCTACGGACATGTCAGTGGCGGCGGTACATACGATTATATGCAGCCTGTCACCCTGACGGCCACGCCCTATACGGGTTATCGTTTCGTGGGCTGGAGCAACGGCGTCACCACCACGCCCTACTCGTTCCCGGCAGTGGAGGATGTCAATCTGACGGCTATCTTCCAGGCGGAAGAGGATCCCACGGAATACTATACGCTTACGGTTGTTTCGGCCGATCCTGCGATGGGCACTGCGGAGGGTGGCGGAGTTTATGCCGAGGGCGAGACGGTCACCATCAGTGCCACGGCTAACAGTGGGTACCACTTTGTGCGTTGGCAGGATGGCAATACCAGTGCATCGCGAAATGTCACGGTGACGTCCGACGCGACCTACACCGCCTACTTTGAGGCGGATGCTGTGGGCATCGACGATGTCTACGCCAGCCAGCAGCCTGTGCTTAGTCCCAATCCGGCATCCAGCATGGTCAGCATCAGCAACCTGTGCGAGCAGGCACGCATCGAGTTCTTCGATGTGGCAGGCCGTGAGGTGCTGGCGGTTGACTGCCAGCAGCAGACCACGGCTACCGTGGATGTGAGCCATCTCGACGCCGGGACCTACTTTGTACATATCATTTCACGCAACGACAAAAACAATCCTATAGTACTCAAACTTCTCAAAATAGACTAAGAAATGCGCTACGAAGTTGATTTTCTCGTGGTAGGATCCGGCATTGCCGGTCTCTCCTTTGCCTTGAAAGTGGCCCCGTATGGCAAGGTGATAGTGCTCACCAAGGGCGATGCTGCCGAGGGTAGCACGCGCTATGCCCAGGGGGGTATCGCCGCTGTGATGTACGACAGCGACTCGTTCGACAAGCACATACACGACACCCTTGTTGCCGGTGATGGCATCTGCGACCGCGAGGTGGTGGAGATGACCATCCGTGAGGCGCCGGACCGCATCCGTGAGTTGGTGCAATACGGTGTCAATTTTGACCTCGACCGCAAGGGCAACCGCTTTGACCTCCATCGTGAGGGTGGACACTCCGAGTTCCGAATCCTTCACCACAAGGACAATACGGGCGAGGAGATAGAGCGTGGCTTGCTCGAGGCGGCCCGCCGCCACCCCAATATCGAGATACGTGAACGCCAGTTTGCCATCGACATTATCACGCAGCACCACCTCGGTCAGCGTGTCACCAAGCACACGCCCGGCATCGAGTGCTATGGCGTCTATGCCCTCGACTGCGATACCAACCGCATCGATACATACCTGGCAGGAGTTACACTTTTGGCCACCGGCGGAATGGGCAATGTGTATTCGACCACGACGACCCCGGTTATTTCCACCGGCGACGGTGTGGCCATGGTGCACCGAGCCCGCGGTGTGCTGAGCGATTTGGAATTCATGCAGTTCCATCCTACCAGTCTGTACAATCCTGCCGAGAAGCCCGCCTTTCTCATTACCGAGGCCATGCGCGGAGCCGGAGCCATACTGAAGGATCGCAATGGCAACGAGTTTATGCAGAAATATGACTCGCGCCTCAGCCTTGCACCACGCGATATTGTGGCACGCGCTATTGACAACGAAATGAAGCTGTCGGGTAAGGAGTATCTGTATCTTGATGCCCGCGGTATAGGCAAGAAGCATCTCATTGAAGGGTTCCCCACCATATATGCCAAGTGCCTGAGCATTGGTATCGACATTACACGCGATATGATACCCATACGTCCGGCGGCCCACTACCAGTGCGGCGGCATCAAGGTGGACCGCAATGGTGAAAGCTCGATTCTCAACCTTTACGCTGCCGGCGAGTGTTCGTGCACCGGACTGCATGGCGGCAACCGCCTGGCCTCCAACTCGCTGCTGGAAGCTGTCGTCTATGCGCACAATGCGGCGCAGTCGGCGATTGAGAAGATGCAGAATTCGAAATTGAAAATAAGAAGCGAAGTACCCGACTGGAATGCAGAAGGCATGGTGCTCAACGAAGAGATGGTGCTCATCACACAGACCAAGAAAGAGCTGCAGGAGATTATGTGGAATTATGTGGGTATTGTCCGCAGCGACTTGCGCTTGCAGCGAGCTTTCGACCGTTTGAATCTTATTTTCCGCGAGACGGAAGATTTGTACAACCGGTCGGTCCTCACGGAGCCGCTTTCAGAATTGCGCAACTTGATAGCTTGTTCCTATTTGATTATCAAGATGGCCCGTGCCCGTAGGCAGAATGTGGGTCTGCACTACAGTCTCGACCTTATCAAATAGTCATTGTATGATACAGATGTTTCAGGGTGGAAAAGTAGCATGTCAGGAAAAAAAGTTTAATTTTTTTACATCTGTTTTCAAAAAAATGATTATCTTTGCACCGCAAATTAAATAAAATAACAGTTTAACAACATAAAAATAAGTAACATGACATCATTATTGGTTCTTTTGCAGGCAGCCGCCAGTATGGCATGGGGCTACCTTGGAGCAGCAGTCGGAGCCGGCTTGGCTACCATTGGCGCAGGTATCGGTATCGGTAAAATCGGCCAGGGCGCTATGGAGGGCATTGCCCGCCAGCCTGAGTCGGGCAGTTTCATTCGTTCGTCGATGATTATTGCCGCCGCTCTTGTGGAAGGTGTTGCCTTCTTCGCCGTGGTTATCTGCCTCTTGGTGGCAGTGAAATAAAAAAAACGCCACACTCCGTACACACTATGGGCCGGCGATTGGCCGGCCCTTTTGAAACGAATATTAGAGAATTAGTAAGATATGAACAACCCTCTGATTAACCCTGGCCTGGGTACCCTGCTGTGGATGCTGATATCGTTCGGCATACTGGCTTTTATCCTCATCAAATGGGGATGGCCGGCACTGCTGAAAGGCCTTCACAGCCGTGAAGAGGCCATTACGGCTTCACTGTCGGAGGCTGCCAAGGCTCGTGAGGAGATGAAACATCTGGTGGCACACAACGAGGAATTGCTTCGTCAGGCCAAAAAGGAGCGCGACGAGATGTTGCGTGATGCGCGTATGACGAGCGAGAGCATCATTGAGGAGGCACGCAACCGTGCCACCGAAGAAGCCAACCGCATTGTAGACACAGCCCGCGAGAACATCAACTATGAGAAGCTCAAGGCTATGCACGAGTTGAAAAACCAGGTGGCCAATCTTAGCATCGAGATTGCCGAAAAGCTTATCCGTGCTGAGTTGAGCGACAAGTCGAAGGCCGACGCCCTGATTCAGAAAGAACTTGAAATGATGGAGTTGAAGTAATGCCATGAGTACCTACCGTATCAATACCCATTATGCCAAGGCTCTGATTCTTCTTTCGGAAGAGACGGGCACGATGGACCGCGTGTCGGAGGATATGAGGCTGGTGGAACGGGTCTGTGCCGAGAATCGCGAGTTGAATGTGATATTCTCCAATCCAGTGATTCCGAAAGACAAGAAGCTGGCCATAGTGAAGGAACTCTTCGGAGAGCGCGTGTGTGAGGCGACGATGGCTTTCCTGCTTTTTGTCACTCGCAAGAATCGTTCGGTGAACATGCGCGGCATAGCAAGCGCATACATCGAGATGTACCGTGAAAAGAAAGGCATTATTCTGAGCGATCTTGTGACACACCAACCCATCGATGATGTGGCGCGCAAGATGGTCACCGAGATGGTGGAGGCATACACCGGCAAGTCTGTCGAACTTCACGACCGTACAGACCCCAAGATGCTTGGGTGTTTCAAGTTGGAGTTCGACAACAAGATGTACGATGCTCGTATACGCACCAAAATCCGCCGCATGCGCATCGAGTTCGCAAAGAATGAATACGAAAGCAAACTGTAATTATTATGTCAGATATCAAACCTGCCGAAGTATCGGCAATCTTGAAGAAACAACTGGCCGATGTCAGCCTTGAGACCCATCTGGAAGAGGTGGGCACTGTGCTCACTGTGGGCGACGGCATTGCCCGCGTCTATGGCCTGAACAATGCCCAGAGCGGCGAACTCGTGGAGTTCGACACCGGCGACCAGGGCATTGTGCAGAACCTCGAGGAGGACAATGTCGGCGTGGTGATGCTCGGCGAAGTGAGCACCATCAATGAGGGCGACACTGTGAAACGTACGCGTCGCATTGCTTCGCTGCCTGTGGGCGAAGGCCTGTTGGGACGTGTTATCAATACCATCGGAGAGCCTATCGACGGCAAGGGTCCCATTGCGGGGGAGACTTGCGAGATGCCTCTGGAACGCAAAGCCCCGGGCGTTATCTATCGCCAGCCTGTCGAGCAGCCTCTGCAGACGGGTATTAAAGCCATTGACTCGATGATTCCTATCGGACGTGGCCAGCGTGAGCTTATCATTGGCGACCGCCAGACTGGCAAGACAGCCATTGCCATTGACACCATCATCAACCAGCGTGGCAACTATGAGGCCGGCAAACCTGTATATTGCATCTATGTGGCCTGTGGCCAGAAAGGTTCCACTGTGGCCAACATGGTGAAAAACCTCGAGGAAAAGGGTGCTATGGCCTATACTATCGTTGTGGCAGCCACGGCTTCCGACCCTGCTGCCATGCAGTTCTATGCTCCCTTCGCAGGTGCCGCCATCGGCGAATATTTCCGCGACACGGGACGCGATGCCTTGGTCATCTACGACGACCTCTCCAAACAGGCTGTGGCCTACCGCGAGGTCTCGTTGCTGCTCCGTCGCCCGCCGGGACGCGAAGCCTACCCTGGCGATGTGTTCTACCTCCACAGCCGCCTGCTGGAGCGTGCCGCACGTATTATCCAGAACGACCAGATCGCCGCTCAGATGAACGACCTGCCCGCTTCGCTGCAAGGCAAGGTGAAGGGTGGTGGCTCTTTGACGGCCTTGCCCATCATCGAGACGCAGGCAGGTGACGTTTCGGCATATATCCCCACCAACGTCATTTCCATCACCGACGGCCAGATATTCTTGGAGACCAACCTCTTCAACAGTGGCGTGCGTCCGGCTATTAATGTCGGTATCTCCGTGAGCCGTGTCGGCGGCAAAGCCCAGATCAAGTCCATGAAGAAGATTGCGGGTACGCTGAAGATCGACCAGGCTCAGTACCGTGAGCTGGAGGCTTTCTCCAAGTTCGGCTCCGACCTCGATGCAGCCACCAAGGCCGTGCTCGACAAGGGTGCACGCAACGTGGAGGTGCTGAAGCAACCTCAGTACTCGCCCATGCCTGTTGAAGAGCAGGTGGCCATCATCTATTGCGGCACCAAGGGATTGTTGCAGAGGGTGCCTGTGGACAAGGTGCGTGCCTTCGAGAAGGAGTTCCTCTTCCAGATGCGTAGCCAGCATGCTTCGATTCTCGAGAACCTGAAAGCTGGTAAACTTGTGGACAGCGACTTGGACGAAATGAAAGGCGTGGCCCTCGACTTGGCAGAACGCTATAAATAATAATGTATTATGGCTAATCTAAAGGAAGTCAGGACACGTATCTCCTCGGTGAGCTCGACGCAGCAGATTACCTCTGCCATGAAGATGGTCTCTGCCGCCAAGTTTCGCCGTGCCCAGAACGCCATCATCGGCATGCGTCCCTACGCCTCGCAACTCGACGAGATTGTGTCCGATATCGACACCGGTGGCGAGGTGCTGACGCCCTACCATATTGTCCGCCCATTGCGCAATGTTTTGCTGATAGTGGTCACCTCGAACAAGGGCCTCTGCGGAGCTTTCAACAGCAACGTCATTAAACAGGCCACCGCCCGCATAGAGTATTATAAGACCCAATTACCCGAGGATGGTGAGCTGCGTGTGTTGTCGATTGGCAAGAAGTCGTCCGAACAGCTGGTACGTCGTAAAGATATTTCCCTCACCGTGAACGACGACCTGCTCGACAGTGCTTCGTTCGAGGCCGTGGCCACACTTGCAGACAGCATCATGGAGGCCTTCTCCCGCAAGGAAATAGACCGTGTGGAGGTAGTCTATAACCAATTCAAGAACTCCCTTTCACAGGTGCTCTCCACCGACCGGTTCCTTCCCATCAGCCCTTCCAATCGGGCAGGCGACAGCCAGTCCAAAGGCATGAGGAACGATTACATCTACGAACCCTCCAAAGAGGATATCGTTCGCAGCATGGTTCCTCTGACGCTCAGGTCGACGCTCTATCGCATGATCCTCGATTCGCTGGCATCGGAGCATGGCGCCCGCATGACGGCCATGCAAAAGGCTACCGACAATGCCACCGAGCTGCTCAAAGACTTGCGTCTGAGTTACAACAAAGCCCGTCAGGCTGCCATTACCAACGAAATTATCGAGATTGTCAGTGGCTCAGAAGCCTTGAAAGGATAGTACAACCCTCAACAAGGGGCACCACCAAAACATTTGCGGTGCCCCTTTTTATCTTTTTATATATCAGAGAGAAACCTAACGCCATGAAAAGATATCTTGTACTGAGTATAGCTTTGATGGCCCTCGTCGTGGCCAGTGGCAAGCCTGTTGATGTGGCTACAGCCCGTCGTGTCGCTGCCCGGGTGCTGATGAAGTCGGTGGTCGATGCTACCCCTGTAGACTTCACCCAGTGCTATCTTTTCAATGCCGCTGATGGCCGGGGATTCGTCCTCGTCTCTGCATCCGATTGTGTTCGTCCCCTCTTGGCCTACTCGCACACCAGCACTTTCCCCGCCACGGATATGCCTGCCAACTTGCGAAGTTGGATTGATGGCTATATGCGTGCCATCGCCGCCACCGAGGATGCTATGGCCGTGCCCACACCGGAGATTGTGTCCCAGTGGAGACAGCTCCTTTCCGATGGGTTGAAAAGCGGAAACCAAGTAGGCCCGTTGCTCACCACCTGCTGGAACCAGCGCCCTTACTACAACGACCTGTGTCCATACGATGTAGGACACTCCACCTATACCTACACAGGCTGTGTGGCCACGGCCATGGCCCAGATTATGCGTTTCTGGAGCCATCCCGCTGTCGGTATGGGCAGCCATTCGTATAACCATCCTCTTTATGGTGTTCTCTCGGCTTGTTTTGACACCACTCACTACGACTGGCCTCACATGCCCGACAGCCTCAATGCCTCGAGCAGCAATCAAGAGGTTTTCGCTATAGCGCGTCTCTGTAGCGATGCCGGCATAGCAGTGGACATGAGCTATGGCCCGCAGGCCAGTGGAGCCAACACTTCTTCCAACGGCAGCATCTCTTATGCCTCGGCCGAGAATGCCCTGAAGACCTATTTCCGCTACAGTCCTCAACTGCATGCGGCCTTCAAGGACGAATACACCGACAGTCGGTGGGTGGCAATGATGAAGCAAGAATGCGACGAGGGCCGTCCTGTACTCTACTCGGGCAACGGCATCTCCAATGCTGGCCACACTTTTGTCCTCGACGGCTACGATTCGCTGGGCTATTTCCATTTCAACTGGGGCTGGGGTGGCTATGCCAATGGATTCTACTGCATCGACTCTCTCAATCCCTACTCGGGATACAGCTTCACTCAGAGCAACGAGGCCATCGTCGGCATCCGCCCGGCTTCGCCAGTGTCCGACTCTGTTTGCACTGTCAACGTAGTTGCAAACGATAGCCTTATGGGCACCGTCCTCGGATCGGGTACCTATCGTTCTGGCGCCGACACCGTCAACCTCATTGCACGTGCCAGCGAGGGCCACGTCTTCTCCCATTGGGCCTCGGGGTCCGTCTACGACCCCAACAGCTTCATCGCATACGACGATTTGACCGACAGCGCAATCTTCCGTCTGCTCCGTGGTGATACCATTTGCTATTCCAAGAAGCTCTTCACCACCTGGCAGGGTAGCAACAGCGACACTGTCGAATGGGGCATCCGGGTGCCCGCCGCATCGTTTGCCCATAACACCCTTACCGAGGTCCAGTTCCTCCTCGCCTCGGTCACAACCCACGAACTCAACATCTACCTGGGCGACAGCATCTGCCCTCAGACGTTGGCCTACCATGCCACCATTGTCGATATAAGCGGCAACCAGCAACACACGTGGTTCAGGCACGCCCTCACCACCCCCCTCAGCCTCGACACCGCTGCTCCCGTATGGATAACCTTAAGCGTTGTCGCCGAGGGCGACAGACCCATCGCCTTGGGACGCTACTGCGGCAACAGCGACGGCTCATGGCTCCGCGTATCCGGCGCCTGGTGTCAGGTCGACGTCCAGTATGACATTTATTACTCTTGGCTGATTCGCGCCATCACGGCCCCCAATACCTATCATGTCTCCGCCTCGCCCAACGATGCCCGTATGGGTGAAGTTTCGGGCGCTGGCGACTATTGTCCGGGCGATACCTGCACACTCCTCGCCACCCCCATTCCGCCCTATCGGTTCACGGGGTGGAGCAATGGCAGCCTGGACAACCCGCTGCGCTTCATCGTAACGGCCGATACCGCTCTCGTGGCCGTCTTTGCCGGCAGCGAAGGCATCGATGATGTCGACAGTGCTCCCCTTGCCGTCTATGCCGAGGGACTTTCGCTCTCCGTCGACAATCCGGAAGGACGTCATGTGGCGCTCTTTGACATCATGGGCCGACGGCTGATGTCCTCCAGCAGCACACATATCGACTGCGGCCTCCCCGTGGCCGGAGTCTATTTGATTCATGCCGACGGTCTCCCCGTCCGGCGTATTGTTGTTATCAATTAAACTTTCGATTATGACCAAACACATTCTTCTGTCTCTCACCACACTACTGCTGACCTTGCCTGTATGGGCCAGGCCTGTCGCTCCCGACAAGGCTCGCATTGTGGCCGCCCACCTGCTGCAGAAAGAGGTGGTCGACGTCACCCCCCAACGTTTCTCCGAGTGCTACCTCTTCGCCGGCACCGACGGCCAGGGGTTCGCCCTCATCGCTGCCGACGATTGCGTCCGCCCCGTTTTGGGCTATTCGCTTACCGGCACCTTCCCCACCGCCTCCCTGCCAAACCATATCTCCAGCTGGATTGAAGCCTATGAGCGCAACATCGCCTCGCTGAAGAAACTCGGCATCGAGGAGTCGGAGCAGGTGAAGCAGGAGTGGCAGATGCTTGCCGGCACCAAGTTCCGCACCGTACGCGACACCGCTGTGGGCCCCCTGATGACCACCACCTGGAACCAGGCGCCATTTTACAACAGGATGTGCCCCATGCGCCTCTCCGACAGCGCCTATTCCGTCACGGGCTGCGTGGCCACGGCCATGGCACAGGTGATGAAGTACTGGAACCACCCCGTCGTGGGTCGCGGCTCCCATTCCTACACACCCCAGGGCTTCGGCCTCCAGAGTGCCCGGTTCGACTCCACCTATTATGATTGGGCCCACATGTCCGACCACCTCGACTGGAGCAGCACCCAGCAGCAAATCGACGCCGTGGCGTTGCTCATGTACCATGTGGGCGTCGCTGTCGAAATGTCCTACAGCCCCGAGAGCAGCGGCGCGCATGTCTCTGCCTATGGCAACCCCGCCTCCGCCTCGGCCGAGAACGCCCTCAAGAACTATTTCCGCTACAATCAGGCCCTCTTCGCGGCCTACCGCGATAATTACACCGACGCCCAGTGGAACGAACTGCTCACCGCCGAGCTCGACGCCTCGCGCCCCATCTTGTTCTCCGGCACCGACGGAGAGGGCGGGCATGCCTTTGTCCTCGACGGCTACGACTCCCTGGGCTTCTACCACGTCAACTGGGGCTGGGGCGGCTATTGCGACGGTTTCTACACCTTCGACTCCCTGAGCCCCAGCGCCAGCGGCATCGGCGGCAACGAGAGCAACTCCTACAGCCACGACAATCATGCCCTGCTCCGTGTCTTCCCTGCCAGCGAGAACCCCACGGTGACTGTCAGCGTGGTGCCTTCCGACACCGCTTGCGGCCAGGTCTCCGGCGGCGGCACCATGGCCTCCTACACCACCACGACCCTGCTGGCCACGGCCTCCGAGGGCTACCGCTTCCTCAACTGGAAGAGCGGCAACCACATCAACCCCTTCGTCTTCTCGCCCAACAACGACTATGCCGACACGGCCCTCTTCGCCCCCATCTACGGCGACACCCTCGGCTACAGCTTCGCCGGCTACGGCGGCCTCTGGGGCGAGTACAACAACATTCCGCCCGAGTGGGGCATCCGCATCCCGGCGCGCTCCGTGCCGCGCCATCGTCAGCTGGAATATGTACAGTATTACGGCGTCAGCAACGCCACCTACACCATCAACGTCTTCTTGGGCGAAAACCGCGAGCAGTTGATATTCTCCACCACCCACTCCACCAACCGCTTCGGATGGAACACCATCCCGCTCTCCACCCCCGAGCCGCTCATCGACAGCCTGCCCGTCTGGATCACCCTCACCAGCCGCTCCTATTCCAACCCCGCGGTCTACTGCAGCTATTCCGGCAACCCCGACGGCTCCTGGTACAAGCGTGCCGGCACCACCTGGGATCACCTTGAGGGACGCAACATGTATGCCTCGTGGATGGTCCAGGCCCTGCTGGGCGAGCTGCAGCAGGTGGCCATCAACGTGGAGCCCAGCCATGCCGACCGCGGCAGCGTGCACGGCGGCGGCAACTACTATCCCGGCGACACCGCCGTCCTTGCGGCCTCGGCGGCCGCGGGCTACCGCTTTGTAGGCTGGAGCACCGGCGAAACCGACAACCCCCTGCACATGCGCGTCACCGCCCCCGCCACCGTCATCGCCACCTTCGTGCCCGCTGTGGGCATCGACGGGGCCGACACCGCTCCCGACGCCATCGCCGTCGAACAGAACGGCCTCGCACTCACCGTTGCCAACCCCAACGGACTCGAGGTCAGACTCCTCGACGTGCAGGGCCGCACCCTGGCAACCACCAGCCGGCAGCTGGCGGCCTTCGACCTCCCCTCGGCCGGAGTCTACATGCTCCAGGCCGGCGACCACTGCCGCAAAATAGTCGCTTTGTAATTTAAACCAATGTATCAATAACCCAAAACCTTCAACATGGACAACAACACCACGGCCAAAACACAGAAACTGGCCATCATCCCCGTCATCGCCATGTTCTTCATGTTCGCCATGATCAGCTTTGTGACCAACATGGCCGCCCCCTTCGGCAACATCTGGAAAAACAACTATGAGTGGTCCGGCATGCTCGGCAACCTCATGAACTTCCTGGCCTACCTCATCATGGGCATCCCCGCCGGCAAGCTGATGAGCCGCATAGGCTACAAGAAGACCGCCCTCATCGCCCTCGGCGTGGGCTTCGTGGGCATGCTCGTGCAGTACCTCTCCAGCCTCGTGGGCGCCGAGACGGCCACCTTCAGCGTTGGCGGACAGCCCGTGATGCTCAACTTCATCATCTACCTCCTCGGCGCCTTCGTGTGCGGCTTCTGCGTCTGCATGCTCAACACCGTGGTCAACCCCATGCTCAACCTCCTGGGCGGCGGCGGCAACCGCGGCAACCAGCTCATCCAGACCGGCGGCACCCTCAACTCCCTCACCGGCACCCTCACGCCGCTCCTCGTCGGCGCCCTCATCGGCACCGTCACCGAGCGCACCGCCATGAGCGACGTGGCCCCGCTGCTCTTCATCGCCATGGGCGTCTTCGCCCTGGCCTTCCTGGTCATCCTTTTCGTCCAGATCCCCGAGCCCACCCTCGGCCGCCAGGCCCAGGCCGCGGCCACCGGCAAAAACGGCAAACGCATCAGCGCCTGGAGCTTCCGCCACCTCGTCCTCGGCGTCGTGGCCATCTTCTTCTACGTCGGCATCGAGGTCGGCATCCCCGCCGAACTCAACTTCTACCTCACCGACGACCCCCTCTGCGGTGCCGCCATCGGTGGCGCCGTGGCTGCCATCTACTGGCTCCTCATGATGGTGGGCCGCGCCGCCAGCGCCGCCATCAGCGGCAAGGTCTCCACCCGCGCGCAGCTCTCCACCGTGGCCATCGTCGCCATCGCCCTCGTCATCGTGGCCATCCTCATGCCCAGCGACATACGCATCTCCATGCCCGGCTATAGCGTCGACGGCGGATTCCAGATGTTCCAGGTGCCCATCAGCGCACTCTTCCTCGTCCTCTGCGGCCTCTGCACCTCCCTCATGTGGGGCACCATCTTCAACCTCAGCGTCGAGGGCCTCGGCCGCTACACCGAGCAGGCCTCCGGCATCTTCATGATGATGGTCGTCGGCGGCGGCGTCATGCCGCTCATCCAGAACGCCATCGCCGGCGCCGTGGGCTACATGGGCTCCTACTGGCTCGTCGTCGCCATGCTGGCCTACATCCTCTTCTACGCCCTCGCCGGCTCCAAGAACGTCAACCGCGACATCCCCGTCGAGTAGCACCCCTACCGGGTCAAAACCCTACCCGAGACGCCCCCGATACGGCCGTTCTTATATTGTTTTTATATTGTTTACATATTGTTCGCATATTGTTCTTATATCCCCAATATAGGAACAATATAAGAACAATATGTAAACAATATAAAAACAATATAAGATATGCCGTATCGGACACCTCTCGGGTACCCTTTCGGCCCCGGGGAGGGTAGGGGTGAAGTTTTTTTTGGTATATCGGAAAAATGTTGTATCTTTGCAACTGAGTTTTGGACGCACTGTTCCTGTCAACAGGTTGTCGCCCAATTCTTTATGTTGAAAATGTTGAACCCGTGCAGGGCAGGATGCACAAAAGAAAGCCGCGGAGCTTACTCTCCGCACAAAAAGAAAGATGAATTATAAAGATGTGAAACCGCTGGCAGATTTCGATTGGGATGCCATAGACGAGAAAGCCGGTAAGATTAGTGTTCAGAAAGCCAGCGAGAAGGACGAGCAGTACGACAAGAGTTTCAACTCGTTCACCGAGCAGGAGGTCATCGAGGGCACCATCGTGGCCCTGACCGACCGCGAGGCAGTGGTGAACGTCGGAGCCAAGAGCGACGGCGTCATCCCCATCAGCGAACTGCGCTACAACCCCGATTTCAAGCCGGGCGACAAGATTGAGGTCTATGTCGAGAGCCAGGAGGATGCCAACGGCCAGCTCATGCTGAGCCACAAGAAAGCCCGCATCCTGAAGAGCTGGGAGCGCGTCAACCAAGCCTACGACAATCAGGAAATCATCACCGGTTACGTCAAGAGCCGCACCAAGGGCGGCCTGATCGTCACCGTTTTCGACAACATCGAGGCCTTCCTTCCCGGCAGCCAGATCGATGTCAAGCCCATCCGCGACTACGATGTCTACGTCGACAAGCAGATGGAGTTCAAAGTCGTCAAGATCAATCACGAGTATAAGAATGTCGTCGTCAGCCACAAAGCTCTCATCGAGGACGAGATCGAGGCCCAGAAGGCCGAGATTATCAGCCACCTCGAGAAGGGCCAGGTGCTGGAGGGTGTCGTCAAGAACATCACCAGCTACGGTGTCTTCGTCGACCTCGGCGGCGTGGATGGCCTCATCCACATCACCGACCTCAGCTGGGGCCGCATCAACCACCCCGAAGAGATTGTCCAGCTGGACCAGAAGATCAACGTCGTCATTCTGGACTTCGACGAGACCAAGCGTCGTATCGCCCTCGGTCTGAAGCAGCTCACTCCTCACCCCTGGGACGCCCTCGACCCGAACCTCAAGGAAGGCGACCATGTGAAGGGTAAAGTGGTTGTCCTGGCCGACTACGGTGCCTTCGTCGAGGTGATCCCCGGCGTCGAAGGCCTGATCCACGTCAGCGAGATGAGCTGGAGCCAGCACCTGCGTTCCGCTCAGGACTTCCTGAAGGTGGGCGACGAGGTCGAAGCCGTCATCCTGACCCTCGACCGCGAGAACCGCAAGATGAGCCTCGGCATCCGCCAGCTCATGCCCGATCCCTGGCTGGCCATCGCCGAGAAATACCCCGTGGGCAGCAAGCATACCGCCACCGTGCGCAACTTCACCAACTTCGGCATCTTCGTCGAGCTTGAGGAAGGCGTCGACGGCCTGATCCACATCAGCGACCTCAGCTGGAGCAAGAAAATCAAACACCCCGCCGAGTTCACCAAGATCGGTGAGAAAATCGACGTGGTGGTCCTCGAAGTCGATGCCGAAAACCGTCGCCTCAGCCTCGGTCACAAGCAGCTCGAGGAGAATCCTTGGGATGTCTACGAGAGCCTCTTCACCGTTGGCAGCGTCCACCAGGGCAAGATTGTCAACATGAACGACAAGGGCGCCACCGTCATCCTGCCCTACGATGTCGAAGCTTTCGCTCCCATGCGTCACCTCGACAAGGAGGACAAGAGCAAGGCCAAGAACGGCGAGACCCTCGACTTCAAGGTCATTGAGTTCTCCAAGGACAGCAAGAAGATCATTGTCAGCCACACCCGCACCTTCCAGGACGGCAAGGGCGACGTCCGCGCCGAAGGCGACGAGAAGAAGGGTCGCGCCACCGCCAAGTCGGTGAAGCAGATCAACGAGAGCCTCGAGAAGACCACTCTGGGCGACCTCGACATCTTCCAGAAACTGAAAGAAGAGAACTAATTCGTTCCCGATAGTGATTTTATTGGTTGATACTGGAACGCCTGGCTTCGGCCGGGCGTTCTCTTTTTTTGACGTGTTTTTATTATATCTGTAAACCAGTGGGTTATGTTTCATTTAACATTTTTTATGAATTTTTTTGGGGTTTTCCTGAAATTTTTTGGCCTTTTTTGTGTCTATATAGGTGAAAGGGAAAGAATCGAAAAACGAAAAAAAGTTGCACAAATAAATAAAAAATACTATTTTTGTAGTTCATTACGGAATGTGTTTTTTGATTTAGAGTGCTGAATTTTAAATAAATAAACTTGGCATTATGGCTAAAAAGAATGTTATTGCAATGGTGTTCCTGCTGGGGCTGACGGTGCTGGCAGGCGGAGCGGTCTCTGCGCAGAACACGAACTGGAACCAGCAGACAGCCTGTCCGGGCTGGAACAACCCGGCGAGTTTCACCGTGGGTGGCGCCGTGGTCAACAAGTATTCGGGCCAGGGCGTTTACATCAACAGTGACAGTTACAATACGAAACCGTGCCCCAATCCTTTGCAGGGAATAACGGGAGCTTCCGGAATGGGGACCTCGTACACGGCATCGCAGCTGGCCTCGATACAGTCTTCCGGTAGCTATGGTTGCAACAGCAGCCTCCCCAATACTCAGCGCCAGTATGTCATCATGACCGATACCAATGGCCACGACCCCAATACGGGCAACGTGCTGCCCTATGTGCCGACACAGTTCAACACGCACGACACCACGCCGGGCGCCGTCAACACCCATATCACGAAGAGCATCCGCATCGGTGACGGCTGTTCCAATGGCGGCGACGGTCCCAGCGCCGACTATGGTGGTGCTCTGCTGAACTACACGATGCGTGTCACCGAGGACAACGCCATGATGTATATCTACTATGCCATTGTGGCCGAGGCTCCCGGTCACGGTCAGCAGGGCAATCCCACCTTCATCATCCGCGTGATGAAGAAAAACAATCAGAACAATTGGGTGCAGATCAGTGACACTTTGGCCTATTACATCAGCTCCACCCCCTCCTCCGACAATAGCCATCAGTGCCCGCATATGGGCTATGTGAACGTCGGCGAGAGCGGTTGGCACAGCACAGGCGGATATAGTGCAGTCTACTACAAGGACTGGGAGAAAGTGTGTATCAATTTGAGCAACCACCTCTATGACACGCTTCAGATACAGGTGATGATTTATGACTGCATATGGAACGCCCACTATGCCTATGCCTACATAGCCGGCGAGTGCCGCCCGATGATCATAACGACCAGCGGCTGCCCTGCCGGATTGTCCACGGACGTGACGACGCTGACCGCGGCCACGAACATGAGAAACTATGTGTGGTATGCGTCGGAGTGGGGCGTCGGCGAACCGGCGACCCAGTTCAACTTCGGTCCGTACGGCGACTTCTCGCACTACACATGGCGACGCCTGTCGCCGGAGACGAGCACGGACCACACGTACCATGTGCAGGCATCGGACTTCCGCGTGACGCGTCGCCTGGGGCCGACGGGCCTGCCGCAGACCATCGACTCGATGGGCAACATGCAGACGTTCCGCTGCCGAATGACCTCGGCGCTTGACCCGAGCAAGCCCTTCACGTCGGACCTGTACGTGAACGTGCAGAACACCAAGCCGACGATGGACATCGACTCGCTGCTGCTGTGCGACGGCACGGGTAAATTCTGGAACAGGAGCTACGTGCCAGGCGACCCGACGCTGGTGGTGAACAACCAGACGCAGTGGTCGTTCTTCAACAACGAGGCGTGCGAGGGCACGGCCACGCAGGTGCTGACGGGCGACAGCGCGATGACGGTGTTCGGCGACACGGAGATGAAAGGCCTGAGGGTGCGAACCTACACGACGGACCCGACATGCTACTCCGACGCCATCTACCCGCTTCAGCCGCGGCAGCAGCCGAAGGCGGGCATGACGGTGTCGAGCCGGGTGCTGTGCGACGCCGACGAGACGACGATAGTGGACACCACGAGAGACGCGAGCTACCGCATCTGGCGCTTCCGGGCGGCGAATGCGGAGGCGAGCGACATGTCGCTCACGGACATAGTGAGGGGCGATGGAGCGAGCAACCAGGTGTTGACGCGGTCGTTCACGCACGCCGTGGAGCCGATAGAGCTGACGGTGGGCAACGGGACATACTATGTGGACCTGCTGTCGGGCACCGGAGACACGGTGTGGTGCGAGACGACGGTGAGGGACACGGTATCGGTGTTCCTGCACCCGGAGCTTGAAGTGACGGGCGACTCGGTGGTGTGCCAGGGGAGCCTGACGAGCGTGACGGTGCGGGCCCTGGGCGTGGAGAACTGCACGTACGAGTGGTCTCTGTCGCCGAACACGATCACGGGGAACCTGCCGGCGGGAACGCGTCTGGAGGTGACGCCGTATGCGGACACGGCGACCTATTATGTGAAGGTGACGAGCCCGCAGGGGTGCGTGGCGTGGGACAGCATCCATGCGTTCGTGGTGCGTCCGCGGCTTGAGATGCTGCCGGCGGACGGACGAATCTGCCCTGGAGACGAAGCGGTGTTGGTGGGCAGCGAGGCAGACCACTACAGCTGGAGCTCGTCGCCGGCAGACCCGACGCTGGCGGGCCAGGAGACGTCGTCGCGGATAACGGTGTCGCCGACGGAGACGACGGTGTACACGATGGTGGGCCACGGGTCGAACAACTGCGACGCCACGCCGCTGACGAAGACGGTGACGATAGTGCCGCTGCCGGTGCCGAGCGTGAAGCTGACGCCGACGTTCATAGACACGGACAACCCGAAGGTGGTGCTGCGTGACCAGTCGGCCCACGGAGTGACGTCGTCGTGGCTGTTCAACAACGGAGAGGTGAAGACGGGGCGCGAGGTGAGCCACCGTTTCGACAACTGCGTCGGATTCGACTCGGTGCCGGTGACGCTGACGAGCTACAACGCGCTGGAGTGCCCGACGGAATACAAGTTCCAGATACCTGTGAACGTGTTCACGGTGTGGTTTCCGACGGCGATAACGCCGGGGTCGAGCGACGGGAACGACAAGTTCACGATCCACACCATCAACGAGTACCAGTACTTCCACATCTACATCTACAACCGCCGCGGCGAGCTGGTGTACGACTCGGACGATGTCCACTTTGAGTGGGACGGCACGAACCGAGACGGCGAGCCGCTGCCGCAGGGTGCGTATGTGTACACCTGCCGCTTCCGCAAACCCGGCACGACGACGCTGAGCTCGGTGCAGGGTACGGTGACACTGATTCGCTGATGGACGAGAAACGCAAACTACTGAAGAAGCATTGGGGATACGACACGTTTCGCCCATTGCAAGAAGAAATCATAGATTCTGTGATGCAGGGCCACGATACGTTGGCCCTGCTTCCTACTGGTGGGGGCAAGTCGCTCTGCTACCAGTTGCCTGCGCTGATGCGAGAGGGAGTATGCTTGGTAGTGTCGCCACTGATAGCCTTGATGAAAGACCAGGTGCAACAGTTGAACGACCGCAAGTTGAGGGCGTCATGCATTGTGTCGGGTATGCGAGGCGACGAAGTTACCAATGTGCTTACCAATGCCATCAGTGGTACGCTGAAGTTCTTGTACGTATCGCCCGAACGGTTGCGACAGCGCATGTTTATAGAGTATTTCAGGCGTATGAATGTAGGAATGATAGCAGTGGACGAGGCTCATTGTGTTTCGCAATGGGGTTACGATTTTCGTCCACCATATCTTCAGATAGCCAGTATCAGGGAATATCATCCTGATGCGCCAGTCATTGCCCTTACAGCGACGGCTACACCCGTAGTGGCAGACGACATCTGCGAGAAGCTACAGATGAAGGACTGTCACCGGTTCCAATCGAGTTTTGTCAGGGAGAATTTGTCATATATGGTATTGCGCGACGGAGACAAAAACCACCGCCTGTTGAGAATTGTGAGAAGGGTAGGGGGCTCGGGAATTATATACATGCGCAGTCGTAGCGGCACGCAGAATGTGGCTCGTTTCTTGGAAGAGTCGGGAATACCATCCACGTTTTACCATGCTGGTCTCGATTCGCGCGAGCGCGACCAAAGACAGCGTTTATGGATGGCTGGAGGTTGTCGTGTGATGGTGGCTACGAATGCTTTCGGTATGGGCATTGACAAGCCCGACGTACGATTTGTGGTGCACATGGATATGCCCGAGTCTCTTGAAGCCTACTTTCAAGAGGCGGGGCGTGCCGGACGCGATGGCAATAAGGCCTATGCAATACTGATATGTGACCCGTCTGATATCAGCCAGCGGCAGCACGATTTGGAGCTGGATTTCCCATCGGTGAAGCGTATCAGGAATGTCTATCGTGCATTGTGCAACCACTACCGTCTGCCGATAGGGAGCGGCGCGGATATGTGTTTCAACTTCGACATTGAGCAGATATGTTTCAATAATAACTTTGTGGTTCGTGAATTCTACAGTGCATGCCGTATTTTGGAGAGGGAGGGTCTCATTGCAATTCCGGCGATAGAAGAATCCTTTTCTACAGTCTATGTGCCTGCTACGAGGGACGAGGTATACCGCTTTTATGTGAACCACCTTCGACTGGGGGAGTTGCTGCAATGTGCCATGAGGATGTATCCGGGACTTATGGATGTGGCTACGTCTATAGATGAGCGCAAAATTGCCAGAAAACTCAACCTTGAGACTACCGATGTAATGGCTTCGTTGAAACAGTTGGACGACATGCACATCATCCAATACAGACCTCGTTCGCATGGACCGCAGATATATTTTGTCAGTGAGCGTATAGACGAAAGCCAAATTTGTCCGTCGGAGGCTAACTATTCATTTTTGAAAAATGCAGCGCAGAAGCGTATGGATGCAATGGTTTCGTATGTGACCAGCAGTGATATATGCCGGAGTCGACAATTGGTGTCCTATTTTGGAGAACAGACTGGCAATGATTGCGGTGTGTGCGATGTCTGTTTACACAAAGGCAGCCGACAAGGCGATGTGACGGCGGCTGTGGAGGAATTGTTGAAAAAGAGTCCTGTCAGTGTGAGGCAATTGATGCAGATGCTCTCAGAAAAGGGTTATGAGAATTCGGGCGATGCCATCCGGGAAATGATTGATGAGGGCAGGGTCCGTCTTGAAGGCGATTCTGAGTTGCGATGGAATGGATAAATCAGTTTTGTTGCGTTAGAAGTTGGATGGCCTCATAGACACGTGCAACAGGGAGTCCCATGACATTGTAATAGCAACCCTCAATTCGGCTTATTCCAATCATCCCGATCCATTCTTGAATACCATAGGCTCCTGCTTTGTCGTAAGGGCGGTAGTTGTCTACGTAGTAGGCTAACTCTTTGTCATCAAGCCGACGGAAAAAGACGTCTGTTTTCTCGGTGAAAGAAAGGCTCTGGTGGCTTGTTCGCATGCATACGCCCGTGTAGACAGTATGACGATTGCCGGCAAGGGCATGGAGCATATCCATGGCTTCGTCCCGGTTGGCGGGTTTCCCCAATACTTTTTCTCTTAATACCACTACAGTGTCGGCCGCGACCAGAATATCGTCGTCGCCGATGACGTCGACGGGGCAGGCCGCGGCTTTACGGCATGCCAGCATTTCGGCAGTGTCGGCTGCCGGTGTTCCGGCAGGCACATGCTCGTCGACATTGAGAGTTATGAATTCAACAGGGTAGCCCAGCTCGCTTAGTAGTTGACGGCGACGGGGCGATTTGGATGCCAGCAGGAGTTTCATTTGACCTCTTTCCCGTCTTTGAACTTGGCTTTATAGACCTCACGTCCATTTTCGTACCATGTCCATCGGCCTTCTTTCTGGCCGTCGGCAAACTGGCCTTTTTCAACAGGAGCCCCCGATTCATTGTAGCGTTCGTATTTTCCGTCGAGTTGCCCACTCTTGAAATTCTGCCGTATTTCTATTTTCCCATTGGGGTAATAGCGTATTTCTTCACCGTCTTTTTCGCCGCCTGAGTAGTGAACAATGTAGCGCACCGATCCGTCGTCGTAGAGGCCTTTCCATTCACCTTCCATCATACCGTCAGAGAAGTCGCCGTAGTAGTCCACCTTGCCGTCCTCGTACCATGCTGTCCAGCGGCCGTCTTCTTTGCCGTCGGCATAGCGGCCTTCATGCAGCTTGGCTCCAGACTCATACCATGTTGTCCACAGCCCTTCGCGTTTGCCGTTATTATAGTTGCCTGTACGCCAGCGTTCGCCGGTTTCATAGTAGTAAATCCATTGCCCTATTTCTTTGCCTTTTGCATAGGTGCCTTGGATGCCGAGTTTGCCGTTGCTGCGCCAGTAAAAGGTCCATTCGCCATCCTGTTCACCATCGACAAGTTTGCCACGCATGTCCACTTTGCCGTTCGGGAAGTACCATACGGCGTCGCCCTGCAGTGCATCGTTTTTGTATTGCCCGCTGAAGCGCATGGCTCCGTTGCGATGCCATTGGAACGTGGCACCTTCACGTTTTCCGTTGACATAGGTGATTTCCTCTTCCTTTTGTCCGTTGTCGTGCCACGAGCGGTAGAGGCCTGTTTTCTTGCCGTCCTCCACGGCCACCTCGCTCTTCAGATCACCATTGCGATGCCAGCTGCGTGAGGTGCCGGTGCCGTAACATTCTTCGGCCATGCGACTGCCGTCCTCATAGTAGAGCGTCCATACACCGGTCTTTTTACCGTTTTCATAAGTGCCTTCTTGGGATATTCTGCCGTTTGTATACCACCAGGTCCAGCTGCCGGTGCGACGGTTTTGGTCGTTGAGGGTGCCCTGTACTGAAGGCTGGTTGGTGTTGGAGTATTTTTTCTGATAGGGGGTCTGGGCAGTGGCTACAGCCTGAAGACCCACAAAAGAAATCAGTGCTATGGCAAGGAGTTTTTTCATATATAGGTCTTTTTTATTCAGAATAGGTGATTATGATATGTGGCTGGTTGGACGTCGAAGTACCGTAGAAGATGGCTCGTTGGGCTGCATTGCGGCGCGAGTTAAGCAGGAGCAATAATCCGGGGTCTTTGCCTTGACGCAGGAGACCTTGTATGTGCTGTGTAACGCGCATGCGATAGTAGTTGCCATCCTCGTGGTATGTGCCATCGTATCCGCTGAGGGTGTAGAGGTCAATGAGATCATCGATATAAGCATCGCTACCATCAGTCTGTTTGCCAAGAGTGAGAATCTGGTCGGGGTGCATCTCTGGAGATTCGGGGGCCAGAGGCATCACAAGTTCGGCGTGGTGTATCACGGCCCAGGGATGTTTCTGACGGAAGGACTGAAGGTCGTGGTCGAAGTTCATGCGTATGCGATGGCCTCCCATGGGTTCAAGGTAGAGGCGGAGTGTTCCGGGAAGCTGGTTGTGGTTGGCAAACAGTGTCCCGGCATAGTCATGCTCGAAATGGGTGAAATGCGAAGTGCCGGCTCCCAGCAGGAAAGTGTAGAAACCCTGCGTGGTGTCGTTGCCGTTCACGTAGTGGTAGTGTGCGCGCAAACCGGTCGTTGACGACGAGAAGTCGATGCTGACCATGCCTTCGTCGCCGGCATTGGTCAGACATACGCGCAGGCCTTTGGTCTGCTCTATGAATTCCTCGGCAGTGGCTGTGCGGCGGATGACGCTGTTGATGGTCGGTTTGAGTTTGAGCCTCACCACAGTGTCGTGTTCGCTGACACTCACTTTGCCGTCGTAGAACACCTTGCTCTCGTCCACGGGTAGCGTGTTGACGGCATAGAAAGAGGTGTCCGAAAGCAAGGGTTGGGCAAGTTGCTTCACCTCGAAGTGGAAGTTGTATACCCGGCTCGAATCGGGGAACAACTGGTTCTTTGCCAAGGTCAGCACCACAGAGTCGATTACCAGCGAGTTGTCGAAAGATATGTCGTTCGTGTTCGGGGGTAAGGCAATCTGTGTGTAGAGCCAAGAACTAACTTTGCCGAAGGTGGCGTCGGTGTAATTGCCGATAATGCCGAAGGAGTAGTTGCTCGTCAGAAGCGAGTCCTCGTATTCGGTCCACGCACTGTCGACATAGAGCGTGTCTGTGAGTTCATTGTAGAGTGTGGCGGTGTCCACAAGGTCGATGCCCAGGGCCGACTCCTCGTCGGTGCAGGCTGTCGGCAGAACCATCATGGCCATGGCCGTCAGTGCGAGCAAACCTTTGTTGATAGTTTTCATAATTGTTTTTAGTTCTCAAATTTGCTGCTGCCTACGATACTGTCGTAGAATTTGTTGATGCGGGCGAAGAACTCGTCACGGTCCTCGATGTAGTCGAGCACGTTGCGTTTGTTCTCCTTGGCGAAAGCCACCAGCTCGGGGTGTGCATTGGGCGATCCGATGACCACTCCCTGCGAATAAGTGATGGCCGACTTCATCAGGCCCAGATAGTCGGTCTGGCCATAGAGGCGCAGGTCTTTGGCTGTGGCGCCGTCGGTCTTCATTTTCCGCTCCAGGTCGCCACCGATGGGGCCTTCAAAGCGGTCGCCTGTCAGGGTAATGACCATCTTTGTGCCGCTGAAGAAGGCGTTCTCCTTGTTGATGCGGCGCAGATAGAAGGGTATCATTGAGGCAAACCACCCCGTGAAATGTATCAAGTGGGGCTGCCAGGCCAGTTTGCGCACTGCCTCCAGCGTACCGCGACCGAAAAAGAGCAACCGCTCGTCGGTATCAGGGTAGAGGTGGCATTTTTCGTCCATTAGTCCTTTGCTGTTGATGAAGTATTCCTCGTTGTCGATAAAGTAGACCTGCATGCGTGCTGACGGAATGGACCCCACCTTGATAATCAGTTGGTGGTCGCAGTTGTTTACAATGAGGTTCATCCCCGAGAGGCGAATCACCTCGTGCAGTTGGTGCTTGCGGTCGTTCACTTCGCAGAACTTAGGCATAAAAACCCTGATCTCGCGTCCTATCTCCTGAGTCTTTGCAGGCAAATAGCGCCCGAACAGACTCTGTTCATTTTCGGGTGAAAAAGGCGCAATTTCCTGATTCACAAATAGTATTCTCCCTTTTGCCATAAAACTATATATATATTTTACCAAATGCAAAATTACAAAAAAAAACTGATATGGCAAAATCATTATTGCCGTTTCAAAAAAAAGTTGTACTTTTGCATTTTGTTTAGCATCATGAAGAAGATGGAAGATAACCTGCGTAACAGCGACTCTTTCCGAGCTTTGCTCGACAGAGCGCGCCGCTACTGCGCCCTCTCCGAACAGTGCGAGGATGCCGTGCGCCAGAAACTTGTTACCTGGGGGGCCACCCCGGCCGAGTCCGACGCCGTTGTGGAGAAGCTCTATTCCGAAAACTACCTCGACGATGTCCGCTATGCCCGTGCCTATTGCGAAAGCAAGATCCTGCACCAGCACTGGGGACGCCAGAAAGTGCTCTATCAGCTGCGTCTCAAACATTTGTCACGCGCCGCTGTCGAGAGCGGCATGGCCTCTGTCAACGAGGATGACTACCACGCCGTCCTTGCCGACGTGGCCGAAAAGAAGCTGCGCGAATTGCGCCCTTCCTCCGACGACCCTTCCGCCCTGCGGCAAAAGCTCACAGCCTTCCTCCTCTCTCGTGGATTCCTTATCGGTGAAATCAATCAAGTAATAACAAATATCTTACAACAATGAAACGCATTTATGCTCTTTGCGCGGCCCTCTGTTTGGCCGCCGCCGTCCCCGCTACGGCGCAGGACGCTGCCCCTCAGGGCTCTTGGACCACCCTCTCCACCCCGGCGCTCAAACTCAGTGAGTCGATGTTCAACAACTGGTCCTCCACCGGTACCTCGCAAATCGACCTCAACCTCACCTTCTTCGGCAACTACAAGTACACCCATCCCAAGTATGTGTGGGACAACATCGTGGACCTCGGCTTCGGCCAGGCATGGCAGGACCTCGACAACTCCGCCCAAGGTGGCCGTTTCGAGAGCATCCGCAAGAGCCTCGATAAAATAGACCTTACCTCCGCCATCTCCTGGAAGGCCTACAAGGACTGGGGCGCCAGCTTCACCGCCAACCTCAAGACTCAGTTCGCCCCCGGTTATGAGTATGCCGGCGCCGGCGACAACGAGGGCAAGATGGTCTCCTCCTTCTTCGCTCCCGCCTACCTCACCACCGCTCTCTCCTTCGAGCACAAGAAAGCCGACTGGTCCGTCTCCCTCTCTTTCCTGACCGGCAAGACCACCTTCGTCTTCAACAACGACCTCATCGACTCCGGCTACACCTACGGTGTCATCCAGGACAAGGGCTTCAACCCCGCCGACCCCGACCGCTCCTGGACCCACGCCTACTTCGCCCTCGGTAGCTACGTCAAGGCGCAGTACCTCAAGAAGGACATCCTCCCCAGCCTCGATCTCTACGCCCGCCTCGAGCTCTTCTACGACTATAAGAAACCTTCGCACATGGCTTGGGACAATATTCAGGCCTTTGTCGACAATCCCGGCACCCTCACCAAACCCGAGGACTGCGAATACAACCTCGCCGCCACCGACGAAACCTGGGCCGACCTCGCCGACATGAACTGGCTCCAGCGCCGTGTCTTCGAGACCGACCTCGACTTCGAAGTGAAGCTCGACTACCGCTTCTCCTCCCACATCGCCGCCAACTTCGCCCTCAACCTCAAGTGGGATACCGACTTCTCCGGCATGGGCAAGTGGGGACACCTGCAGGTCTACCAGATGGCCGGCGTCCAGGTCTTCTTCTCCTGGAAGACCCCCAAGGAGTGAACATGAGTGTCTGGGCAGATTAAGTAAAAGAGTTCGCGAACACATGTTCGCGAACTCTTTTTTTTTATTCATCAATCCACTCACCCACTCAGCGGCTCACCCACTCAGTCTCTGAACCTCAGCAGCACCGAGTCGGTGGCCCTCAGGCCCATCAGCTGGGTGAACGAGCTCTCCTTCACGGCCAGCTCCAGCACACCGGTGGCCGACACCGTCAGGCGCAGCTTGCGCCGCGGGTCGCTTTGCGCATGCTGCTGGTAGTACGATGCCATCACCTCGCCAATCTCCTGGTCGCGCACGGTGACGGTGAACCGCCGTCCTTGGCGCAGCCCCTCAAACTCCTGGTAGGTCATGCCCAGATAGGCATTGCCGTAGCTGTCGATGTAGTCGATGTATATGCGGTATCCGCCGTCCTCCTGGGGCATCCAGCCAGCGTAGGGGCGTTGCAGCAAGGCCTCGTGGCGCGGCCCGATGTCGCGCATCGTGGCACCGCCCAGCAGCATGGCCGCCACGCGGGTGAACAGCGTGTAGGCGGCGAAGTTGTAGACCCCGTTCTCCTGCACCGGAATGCTGCTCACATCCTCTATCTCTTTGCCCAGCGCCATGGCCGGCAGGCCGTTGTCGCAGCAGATGTAGTACTGCCCGCGGGCCTTCACGGCCACAAAAGGCCGCTCCGGCGTATGCGCCGACGCCACGTCCACAATGTGCACCGTCCCCAGGGGGAAACCCTTGCAGGCATGTTTCACCACGAAGGTCGCCGCCCTCACGTTGAAGGGCTCCACGCCGTGCGTGATATCCACCACCTGCACACCTTCCACCATGTTCATCAGCGCCCCCTTCACCATGCCGGCGAAGAAGCCCTGGGTGCCCCAGTCTGTGGTCAGTGTTACAATCGGTGTCTTCATAATTCGGCTGCAAAATTACAACTTTTTCCCGACACCACCAAAAATATTCTCATGCCCCTCATACTCACTTCTCCCCGACCACCAGCTTGCGGGCCCGAGGCCGCCCACGGCCACCTGGTAGCGTCCGGAGTAGAGCCCCTCGAAGGGCCGCGACGGATGCCACGCCACCACGGCGTAGCCATCCCCCCGCTCCTCCAGCCTGAAATTCTCCACCGCCCCGCACAGCAGACTGTCAGGCTCCACTATCGGGAAGAAGCCCCCAAAACTGCTACGCCATTGCCAATCGGATGATGTAGTTTCTATCCAGGTGCCATTCAACGTATTCCTAAAGTACCTTATTGTATATTAATAAATTATTCTATAATCCTCGGAATAGGATGGAGCTGTTTTCCGACTGCAAACATACGAAGAAAAAACGGAAAAAGCAAGTCTGAGGGTAAAAAAAACAACCAGTGGCGTCACCCCACCCGGGAGGGGGATGAGACGTGTCCGATACGGCATATCTTATATTGTTTTTATATTGTTTACATATTGTTCGCATATTGTTCTTATATCCCCAATATAGGAACAATATAAGAACAATATGTAAACAATATAAAAACAATATAAGAACGGCCGTATCGGGGGCGTATCGGGTAGCGTTCGGGTGGGGGTGGGGCAGGGGGTGCAGCGGTGACTTTTTTTTAGGGTCATCGCGCGCGGATTCAATTTTTTTATGTATATTTGCTTTTTGGCTTCGGCCATGGATATGTATTTATTATAATAGTAATCAGATAATTGTAGAAATATGTCATTGCTTTCGATACGCAATTTGCACGCTTCCATCGGCGACCGTGAGATATTGAAGGGCATCGACCTCGAGATCAACCGCGGCGAGGTGCATGCCATCATGGGCCCCAACGGCAACGGCAAGAGCACGCTGGCCGGTGTGGTGGCCGGCAACCCCAAGTACACGGTCACCCAGGGCGAGGTCATCTTCAAGGACAAGAATATTCTGGAGCTGCCCGTGGACGTGCGTGCCGCCGAGGGTCTTTTCCTCGGATTCCAGTATCCGGTGGAGATTCCGGGTGTGAGCATCACCAATTTCATGCGCACGGCTGTCAACGAGCAGCGCAAGTACCACGGCCTCGACCCCCTGAGCGGTGCCGAGTTCCTGCGCCTGATGGAGGAGAAGAAGAAGGTGGTGGAGATGACCACCAACCTGGCCAACCGCTCGGTGAACGAGGGTTTCAGCGGCGGCGAAAAAAAGAAGAACGAGATTTTCCAGATGGCCATGCTCAATCCGACGCTGAGCATACTGGACGAGACCGATTCGGGCCTCGACATCGACGCCCTGCGCATTGTGGCCGGCGGTGTGAACCAGCTGCGCTCCAAGGACAATGCCACCGTCGTCATCACCCACTATCAGCGTCTGCTGGACTTCATTGTGCCCGACTTTGTGCATGTGCTTTATGAGGGCCGCATCGTCAAGACCGGTCCCAAGGAGCTGGCCCTCGAGCTGGAGGAGAAGGGCTACGACTGGATCAAGAAAGAGGTGGAGGGGATGAGTGTTTAGTGTAAAGTGTTTAGTGTAAAGTTATGATTAGAAAGGATATACTGCCCGATGTGTGGGCCGACCAGTGGCGTGTCGACCGGCCTGCCGATGAGCTCGCCGTGGGCCGCGGGATGGACCGCCAGCTGGTGCTTTGCCATCCCGACGACGCTCCGATGTTTATGCTTCGCGATGGCAGCGGCAACCAGGTGGTCTCCGACCTGCAGCATCTGCACATCGTGCTCGAGGAGGGCGCCACCCTCCGGCTCTACCGCCTGCAGGGGCTCAACACCCCTGCGCAGCACCTCACCGAGCTCCATATCGACATGCAGCGCGATGCCAGCCTCTCGATGTGCACCGTCACTCTCGGCGGCGGCCATGTGAGGAACAATGTCGTGGTGCGCATGAAGGGCGAGGGGTGCCACTGCGAGGCCAATGGCCTCTACCTGGTGGACCGCGAGCAGGAGTGCGACAACTACATCTTTGTCGAACACGCCAAGCCCCACTGCACGAGCTCGGAGCTCTACAAGGGCATTGTGGACGATGCCGCCCGCGCCCGTTTCAACGGCCACGTGCTGGTGCAGGACGGCGCCGTGAAGACCGAGGCCTTCATGACCAATCGCAACATACTGCTCACCGACAAGGCCCATGTGGACACACGGCCGTTCCTGGAGATATACAACGACGATGTCAAGTGCTCGCACGGGTCGACCATCGGCCAGCTCGACGAGCAGGCGAAGTTCTACCTTATGACCCGCGGCATCAGCGAGCGCACGGCTATGACGATGCTCAGCTACGCCTTCTGCGACGAGGTGATTCGGGGCATCGCCATCCCCACGTTGCGCGACGCCGTGGGCGACATGGTGAAGAAACGTCTCCACGGCGAACTGACCTCCTGTGCCGATTGCGCCATAGCCTGCTCCAATCCGTGCAACGGTCCCGAGGCTCACTTCGACATTGACCCAAGCAAGTTATGAGAGCGGGGAGCGGAGAGGGGAGCGTGAAGAACCGGCTGACGCTGAGCATTGTCGGGTTCTTCATTCTGATGTTCTCCGTTCTCGGCGCTCCGATGGCCACTCTGCAGGCCCAGTGCGGCGTCAAGGTGAAGAGTGGCGACGAGGCTGCCATGCGCAGCGCCCTGGCCGAGATGGACCAGGGGCACCTGCGCGAGGCCTCGCAGCAGATGCGCCGTGTGGCCCAGCGCAACCCCAAGGCCGCCGAGCCCCAGTTCTGGCTGGGCATGTTGGCGGTGCGCAACGGTTTCAACGCCACTGGCATCCGCAAGTATTTCACCAAGTGTATCGACCTCTGCCCGAACTATCCCAATGCCTTGGCGCACTACTATATGGGTATGATACTCTACACCGACGAGCGCTACGAGGAGGCTACGGCGGAGCTGGAGACCTACTTCCGCATGGCCAACAACTGCGACGACAAGGCGCAGACGGCCGTATACGAGGAGGCGTCGGCCTACCTGCGGTGGTCGCGTTTCCTGGCGGAGGCCATGCTCAACACCGTGCCTTTCGACCCTCAGCCCCTGCGCGGCGTCAGCTCCAAGCGCAACGAGAACCTGCCCTACATCACCCCCGACGGGCAGCGCTGCTACTATCTGCGCGAGGTGGTGAAGAAGAAGGACCCCTCGTCGTTCACCGTCAACGACCTGGAACAATCGCGCTGGGCGCTCTACTGCAGCGAATGGAATGACAGCACCTTCAGCGACGGGCGCGAGTTGCCGGCCCCTTTCAACCAGGGCGGGGCTGAGGGCGGAGTCAGTACGACGGCCGACGGAAGCCTGCTCTACTACTCGCGCATCACCTACAACGGCGGCTACGCCAACTGCGACCTGTATGCAGGCGAGTGGAAGGCGGCGAGCGGAAAATGGGAAGTGGCACGGTTGGGCAACAACATCAACGGGGAGAAGACCTGGGAGTCGCAGCCGTCGGTGAGTGCCGACGGGCAGTGGCTCTACTTCGCCTCCAACCGCAAGGGCGGCCAGGGGGGCACCGACATCTGGCGTTGCCACCGATTGAAGAACGGCGACTGGAGCCGTCCGGAGAACCTCGGCAGCCGTGTCAACACTATGGGCAACGAGAAATTCCCCTTCATCCATGCCGACGGCCACACTCTCTACTTCGTCTCCGACGGCTGGCAGGGCTTTGGCGGATACGATGTTTACTTCATCGACCTTGCCGAAGGCGATGCCCAGCCCACTAACCTCGGCCTGCCCATCAACAGCGAGGACGACGAGCTCTCCTTCGGCGTCACTGCCGACGGCACCAAGGCCTATTTCCCCGGAAGGGTCAAGTCGTCGCGCAGCAAGGATATCCTCATCTTCGACCTCTATCCCGCCGCGCGGCCCGAGTCCATGCGCTACTGTCACCTGCAGGTTGAATACCTCGGCCAGAAAAAGACCGTCCACAAGACCCTCATGCTCTCCAACCGCCGTCCCACGGCACTCACCTTCGCCGAGGAGGGGCTGATGCCGGTCATCTTTTGCGCCACGGGTAAGACTTGGCGCGAGGGCACCACGGTCACCCTGCAGGACAGCACCTCGGCCCTCGGACTGAAATTCCTGCCCGGCAGCCGTCTTTCAGAACAGGACGAGCTGCTGCTCGACGCCTGGGCCGAATGGCTCATCAACCATCCGCAGGTGCACGTCGCCGTGGAGTGCCCCACCATGCCCGAGGCCAAGGCCGTATGCGACTACCTGCGCAACAAGAAGAAACTGCGTGCCGACCGGCTGGAGTGCCGCGGCGGCACGGAATATGTCAAACGTCAAATACGCCTGCTATGAAATCCATGCGCCGCATACTGGCTTATCTCAAATACTTTCCGGTACAGGTGACCCTGAACATACTCTTCAACCTGCTCCATATCCTGTGCAGCTTGGGGGCGTATGTGCTCATCATACCCTTTGTGGAGCTGATGTTCGGCCTGAACGGGGTGCCCGAGGCCGAGCCGGAGCTGGGGTTCAACCAGAAGCAGCTGGTGGATTGGGCTTTCTGGCATCTCTATCAGTACAAGGCCGTGCACGGCATTTGGGGTTGTCTGCTCATTGTGGCCGGCGGATATGTGGGCTGCTCGCTGCTGAGCAATTTCTTCCGCTTCATGGCGCAGGTCTTCCTCGGCATAGTCCGCAACGGCCTTATCGAGCGCCTGCGCAACGACATCTACCACAAGGTGACCATCCTGCCGGTGGCGTTCTTCAACAGCAAACGCCGCGGCGACATCATGAGTCGCATGAGCAACGATATTGCCGACATGGAGTGGTGTGTGGGCGTGCTGCAGTCGCTTGTCAAGGAGCCTATCAATGTGGTGGTGTTTGCCGGCATACTGGTTTTTGTGTCGTGGAGGCTGTTTGTGCTCTTCCTGCTGGTGTTGCCGGTGGGGGTGTGGCTTATCGCCAAGATAGGAGGACGCCTGAAGCGCACCTCGCAGCGCGGGCAGAGCGAACTGGGACGCATGGTGGCCATTCTCGAGGAGTCTCTGGCGTCGCTCAGGGCGGTGAAATCGTTCGGCCGCGAGGCTGACCGTGAGGGCCTTTTTGGCGAGGCCAACAATAGTTACAGCCGCACGATGGTGAAAGTGGCGCGCAGCCGCGAGCTATCGTCGCCGCTCTCTGAAATCCTGGGCACGCTGGCACTGGTCATTATCCTTATTGTCGGCGGCTGGCAGGTCATCGACGGCTCCATCCAGCCGTCGGTGTTCATCTTCTTTGTCATCATCTTTGCCCGCATTATTCCCCCCATACAGGCCATTGTGCGAGCCTACAATACGTTCCAGAAGAGCTCTGCCTCGGCCGAGCGTTTTCTGGAGATACTGGATGCCGACGAGGTTATCGTGGAGAAACCCGGCGCTACCGTACTGGAGGGATTCGAGGACCGGATAGAGTTCAAGGATGTCTGTTTCAGCTATCGGACCGACCCGTCCGACAAGTCGGCGGACGGCCTTGTCCTCGACCATATCAACCTGACGGTCCCCAAGGGGAGCACCGTGGCTGTCGTCGGTCCCTCGGGGGCAGGGAAGACCACTCTGGTGGACCTGCTGCCGCGGTTCTATGACTGCACGCAGGGTACTATCCTCTTCGACGGACATCCGGTCCCCGATCTCAACATCAACTCGCTGCGGTCGCAGTTCGGGTTGGTGTCGCAGAACTGTATCCTCTTCAATGACACTGTGGCCAACAATATTGCCTTTGGCGCCGAGAGCTACACCCTGGACGAGATCAAGGCTGCTGCGCATATCGCCCATGCCGACGAGTTTATAGACCAGCTGCCGCAGGGCTATGACACACCTATCGGCGACCGCGGACTGAACCTCTCCGGCGGCCAGCGCCAACGTTTGAGCATCGCCCGTGCGGTGTTGCGCGACACTCCGGTGCTGATCCTCGACGAGGCAACCTCGGCACTCGACTCCGAGTCGGAGCGCGCCGTGCAGCAGGGACTCGACGCTTTGATGAAAGGACGTACCTCCATCGTCATCGCTCACCGCCTTTCCACCATCCGGCATGCCGATACAATTGTCGTGCTCGACCATGGCCGCATCGTGGAACAAGGCACTCACGATGAGCTCCTTGCCCTCAACGGACTCTACAAGAAACTGGTCGACATGCAAAGCTTTGCGTAAAATTATTTTGCCATGTCGGAAAAAGTTCGTAATTTTGCACCCGCAAAAGCACGGAGAAAACGTGTAAAAATGGGAGTATAGCTCAGCTGGTTCAGAGCGCCTGCCTTACAAGCAGGAGGTCACTGGTTCGATCCCTGTTACTCCCACTTTTTTTATTCTTTTTTATTCTTTTCCCTTTTATAACATTATTTAAGAATTCAAATTGCTGACTATTAGGAAAAATGTTGTACTTTTGCATTCGGTAATAAAAAGAAAATATTGTATAACAAATTAAAAATCAAACAACAATGAAGAAAGTTTTATCGTTCTTTGGCGCCGCTCTCTTTGTCGCCGCCATGACTGTTTCCTGCGGAAACAACAACACCGAGGCTACCGACAGCGTGTGCGACAGCACCGCCGCCGAAGCCGCTTGCTGCGAGCAGCAGGCTGCCCAGCCCGTCGAGGCCGTTGCCATGACCGATGCCGAGCACCAGGCCATGATGGACGCCGCCGCCGAGGCCGGCCGTGCCAAATGCAACTGCTACAAGACCGACGCCGCCAGCGTCGAGTCTTGCATCAAGAGCATCCTCAGCCAGAGCTACGCTGCCTATCAGGACAATGAGGAGTTCAAGGCCGCTATGGAAGCTGAGTTCAACAGCTGCGTGAAAGAGAAAGCCACTGCCGCCATCAAGGGTGCCGCCAATCAGGGTGTCAAAGAAGGTGCCAAGGCTCTCGCCGGTGCTCTGAAGAAATAAGTTTTTTCCTCTTCAGAAAACAGAATTATCAATGACAGGCCTGCGCACCAATGCTAGGCCTGTCTCTTTTTTTTACGACTATTTATCGATGAAAAACACTTTTGCCCCCTTTGCTCTTGCCGCGCTGTTGTCAACGTTGTTTTTGGCCGCCTGCCGTCATCAGGAACGTCCTGCCGATGTCCTCGATGCCCCCCGGATGGTGGCATTCCTCTCCGACGCCTACATGTTGGAGGGTTTCTATGCTGTCGAGACACAATACCGCTATGACGCCATGACCCCCGAAGTGCTGCGTGCCTACGACGACATCCTCGATGCTCATGGCATCACGCGAGAACAGGTGGAGCTTAGCTTCAATTACTATTCCGAACATCCGGAGCTTTATGAGGCCATCCAGGACAGCGTTCTGGCTGTCATCGAACGCCAATCCGAGGCCGACACCCTTGCCAAGGCTCCCGCCGCCCCCTCGGCACCTATCTATCTGCCGATGTAGAGGGGCGTCATAATGTTTTTTTATTTTGCAGGTTGAATGGGAACTGCAATGTGCGGGCGCTGTGTGATTTTGTTACCCATTTTTCTTTGACGTTTCATTTCTGCGGTGTCAGCCACACCTATTTTTCCACTAAAAAAAGGGGATGGACTTATTATTTGGTGTGCGAGCCATTGCCCATTGCGCAACCGCATCTCAACATTTGCATCAATGTGTGTTTGAATAGGTGTTTTTTTATGGTAGTATACCGTAGCTTGTGTGTCGCAGAGATATGATAGGGAATCATATGTGATTGTAGCGGGTGTGTTGGCTGCAATGTATGCTGTGTCAAGATGGGGGATCAGAAAGTTTTTGTAGTAGAGAAGTGTTATTTTTTGTGTTTCCTCAGTCGCATATTCCATTGCAGCATCAATATCGTAGTCTCCTAATGCTTGGGCGTATTTAATGGCGTTTTCTTTTGGACTTGGCAGGCTGTTGCATGATGCACATAGTGTTGTAAGAAATGCGAGTACAATTAAATAATGTTTTTTCATTGGGTAGTTTGTTTTATAATGAATGAGAGTTCGGATGTTTAAAGTCCGAACTCTCACTTTTTTAGATTTGTTGTTTAATTCTTATTTTGCACCTTTTTTGAGGTTGCCTTTTGCTCCAAGACTTTTGCTGGCGTCGTCGTTGGCGACTTTCACTCCCTGAGCAGCCTTCTTGGTGGTGGCGGTGTGGAGAGTGGGACCATCGTCTTTAATGGTAGCGCTCTTGGTTGCAGGAGTTTCCTCTTTTTTAGTGGCCTTCTTTGCGGTAGTGGTTTTGGTGGGCTCGGCAACAACAGTGTCCTCAACAATTTCATCTTCGACCTCTTCAATGATGGTTTCAATAGGAGTGGTGTCGGTGAGGGTGTCGGTCTCCTCGGCGGGAGCATTGTTGCAAGCCACGGTCAAACCAAGGGCTGCAATGGCCAGCGTGGCAAGTTTAAACGTGTTCTTCATGATACAAATATCTGAGATTTGTTAACTTAGAATTTGAAGTTGTTAACGGTGACGGTGAGGTTCTCAACGTCGGCATCCTCAACATTGTCGACAATACCGTTCATCCAGCTGTAAAAGTCATACATTTCAGCGTTGAGAGTGCAGGAGAGAGTCTTGGCATTGAGGTCGCAAGCGGTCAGGTTGAGGGTTGCGTTCAAGCAATCCCAGTCGCCAGCATAGCCATTGCTGGTCTGAACTTGGGTCTGGTTGCCGTACTCAACAATCATGATGTCCTGGCTCTGGAGACCAGCGCTGTAGGTATAACCCTGAGGGTTGCCTTCCTGATCAACGGCATCTTGAATGGAAGCTGCGGCGTTGTACGAACCAGGTGTGGTGGTGATTGCGAAGTCGACATAAGGAAGCTGACGGTCAACTTTGTAGAGACGGTTTATAGTAACACCGTACTGCTGAATGTAATCGGTGTTCATCGTACCAGTAGCAGCATCCCAAGTAGTGGATCCGAAGGTCACTTGAGCAGAAGCTTCGGTGGTGGTGCCGCCGTTGCCGCCGTTACCGCCGTTGTTGTCGCTGTTCTCGTCGTCTTTGCTGCAGGAAACCATGGTCAGGCTGCAAGCCATCAGGGCGATGCCCATGAATTTGAAAATGTTCTTCATTGTTTGAATGTTTTTAGGTTAATAATTATTTGTTTTCTGATTTTTATTTTATATTTGGCTGCAAAAGTACGAACTTTTTCTGATATGGTGGTGAATTTTTTTTGAACATGTGTTTAGAATGTTGATGTATAGTGCTTTATGTGTTGTTAATTATTCTTAATGTTGCGTGTTTTGCCATGCCAAGGGGTTCGGGAGGGCTGTTTATTGGCGCACATCGAGGGCGTCGCGGAGGGCTGAGGCCAAGAGCATAAAGGCCAGGACGACAAGCATGATGGCCACGCCCGGCAGCAGGGCCAGGTAGGCGCTGTCGAGGAGGATGTATCCGTAGTTCTCTTTCACCATCATGCCCCACGACGGCATGGGAGGCTGCACGCCGATGCCGAGGAAGCTCAGTCCGGCCTCCAGCAGGATGGCGCTGGCGAAGTTGCTGGCGGCCACCACCACCACGGCGCCCACAATGTTGGGCAGAATGTGGCGGAAGATGGTGCGGAAGGTGCTGTAGCCCAAGGCGCGCGTGGCCTCGATATACTCTTTCTCCTTGATGCTGAGCACTTCGCCGCGCACCACGCGGGCTATGTCGACCCACATGGTGAGTCCCACGGCAATGAATATCTGCCAGAACCCTTTGCCCAGCACGAAGGTGATGGCTATGACCAGCAGCACCGTGGGGATGGACCACACGACGTTGATGAGCCAGAGGATGAGGTTGTCCACCCAGCCGCCATAGTAGGCTGCCAGGGCGCCGAGGGTGATGCCCAGCAGCAGGGCGATGGCGATGGCTATGAAGCCCACAGAGAGGCTTACGCGCGAGCCTATCATGAGCATCGACAGCACGTCGCGCCCATAGCCGTCGGTGCCGAGAACGAAGGTGCGCTCGTCAACGGAGGCCTCCGTGGCGGCCACTACGATGGGGTCGCCGTTGTAGGGGGTGGCGACGATGCTGTCGCGCGCGTATCTATAGTCTATAATCGGGGTGGCGGTGTAGGGCAGGGGCTCGCCTTTGACCATGCGCCTGGCGAGGGACGTGTGAGCATGGGTGGAGTCGGTGATGAGGAAAGTGGCCTTGCTGAAGGGTTTGAGGGTGGCCAACTCGAGGTACTGCTGGTTGCAGTAAGGGGTGTGGTCGGGGGTGATGAGGTAGCCGAGGAGGGCCACAAGGGCAAACAGCCCTATGACAACGAGGCTCGCTATGGCCAGGGGGTTGCGCAGGAAACGACGCCGCGCCAGCCGGTCGAGCGAGCGGCCGGCAAGGTCGGTGGCAGAGCGTTTGCGGAAGAGGTTCATGGGCTGACAGAGCTTACATAAATCCCAGCTCCACTTTCACCTCGTCGGGAATCATGTCCATGCTCCAAGGCGGGTCGAAGGTGAGCTCGACGTCGACGCTCTTCACGCCGCTGATGTAGCTCACCATCTGCTTCACCTCTTGGAACATATATTCGGCCTCGGGGCAGTCGGGAGCCGTCATGGTCATGAGGATGTGCACGTTGAGGTCATCGTCGACATCGATCTTGTAGATGAGGCCGAGGTCGTAGATATTCACCGGTATCTCGGGGTCATAGATGTTGCGCAGGCAATTGACGACGGCGCTGTTGATGGTTTCTTTCGTGGGTTCCATTATTGTTTCATTTTGTATGCCAGGGCGTACATCTTCATCTGTTTGACCATGGAGGTGAGGCCGTTGGAGCGGGTGGGGGAGAGGTGCTCTTTGAGGCCGATGGTGTCGATGAACGCCAGGTCGGCATCGAGGATGTCCTGCGGGGTCTGGCCGTCGAGGACTCGGATGAGGAGGGAGATGATGCCGCGGGTGATGACGGCGTCACTGTCGGCGCGGAAGTAGAGGCGTCCGTCGCGCTGTTCGCAGCTGAGCCACACGCGGCTCTGGCAACCGCGGATAAGGTTCTCCTCGGTCTTGTCCTTCTCCTCGATCTGGGGGCATTCCTTGCCAAGGTCGATGAGGTAGGCATAGCGGTCGAGCCATTCGTCGAAATTGGCGAACTCGTCGATGATCTGTTGTTCTATTTCTTTGATAGTCATTCTATATGCAGGGTTGTTTTATTTGGGTGCTTTGTAAATGAGCCAGGCGGCGGCGATGCTGAAGATAATCTGCGGCAGGAGCACGGCCATGAAGGGCGAGAGGTCGCCGTTGGTGGCGAAGACGGTGGTGATCTTCATGAAAACGATGAAGGAGAAGGCGATGCTGATGCCTATGGCCAGGTGCACGCCGATGCCGCCACGGCTCTTGCGGGCGGCAATGGCCACGCCGATGAGGGTCATGACGATGATGGCCAAGGGGTTGATAAGGCGCTGCCAAAGCTCGATTTTGGCGGTCTTGACGGTGCCGGTGCCGCGCATCTCCTCGCGGTGGATGTAGTCGATGAGGTCGGGGGTGTTCATGGTCTCCACGCGGGTGGAGAGGAGGTTGAGCTCGTCGGGCGTAATGTCGAGGTCGACGTTGATATGGCTTTCGAAACTGAGGTGCTCGCGGTGCAGGCTGTCGATGGTGCGCAGGCTGTAGGCCGAGCATCTCCAGAGGCCTGTGACGGTGTCGTAGGTGATGCTGTTGGCGCATTCGCGACGCAGCAGGCGCCCGTCGGCATCGAGTTCCTCGCGGCAGAACTTGTAGGCCTGCAGCTTCTTCACGTCGTAGCTCTCGGCATATACCTGTACGCCGGGCTTGGCCTGGAAGTGGAGGTTGGAGTAGAAGTTGGTGGCTTTCGACTTGACGTATTCCTCCTCGAAAGCTATCAGGCGGCTGTTGGCCGAGGGAATGACAAAGTTGCCCAGCACGAATACCGCCGTGGCCACAATGACGGCGCCCACGATATAGGGCCTGAGCATGCGGCCGTAGCGCACACCCGAACTGAGGATGGCTATTATCTCCGTGTTGCCCGCCATCTTCGACGTGAAGAAGATGACGGAGATGAAGATGAACAGCGGGCTGTAGAGGTTGACGAAGCCGGGGATGAAATTGAGGTAGTAGATGGAGACAATCTGCCACAGGGTGGCGTGGTGCTCGAGGAATTTGTCCAGCTTCTCGCTGACGTCGAAGGTGATGACTATAATGATAATAAGGGCAAGTGCCAGAAGAAAAGTCTTCAGGTACTTGCCCAGTATGTAGCGGTCTAAACGCTTCAGAGGATGTTGAACATTTTCTGGAAGGCGGTGAGGCATTCGAGGATGTTGGTTTTTACGTGGATGAACTCATCGATGCCGTAGCCCTTGTAGGTGTCTACCATCTCCTTGGGGAAGCCGGCGAGGACGAGGCTCTTCACCTTGCCCTTGAGGGCGTCGCACACGGGCTTGGTGAGCTCGGCGTATTCGTCGTCGCTCGAGCAGAGCACCACGATGTCGGCCTTGCTCTCTAAGGCGGCCTTGGCGCCTTCCTCGGGGGTGGCGAAACCGGGGTTGTCGACAATCTCATAGCCGGCGACACCGAAGAAGTTGGTGGCGAAGCCGGCGCGGGCCTTGCGCATGGCGAGGTTGCCGTAGGTGAGCAGGAAGACCTTCGGGCGCTTGCCGCTCTTCTCGGTGGCCAGGCGGAGGGCCTCGATGGGCTCGGCGCCGCGGTAGGGCTTGAGGGTGCGCACCTCGGTGCCTTGCTCGCAGTGGCAGCAGCAATGGCCTTCGTGCTGTATCTTGTCGCCCATCTTCTCCAGCAGGTTGGGATACTGGTTGGTGCCGAGGATGGTGGTCTTGCGGGTGGCGATGTCGAGGTCGCGCTGCTGGGCGGTCTTCTCCACCTCGTCCTGCACGTAGCCCTGGCGGATGGCTTTGCAGAAGCCGCCGAGCTCTTCCACCTTCAGGAAGTGCTCCCAGGCGCCGCGGGCAATCTGGTCGGTGAGGTTCTCGATGTAGTAGCTGCCGGCGGCGGGGTCGGCAATCTTGTCCATGTAGCTCTCTTCCTTGAGGAGCAGCTGCTGGTTGCGGGCAATGCGGTAGCCGAAGTCGTCGGCCTCCTTGTAGGCGTTGTCGAAGGGCAGCACGGAGATGCTGTCGGCGCCGGCGATGGCGGCGGACATGGCCTCGGTGGTGGAGCGCAGCATGTTGACGTAGGGGTCGTAGACCGACTGGTTCCAGGCACTGGTGGTGGCGTGGACGTAGAGCTTGTAGGCGCAGTCGCACTCGGGCTTGTACTGCTCCGCGATCTTGCTCCAGAGCAGGCGCGCGGCGCGGATCTTGGCCATCTCCATGAAGTAGGTGCTGCCGATGCCGACGTTGAGGACGATGCTCTTGGCCACGTGCTCCATTTTGCAGCCGAGGTCCGTCAGGCGGGCCACGAGCTCGTTGGCGGCGGCCAGCGAGAAGCCGAGTTCCTGCACGATGTTGGAGCCGGCGTTGTGCAGCAGGCTGCCGTGGACGGTCAGCACGCGGAACTTGGGCAGGGCCTCGTGGGCGTAGTCCACCAGCTGCTTGGCCATCTGGAAGTCCTCGGCCTCGCCGCGGTGGAACTTGCCGTGCTTCAGGGCATAGCGGAAGAGGTCGAACTCGCACGAGCCGCAGAGCTCCTTCGGGTCGAAGCCCTGTTTCCGGGCATACTCGACGTAGAGCTTCAGGAACTGGAGGTAGTCCTCGGAGCACATGAAGTTGATGCTCACGGCGTTGATGTAGATGCCCTTAAGCAGGGTGGCCATGTCGTCGAGGCTGTGGATGCCCTTGGTGCATAAGCCGAGCGAGGTGGCGCCGCGCTCCACGGCGTCGAGGGCCACGCGGTTGGCCTCCTTGGGGTCGGCGATGTGGATGTCCTGGCGCACGTCCCACACGTTGTTGTCCGTGTGTTTGCCGCGGGTGTAGGGCATCTGGCCGGGGTTGCTGTCGAGGTATTCGAGCCCCTCGAGGTCTTCGGCACGGTAGTAGGGTTTCACCTTGAAACCTTCGATGGTGTGCCACACGAGTTTCTTCTCGTAGTCGGCCCCTTTGAGGTCCTTGATGATGGCTTCCTCCCATTTCTCGGTCGGAACGGGCGGGAATTCGCTGAACAATTTGTTGTCTTCCATTATATTGTATCGTTTATTTGTTTCTATTGTAAAAGGCAAAGATACAAAATTTTTTTGAGTTGTAGAAAAAAACTTTTTGGAAAATGGTCCTGCCGCCGGCCCCCCTCGCCCGCACCCGACCCCTGTCCGAGACGTACCCGATACGGCATATCTTATATTGTTCTTATATTGTTTACATATTGTTCGCATATTGTTCTTATATCCACAATATAGGAACAATATAAGAACAATATGTAAACAATATAAGAACAATATAAGATATGCCGTATCAGACACGTCTCGGGTAGGGTTTTGACCCGGGTTGGGCGGGGGGTGAAAAATAATTGTGTGCGTTTTGAATATTTTTTGTAATTTTGCATTCCAAAACGACCTCGAGATGGAGACTATAGACCACACTTACAATCCTTTTGTGATCAGCAAGGCCGCTGCCGGTTCGGGCAAGACCTTCGGCCTGGTGAAGGAATACCTGCGGCTGGCCATGGCCGGCGGGCCGGGCAATGTGAAGACGCGGTTCCGCGGCATCCTGGCCATCACGTTCACCAACAAGGCCGCCAACGAGATGAAGAGCCGCATCATGGAGTATCTGGGCCAGATGGCGGAACACGGCACCGACCCTGACAAGACGAAGATGGGCGGGCCGCTGCTGGAGGCCCTCAATATCGACCGCCACAAGGCGCACCTGCCGGCGCTCACCGACGCCGACCTGCGCTCGATGTCGGCCGATCTGCGCAGCGCCATTCTCCATCGCTACAGCGACCTCTCGGTCTGCACCATCGACAGCTTCATGCACCGAGTGGTGCGCACCTTCGCCCACGACCTGGAGCAGCCCGTCAACTTCGAGGTGATGATAGAGCAGGACGACCTCATCGAGCATGCCGTCAGCGGCCTGATGGCCCTGGTGGGCACGCCGGGCCAGGAGGCGCTGACCGAGATGGTGAGCCGTTATGCCGTGAGCAACATGGAGGAGGACAAGAACTTCGACATCGTCGGGGCTCTCACCGTGCTGGCCCGCCAGCTCTTTGCCGAGGGCACCGATGTCTACCTCAGGCAGCTCTCGCGCTACACGCTGGCCGACTACATGGAGATGCACGACCGCTACCGCAAGTACTGCGCCGATTATGAGGAGCGTGTCGAGGCCCTGGGCGTCAAGGCTATGGATCTGCTGCGCAGCATCGGCATGACCGTCGACGACTGCAACCGCGGCAAGTCGGGCCTCTATGCCTTCTTCGAGAAGATGGAACACTTCCGCGAGTCGCTGCGCGACAAGAAAGCGGTGGCGCCCAACAGCTATGTTGTCAACGTTTTCGAGGCTGTGGACTACAATGGCGACATGCTCTGCAAGTCGAAAACCTCCTTCCCCGGCACCGACCGCATTGCCCAGCCGCTGAGGGAGCTGTACTTCAAGCTCAAGGAGCTGCTCGACGGTCCGCGGGTCGACTACAATACCTGCCGCCTGCTGCTGGGCAAGCTGTATTCCATGGCCCTGCTCGGCGAGCTGGACCGCCAGATGCGCCTCTACGCCCGCGACAACGAGGTGGTGCACCTTTCGGACTTCAACCGCCTCATCAACCGCGTGGTGCAGGAGGAGCCGGCCCCCTTCATCTACGAGCGCCTGGGCAGCCGCTTCCGCCATTTCCTCATAGACGAGTTCCAGGACACCTCGGTGCTGCAGTGGCAGAACCTGGTGCCGCTGCTGGAAAACGGTGTGTCCGAGGGCAAAAAGTCGCTCGTGGTGGGCGACGGCAAACAGGCCATCTACCGTTTCCGCCAAGGCGATGTGCGCCAGTTTGTTGCGTTGCCCAGGGTGGAAGGGATGCAGCTGCACGGGCAGGTCCTTGCCCAGCCGGGCAACTACAGCTTCGACAACCTGCGGGTCAACTACCGTACGGCCGATGCCGTGGTGCAATTCAACAACGATTTCTTTTCGTGGCTGGTGCGCGAGCGCTACGCGGATATCGACTTGGCGCGCAAGATCTACCTCGGCCCCGACGGCGACTGCCCCGCAGGCGAGGAGGAGCTGCGCCAGGAGGTGGACGGGACGAATGAGGAACGCCTGGTGGGGCATGTCGGCATCTCGTTTGTCGACGCCAAGGAACCGGACGCTATATGCCAGCGAGTGCTGGAGATAATAGACCATTTAGTGGGCGAGCAGGGCTACCAGCCGCGCGACATCATGATCCTCGGGCGCACCAAGCGCGAGCTTGCCGCCATCGGCACCTACCTGCTGGGCTCCTATGAGCAGAGTTCCGCCGAGTCGTTCTACCTGCGCAACAGCCAGGCCGTCATGGCTTTGGTGGCAGCGTTGCGTTTCCTGCACGACGCCACCGACCGAGTGGCGGCGGCCGAGTTGCTGCACCGCCTGAAGGCCATGAATATCATACGCAGTGTGCACGAGGAGGTGTTCCTTGCCGAAGGGGGCGTGGATTTGCATGCCGCCCTGGCCGCCGAGGGCATGGATTTCAACAGTGGACGCCTGCTCTCGATGAGCCTCTACGACTGCTGCGAGGATTTGCTGCGCACGTTGCGGCTCGATGGCGTGGACATCGCCTACGTGGCGTCGCTGCTCAATCGTGCCGCCGCCTTCTCGTCTCGCCACAACCAGAGTTTGGGCGACTTCCTGGAATGGTTCGATGCGCATCCCGACCTCTCGGCGGCATCGTCGGAGGAGGGCAACGCCATCCGCCTGATGACCATCCACAAGGCCAAGGGTTTGCAGGCACCGGTGGTCATCTGTCCCTTCTTCGGCACCGGCACGCGAGGCAACGAGATATGGGTCGATGCGGCCAAGGGCTTCGATCCCGGCGGCAAGGCCCTGCCGGCAGCGTGCGTCACCCTGAGCAAGAGCACCTCGACGCGCTTCGACAACGACCGCGACCGCGAGTTGGAGTCGTCGGCGGTCGATGACCTTAATATATTATATGTAGCGTTCACACGTCCCGAGGAACAGCTTTTTGTGGTCTGTCCCGAGCCGCAGGACAAGAGCACCACGCAGAGCTACGCCCGCATGCTGAAGGACTATGTGGGCGACCGCAGGGACTACGGCGACGTGGATGTCCACCATGTGGCCAAGAAGGAGAAGAAGGTGAAGGGCGAGTATGTGCGCCGGCTGGGCTATGCCGACTGGACTCCCAAGGTGATGATAGCCTCTACCGCCGAGCGGGCCATAACGCCCATGCTGGAGGAGCGCAAGCGCTTCGGAATCAACGCCCATGCATTGCTGTCCACCATCGGCAGCGCCGGTCCCGGGGTGGAGGCTGCCATCGAGGCCTTCCTGGAGAAGGAAAAGATAGAGGCCGAAGAGCGTGGCAAGCTAAGGGCTTTGGCGCACGAGGTGCTGACGCGCCCCGATATGGCACGATTCTTCGACCCTGCCTACCGCTACAAGAATGAGTGCGACCTCACCGACGGTTCGGAAACCGGCCGTCCCGACAGGGTGGTCTTTGCCCCCGGGGAGACATGGGTGGTGGACTACAAGACGGGAAGTGACCATGGATACGACTACGACAAACAGGTGCGCAGATATTGCCGTGCCGTCAGTGCCATGGGCTACCCCAAGGTGAGTGGATGGCTGCTCTTCCTGCAGCCCCCTGTACACATACGCCAGGTGTCCCTCGAAGAGGATGTTTAAAACTTTTTTAACAAAAAAATGTTTGTAATTTAAATTTTTTTCGTATTTTAGCGGTGTGAAACGAAGGGCAGAAAAAGCCCCGAAACGAAAATAAACGATTAAAAAACAATAATATGGAACTCAAGAAAAATCCCAAAGCCGACCTCGAAAAACGCAGAGGTCTCTATCTGGAGATAGGTTTGGTGGTGATTCTTGCAGCCACACTGGTCGCCTTCGAGGTGAAGAGCTACGATTCAGAAGAAGAGGTAGCCTTCCAGCGCGAGGTGGTTGAGGAGGTTGAGGAGCAAATCATCCAGACCGACATCACAGAACCGCCACCCCCTCCGCCACCAGAGGTGCCCGAGGTTACCACTCTGATCAACGTCGTTGATGACGAACAGGAAATCAAGAACGAGCTCGTTGTCAACGCTGAGGTGAACGATGAAACCAAGAACATCGCCATTACCCCCGTCCAGTTTGAAGAGGAAGAGGAAGTGGTCGAGGAGCAGATCTTCACGGTTGTGGAGAACGAGCCCGAGTTTCCTGGTGGCATGGACGCTCTGTACAAGTATCTTTCGCAGAACATCAAGTATCCGCAGCTGGCCCGTGAAAACGGCATCACCGGCAAGGTGTATGTGACCTTCGTGGTGGAGAAAGACGGTTCTATCGCCAATCCCAAGATTCTCCGTGACATCGGCGGCGGCTGCGGTGCCGAAGCTATCCGCGTCGTCAAGGCCATGCCTAAGTGGAATCCTGGCAAGCAGCGTGGCAAAGCTGTCCGTGTGCAGTTCAACCTGCCCGTCAACTTCAACCTCAAGTAAAAAAGCATCCACTTCAATAAACCGGGAGCAGCAGTGTCAAAGTTGCTGCTCCTTTTTTTCTTATGATAAGCGTCAACAACCTCTCGGTGCAGTTCACTGGCACCAATCTCTTCGACCACGTCACCTTCAACATCGGCGATCACGACCGCATAGGCCTCGTCGGTATGAACGGTGCCGGCAAGTCCACTTTGCTCAAGATACTCTGCGGATGGCAGGAACCTGAAAGCGGCACCATCGTCATGGCTACAGGCCAGACCGTGGGCTATCTGCCGCAGGAAATGGTGCCCGACAGCATCGGCACCGTGCTGGAGGAGGCCCTTACGGCTTTCGACCAGCTGGACAATCTTGAGAAAGAGCAGGAGCGTCTGACGGCTGAGATTGCCGAGCGCATGGACTACGACAGCCCGGAATATACCCGCTTGCTGGAGCGCCACAACGAGGTGACCGAGCATCTGGCCATGCTGGGCGGCGGCCGCCGACAGGAACAGGCGGAGAAGGTGCTGCTGGGTCTGGGATTCAAGCACTCGGACTTCGACCGTCCCGTGGCGGTGTTCAGCGGCGGATGGCAGATGCGCGTGGAACTGGCCAAATTGCTGCTGCGCCATCCCGACTTCCTGCTCCTCGACGAGCCTACCAACCACCTCGACATTGTATCCATCCAGTGGCTGGAGAACTACCTTGGCAGCTACAGCGGTGCCGTGGTGCTCGTCAGCCACGACCGTACATTCCTCGACAATATCACCAAGCGCACCATCGAGATTACTGCCGGGCGCATCTACGACTATAAGTGCCCCTACTCGGAGTATGTGGTTCAGATGCAGGAGCGCCGTGCCAGCCAGATGGCCCAGCTCACCAACCAGCAGCGCCAGGTGGCGCAGATCGAGGCTTTCATCGAGCGTTTCCGCTATAAGGCTACCAAGTCGAAGCAGGTGCAGAGCCGCATCAAGATGCTGGAACGCATGGAAACCATCAAGGTTGACGAGGTGAGCACGGAGAGTATCCACTTCCAGTTTCCGCCGGCGCCCCACAGTGGCAAGATTGTCATCGAGGCTCAGCACCTGGGCAAGGCCTATGGCGACAACCAGGTGTTCGACGGAGTCGATTTCACGCTGACCTCCGGCCGCAAGGTGGCCTTTGTGGGTCGCAACGGCGAGGGCAAGTCCACCATGGCCAAAATCATTGTGGGCGACATCAATGACTACACCGGTACCTTCCGTCTCGGTGCCGGCGTTGCCTTGGGTTACTATGCCCAGAACCAGGCGGCCATGCTCAACCTCGACCGCACCGTCTTCGAGACCATCGACGATATCGCACAGGGCGACATCCGTCCCAAGATACGCAACATCCTCGGCAGCTTCCTCTTCAGCGACGACGACATCGACAAGAAGGTGAAGGTGCTCAGCGGCGGAGAGAAAGCGCGTTTGGCGTTGGCCAAGCTGCTGCTTACGCCGAGTAATCTGCTGGTCCTCGACGAGCCTACCAACCACCTCGATATGAACTCGAAGGACATCCTCAAGAATGCCCTCCTGCAGTATACCGGTACCCTTATTGTGGTCAGCCACGACCGTGACTTCCTCAGTGGCCTCACCGACGAGCTCTACGAGTTTCGCGATGGCGCGGTGCATGAGTTCAAGGGCGATATCATGGAGTTCCTCGAGGCTCAGAGCACTCAGAATGCTCAGGCTACACAGGCGATTCAGAATGCTCAGAGTACGCAGAAAGCCCCCACTGCAGGCAAGGCCGCCTACGAACAGAGCAAGGAGCGCGAACGCGAGCGTCGCAAACTGCAAAATGCTGTCAAACAAAAAGAACAGGAGATAGAAGCCATCGAGGCTGAGATTGCTGCCAAGGATGCCATTCTCGCCACCGGCGAGGCTCAGTCGGCAGACTTCTACAAAGCTTACCAGTCGCTCAAAGACCAGCTGGAACAAAAGATGAGCGAATGGGAGGAAGCGGTCATCGCCGCGGAGGAGTGAACGGGACTACGTCTCGCTATCGTCGAAAAAGATGTTGCGCCAGTCGCGGCGGGGTTTCTCCGGAGGATTGTCTGAAATTCCCAAACGACGAAGCGTCTCCGATAGAGCCTGTTGGTTGTCGGTGAGAATCATCAGGTGGTCTCCGACATGAAGGATGGTGCTGCCTGTAGGTACGAAATAATTATCCCCGCGCCTGACCATAATGACGAGTGTCTGCTCAGGCATCTGCATGTCCATCAGCCGGTTGCCATGCGTAAATGACGCCTCGTGTACCGCTCCTCGAAGGCCAACCCACGAGACAAACAGACGGTCCTTGAAAGTGTATTCCCTGAACGGCACCATTGAAACGAAAACACTCAACGGGCGCGAAATGAATATCATCACAAAGCTGATAATCAGACCCGGGATAAGCACAGACTTCAGTTCACTGGGGTTCACGAGCAAGCCCAGCGTGAGAAACATGGACAGTTGTGCCAACCAGGTGACACCATCGAAGAAGTTGCGTGTGGAGCGTTTGTGGACAAGGTGGCTGTTGCCCACTACCAGGCCGGCGATGTAAACGGCCAGATAACTATTGCCCTTCATGTAGAAGGTCGCGGCAAAGACAAAGAATGAACCGGAAAGTACCAGGATTGGGTAGAGGGCCACGTTGTCGATATTGATTTTGTTCACCACCCATACGATGCCCTTGCCGAACAGCCATCCGGCCATGGCGCCCACAGCCAGTTGTACTACGAGCATGACAATGGCGCTTCCCCATTGTGGCGAGCCTCCTTGCTGGACGAGGCTAATGAATGTCAGCACCAGCACATAGGCCATTGGGTCGTTGGCACCGCTCTCCAACTCCAGGGTGGGACGCAGGTTGTGCTTCAGGTTAAGTCCTTTGCCCCTGAGGATGGAGAACACCGAGGCTGAGTCGGTGCTGCTCATGGTGGCTGCCAGCAATAGGCATCCCATCAGGCTGACGCCCAGGTGCCTGTCGAGGATTCCATAGAGGATGAATCCCGTTGACAGCGCCGTAAGGAGCACCCCCACGGTGGCCAGCATTATGCCAGGCCCCAGCACAGGCTTGATGTCGTCGAAACGTGTGTCGAGTCCGCCTGAGAAAAGAATGGCACTGAGCGATACAGTACCGATAATTTGGGCTATTCCGATGTTGTCGAAATGCAGGCCGAGCCCATCGGCGCCGAAGAGCATACCTACCCCAAGGAAAAGGAGCAAGGCAGGCACACCGAAACGGTTGCCCGCCTTGCCTGCCAGTATACTGGCAAAGAAAAGGGTAGATAGAATCAGGAGAAAGAGTTCTATTTGCATAAGTGTTGTATTGTTGCGGTTTCTGCACCGGTGAGGCAAGCCACAGGGGTCTCGGGCTCGAAGTGGCCGGTGTCATAGCGCCCTGCCTGCATGAGAACTATCGCCCCGTCGCGGCTGTACAGCAGTTGTAAGGCACCGTTAGAGCTGTTTGTGGATTGCAGGGTTGACATGCTTTTGTAGTTGGCCGATCCGATGGCCTCGACTGCCAGGTGATAGTCGTCAAGACCAAGATAGAGTTTGCGTTTTTTCATGCGGCTGCCAGTAGGCAGGTAGACGTAGTGTGTCAGTGTGCCGCTTAGACTCATTGCCAACAGCACAATGCCTACGGCTGTTCCCAATATGCCTAAGGTGAGGCATGTGGCTGTCAGGCTGTCGCTCATCGACACATTGTGTATCAGCACCAGCAGGGCTATGCCGCAGGCAAGCACCAATATGTTGGGAATGGGAGAATTGGATTTACGTTTCATTTTGTCGACCATCTCGGTCTCGATGTATTGTTCTATGGTATTCATAATTGTTTCTTGTTATTTTGTTTTGTTGATGATGATTTCTGTGAGAGGAATGTATTTGTTCCCCTCGACGCGGGTAAGTTGCGAGTAGTAGATGCGCTCGGCTTTGTCGCTGTAGCGCACCAGAGCCAGTTCGGGTTTGGGCTGGCGCTTGATGTTGGCCAGCGCCTTTTCGTCGCCTGATTCCAATGCGTTCACCAAGGCCGTTTCCACGCTGAGTGGGTAGTAGGCGTAAGTGGGTTCCAGTATGCTTTTGATTTCTCGGTTATATGGCCGATGGCTGTCGCCGAAAAGCCAGTAGCATAATACTGTGACCAGTGAGCAGGCTCCCACTATCACCCCTCCTGTCAACATCGATGATGCGATGTCAGACATCGTTGTGGCTTTCAATACCACAACACCGCAGACTGCTCCAATACCAACCAGCACCCATGCCGACCACAACGGTACCAGGACATGACGTATTTCTGGCTGTTTATATATTGATTTTCTTATATATTCCATTTTTTTTGATTTGATAGGTTCTGATGTGAAAAGGGAACTATCGGCATATACGATGACAAGACAACATGAATGAAACCGTATTCTTTACGGTTATTCGTTTTTATCAGGTATTGCCAAAAGTAAAAGGGTGAACCGAATCAAATCAGAGTCTGACACAGCATATCAGGTAGATATACCCGCTGACGGTATGATAGCCACCGTAAGTGTCGGTCTGCAGTGTTTTGTAATGTCGTTCGAGGGTCGCAATGGCTCCGCTGGTGGTGCCGGCGGGACTTTCGTGCACCTCTCGCACAGTGGTCGGCGCTGTCACTGTGCTGTTTCCGATAAAGGCCAGCACATCGTAGAGGCCAATATCTTGCCATTGAGGCCTGTTGTTAAAGGGATTGATACTCTCCATTGTGTGCCGTGTAGCAGTTTTCGCTGCCCGACTTTGGGTCGGCAGCAGCACCGCTATTGCAGCCAGAAGGATGAGTGTCAATCGCTTTATTTTCATATTGTTTTATATTGCTTCGCCGGCGGCGTGGCCGGTACTGAAGGCTATCTGGAGGTTGTATCCGCCGGTGTCGGCGTCGAGGTCGAGGAGTTCGCCTACAAGATACAGGCCTTTCACCAGTCGGCTTTCCATTGTCTTGGGGTTTACCTCGCCGAGGGCCACGCCTCCCTGGGTGACGATGGCCTCGTTCCAGTCGTGGGTGCCTGTGAGGGTGAACTCCACCCCCTTCAGCCAGCGGCCCAAACGGCGGCGTTCCTCACCGGTAATCTGGTGCAGGCGTTTGTAGTATTCTATGTGCAACTGCGGCAACGCCAGCGGAATCAACTCGGCGGGGAGCCACAGGCGGAGGGCGTCGTTGAAGATGCGCGTGCCGTTCTGATCGAGGTCGGCAAGCAGCCGGCGGTCCAGCTGCTCGGGGCTGAGGCCGGGTTTGAGGTCGAGACGGGCGGTGAGGGGCTGATTGGATTGCAGTGGACGTGTGGCGATACGGCTGGCGCTGAGTACGATGGGGCCTGCCAGGCCATCCGACACGAAGGTCATCTCGCCGACGCCCGACTTGAACATCGGGGCGCATGACGACCCCTCGTAAAGCGAGAGCTGCACGTTCTTTAGCTGGAAGCCGACGAGGTCTTCCGGAATCTTCTCCTGGCATTTCAGCGCCACCAGCGAGGGTACGGGCTCAACGACGGTGTGCCCCAGTTCGCGGGCCATGCGGTATCCGGCGCCGGTGCTGCCCGTGGTGGGGTAGGAGAGGCCGCCGGTGGCCAGTATGATGTGGCGGCAGGCGATGCGCTCGCCGCGCTCGAGGACTACCGCCGTGGCCTGCCCTTCGAAGGTCTCTATGCTCTTGACAGTGGTGTTCTTGCGGATGGTGACGTTGGAATTCTGTTCCAGCTCGTGCATCAGGGCCAGGAAGATGTCGAGGGCCTTGCCGCTGGCGGGGAACACACGGTTGCCGCGTTCCACGGTCAACGCCACGCCCCGCTGCTCGAAGAAGTCCATCAACTGCTGGTTGAAGAACCGGCCGTAGGCGTTGCGCAGAAAGCGGGCGTCGCTGCCTATGTGAGGCAGGGTGTCGCGTAGGGGGCTGGTATTGGTGAGGTTGCAGCGACCCTTGCCGGTGATGCGCAGCTTGCGCCCGGCTTGGTCCATCTTCTCCAGCAGCAGCACACGCTTGCCGCGCCCTGCTGCCGTCACGGCGGCCATCAGCCCCGACGCGCCGCCGCCAACCACTATCGTATCGTATTCCATCAACTAAACACTAACCGCTAATCACTTAACACTGCTCAGATTTTCGCCGAAACGTTGATGTAGTCGGCCGGGTGGATGCAGAGCACGGGAATCTGCGAGCGGTGGACTATCTGCTGGGCGTTGGTGCCGAGGAATATCTGGCTGATGATGCGGTCCTGTTCGGTGTTGATGACCACCAGGTCGGCCTTGATGTCCTCGGTGTATTCCATCACCGTGTCGCAGTAGTTGGAGTAGGGACGGATTACAGTCTGGTACTTCATGCCCTCTTTGTCCAGGTAGTCGGTGCTCTGCTGCACGTAGGTGCGCAACACCTGCTCGTCCTCTTTCATGTCGAGCAGACCGAGGATGTAGACCTCAGAATCGAAAATCTTGGCCATGGAGGCTGCGGGCGGCACCTTTTGGCGCGAATTGGCGTTGACGCGCAGGGGCACCACGATGCGCTCCAGCTTCTTGTGGAAGTCGTAGCCCTGGCGTACGGTGAGCACGGGGCAGGGCGAGTCCTGCACGATGCGCACGGCCTGGCTACCCATCCAGTATTTCTCAAATCCCGAGGCTCCGTTGGTGCCGATGATGATCATCGAGGCCAATTCGCGCGTGGCCGTCGTGGCCAGTGCCGGAGCCACCTTACCGTTGGTAATCTGCCAGCGCAGTTTGCCGTACTTCATGGCAGGCTGGTACTTGTCGCAGAGGGCCTGTAGCTTGTCCTCGGCCAGGTTGGTCATCGTGGAGAGCTGTTCGTCGTTGAAGAGGAGCTTCTCGCGACGCGCCCAAATAAGTATAATGTCGCTCTGGAAACGGTTGGCCACGTCGATGGCCAACTCGAGAGCCATGTAGGATCCTGCGGAAAAATCTGTTCCAACAATAATGGGTTTCATTCCTTATTCTTTTTATATTTTTAACTGATAACGCACCTGTGGAAATTTTAGTATGCCGCAGGTGCTTTTTTTTTATTTTATCCCTCAGGGCATCATATCGACAAGGAACCCGACAGCCACCTAACAGGTACCTACCCCCTTGTTCCCACCTATTATCCACCTACCATCTACCTATCATCTCCCACTATAGTAGGAGTTGATAAGGAGATAGTAAGGAGATAGTAAAGAGTTGGTAAAGACTTGATATGTGTTAACTGTTGAATATCATTGTTTTATATTTTTGTTTTTCGAGGTTTTTTTGTGTTTTTTTGCAAAAATATGTTTTGTATTGAAAGTCAGTGCTCTATGGGTTGTTTTGTAAAAACTTTTGGCCGTTAGCGAAAAAAGTGTTAATTTTGCAGCATGAACCGCAGGTGGCGAACACCTTAAATAATATATTCACAGTGAGTAATGACAATTTAGATGGCCGTAGCATATCCGCCAAGGAAAAAGAGATAGAGCGCGCGTTGCGCCCGTCGGGGTTCGACAGTTTCGCCGGTCAGCACCAGGTGGTGGAGAACCTCAAGGTCTTCGTCCGCGCCGCCAAGGACCGTGGCGAGCCGCTGGACCATGTGTTGCTCTACGGCCCTCCGGGCCTGGGCAAGACCACCCTCAGCAACATCATCGCCAACGAGCTGGGTGTGAGCATCAAAACCACCTCTGGTCCCGTGCTCGACAAGCCCGGCGACTTGGCGGGCCTGCTCACCTCCCTGCAGCCCAACGACGTGCTTTTCATCGACGAAATCCACCGCCTTTCGCCCGTGGTGGAGGAGTATCTCTACAGTGCCATGGAGGACTTCCGCATCGACATCATGATCGAGTCCGGCCCGGCGGCCCGCAGCGTGCAGCTCAACCTCAAGCCCTTCACCCTCATCGGCGCCACCACCCGCAGCGGCATGCTCACCGCCCCGCTGCGCGCCCGCTTCGGCATCAACTGCCGTCTGGAATACTATGACGCCGAGACGCTTACCAAGATTGTCAACCGCTCGGCCTCGCTCTTGCAGGTGAAGATAACCTCCGAGAGCGCCATCGAGATTGCCCGCCGTTCGCGCGGCACCCCCCGTATCGCCAACCGCCTGCTGCGCCGCGTGCGCGACTTCGCGCAGGTCAAGGGCGACGGCACCATCACCCTCGACATTGCCCGCTATGCCCTCCAGGCCCTCAACGTGGACCGCAACGGACTGGACGACATGGACATCCGAATCCTCTCCACCATCATCGACAAGTTCAAGGGCGGCCCCGTGGGGCTCAACACCGTGGCCACCGCCGTGGGCGAAGACGCCGGCACCGTCGAGGAGGTCTACGAACCCTACCTCATCCAGGAGGGCTACCTCATGCGCACCCCCCGCGGCCGCGAAGCCACCATGCTCGCCTACCAGCACCTGGGCAAGATAAAACAGAACGGCAACCAACAGGAACTCTTTTGAAATTATGAAACACACACTGCTCATAGCATTGCTGCTGGCCGTCGGCACGACGGCCTTCGCGCAGCGCCAAAAGGTCTCCGTCGGCAAAGACGGCGAGATGATTGTAAACGGCGACACTGTCGCCTACATCGAAAAGGAGGGCTGCAAACTGCTCAGCACGGAATGCGTCTTCACCATCGTGGACGCGAACGACGACCTGCTCATCACCGTGCGGCAGGAGAGCTTCACCGACCGCGAGCGCCGCAGCCGCGAGTTCCCCGACGGCACCCCGACGGCCTACCTCGTCTTCTCCTTCCGCGGCAGCAACGAGGTGGCCGAGGTAGACTCGCCCTTTTTGCCCAAGGAGGCTTCCATCGCCAAGCTCGTGGCCCGCCACCGCCTCATCAAAGACCGCCAGCTCGACCCCGAGGCCGTGCGCCAGTTCATCATCGCCAACGGCACCCGCTTCAGCGACCGCGAGCGCCAGCAGAACCAGCCGCCGGCCATCATTATTCAACGATAACCAATATGCTGCAACCCGGAATCAAAGGACACAAGGAACAGACCTGCTACGAGAGTGTGCTGCCAATGATTCGGGTGTAACAGAGTAACTTTAAAGAAAATGAATATGAAGAAAGGTATTTTTATTATAATGGCTGCCTGCATGATGTTTGTTGTCGGCTGCCAGAGTGACGACGAGGGGGCCTCGGCCACCCATTACTACACCATCTCCACCGACGACATGTCGTGGGGCCGTGCCGATATGACCTATATCGCCGATTTCTTCACCGACGATGTGAGGATGTTCACCGTCGACGGGACGACCGCCGCCGCCGACCGTGAGGCTTTGGCTCGATACAACGGCATCCTGTCGCATATCGACGACGAGGCTGTGTGCGCCCAGTTCCCGTGCGAGTATGACGAGAACCTCGAGGAGTACCTCTACTACCAGGTGCACCTGTTACGCACAGAGGGCATGCCCGATACACTGGCCGGCAAGCGCTGGAGCCACGACGGCACCACGGTCAGATAATTCATCGTGGAGGAGCTGCAGCAAATGGCGGGCATGGTAAAATAAATATTTTGCCAGGTGAAATATTTGTTGTACCTTTGCAGCAAAATTGATGTGTGAAAAATAAATAACATTTGATTATATGCAGACACTTATCAAGAATATCAAGGAGCTGGTGCAGGTGGAACCCCTCAGCCGCAAAGCGACAGTTCCCCTCGGACAGGGGGGCAACTACCAGCCCAAGCTTCGCGCCCAAGGCAAGGAGATGGCGCAGATGGAGACCATCAAGGACGCATACCTCCTTGTGGAGGACGGTAAGATAAAGGCCTTCGGGCCGATGAACGAACTGAGTGCGGACGGCTGTGGTGCCGGCGAGACGCCGGCGCTCCAAATCGATGCCACGGGGCGAATGGTCTTCCCGACGTTCTGCGACTCGCACACTCACCTGGTCTACGCCAACTCGCGCGAGCACGAGTTCGTGGACAAAATCCGCGGCCTCTCCTACGAGGAGATCGCCAAGAGGGGAGGGGGTATCCTCAATTCGGCCAAAGCCACCGCCGCGGCCTCGGAGCAGGAACTCTACGACATGGGCCAGCAACGCCTCGAGGAGGCCATGCGCCTCGGCACCGGCGCCATCGAAATCAAGAGCGGCTATGGCCTCACCACCGAGAGCGAGCTGAAACTCCTCCGCGTTATCCGCCGCCTCAAAGAGAACTCGCCCCTGACCATCAAGTCCAACTTCCTCGGCGCCCACGGCATCCCCATGGAATACCGCGGCCACCAGGAGGACTATGTCGACCTCGTCATCAACGAGATGATTCCGCGCGTGGCCGACGAAGGACTGGCCGACTTCATCGATGTCTTCTGCGACCAGGGATTCTTCACCGTCGACGACACCGCCCGCATCCTCGAGGCCGGCATCAAGCACGGCATGCGCCCCAAAATCCACGCCAACGAGATGGCCATCTCGGGTGGCGTGCAGGTGGGTGTGAAATACAACGCCATCTCCGTCGACCACCTGGAGCAGATGGGCGATGCCGAAATCGAGTGCCTCAAAGGCACCGACACCATGCCCACCATCCTGCCGGGCTGCGCCTTCTTCCTCAACCTGCCCCTCTCGCCGGCGCGCCGCATGATCGAGGCCGGCCTGCCCGTGGCCATGGCGTCGGACTACAACCCCGGCACCTCGCCTTCGTGCAACATGCAGCTCATCCTCTCCATGGCCTGCATCCGCTACCGTCTCACCCCCGAGGAGGCCCTCAACGCCACCACCCTCAACACCGCCTACGCCATGGGCGTCAGCCACGAGCTGGGCACCATCGCCGTGGGCAAGAAGGCCAACTTCTTCATCACCAAACCCATCGCCAGCTACGAGTACATGCCCTACAGCTACGGCGAGAACAAGGTGGAGCGGGTGTTTATCAACGGCGTGGAAATGTAGTGGTTAAGTGGAAAAGTAGTTAAGTAGTTAAGTAGTCAAGACAATAGTGTGATACAGGCAATCAATATCAACAAGAGCTACGGCGACCTGCACGTACTGAAGGATATCTCGCTGGAAATCAACCAGGGCGAGGTCGTCAGCATCGTGGGTCCCAGCGGCGCGGGCAAGACGACACTGCTGCAGATACTCGGCACCCTCGACCGGCCCGACAGCGGCACCCTCCGCTACGGCGACACCGAGGTGTCCAACCTGAAGGAGAAGGAGTTGGCACGCTTCCGCAACGAGCACATAGGCTTCGTCTTCCAGGCGCACCACCTGCTGCCGGAATTCACGGCGCTGGAGAACGTCTGCATTCCCGCCCTCATCAAAGGCACCCCCATGAAGGAGGCGCAGGCGAGGGCCATGGAGCTGCTCTCGCTCATGAAGGTGGACGGCCGCGCGGCGCACAAACCGCAGGCCATGAGCGGCGGCGAGCAGCAACGCGTGGCGGTGGCCAGGGCCCTGATGAACAGTCCCATGGCCGTCTTGGCCGACGAGCCCAGCGGCAACCTCGACTCGCAGCATGCCCGCGAGCTCCACGAGCTCTTCTTCCGCCTGCGCGAACAGCTCAACCAGACCTTCATCATCGTCACCCACAACGAAGAACTGGCCGCCATGGCCGACCGGAAAATAACAATCATCGATGGAAAAAGCACAGAATAGACCACAGCAACAGAGAGGCGGTGCCGGCAGGATGCCGGCGCTCCAGATAGTCTACGGCCTCCGCCCCGTCATCGAGGCCATCGGCAGCGGCCAGCAGATAGAGCGCATCCTCATCCAGAACGGACTCAACTCCTCGCTCCTGGGCGAGCTGAGAACCAAGATGAAGGAACACGACATACCCTTCCAGTACGTCCCCGTGGAGAAGCTCAACAAGATGACCGCCGGCAACCACCAGGGCGTGGTGGCCACCATTGGCAGCGTGAAGTACCATTCCTTCATGGAACTGGTTGAAACCCTGCCCGAAAACGCCATGGTTGTCCTGCTGGACCACATCACCGACGTGCGCAACATGGGCGCCATAGCCCGCACGGCTGAGTGCACGGGCGTCAGCGCCCTCGTCGTGCCCGACCGCGGCACGGCGGCCATGAACGAGGATGCCATCAAGACCTCCAGCGGTGCCCTGCTGCGCCTCCCCGTCTGCCGCGAGCAGAACATGAAAACCGTCATCAACCTGGCCAAGCAGTATGGCTACCAGGTGGTCGCCGCCACCGAGAAAGGCGCCGAGCACTACCGCAAGGTGGACTTCCGCCAGCCCACGCTCCTCATCCTCGGCAACGAGGAAACCGGCATCAGCCCCGACCTGCTGAAAATGAGCGATGTGCGAGCCAAACTGCCCATCGTGGGCGAGGTAGCCTCCCTGAACGTCAGTGTCGCCGCCGGCGTCTTCATGTACGAAGCCCTTGAACAGCGTCAAGTAGCTGAGTAAAAGTATTTTATATCGAAAACTGTAGAGATGCGGCGTGCTGTGTCTCCAAGTTGGCCAAGGCCACTGGGAGACGCAGCACGCCGCGTCTTTATAACAGGGGTCAAACCCCTACCTGAGACGTGTCTAATACGGCCGTTCTTATATTGTTTTCATATAGTTCTCATATTGTTTACATATTGTTCTTATATCCTGGATATAGGAACAATATAAGAACAATATGTAAACAATATAAGAACAATATAAGAACGGCCGTATCGGGGGCGAAAGGGGTGGGAGAGAGGTTTGGGAGAGTGTTGAATATGTGTTGGTTAGGTTTTTTAATAAAATTATTTCGCGTAAATAAAAAAAAGTGTGTATATTTGCGTTTGAATTGTGCCCGTCCAAAATGGGTAGGGTATGCAATATTTGAATGTGTAACGTATTGAAGAATAAAATAATAAAAAAATAAATTATGAAACTCAGATTTTTGCTTACGAGTGTCATTTTTCTGTTTGGCAGCCTTGTATCGAGGGCGCAGATTTCAGAAATGCTCTACCAAGGGTTCGAGGCAGGAGAGACTCCGGCGTATACGGGAGCGTACACTACCACGAACCAGTATCATGCGAGCGGAAGCCAGGCACTGATGATGACGCAGACATCGACAGCCGATGTCGAGATTGTGACGGACGTGATTGACTTCTCGACGAACACGTCGTTGCGCTACATCAGCCTGGAGTTCGACCACATCTGTAAGGTGCCTACCAACCCGGGCGGTGACGCTTACATGTGCCGTATTTACTACAAGCGTCCGAGCCAGTCGAACTGGACGCAGATGGTTTCGTCGAACTACAACATGACCAACGGCGGTTCGAGCAACTTCTATTCCTTGAGCGCCTTCTCGGTCAACGGATACAGCGACTGGCTGAACAATCCGTTGTCGAACGACCTGTGGAAAAGCGAGCGCTTCGACATGAACAATGTGATAACCAACACCACTCCTGCCGCCGACCGTAAGCTGCAGCTGAGGTTTGTGTTGAGAAGGTATACCGGCACGGGAGCCGCCACGGGAGTGTGGCTCATCGACAACCTGAAGGTGTCGGCCAGCCCGAGCCCGATGGTGAAGCCTTTCATCCAGATGGTCAAGTATCCCGACGGCACATACCATCCGAGCAGCCGCGGCGCCGACGTCGTCATCATGCCGAGCACCACGGTCTCGCAGGGTATCAACCGCGACTCGGTGTACATGTACTACACTGTGGGCAGCGACCCGACGCCGATCCGTGTGTCCATGACGCAGATGCCCAGCGACACGCACCAGTTCTTTGCCCATATCCCGTTCTTTGGATACGACACGCTGATGCGTTTCTACTGCGTGGCTCGCGACAACACGACGAATGCCAACCGTGTCACCTTCCCGGCTGCTGCCAACTCGTGGCTCGAATACCGCTGCGTGCGTGGTGTGGAGCAGCCCGGCCGTGCCACGCCCGAGTTTACCGGAACGTTCAACTATAGCGGTTTCCCGTTCCCGGCACGTGGCAACGGAAAGAGCGAGTGGGTCTTCGACTCGGCCCGTCTGGCTGAGGCAGGCTATGGCCCGGGCCAGATGACGGCTATGAGGATGACCTTCTCGGCACACACCAATACCGAGGCACGCCAGCGCATGCAGATCAGGATGAAGAATATCCCCACCAACTACTGGGTCGATACCTCGCTCAATGGCTCCTATTCTTACACCACCTCGTATACGCAGGTGGTCTACGATTCGGCTTTCACCATCACCGAGGCCAATGCGGGCACCGAGCAGACGGTGAATTTCCAGGACACCTTCTACTATTCCGGCAAGGACATTCTGATGCAGGTTCTCCTTGCCGACAATGGCTCTCATGGTGCCTCGTCCGTCAAGATGATTGCCGCGGCAACCAACAAGAAGAGTATTTTCTCGGGCACTGAAATAGCCAACCCTATCAACTCTACCGACGCCAACCTCAATGTTGCCGATATGTGCATCAATCGTGTTCCTGCATTGGTGATGACGCAGCGTGCCAACCTGCCACTGCTCTACGACATGGGGGTCAGCGAGCTGGTGTCGCCGAACTACGAAGTGCCGATGGCTGTGCGCCCCGGCAGTCTGACGGTGAAGCTGAAGAACTTCGGAGCCCTGCCGGTGTCGGGAGTGCGGATCAGCTATAACATCGACGATACAATCTTCGGTTATTATGATTGGAGCGGTTCGCTGGCGGCGAATGCTGACGAGAATGTGACCATCTCGACCAACATTGTGATTCCTGCGGGCTACCACACGCTGAAAGTGTGGGTGCAGGACACCCTCACCGTGAGTGCCGGCCAGCAGGTGCGCGACCACGAGCCCTACAATGACACCTCCTTCTCGTCGTTCATCGTCTGCGATGGCCCGATGAGCGGTGTGCGTCATATCGGCGGTGCCACGCCCGACTTCAATACCGTCGAGGAATTCCTCTTCGCCGTCAGCCGCTGCGGTATCAACGACAGCCTGGTGGTGAAGCTGGCCCCCGGCTACTACCAGCCTTTCACGATGCCCGATGTGTTTGGCACCACGGCGACACACTACATCGTCTTCGAGCCGGAGAGCAGCGGGGTGACCTTCTATTCCGCCCTGACGGCCGCCGAGTCGATAGTGAATCTGGAACAGACCAACAACATCTGGTTCCGCAATATCAACTTCGTGCGTCGCTCGGCCATGCTGACCGACATGGTGAAGCTGGGTCAGAACAGCGACAACTGCCACTTCCTCGGCTGCACGTTCGTCGACAGCCTGGCCAACCCCCTGGCGAGCTATCGTATCAATGCGATGATCAACACCGGCTATGCCAACGGAGTGGTGGTGGACGGCTGCACCTTCGAGGGTGGCAAGACGGGCGTGGACGTCAAGGGTCAGGCGGCGGACATCCACTCGTCCAACAACACGGTGCGCAACAGCATCTTCCGCAACCAGTATGACTATGCCGTCAACGTGAGCAACCAGACCAATGCCGTGGTTGAGTTCAACGAGATGTACGATGTGCTGGGCAACTCGAACTATGTGTTGCTGCTCAACGAGTGTAGCGGCAGCACGCGTGTTTTGGCCAACAAAATCTATACCTCTCACGGTTCCGGCGCCATCGGAGTGAACAACATCAGCGGCACCAGCGCCATCCGGGCCCTCATGGCCAACAACATGGTGGTCTGCAATGACGACGGTACGTCGAGCCTGATGCGTTCTCCCGTCAATATCATCAGCGCCACCTATCTCGATGTGGTCTACAACTCGGTGAAGATGACCGCTGCAACGCGAAACAATACCGCCGCTGTGAGCTTTGGCGGCGGCACATTACAGAACAGCCGCTTCCTGAACAACGTGGTGGTCTCGCTCGACAATGGCAACTACGCCCTCAACTACGCTCCCGGCACCAATACGACCAATGTTGTCGGTCACAACGTCTACTACTCGCTGGGCACCTTGCTGAACCGCCGCGCGGGAACGGGCTGTGTCGACCTGGCGGCATGGATGGTCGCCGAGCCTGCCGACAGCAACTCCATCTCGGTGAACCCCAACTTTCTCAACGGTTCGCTGGTCGACCTGCGCACCTATAACCGCTTGGTGAAGGGAGTGGGTACTCCGCTTGCCACGGTGACGACGGATATGTTCGGCAATGCGCGTAGCCTGACGGCCCCCTGTCCCGGTGCTTTCGAATTTGTCTCGCTGGCCTACGACTTCGAGCCCGAAGCACTCGTCAGCCCAATGGACGAGACCTGCTATATGCCCTCGAGTGTGGAGCTGAAGGTGAGACTCCGCAACAGCGGTGTGAATGCCTATACCGGCAGCGGCCTTCAGTTGAAATACACTGTGAACGGAGGTTCTGTAAACACGGTGAACGTCAGCAGCAGTGTTCCTGCCGAGGATACCGTCATTATCGCCACCGGAAGCATGCTCCAGTTGCCATCCGCCGTTGCGAGCGACAGCGCCTACACGATCAAGATCTGGACGGTCTACGCCAACGACCCCAACCAGACCAACGACACCTCCACGTTCCAGGTGATAAGCAAATACCGTCCGGCGATGCCCGCCAATGCTACCACGCAGATCGACTACGCCACGCAGGCTGTCCTTACGCCGGTCAACGGCATCGACACGTGGAAAGTGTATGACCATACCGCTGCTCCGCAGCGTCCGTCGGAGATCTATTGGTACAGCGATACCAATGCCGCCCCCATCTTCGTGGGACCCACGCTGACCACCGACACCCTCCGCACCGATACCACCTTCTACTTCCGCCAGCGCCGCAACCAGGCCATTGTGCGTATCACCCAGCTTGAGTACAACCATGCCAATACGGCTGTCGGTCTCACTCCTTCGATGCCCTACTGGATCAGCTCCGGCCGCAAGGTGGCCTTGCAGCTGACGAATGTCGGCGATGCTCCCGCCAATCTGGAAGGCGACACGCTGCGCGTACTGGTTGCCACGGCAAGCGGCTCCGGTGGAAGTGTAAACGTGAAGGACTATGTGTTCGGCGATGTGACGATAGCTCCCGGTGCCTCTCTGGTGGTCCAGACGGCTACCGGCAACTCGACCAATCCCAGCATGACAATCCATACCGGTACTCCGATGTCAAGTGTGACGGTGAGTAAATCCGCCCATGCTGCCTTTATCTACAAACGAAATGGTGTTGTCGAAGACGTGGTTGCTCTGAACAGTGTCAACACGACCGCTCTGACCAAGCCCGGAAACTGGAACCAGCAGGGCATTCCTTCCTACGTGTGGGGTGGAGCAGGTGTGAGTGTGTCGGAGTCCAATGCTGCAGGTATCGTCAGGACCAGTTTTGCCCACAGCAACGCTACCGACTGGCGCGTTGTCACCGCTGCCAGTCCTATGTTCCTCGGCAGCAACGACACCTCCTGGATTCGCTACACCGACAATGGTTGCGAAGGATATGCGGCGGCTTACAATGTGACCATGATTGCCCCTCCTGCTGCCGATATCGACCTGCTGGCTCCCGTTCTGCCTTCCAGCAGTTGCGGTATGGGTATGGAACAGGTGTCTGTGACGGTACGTAACTATGGTATCGGAAGTGTTTCGGGTTTGGTGCTCAGCTACACTGCCGGTTCCGATACGGTGACCGAGGCTGTCCCCGGCACCCTCGCGGCCAACGGATCCATGACCTATACTTTCAATACTTTGGTCAACATGGACTTTGGCGCCGACTCGTTGGTGACTGTCAAGGTCTGGGCCGACTCGGTCTCGGGCGACATCATGCGTTACAATGACACCAACTCTGCCTCGGTGTTGTCGATCTATACTCCCGATGCTCCTGCTGCCGTGCCCACGCGCACGGTCTCCTATGCCACCTCCGACACCATCTCTCTGCCTGTTGTGGCAGGTCTGGTGCCAGTGTGGTACGACTATGATGGCAATGTTGTCGATACCGGATATTCCAGTATCTCCGAGATTCTGTATGTGGGAGGCAACCGCGGTGTGAGTTATATGGTCTCCGTGCCCCACGAAGGAATTATCGGTACCAGTGCCAATACCAATGCCAACACTTCTTTCCCGGCTCCCTATCAGCCTGCCAAAAAGTATGCCAAGCAGCAGTATATTTACTCAGCCAGTAGCCTTCGCGCCGCCGGTCTGGAGCCTGGCTATATCGACTCGATAGCCTTCGAGCTTAAATCTATCGTCAGCAGCAGTGTCAACTTCATTACCTTCGACGAGTACAACATTTCTCTGGGTACAACCAGCGACACCATCTTCTCGAGCAACAGCGACTGGAAGACCACCACACGTGTCTACTCGCGTGCTCCGTTCACCATCGACCGTTCGGACTGCAATACGTGGGTGACCCACCAGCTCGACACTCCCTTCTATTGGGACGGCGAGTCCAGCATCGTTGTACAGTTGACACACTATATCCAGACGAGCATCACCTCGGGCGTCAAATCCGGCTTCACTGCTCAGAACAATACCACCCTTTATAAGAGTGATTCGACGGATCTTTCTCCCTCGACGGAAGAGTATGTCGGAAACGGTACCCGCGGCAATAACCGTCCCAATATCCGCTTCAGCAATACCAGCTATGGCTGTCAGAGTTCCGTTACCCAGTACGCGGTCCAGATGGTCAATGTCCCTTCGGTCGATATGGCAGTGCTGTGGCCCAATGGTGTGGACACCATTGATTACAACTCCTGCAACAACATTCCTATTCATGTGACTCTGCGTAACCAGGGCGCCGTCACGGCTACTGGTACAAAACTCTACTATTATTTCGATACTCTGGCCGTCGACAGCCTCACTGTCAGTGCCAGCATTGTCTCTGGAGACACCGCGAATGTGCTGCTCTTCAGCCGTCACATGAATCCTGGCCGTCACACAGTGCGTGTCATTGTTGCAGCCTCTGGCGATGACATTACATCCAACGATACCATCATGAGGTCCTTCATGGTTCGCTTCTGCAGCGGCTCTTATACCATCGCTGGTGTGGGTGGCGATTATCGCTCCTTCGGCGAGGCAATCGACACTCTTAATGTAGTGGGTATCGAAGGCCCTGTGACGTTCAATGTCTCTCCCGGTACCTACACCGAGCAGGTGGTGCTCAACAACATCCCTGGCTCTTCCGCTACAAATACTATCAGCTTTGTTGGAACTGGTGACAATGTGCTGCTCACAGCGGTTCCGACGCAGAACGAAAACTATGTCTTCCTGCTCGACAGCACCTCGTATGTCACCCTTTCGCGATTCCGCATCGAGTCGCGTCCGCCTTCGGGCAACAACGGTCATGCCCTGGTGCTCCAAAAAGGCGGCAATATCACCATCGACAGCTGTACGGTGCGTGTCAAGGGAACCATCAACAATGCCAATGCTTCTGCCGTGGTGCTCCTTGGCGACATCAGCAACCTCAACTTTGTCAACAATACCATCGACAGCGGTTACTACTCGTTCCGCGGTTACGGCGCTGTCCACAATTATTCTAACTTCACCCTCACGGGCAATACCTTCAAAAACTTCTACTCACAGGGTATCAATATGCGTGGGGTCACCAACTTCGTGGCTAATGGCAACCGGATTCAGTCCGGAGTCACCATCACCGGCCGTGGATTGACGGGTATTTACCTGGCCCAGTCTGCTGGCAATATCTCGATACAGAAGAATGTGATTGTGTTGAGCGACGAAAAGAACGGCGGCAAGCGTGGTATCCAGTTTGAGAACATCAACTGTGTGGCAAGCAACCCTGGCTTCATTGCCAACAATATGATCAGCTGCTCCGGTACCGGTACTGCGGGTCTTACACCCGCCAAACCCTCCGGCATCTGGATTGATAGTTCGTCTACAAACATCAACGTTTACTTCAACACTGTTCGAGTCTACTGCGGCTCCTATGCTACAGCGATGTACTCCGACGCCTCCTATTCCTTCTATTCTGGCGCCACGGTTTCCAACATCCGTGTGATGAACAACATCTTCTCCAACTTCAGTAAGGGCTATGCCTACTATGTGAGCGAGCTCAACACCATCCCCATCTCCGACTACAATGCCTACTATACTGTCAGTAACCGTCCCTTCGCATGGAAGAGCACCAACAATACCTTGGCCGACCTCGCTGCCCTGCAAGCAATTAATAGCGACGATGCCAACTCGGTATTCCAGGAGCCCTACTTCCTTTCCGAGACTGACCTCCACATGGTGATGACCAATCTTGCCGGTCTTGGCCAGTACAACGCCGATGTGCCAGACGATATCGACGGTATGCCTCGTAAGCAGGTCCCCGGTCCTACCATCGGTGCACACGAGATGGACGTTGTTACCCACGATATGGCTGTCGTCCGCATCATCGAACCGGTCATGCCTGCCAATCTCAACTTCAGTGTCCCCAACAATATGCCTCCGCACATTGAGGGCGACTCTGTACGTGTTATTGCCCAGTTCTACAACAATGGTATGGCTCCCGAGACGGGTGTTGAATGGTATGCCTATATCGAAGGGTTCGAAGCCGACACTCGCACGCCCAACAAGACTGTTGGCGCCTTTGCACCTGCCGAGTCCAGGCTGGACACCATCATGATGCCCACCGTCCTCGGCATCACCGACTCATCGATTGTCCATGTCGTCGTTGTCTTGCCGGCCGATAGTTCGCTCTCCGACAACGACCGTGTCTCTACCTTCTATTTGGCCCCTGCCTTCGACCTTGCCGCCACACGTATGGCCACCGACCGTACGGGTTGTTCCATGCAGAACACCACCGTCCGCATCACCGTCAAGAACGTGGGCTTCAAAGATATCCCCGCAGGGACCAGTTTCAAGATTGGTTTCCACCCCGAGATTACCCATCCTGCCAGCATCACCAGCCTGTCCACAATGCCCGACACCGTCGAGGAAATTACCACCCTTGCGACACCGCTTTTGATGAATACCATCACCACAATCGATTTCACAACGATTGCCAACTTCTATCCCACGGGTGACACCACCGACATCAAGTTCCGCCTCATGGGTTGGGTCCACCACGATCTCGACATCACCCCAACCAATGACTCCACACTCAAGACCAACAATACGCAGTCGCCAATCATCGATGCCTACTATTCCCCCAAACCTCCTGTTGGATTCGATACCACCTTTGCCTATGGTACGTGGGGAGAGGTCCGGGCCATGCAGGTCAACAGCCGTCCTATTCGCTGGTACCGCGACTCCACTCAGGCCACCTTCTATCATCCTACGAACTATGCCGCTTCTTGCAAGTGGAGCAATACACCGCAGTATTTCCACGATTCGGTCTACTACCTCAGTTGCTTCTCGGCCAAGAACTGCCCCAGCTACTTCTCTGCTGTCCATGTCAATGTGGCCCCCCATTTGCCCAACGATATGGCCTTTGAAGAGGTTCTTGCACCCATAGGCAGCCGTGTCTACATGGAGAACGACACGGTCCGTGTGCGTATAGCCAACTATGGTAACAACTCGCAGACCAATGTGCCTGTTGCCTATCAGCTCAAGCGTGGTAATGCGGTCATTCAGGAAGTCACCGAAATCTGCCCTGCCACCATCCCCTCAGGCCAGACCTATGAGTATACCTTCAATACCCTCTTGAACCTGCCCACTCCCATCACTGCTCAGAACTACACACTCACCGTCTGGACCGACCTGGCTTCCGATGGCGCACGTCGCAACGACACTATCCGTGTGGCTCATACCTTCCGCACTTTGGCTGAGAGCCTCTACAACTGCTCCAAGCCCGGTTCTCCTTCCTTCGACGTTACGCGCGTATCCTTTAATGAGATTGACTACGAGACCCCGCAGCAGGGACGTGGATATACCAACATGGCTTCCTATACCGATCCCGACTATCCAGTTCTCCATGTCACCCGTGGACTCTCCGATTCCATTTTCATCCAAGTCACTCCGCTCGACGGTACTGCCCAAGCCAACCGTGTCCGTGCATGGGTCTTCATCGACTTTGACCGCAATGGAGTCTTCAGTCCTGCCGCCGGCGAGGAAGTTGTGTCTGGCGAAATCTTCTACGACTACGAGACCTATCAAGGCTATGTCACCATCCCCAACGATGCTACCCCGGGCTACATGCGTATGCGTGTCGCTGTGGGTCTCTATTCCGACTTCCCCAATGCCGGCTACTCACCCGTCAGTGGTATCCCCGCCGACAAGGATGGTCACAACCTCGACTTCCTGCTCTTCGTCGACCCCGAAGCTCCGCAAACCGACCTTGCAGTGACGCAGATTGTCAACCCGCGTAGCTACATTATCGATGACGATACTCCTCGCGAAATCTCCTTCCGTGTCTCCAACAAGGGCGCTTCGGCAGTCGCCGGCCCCACCTTCGGCTATTCCTTCATTGGCGAGGTGGCCGATTCCACGGGCACTGGTACAGTCTCTTATCCGGGTACCCTTGCCGCTGGCGCCACGGCCGTCATGACCCTCCCGGCTCACGTCTTCCCCTTTGGCGTCACCGATCTCCGCATCTGGGCTGACAACCCCAACGACAGCAACCACACCAACGATACCCTCGAATACCAGTACAACCGCTTCCATATCGTCTACCTGCCCATGTACGACAGCTTCGAAATCGAGAACAAGTGGTATGCTCCTCGTGGCTACAATGTCTACTCTCACAACTATTGGGAACTCGGTACGCCTACCAAGCAGCGTCTCAACGCAGCCTATTCTGGCGACAAGGCATGGGTCACCGACCTCCATTCCAACATCGCCACGGGCAAGCGCGGCAATGTCAGCTACCTTTACAGCCCCATCATCAACATCTACCAGATTCACGCCGATACCATTTCGGTGCGCATCCGCCGCAGCTTCGGTTCCGGCAGTTCGCTCCGTCTCGAGTTCCTGAACTATGAGGGTAAATGGGTCAACGCCACACGCGATTCGCTCTTCCATTGGTATAACAACCAGGACGACGAATGCTTCGACGGCTCCACTTCCGGCTCCAGCTACGACTACTACTACGCTCCTACCAACTATCGTGGCGGTATGAGTGGCGACTTCCGTGAGAAGCTCCAGTTCCGCTTTGTCTACACCACGCCTGTCGGTACCACCGCCACCGCCGCCTTCGGTGAAGGTTGTGCCATCGACGACTTCCGCATCGGCCGCGCTCGACGCAATGTGGATGCCGGTATTGTCGACATTGTCGAGCCTGTTGCTCCGGCCTATGGTCAAACCATCTATCCCAAGGTCGTTGTTCGTAACTATGGTACCGATACCCTCACCAGTGTCAAAATCGGTTACATCCACTACGGCACCATGTTGCCCAAGGAGAGCACCGTCTCTTGCAACATTGCTCCCGATGAAGTAGACACACTTCTGCTCACTTATCCCTTCGTCGTGTCGAGCCAATTCCCCGAGACCTTCGAGATCACGGCTTTCACCATGCTCCAGCCGCACGATATCTACAATGACAACGACTCTGTCACCAAGTCCTTCAACCTCTCCCCGCTCGACAACGACATCAGTGCTCACTCCTTCATCTATCCGCTCGACCAGGCTGTGGCCGGCGACTCGCTCCAGGTGACCATCCGCATGCGCAACTTCGGCGCCAGCCCCATCTCCAATGCCACGCTCTCCTACATCGTCAACGGTGGCGACCGTGTCGATGAGGAAGTCGACTTGGTTGCTCTCCTGGGTCGTCCGCTGTCATCGATGGAGTACTTCAACTACACCTTCCATCAGCGCTTCCGTGCCCCGTTGGGTGTCCTCAACGTTGTCGGCATCGTCAAGAGCCCGCAGAATGATTATATCTACAATGACACCATCTCCAAGCGTGTAAATTGTGTCAACTCTGTCCTCGACATAGCCGCTGCCTCGGTCATTGTCGACACCTCCGCCCACGGCGCCGATGTCCGTGTCACCCTGGTCATCGAGAACCGTGGCGCTCGTGGCGCCAACAACTTCGAGGTGGGCTTCTTCGTTGACGGCGACTCCTCTCAGATATGGCGCGAGGTCTACAACCAGCCTCTCCCGCTGCCTGCTCTCGCCACCGGCTACCACACCTTCACTCACACCTTGCCTTCGCGTTCGGCCCTCTACTCCAATGTCACCGCTTTCGTACATGCCTCGACCGACAACGACTCTGGCAACGACACCACCAATGTCATCGTTCCGCGATACATCGACATCGAGTTGCTGAAGCTGTACGTCATCGAGAATGCCGAACCCAATTGTAAGGTCATTGCCCACGTACGCAACAATGGTAATGTGCCGGCCCTCACTGGTATGTTGAAGATTGTGGCCAACATTAACGGACGCAATATCGTCGAGAACTTCCCGGCGGCGTCCAATGTGGTGGGAGCCAGCGAGCATACGGGACTCATTTTCCAGACCCGTATCCCCAAGGATCCCGCCCGCAGCTATGTCGGATCGGCCAAACTCAGCTACGTCAACGACCTCGACACCACCAACAACCAGAGCAACATTGTTTCCGTGCAAGGCTATTGGGACGATGTGCCCTTCGTCGACCGCAACGAGTTGGTGCTCGACCAGAACTATCCTAACCCCTTCGATGACAAGACCACCATCCCCTTCAGCCTGCCCAACGATGCCGATGTCCACTTCTTCATCGTCGACGGCATGGGGCACATGGTCAACAGTTTCGACCGCCACTACTCGGCGGGCCTGCACTCTGTCACCATCGACATGTCGGCTTACACTTCCGGCGTCTACTTCTATGGTATCGTCGTCGACGGAAAACGCATCATGCGCAAGATGATTCTCCGCTAATGCTACAACGGTTTTTAGAATTTATTCAGCAGCAACACCTCTTCCCCTCGGGGCAAGAGGTGTTGCTTGCCGTTAGCGGCGGGCGCGACTCTGTGGCCATGCTCGACCTCTGTCGTCGTGCGGGTATACCCTTTGCCGTAGCCCATTGCAACTTCCATCTCCGCCCCGGCGACTGCGACCGTGACCAGCAGTTTGTCCGCCGGCTTGCCGCCGCCATCGGAGTGGCTTTCCACACCGTCGATTTCGACACCCGTGCCTATGCTGCCGCCAACGGCATGGGCATCGAGGAGGCTGCACGCCACCTGCGCTACTCCTGGTTCGACAGTCTCTGCCGTCAGCACGGCTATGCCTGTGTGGCCACAGCCCACCACCGCGACGACTCCGTCGAGACCTTCTTCCTCAACCTCCTTCGCGGCACCGGCATTGCCGGCCTGCACGGCATCCGCCCCTCCTCCTCCTTTCTCCACACCACCCTTGTCAGGCCTCTCCTCTGCTGCTCGCGTGCCGATATCGACCGCTATGTCGACGAGCGGCACCTTGCTTATGTCGAAGATTACACCAATGCCCAGCTCGACGCCCGTCGCAACCAGTTGCGCCATCGTCTCATGCCTCTCCTCCGCGAGCTCTGCCCCTCCTTCGACACTACCATGGAGGCCAACCTGCAGCGCCTCGCCGAGGTCCATGAGGTCTATTCCAACGCCGTCAGCGACCTCCGCGACCGTATGCTGAGGAGCGAAAAATCGCCTTTCGGCTTCCCCTATGCCTGGATGGCTCTCGACGCAATCCGTACCCTCTCGCCCCGGCGCACGCTCCTCTTCGAGCTCCTGCGCCCCTATGGCTTCTCCCCGGCTGTGGTCGACGACATCCTCGCCGCTCTGCACACAGAACATACCGGCACCCTCTTTGTGTCCGATACGCATGCCGCGGCCTTCGATCGCGGACGTCTAATCCTGACGGAAAACAATCTCCATACGCTCCCCGAGGTGACTTCGGAGTGCGGCGAGTGGAAAACGGAGATGGGAAAGCGGAATGAGAACGAGGCCCTCCGCCTCGTCGAGTATATCGATGCCGACACTGTGCGCCTGCCTCTCAGCGTACGCCATTGGCAGCCCGGCGACCGCTTCCAGCCCCTCGGCATGGAGCATCAGCGTCGCCTGAGCGATTTCCTGAAGGATGGCAAGCTGAACCTCTTTGAGAAACGGTGTGTCGGAGTGCTCACCGATGCCGACGGACGCATTGTCTGGGTCGTAGGCCTGCGCCTCGACCATCGTGTCCGCGTCAGCCCCTCCACGCAGCGCGTGCTCCGTCTCTCGGCCACAATCAGATAGTTTCCTATTGCCCTGCCGCCACGCGTCTCACGGCCACCAGGCGGTCGGCGCGGTCGCTGGGCTCGCGGTGGTAGACATAGACAGTGTATATGTTCGGGGTCTCCATGTGGTCGCCTTCCAGCCGCCGGGTGGGCGATTCCTGTTGCTGACGGCCCACGCACAGCAGCTGGTAGCTGTAATAGCCCTGCTTCAGGAGCAGCCTTTTGGTATAGGCCCGGTATTCGGGATTGTAATCCATGCGGCTTGCCGAGTCCAGCTTCCAGTCGGTCAGCTGCCCGACAACGTATATGCTCCTGTCCAGCATGGGTTGCGCCATGGGCAGGCTGATGTTCACCCACACGTAGTCGGCCTGCAGGGCCTTGTCCTGGCGGTCCCAGACATTGACCTTCATGCCCCCGTTGAGGGTCTTCTCGCTGAGGAAATGCTTGCGCGAACGGTCCTCCTCCGGGCGTATGATGGCGAAGAGCTCGCCGCCGTATTCCTCCACGCGCACCACGTTGTACATGGGCGTGCGCATGTTGGCGCAGTCGAAGAAGCGGAACGTATTGCCCCCGTCGAAGATATTCGGCTGGCGGAAACGGTAGGTCAGCTTGAGTCCGTCGTAGCCGCTGAACTCCAGCCAGCGGGCGTTGTCCAGACGGCCGTTCTGCTGCACCATGACGTACTCGTATTCCTGGCGCAGGTTGATGCCTATGGGGTTGGACTCGAAGGCCGCGAGGTCGACGTCCACCTCCTGCCGCTGCAGGATGTCGGCGCCGTCGTAGGGGCGTGCCAGCCGGGCGTCGACTTTCACGCTGCCCTCGCTGACCCAGAAGCGGCGCGTGAGCACGGTGTCGCCGCTGTCGTCCGAGGTGACGGTGAGCACGTAGTTGCCCGAGTGGCGGAAGGCGGCCCCGCGGGCGGGGATGCGCTGCCGATAGTGCACATAGGGGCGCATCGTGGTGAACGAGAAGTCGATATTCTCGATGTTGCCGTATTCGAAACCCGTCATGAATTCGTAGGGCTCCAGGTCGTCGCGCTGCCAATGGCGGTCGCAGTGGGCAATGCTGTAGCTCAGGTTCTCGCCCTCGTCGGCCAGCACGTCGAACTGCAGCAGCATGCCCTCCTCGGTCTCGCCCATGCTATTGAGTGTCAGCACCGGAGCCTCCAGCTCCACGCCCTCGCGTGTCAGCGTCGCCGTCTTCACGTCGGCCCTCCACGTCGAGTCTGCCGCCCTTTGGCTCCATACCGCCGTGCACGCTGTCACGGCCAGAATAAACACTGCTATTTTTTTCATAATCAATATCTTCGTTCAAATGGTTATCCTCTGCCTCGCCGTCTGTGGCAAGGGTGATGTACTGGCTTTCGGAAGCCCGCTGCTGGTAGTCCTGCACGAAGCCCCAGACGTGGATTTCCTTCGCTGCCCATGCGTCGGGCAGTGCCAGGGCCACGCGCTTGGCGCGACGTGCCGTCGAGGCCGATACCACAAGCTCCTTCAGTTCGGGGCAGTAGACGGCCACCCTCACGCTGTCGTCGCTGTCGGCGCGGAGCCGCAAGGGGTTCTTCTCGAACTCCACACGCAGCACCCCCTGGGCGTCCACCGTGGCGGCACCGAAGGCCACCGGCGCCACGGGCCCCGTGCTCAGCGCCATGCCGGCATAGTCGATGCCCTGTGCCGTGAAGCACTGCTTGTTCATTTTCACAAAGAGGTTGCCTTCCGTAAGTCCTTGTTCCAAAGATGCTTGCCGCAAACCGTAGCGCAGGGCGCCGTTCAGACGTCCGGCGGTCTGCACCATGTCGCGAAACAGCATGCGGTGGGCCTGCTGCGCCTCGGTGCGCGGATTGGTCACGAAGCGGGGCCGTGCACGCATGCACCACCGCCCGCGCCACTGGTAGCCGATGACCGGTCCCACCGTCCCGCAGAAGCCTCCCAGTATGCCTGATGTCTGTTTTGCCATAAATAGCTGTCCTTTCTGTGTTTAAGTACTACTTTTGTCCTGTTTTCTTGCACTGATAACGTTATTTTCGCCCTATTATTGCCTACCATTGTAAATTTTCTTAAGCAGTAGGTAAAGAGGAATGAAAGAGAAGGGTAAGAGTTGATATGTTCAATGGGCTGTTTATCAGCGTGTCGGTTGCGGACGGATTCGGCTTTTTGGGTGTCGGCTTGACGGGCGGCGTTGCCGCGGGGGCTGGGGTGGGTTGCCGCGGGGCGGGGGAGGAATTGCCGCGGGGCGGGGGAGGGGTGGGAATGTTTTTTATGTCGGAATCAATTATTTTTCGTATCTTTGCAGTTTGATTTTTTACTGTTTCGATGGAGAAAGTATATATAGAAACCTATGGTTGTCAGATGAATTTCGCAGATAGCGAGGTGATTGCGGCTATCCTTGGCAAGGCCGGTTATGGCATGGCGGAGGAGGCCGGCGAGGCGGATTTCATTCTGATCAATACCTGTGCCATACGCGACAATGCGGAGCAGCGTGTGCGCCACCGTGTGCGCGAGTTGAGGGCGTTGCAGAGCCGCCGCCAGGGGCTGCGCGTGGGTGTGCTGGGCTGCATGGCCGAGCGCCTGCAGAGCCGATTGATGGCCGAGGAGGACAATGTGTCGTTTGTGTGCGGCCCCGACGCCTATCGCCGTCTGCCTGAGATGCTGGCGCAGGTGCGCCGCGGGCAGAAGGCTGCCGAGGTGGAGCTGAGCACGACGGAGACCTACGCCGACATCGAGCCCGTGCGCCTGGCGGGCAACGGCATTTCGGCCTATATCAGCATCATGCGCGGGTGCCAGAACTATTGCGCCTACTGCGTGGTGCCCTACACTCGCGGCCGCGAGCGGAGCCGCGACCCCGAGACCATCGTCCGCGAGGCCCGCACGCTCTTCGGGCAGGGCTACCGCGAGGTGACGCTGCTCGGGCAGAATGTGAACAGCTACCGCTGGGAGGAGGTGGGTTTTCCGGAGTTGATGGACAGGGTGGCGTCGATAGACCCGCTGCTGAGGGTGCGTTTTGCTACGTCGCACCCCAAGGACCTCAGCGACAGGCTGCTGGAGGTGATGGCGTCGCACCCGAATATCTGCCGTTGCATACACCTGCCGGTGCAGAGTGGCAGCAACCGCATGCTGAAGCTGATGAACAGGCGGTACACCGTGGAGTGGTATCTGGACCGCGTGGCGGCCATACGCCGCTACATGCCCGATTGCTCCATCACCACCGATGTCATTGCCGGATTCTCCACCGAGACGCTGGAGGACCACGAGGCCACACTGGAGCTCTTCCGCAAGGTGCGCTACGACTATGCCTTTATGTTCAAGTATTCTCTGCGTGAGGGCACTTATGCGTGGAAGCATCTGGCCGACGACATACCGGAGGAGGAGAAGACGCGGAGGCTGAACGAGATTATCGCCCTGCAGGGCGAGATAGCCTTGGAGAACAACCGCAAGGAGGTGGGCCGCGAATACGAGGTGCTGGTGGAGGGCGAGAGCCATCGCTCGAAGGAGCAGCTCTTCGGACGCAACAGCCAGAACAAGGTGCTGGTGTTCGACCGCGGCGATGCCCAGACGGGCACCTACCGCCGGGTGAAGGTGGAGAGTTGCACCGCTGCAACCCTCATCGGGAGCCTGGTACAATAAAAAACGTTTTCTGCCGTTATTGAATTATTATGGAAAAAGGACAGTTTTTCAAGAGATTCCCCTGGGTGCTGCACCTGCTGCTGATGCTTGCTGTGTCGGCGGTGATACTGGTGGCAGTGTTTATATTTATCCGCGTCTATGCCCGCCAGGGCTCGGAGAGCGAGATGCCGGACGTGGTGGGGATGAACATATCGGAGGCTATGGCCAACAACGAGTTGGGACTGGACTATGTGGTGCTCGACTCCATCTTCCGCGAAGGGTCCGTGGGCGGTACCATCCTGACCCAGGACCCCAAGGGCGGCACCATGGTGAAGAGCGGCCGCAAGGTGTATGTGAGCATCACGTCGTTCAATGCCGACGACGCCATACTGCCCGAACTGGCGGGCCTCTCGGTGAGGCAGGCCGTGTCGGAGCTCTATGCCATAGGCCTCTCGGTGGGCAAGTTGACATTTGTGGAAGATCCCTATAAGAACAGTGTGGTGGACCAGAGCTGCAAGGGCAAGAGCCTCTATGCCGGTCAGCAGGTGCCCCGAGGATCGGTGGTGGACCTGGTGGTGGGCAGCGGCGACGGCACCGGCAGCAACAGTGTGCCCTTCGTCATCGGCAAGACGTCCGACAAGGCGCGCAAGGACATCCTGTCGGTGTCGCTCAATGTGGGCCAGGAGCACTTCAAGGGGGTGAAAGACAAACGCACGGCGGTGGTCTACCGCCAGGAACCCGATTTCACGGGAGTGAACAAATACCCCTATGGCACCAGCGTGGAGCTGTGGTATATCGACGCCAACAGCACCGATGTGGCCAAGATGGTGAGCGACTTCAAGGTGGACTCGAGCAAGATTGTGGACCCCAACGAGGTGGAGGACGGCCGCCCGAGCCCGGAAGAGATTGACGACAATTCCGATTCGTGGTCATGGTAGGGAAGGGAATGGAGGTTGGAAGTTTGAGGTCGTGGGCCGGCGCAATGCGGCCTGCGAGGCTGTTGGTGTGTCTGTCGGTTTTCACGTTCCTCTTTTCACTTTCCGATTCCGCCACTGCCCAGGAGGTGCTGCTGCCGCTGCAGAGCGGCCCAGTGGCACACCCGGCGGTGAAGACTGGCGCGGAGCCTGTGCAGTTGCCTTTCTTTGACGACTTTGCACAGGTGGCGGTTTTCCCCTCGGCAACCCTCTGGGACAACCGCGGCGCCACCCTTGGCAACGGCGCCGGACTGCTGCCCCCGACGGTGGGAGTGGCTACGCTGGACGCTGTGGGCGCCGACGGCAGACTGTATGACGGCGCGGCAGCGGGACTGTTTGCAGCCGATACCCTCGGCTCGCGGCCGATAGCCCTTGGCGACAAAGGCCCGGCCGACTCGGTAGTGCTGAGCTTCTATTACCTGCCCGGGGGCGGCCAGGGCGACCTCTGGCTGCGTATTGGCGACGCGCCGGAAGCCGTCGACTCGCTGATGCTGGAGTTCTACAGGGATGAGGACAGCGCCTGGGTGATGGTATGGGCACGGGGCGGCACGGAGGTGGATTCCCTGACGGTCGCCACGGGAAGAGCGTGGCAGTATGTGGCCATTGCCATTACGGACAGCGCTTTCTTCAACGATGCATTTGCGTTCAGGTTCAGGAATTTATGCTCGGTGGCAGCCACCAGTAAGCCCGGCTTGGCAGGCAACTGCGACTATTGGCATGTGGACTATGTGATGGTTGACGCCGGAAGGAGCACGACGGGCGAGCCCGAGTTCAGGGATGTGGCCTTCGTGGCCCCGGCGCCGTCGATGCTGGCGCACTATCAGGCTATGCCTGCTCGGCAGTTCCGCCGGAGCGAGATGGCCGATTCGATGGCGATGACCATCACCAACCTTTATGGCTCCGCTTTGGCGTCGCAGTATCAATATGCTGTAGTCGACGCGCAGGGTGATACGCTCTACCGCTACGACGGCGGTTTCGTGAACGCTCCGGCCTATCTGCCTGACGGCAGCTACCAGCAGGCGGCAGCACATGCCAGGCCGGAGGTGGGATATGCATTCCCGGAAGGGACGTCGCAGAGCGAGTACAGCGTGGTGCATGTGGTGCGAGAGGGTGTGGGTGGCGACGCGCACGGTAACAACGACACGGTGCGTTTCCGCCAGGTGTTTGCCGACTACTACGCTTACGACGACGGCTCGGCGGAGAACGGATACGGACTTACCTCGACGGCGAGCCGCGTGTTTCTGGCTTGCCGCTACGACTTGAACGAGGCGGATACGCTGACGGCTCTGGACGTGTATTTCAATCGCTCGCTGGAGGGTCAGAACGAGGATGTGCCGTTCTACATTACGGTTTGGAGTTGCGAGAGCGGGAGGCCCAAGAGTGTCCTCTATCGCGACCAGCAGGTGCGTAAACCGGTTTTCGACGGGCTGGATTGCTACCATCGCTATGTGCTCGAGAGCGGCGTGGCCGTGAACGACACTGTTTTTGTGGGTTTTGAACAGGGAAACAATTATTTCATCAACATAGGATTCGACAGAAACTGTGATGCCAGCGACAGGATATGCTACCTGACCGGTACAGAATGGCAGCAGAGCATCTTGCGTGGCTCGCTGATGATGAGGCCGTGCTTCGGTTCGTCGGCCACTGTCGGGATTGAGGAAAGGAGCGCGGAGCGGCGAATGTGGCCTAATCCGGCGGACGGGTATGTGATGATGGAAGGTCTGTCCGCGAATGTGCAGATACGCATCTACGATATGACAGGAAGAATGGTGGCCAGCGCACAGGGTAACTGTGTGGATACGCGAGGTCTGGCCGAGGGGGTGTATGTGGTGAGGTGCTTGGACGGCAAAGAACTTGTGTCTACGAAAAAACTTATAATTAAACACTGATGGACGAAGAACTGGAACTGGAAGAACAGCAGCAGGAACTGTATGAGCATTTTCATCTTGTGGTGGACCGCGGACAGGAGATGCTGCGTATAGACAAGTATTTGCAGATGCGGCTGTCGGGGGTGTCGCGCACGAAGATACAGGCGGCGATGAAGGCCGAATGTATATTGGTGAACGGCAAGGTTTCGAAGTCCAACTACAGGGTGAAACCGCTGGATGAGATCAGTGTGTTGCTGCCGGAGCCACCGCATGACTATGAGGTTCTGCCGGAGCCGGTGGATTTCAAGATTGCCTATGAGGACGAGGATGTGATAGTGGTGGACAAGCAGCCGGGGCTGGTGGTGCATCCAGGCGTGGGCAATTATACGGGAACGTTGCTCAATGGTCTGCTGTACTACCTGCAGGGGAAAACGACCCGCGGAGGAGAACCGGCCAAGCCCATGCTGGTGCATCGCATCGACAAGGATACATCGGGTCTGCTACTGGTGGCAAAGAACGTGGAGGCTCAGGCTTTTTTGGCCAAGCAGTTTTTTGAGCATACGATAGAAAGGAAGTACAATGCTTTGGTTTGGGGCGACTTTGAAGAGGATAATGGTACTATTATTGGTAATATAGGCCGCTCGCCGAAGAACAGGAAGGTGATGTGTGTCTATCCTCACGAAGAGGGTGTGCCCGAGGAAGAACAGAAAGGGAAGCATGCTGTGACACACTGGAAGGTGTTGGAAAGGTTTGGGTACGTGACGTTGGTGGAATGTGTGCTGGAAACCGGAAGGACGCATCAGATACGCGCCCACATGCGACATATAGGACATCCGCTTTTCAATGATGCCGCATATGGTGGAGATGAAATTGTGAAAGGAACCACTTTCACAAGGTATAGACAATTCGTGGAGAATTGTTTTGACGTGATGCCAAGACAAGCTTTGCACGCCTTGGTGCTGGGTTTTGTGCACCCAGCGACGAAAGAAAAAATGCATTTTGAAAGTCCGCTGCCGGAGGATATGAGGCAGTGTGTGGAACGGTGGCGCAACTATGCCGCCAACCGCAAGGACTAATATTCCCACATGGAGTTTTCGATGTCGAAGACTTTGTCTTCTATGATTTCGGCTTCGATGATGGCATCTTCGCCGGTGAGGTAGTCGCCGATGCTGCGGAGATAGCGGTTGGATTCACGTGTGACGTAGGCTTCGTAGTATTGGTTGATGAAAATCCAATCCCATGAGGGCTGCCGCGCAATGTTGTTGGGGTCGATATAGGCTGTGTAACGGACTAAAAGGTTGCGGACGGCAGGATTCTGCATGGGGACCCAGAAAAGGGGCTGCAAGCCCAGGGGAATGGCTTCGCCATGTAGGAGCTCGCGGTAGGTCTCTTTCAAAGGGGCAAGAGCCTTGCGTCGGGAGTCCTGGCGGGAGTCTTGCCGGCCGATAAACCAGACCTCACGGAAGGCATAGCTGTATATCTCGGAGCCGTCGAAGCTTTTGGGGCGTATGACCGTCTCGAAGAGTTCGTTGTCGTCTTCGTCGTAGCCTATTTCGAGTTGGATGGTGTCAGGGCGCGTGTAGCGCTCAACGAAGGCTTGGTTGTCGATGGGGATGAGGAGGTCGTCGTCCTCGTAGATGGGTATTTCGCCTGCGGCCATGGCGTCCCAAATGATGTTGGCAAGGCTTTTCTTTCCGTAGGTATGGAATTCGTCGTCGGGATAATAAAAGAATTGGTTGAAGAGTTCTTCGACGTTGATGGTTTTCCATAGGTCGGTACTCCAAACTACATCGGATTGGCGGATGAAGGGGAAGGGAATGGGTTTGGCTGTGCCTTGGCCCTGGTTGGTATAGATAGTGTTGGGCTGCGACTCAAGAGCCTGGGCTACCGAGACGGTAGTCAGCGACAGGAGAATCATCAGTATGGACAATTGTTTCTTCATTGAAAAAAAGAGTTAAGAGTTTTCACTCTTAACTCTTTTGTTTTTTGATTGTGAATGTTTGCTATTAGTATTCCCACATATCGGATTCGATGTCGAAAATCTTGTCTTCGATCTTCTGGGACTCCAGGATGGCGTCTTCACCAACGAGGTAGTCGGAGATGGAACGATTGTAGACGTTGGACTCGCGAATAATGTAGCTGTCGAAATAGCGCTGGATGAAAATGTCGTCGTAGGAACGCTCGACAACATCGTTGTTCTCGTCGTAAGCATTGGCGTTGACGAGTACGTCGCGCACGGTCATATCGTTCATAGGAATCCAGAAGGACCATTCGCGGGCATTGGCGCCAGTGGCGGTCTCTTTGTCATACTCAAATGCAAGACCGAGTATTCTCACTTTTTGGCGAGAGTCCTGTTTGTCGATGTACCATTTTTCCTTAAGACGGATTTTTGTTGCGGTGCTGGGATCAAAGGTACGGACATTAACACAAGTCACCATAATGGGCTCACCATCCTCGTCGAATTCAGGCTGGCCATCGTCTCCAATCTTGGGGCAAGGCGTTTCTATGGGTTCTCCTGCCAGGTCGGTGATGGCTTTGGCAGGGTCTTTGGCGACATTCATATCGTCGTCCTCATAGACAGTGGAAATCTCGCCATTTTTGACAGCGCGAAGGATGAGGTTGACCAGATTGGTACGTCCCTGAGTGTTGATGGAGTCTTCGAGGGGGAAGTAGAAGAACTGGTTGAACTTCTCGTTGAAGTCGATCTCTCTCCAGATGACCATTTCCCAGATGACGTCGCTCTGGCGCACCGAGGGATAGGGCGTGGCCTTTTTGCCCGTGGTAACGACCTTCGTGTAGAAGTCATTGGGGTTCTGCTGGTCGTCTGCATCAATGATGCTCTGTGCGTTGACTGTGGTGCAATAGGCTATCATTGCAAACACATAGAACAGGACTTTTTTCATATTTCAGTTTATTTTAATGTTACAGTGTATTGCGACTGCTTGGTCTTGCCGTCGGGCATCATCACGGTGGCAATGATAACAAGCTTTTCGCCCTTGGTGGCCTTACGGATCATTGACTCAATAGAGGCATTGAAACGAGGACCAGTGACATTCTCTTCCTTGGTACCTACGGAGACGAGCATCTTGACGATACGGATCATCTTCGGGTCGATTTTCAGCAGGAATCCAGGATCTTTAAGAGCCACAACGACGGTGTTTGCAGTGAGGTCTTTTCTGGCAATTTTGTCGCCACTTTGAATACCGTTGATGGAAAGGACTGGAGCGGGGATATCTTTCACGATGTAGCGATAAGAGCCCACGCGAGTGATTTTCTTGTCAATGGTGGCATCGATGTGGATGTTGAGGTTCTTTTGGCCGGCAGCGGGTTTGAGGATGTATTTGCCTTCTCCTGCACCGGGAGTGATGGTACCTTGTCCGTCGAGGACGGGCTTCAGGTTGCGTGTGTCGATACCGGCGGCGGAAACCGTGATGGGGTTGTCAAGACCGGCATAGACGACCTGCAGACCGTCGAGCTGGACAACACCGGCGGGTTTGGCCACGAAGTAGACGTCGTTGATGGGGTATTCCTTCGTACCACCGTCGGGGGAGGTGACGTAGGCCGTACCCGTGATACGCTGCGGACCAAGGTTGTTGCAGGTGGTTTTGTAAACGACCGTACCGCTATCGCCGCTGACAAGGTTCTGTCCGTTGATGGTGGCGCGGAACTGCTGTTTGGAATCGTATGCTGCCACGTTGATTTTGGTCTCATAGGTACCACCCTGCAGTATGTAGGTGGAACGAGGACGCGAAATCATGGCCACGTCGCTGAATGTCATGTCACCTTTGCTCACTTTCTTGTAGAGCATGTTGACGGCATCGTATTCAGCATTCATGGTTTCGGCTTTCAGTCGGGTCAGGGTGACCAGTGCGGCACCGGTGATGACCTCGTTGAAGTTCAGTTTCTCCCAGCTCACCTCATTGCCTTCCTTGTCGTAGCCGCCGTTCATGTTGAGGGCCAGTTTGACATTGGTGGAGTCTTCGCCGAGCACCTCGTTGATGCGCTGTTTGTAGCGGAGAATCTTCTCTTTGATTTGCACGGCACCCAGGTTGGGGTCGGGGTTGTTGACATCGGGGCCAATGAAGAACTTGGCAGGTTCATGGTTGTCCTCCAACTGTTTGTCGGTGAACCACTCGTAGCCTATGCTATCAAGGGCCGTTTTGACGTTTTCATGGATGGCATTGCCTGCTTCGTCACGCAGCTGGAGTTCCCATTCTCTGTCGGTTCCAGGTACTTTGTAGGATACATTGCTGGCCACATGGCCGCCAATGAAGCTGTATTCCATGCTGTCGATGTATGCAGTAATGTCTTTGGAGAGTTGTCTGATTTCTTGAGCGCGATTATACATCTCCTTCACTTTCTCGGGGCTGTTTTTCATGGCGAGGTCGAAGTTGGAGTATGTGTCTTCAAGCTTGGCAGAGATGTTCTTGTTAGATTCATGCATGGCAGTGGCAACGCTCTTGAAGCCGTTGATAACCTCGGCCGAGACGTTAAGTGCCAGCATGGCGGTGTACACGAGGTACATCATTGTAATCATCTTTTGTCGCGGTGTTTCCGGACAGTTTGTTGCACCCATAGTCTATTCCTTTTTAGTTTTCCATTCAGTTAACAATATACTAATCGGGGAGTAGATTAAAGTCTGGTCTGCATAGCGGCCAGCATGTTGCCATAAACGTTGTTCAGTTCGGCAACCTTGCGGGTGAGGGCGTCAACTTGCTCTTTATACTTCATGATGCCATCGGCAGAATTGGTGAAGTTGGCCAGCATGGTGCCCATCTTCTCTTCAAACTCTTTATTGAGGTTCATCTGCGTGGAGGCATTGTTGATTTGCATCTCGTACATGGCATTGATGCTGCTGAGGCTGGCGGACATCTTCTTCATCTCCTCGACATAAGAAACCTCGCCGTTGAGCGACTGAGCGGTCTCCTGGTAAATGGTGGAGAGGGTGGAGATTGCCTCCGGAGCACCCTGCATGCTTTCGAGCAGGCGGCCGGCCTGGCTGGCTACACCGTCCATGTTGCTGACGAACTTGTCGGTAGCAGCGGTGACGTTGGCCATGTTGTTCATCGAGTTGGCGCTGTCGGCCAGGTTCTGCATGCCCTGTCCCAGACGGTCGATCAGCTCGGGGCTGATATGCGCATCTTCAAGCATCTTGTCGAGTTTGGCAGTGAGAGGATCGGCACTGACGGGCTGCGGTTTCTCAATTGGGTTGCCATTCTCGTCGTATTCAACATCGCCATTGAGGGCTGCTTCGTCAATCATGCCCGCCAATTCGGGATAGACAAGACTCCAGTCCCACTCTTTGTGAGGCGGTTCAAAGGCAGAGAGAAAGAAGATGACGCCTTCGACACTCATACCGGCGATAAGCATCATGTTTGCACCGGGCCAGTGCATGATTTTGAACAGTGCACCAACGATAACGACGGCTGCGCCCCAGCCATAGAGATAAGCCATGAAGGTCTTGTAGCCTTTACTGCGAACGAGATTGTTAATGAAGCTCATAATTCAAATGTTTTTGTGTTGCTTATATGTAAATGTGTTTTTCTTTTATTATTTGTACGTGCTTACTGTGCCACGTTGGAGGCGGTGCGCAGGTTGTCACCCTTCACGCGACCCAGGTAGGGCTGCACGCAACGGAATCCGATGTAGCATTTGGCGGTGTCCATGAACTCGAAGTCGCGGGTCTGCACCTGGATGAAGTATTTCTGGTCTTTCCAGCTGCCACCACGGATAACTTTGCGCTTCATGGTCAATGCATCGTCGTCCTTGGCGTTGTAGTTGTAGTACGGGGTGATGGCGTTGGCAACGATATACGTCGTCTCGTTGTAGGTGTCATAGCACCATTCGCTGACGTTGCCGGACATGTCATACAGACCATAGTCGTTGGGAGCATAGTGACCAACCATCAGGGTCTTCACACCGCCATCGTCGTCGTAGGCGCCCTTAAGAGGCTCGTAGTTGGCCAGGAAGCAACCATTTGGATTGCGGACGTAGGGTCCACCCCAAGGATAGCTCTGAGCCTGGATGCCGCCACGGGCAGCGAATTCCCATTCGCTTTCGGTGGGCAGGCGGAAATCGTTGAGCTTGGAGTAGTTGATGTCCTCCAAATAGTTGTTCAGCATGTTGGAACGCCATACACAGAATGCTTTGGCCTGACGCCAGCTGACACCCACCACTGGGTAGTTGTCGTATGCGGGCGAGGAAAAGTAGCTGCGGGTATAGTCTTCGTTCATGCTGTAGGCATAGTCGTGAACCCAGCAGAGTGTGTCGGGATAGATGTTGATGAATTCACGCTGAATCTGCGAGTTGCGATTGTTCAGGCCTTTGGGACGCACGGCAAACGAGGTGCCGCGGAATTCGCTCTTGGTATCAATGCCATTCTCTTTCTCGGCGACCTGGTTGTAGTCGATAAAGTAATATTCATAATTCATCTTCGACACGTCGAGAGCGCGACGATGATAGATGTCGACAATATAGAAGCCACCGTCAATAAGGTACTGGCGGATCTCCGGATCGCTATAGTCAATCTTCGTTTTGTAGTTCAGCGTGGGGGGATCAAGGGGCTCGCCATATTCGTCTTCTTCGATGAGGAAGCCTTCGGCACCAGCCTCGCCGAGGATACGGCGGGCCACGGAGTCGCGCACGGCAGCCACAAACTGGCGGTACTCATTATTCGTAATCTCGGTCTCGTCCATGAAGAACGATCCTATTTGCATCTTGCGGGGTTGCGGAGTGCGTCCGTAGGTGACATTCTGCACGCCGGCACCCATGGTGTAGTTGCCCTGATTGACAAACACCATGCCTTTGAGGTCGATATCCTCAAAGTAGGGGCGGTCGTTGACACCTACAACTTCTCCGTTGTTGGAGGATTTGCAGCTCCACAAAAGGGCTGTCGATGCGGCGATGATGAAAAACAGCTTCTTCATATTGTCAATGTTTTATTTTATTCTTAAACGTATTTTTCTTAAAAAAGTTTCATTTATATTATGAATTCTTAATAATATATATTATCGTGTCAAGCGGGTGTTGCCCGAGACTGTCGGTTTGTGTTTCGGTCTGTCGATACGGAAACTGCCGTTGAGGAATACCTCGAAGGTACCCATGCTTCGGCCGGGTTTCATGTAGCCGAGCTTGGAGGTTGTGAGGTCGTAGGCAACGCCGACCTTGAGCCATTTCCAGTTGACACCGGCCATGAAGGTGAAAGCGTCGCGGATGCGATAGCCCAGGCCGCCCCAGAAAGCGTTGTCGTAGTCGACAATCAAGGCTGCCTCAGCCTGCCATACCGACATGCCGGCGCCCTTGATCAATGCCGAAGGCTTCAGTTTGAACGAGGGGTTGAAGGTGAATTGGTATTCATAGCCGCCCATGATATAGATTGTGCGGGCGTTCTGATAGTTCAGTTTGTCGCTGTGCGAGCCAAGGAGGTTCTTCACCGAGAGGCTGGCATACCATACGCCGGGCACCTGGTAGTAGAGGCCGGTCGATACGTCAACCATGAAGTCCGACAAATCCTTGCCACTCACCGAAGGGTCTCCAGAACTGCTTATGGGATTGCCGGGGTCGCCAGTCAAGTCGTTGCAGCCGTAGAGGTTGGAAGTGTTGAACCCGAAGCTGTAAAGGTTGGCTTCGACGGCGGCGGCAAGATTGCCAGGCCCCCAATAGAGACGGAAGGCATAGTCAATGTCGATGGTCGTGTTGTTGTGATAACCGATAGATTGCGAATTGAAAATCAAGCCTACACCACCGTGCAGCCAGCGGATAGGCATGTCGAAGGAGAAGAGGTAGTTGACGGGAGTGGTGCCGGCGTCAACGCCCGGTACAGGGGCTTGAAGGTCGAGACCGAGCCACTGGTTGTTGTAAAGCAGGGTGAAGGAGATGGCTCCCGAACTACCCGCATAAGCGGGATTGTAGCTGAGACGATTGAACATGAAATGGGTGTACTGACCCTCGTTTTGCGCTTTGCAAACGGAGGAAAACAGCATCATTGTAACCAAAAATGACACTATTTTGGGCGCCCAATGTTCTTTTCTCTGTCTATTTAGTTTTGCCACAACGGCCTGTTTTTAATCGTTTTATATTCTTAGTTAAGCAAATTTTGCCCCTCTTGGAGAGGTCCGATTTGATTGTGCAAAGATAATAATAATTATTTAATTATTGCAAAAAATTCTAAAAAAAAATTATTTTTTCATTCCGATGGGGTGATTTTGCACCCGTTGAAGGTGTGGCGCAACGCCCGGCTCAGCTCTTGGGCTTTCTTTTTGTCGAGGTGCACGTCCAGTATCAATGTGAACGTGGTGCTGTCGGGTGTGTCGATGAGGGTCTTTTCGCGGTAGGGCTCCGGGAGCTTCTGTATCAGTTCGAAGGCTTCTCCGTGGCTCTGCACTGTGGCCAGAACCAGGTTGTAGTGGTCCCCGCTGGTTGTTGCCGAGGCAGGTGCCTTCTGCTGCTGCTTGGCGGCAGGCTTGGCTTCCTTGTGTTTGGTGGCTTTGGAAGGTGTGCTGGATTTGGCTTTGGTCGAAGGTGCCGCGAGAGCGTACTGACCCGATGCAAATCGCGATTTCACCGAATCGAACTTTGCATCCTGCGCCTCGCACAGATCTTCGTACCCCGGCGGCAGTATGCGTACCTTCACGGGCTGGCATCCCCGGATGCCGATGGCGTTGGCGGCACGGTGTGTCATGTCGATCACTCCCTTCTTCGGGCAGCGGTCGTTGATTTTGACAATCACCTGTAGCCCTGAGTTCTTGTTGGTGACGAGCACGTATGTGCCCATCTTGATTTTCCAGTGGGCGGCGGTGAAGAGGTTCTGGTCGAAAATCTCACCGCAGGCGGTCTTCCGTCCTTCGAATTTATTGTGATAGAAGGTGCCTTTCAGGCTGTATTCCGAGGTCGTGTCGTTCACGTCGTAGTTCTGCCCCATGGCAGCCAGGTGCACGGCCACGGTCATGGCAAGCAAGGCTATGATTCTGTGTGCTACCATACTACAGCGTCTGGGTGGAACCAATTGCCATGCAGGCGCAATACTTGTTCAATCACATCGCGTACACATCCCTTGCCTCCGGGATAGATGGAGATGTAGTCGGCTATCTCTTTGATCTCCACTGCGGCGTCGGCCGGGCATGCGGCCACCCCCGCACGGCGCAACAGCGGATAGTCGGGCAGGTCGTCGCCCATGCAGAGCACCTGCTCCTCCGTCAGTCCGTTGTCGGAAAGAAACTTCTCGTAGGTCTTTATTTTGTCGCCGCAGCCGGTATACACCTGTTCCACGCCCAGCGCCTTCATGCGGTTGTCGATGCTCTTCGATGTGGCACCCGAAATGACGGCAAGCGTGTAGCCTTTCTTCACGGCGTATTGGATGGCGAAGCCGTCCTTGATGTTGCCGCAGCGCACCGCCTCTCCGTCGCCGTATGTCCACACGTCTCCGTTGGTCATCACGCCGTCGAAGTCGAAGACAAACGCCTTTATCGGGCCCAGTTTCTCCTTGTAGTTTATCATGTTGTTATTTGTTTGTTTCCTGCATAGTCCACCATCTTTTCATACACCTCTTTCCATCCGGCCCACCCGTCCAGCTCGTTGAGGTTCTGGTTGTGCACAATACAGCAGTAGTTGCCGTCCACTTCGCGCACACGGTCAATCAGCCGGCGGTATACCTCCAGCCCTTCTTCTGGCTTGAGGCCCAGATGTTTCTTCAGCGTGGTGTCCATCACGCAGAAGGGGTGTATCAGCAGGTCGTTTTCGTGGTCGCGCTCCACGTCGTAGAAAGGGTAGGGCACACTGATGCCGGCGCGGAAGCCCACAACATCGGGGTAGCCCATGGTGTAGTCGTGGCGGATGCCGGCGTGCTGCATGATGCGATAGGAGCGTGGCAGCTTGAGCCTCAGGAAGTGGTAGCGGCCGCGCACCACCGTGCGGTGGATGATGCTCTCCAGGCGCTTCTTCTCGGTGTCGAGGCGCATGGGCTGCTCCAGCGAATGGTAGCCCGGGTGAATGCCCATCTTGGCATAGTCGCCAAGATGCTGCAGCAGTTCGCGCGTGTGTCGGTTGAGGTAGGAGGCCGGTTTGTCGTACTGCCCGTAGTCGGCCAGCAGTACAAAAAACAGCAGGTACGAGCCCGGCACCCGTTGGTGGAGGTCGATGATGTAGTCGAAGGTGTCGTATGGGTCTTCTTCCTTGTGCAGCAGCACCTTGATGCGCCGCGCCACCTCGTCGGGCTGCTGGCGCGAGATGAGGTCGCGCAACAGACCCACCGTGGTGCGGAAAGTGCCTTTGTGGAGGTAGCTCCAGGCTGCGTCGATGTCCACAGTCTGCACGAACAGGTAGTTCTGTTTGGGCAGGTCGAGGGCTGGATAGCGCTCGAGCAGCTTGGTGCGTATCATCTTCGCCCACTGGTCCACCACGGGCTGGTCGAGGAATCCTTCCTTCCAGGCCAGGCTCTCCTTGGCGTCGAAACGGCCGTGCTCGTCCTCTCTGTGGGGAAGGTATTCCTCGTAGCGCGCCACCATGAAGAAGGTGGCCGCCAGGGGGTCGAAGCAGAAGTCAAGGTCGCGTCCGAACACGGGGTAGAGCATCCATTGCCCGTCGCGGCATTCGGCGTGCGGCTCCTGCTCCTCGATGGTGGTCTCGAACAGCAGCTGGTGCGATTTGATGAAGACACTGTCTCCCAATCGCTTGGGACCATAACTCAACTTGGCGTCGCCCCATCGGAGGAAGTACTCCTCGTCGGTGGTGATGCTGTATTCGGCCTTGAGCAGGTGGTTGAAAATCACTTTCAACGTGTAACCCAGCCGGTTGGTGAGTTTTGGTACATGTATGAGTAGCATTCAGGGTGCAAAGATACGACATTTTTTTGAATTGGACACCTCGAGGGTGCATTTTAATCCCATCGGAAGTGCTAAGTTGTTGTCTCCCAGGTGTCCGAACGGGGCGCCGAAAACTACTGGGTAGTCGTATTCCTCCACCGCCTCGCGCACGATTTGCTCCGCTGTTCGTCCAAACGGGATGCTGTTGTCGTGCATGTCGCTCAGTCCGCCGACCATCAAGGCCCCCAGCCCCTCCAGCATGTCGGCCCGCTTGAGGGCCTGCATCATGCGGTCGATGTGGTAGAGGTATTCGTCCAGGTCTTCGATGAGGAGAATCTTGTCCCGCGTGTCCACCTGCGAGCGAGAACCCAGCAGGCTGTAGAGGATCGACAGGTTGCCGCCCACCACCTCGGCACGGGCCGTTCCCTTGCGGTTCAGCGCCGTGGGGGCCCATTCGTGGTCCGCGGTGCCTCCGTTCATGCCGAAAAGGAAGTCGTGCATCGTGCGCGTGGCGGGGGTCTCCTCGCCGTGCATGTTGATGGGCATGGTGGCATGGAGCGTGGGCAGGCCGAAGAGGCTGTGTATGTGGCTGTGCAACACGGTGATGTCGCTGTAGCCCACAATCCATTTGGGCCTCTGGACAAAGTGGCTGAAGTCCAGCCGGTCCACGATGCGCACTGTGCCGTAGCCGCCGCGGCAGCAGAAGATGGCCTTCACCGCGTCGTCGTCCAGCAGCCTTTGCATCAGCGCCGCGCGGTGACTGTCGCTGCCCGCCAACTGGCCGTCGTATTCGTAAAGGCCTTCGGGCACAATCACTTGCAGCCCCCATCCTTCGAGCATGGCAATGGCCGGGGCCATCTCCGCCTCGCTCACCGCCCGCGCCGGTGCCGCCAGGGCCACCCGGTCGCCTTTCCGTAAAAATTCTGTCTCTTTCATCTCAACCTCCCATAACGCCATTTTTCTGTTTTTATTGTGCCTTCCTCCCGCATCCCCATTTCTCCTCCCCCCCACCAGAACCCTACCCGAGACGTGTCCGATACGGCATATCTTATATTGTTCTTATATCCCCAATATAGGAACAATATTAGAACGGCCGTATCAGAGGCGAAGGATCCCCCTGTCGGATGGCTGTTTTTGGGGGGTCGGGGGTCGGGGAAAAGTGGTGCCGGATGAAAATAAATTTTGCTGAATCAGAAATTATTTGTAAATTTGCACCCACAAAACTACACTAAAAAATCAGAAACAAAATAGTATATGACTTTACAGGAAATTGTAGACAAGCTTGGGGCTACCGTGGGTCTTGGCTCCGACAAACTGGATAGGGAGGAGGAGTATTGCTTCGCTTCCGATCTGATGAGCGACGTGCTTACGCTGAAGGACACGCCGGTGCTCATCACCGGCCTGTGCAATGTGCAGACCATCCGCACCTGCGACATGGCCAACCTCGAGGTGGTCATCTTCGTTCGCGGCAAGCGGCCGTCGGAGGACATGGTGGAGCTGGCCGACGAGAACGACATGGTCCTCATCTGCACCCCCTATTCGATGTTCAAAACCTGCGGCATTCTCTACGAGGCCGGAATGAAACCTTTGTTTTAATTAGGAGCTAAGAATTGAGGATTAAGAGTTTTCCTGCATGCGGCAGCTTTTAACTCATAACTCGTAACTCATAACAGAAAGATGCATCAAGAATACACCGTTATAGAAGGCGATTTCGTCAACGCCGGCAAGGCTTCGAGCTCTGTCAAAAAGACGTTGAAGCAACTGAATGTCAACCCGCAGGTGGTGAAGCGCGTGGTGGTGGCTCTCTACGAGGCCGAGGTCAACGCCATAGCCCATGCCTACGGCGGCAAGGTGCTTGTCGACATCGACGCCGACAAGATCAAGATGGTGGTGGCCGACAAAGGTCCCGGCATTCCCGACATTGCCTGGGCCATGGAGGAAGGCCACAGCACCGCCCGCCCCGAGGTGCGCGACATGGGCTTCGGCGCCGGCATGGGTCTGCCCAACATGCAGAAGAATGTCGACAAGCTCAATGTCACCTCCGAGGTCGGCGTGGGCACCACCGTCGAGATGGAAGTTTTTTTCGCTTAAGCGAGATTCAGGTTATGGGTTATGGGTTATAGGTTATAGAATGATGGAAGAGAAAGAGTTCTCGTTTGAAGGATTGGCCGTCTATAAGTCTGCAAGGCAGCTTGTAAGGGATATTTATGTCTTGCAACATTGCTTTCCCAAGTATGAATTATATGCCTTGGGAGACCAAGTCAGGCGTTCGGCCTCTTCAATAACATCGAATATAGCAGAAGGAAGTGGGAGGAGTTCGTTTAAAGAAAAGTCCCATTTTGTCGAAATAGCCTATGGCTCGCTCATGGAGGCTTTCAGCCAGCTTCAGATAGCGCAGGACTTGGGTTATCTGACTCAAGAACAGTTGGCCGGGATAAAACCTCAGTTTATACAGGTGGCAAAAATGCTGTCGGGATTAAAGGGCTATTTTGACAAGCAAAAACCGTCCAGTCCGAATGACCGCCCGATGGCATCATCATACGATAGTCACCCCAATTCAATAACCCATAACCTATAACCCATAACCCATAACCTATAACCCATAACCTATAACCTATAACCCATAACCTATAACCTATAACCTATAACCCATAACCTATAACCTATAACCTATAACCCATAACCTATAACCCATAGCCTATAACCTATAACCTATAACCTATAACCCATAACCTATAACCCATAACCCATAACCTATTAAACTCTGAGAAATATGTTTTATCATGCCCTCCAGATTGACGTGCCGCGCTGCATAGGATGCTCGCGCTGCATGAAGATATGCCCCACCGAGGCTATCCGCATCTTTGGCGGCAAGGCCGCTATCCAGGAGCACCGCTGCATCGACTGTGGCAAGTGCTACGAGGTCTGTCCCTCGCAGGCCATCGCCATCAAGGACGACGACTTCGAGGCCATCCACCGCTACAGCCATTCCGTGGCCCTGCTGCCGGCGGTGTTCATGGGCCAGTTTCCTGACGATATCAGCGTTTCGCGCGTCTATGCCGCACTGCAGGAGCTGGGTTTCGCTCACGTCATGGAGGTGGAGAGCGCAGCCATGATCTACAAGGACGCCAAGGAGAAGTATGCCCGCGAGCACCCCGATGTCCGCCCCGTCATCTCCTCCTTCTGCCCTGCCATTGTGCGCCTGATACAAATCAAGTATCCGTCGCTCACCGACAATATCTTGCCCATCAAGGTGCCGCTGGACATCAGCGCTATGTATGCCCTGCAGGAGCTGCAGAGTCGCGGCATCCCGCGCGAGGAGATAGGCCTCTTCTACATCACACCCTGCGCTGCCAAGGTCTCCGCCGTCAAGGCCCCCGTGGGCGAGGAGCAGAGCCTCATCGACGGCGTTATCAATATGAACCTCCTCTTCAATCGCGTCTACAAGCACATCAAGGACCAGGGAAAGAACCACCAGTACAAGCCCCTCTCGCGCCAGCGCCTCTCGGCCGACGCTGTGCTCTCCACCCTCACCAACGGCGAGCGCCGCATCTGCACCGCCAAGCGCTCCTATTCCATCGACGGCATCGAGAATGTGATGGACTTCCTCGACAAGCTGGAGAACGACGAGGTGGAGGGCGTGGAATTCCTCGAGCTGAGGGCTTGCGACCAGAGTTGCGCCGGTGCCCTGCTGAGGGTGGACAATCGTTTCCTTTGCGGCGAGCGTATGTATGCCCGTGCCCGCAAGGCCGCCGAGCGCGAGCGCAACGGCGAGATGGCCCGCGACCGCGAGATGGAAAGATACAAGGACTACCTCATCGAGAATTCCCTCGTCGACGAGGTGCAGCCCCGCTCGATGATGGTGCTTGACGAGAATATCGCCAAAGCTCTGGAAAAGATGGAGAAGATAGAGAAGATGAAGGTGCACCTGCCGCAGATTGACTGCGGCGTCTGCGGCGCCCCCACCTGCGAGGCCTTCGCCACCGACGTGGTCTGCGGTCAGGCCGACTTGCACCGCTGTGTCTTCTACCGACTCCACCTCGAGCAGGCTGGCAAGATGACCCTCGACGAGGGCCGCTCGAACATGTACTCCGTCTGGGGCGACGACCGCATCAGCGGCGAAATAGAAGTTTAGTTGATTCTATAGAATACTCCGAGGTTGCCATAAATGGGGTAGAGCGTTTGCTCTACGGTGGCGAAGTTGGAAGGGAAGATGCCGGTGAGGCCCATGGAGAGGCCGAAGGAGAAGCCTATCCGGGGCAGCGGCTGCCAGTCGGCACCCAGCATGATGCCTGCCTGGAGGCTGCGCATATTGTCGGAGAAATCATAGGTGGCCCAGGTGTCAGGGGTGTCGCCGATGTTGATTCTGGGTCCCGTGGGGCCTCCCTGGCGCAGGTAGCCGTCGGAGGCAGTGCCGCTGAAGGTTTTGCCGATAAGCAGTGACAGGTATGGCCCGGCGTTCACCTGCCAATGGGGGCCGAGATGCAGGGTGGCGTAGACCGGCAGGGTGAGCATCCACTGGGTGGCCTGCTGGCTTACATGCCCCGTGAAGAGGCCTTCGATTTGATCGGCGCCTTTGCGCAGCTCCATGTGGTAGCCTTTGGTCGTGATGTCGGCATCCATGGCTTTGTTTTCTATGCGCAACCCTGCGGCGACACTCCAGCGGGAGCTGAGGGCGAACGAGGCGTCGAGGCCTGCCAGGACAGAAGGCGTGGGCCGGAAGGCGTCGATGCCGGTGACGCTGGCGGGCATGCCCAGCGGCGAGGTGGCGCCGATGCTGTAGCCCATTCGGACGGTCAGCGAGATGGGACCACCGGCATTGGCGGTCGACACAAGGCTGCCAACCGCCAACAGGGTCATCATGAGAATGGCTTTTTTCATGGTGATAAGGGGAATTAATTCTTGAAGGTTACCGTCACCTCGTCGATGTAGAGGGTGCTGCCGATGGCACCTTCAAAGGTGGCGCCGGATTTGCTCGCGGAGAAGACTATGGTCATGCTGTAGCCCAATGCGGCCAGCAGTGCGGCATCGGCATCGTCGCCTTCAAAGGAGGCTTCGAAGCGTGTCCACTCATCGGTGGCCGGCAGGGAGGCAATCTGGACTCTCTTGACGATGTAGGGGCTTGTCTGTACATCGTCGCCGTGGAGCGAGATGCTCTCGCCCTGCTCGTTCTGGTTGCGGAAGAAGACGGCATAGATGTGGGCTTCGTCGGTACGCCCCTCGACGGGATTCATTTGTGCGTCGGTGAAGACCTCGCCAGGCTGGTATTTGTAGTAGCCGCTGAGCGTGACGGGTTCCTGGCTGACGGGGGTTCCAAAGACGGTGCATTTCAAGGCCGAGGAGAGCAACTGGCTGATGTCGAAGGTGCCGATGAACAGGTTGCCTGCCGCCAGGGGTTTGCCCATCATGCGGCCCAGGTCGCCGGCATCCTGGGTTGACAGGCACACGCCTTTGCCGCGATAGCCGTCGTCCACCGAACGGGTGGGGAACTGCGAGGGCCGCCAGTTGTTATGGACCAGGGCGACGCCTTGGTTGCCGGAAGCCCAGATGTAGTTGCTGTCGCCATTGCTGCCCAGCTCATAGAAGACATGGTAGGCATAGGCTCCGCTGCTCACACTGTCCACTCCCTCGAACGAGTAGGTGTAGCTGCTGCCGACGGGGGTGTCGGGCTGTTTGAATTCCACCGTGTACTGGCGCTGGTTCTCGCCGTCCTCCGAGGTGACGGTGTATACCACAGGTCCATGTGTGAAGTCCTGCAGGCTGCCGCTTCCGGGCGTGACGGTGGCTCCGTCGGTGAGGGCAAAATAGACGGGGACCTCCGTGGGTAGCTCTTCAATCGATCGCACGGTGAAGACGATGGCTGTGGCGGTGGAGCTGATGTTGTCCACCCTCATGTCGGAGGGCTTGAGGAAATACTGCTCGTATGCTTCGCCCTCTACCCAGGCGCTCAGCATGTCGCACTCGGCATTCTTGCTGTCTTCTTTCGTGCAGGAGAATGCCATCATGGTGCATGTGGCAAGGAGGGTGGCAAGGATGATTTTGTGTTTGTTACTGTTTCGCATCATATTCTTTTTTTATTGTTCTTTCATGTATTCTTTGGCATATTCCACATAGTGGGCGGCATTGTCGGTCTGCCCTGGACGTGTGGGCTTGATGTATTTGGCCGGCACACCGCCCCAGATTTCGTGGGGTGGTATCTTGGTGCCTTGAAGCACCAGGGCACCGGCGGCGACGATGGCCCCTTCGCCTACCTCGCAGTCGTCCAGCAGCGTGGCTCCCATGCCGATGAGAGCTCCGTTGCGGATGGTGCAGGCGTGGACGGTGACGTTGTGGCCGATGGTGACGTCGCAGCCTATGTGGGTGGGCCCCGTGTCATGCGTTACATGGATGCAGGAGCCGTCTTGCACGTTGCTGCGGTCGCCGATGGTGATGGGGGCCACGTCGCCACGCACCACGGCGTTGAACCACACAGAGCATTGGTCGCCCAGCGTCACGTCGCCCACCAGTGTGGCGTTCTCGCTGAAGTAGCAGTCTTTGCCCCAACGGGGCGAATGTCCTTTGTATGATTTGATGAGTGCCATTGTAGGGGGGTATGGGGGTTATGGGTTATAGGTTATGGGTTATAGGTTATGGGTTATAGGTTAGGGGTTATGGGTTATATGTTATGGGGTTATAGGTTAGGGGGTATGGGGTTATAGGTTAGGGGGTATGGAAAAGAAATTTCTGATTGTTCTTTTTGTTCTGATTGAGATTTGATTCTGATTATTCTTTTTGTTCTGATTGAGATTTAATTCTGATTGTTCTTTTTGTTCTGATTGGGATTTAATTCTGATTATTCTTTTTATTCTGATTATTCTGATTGAGATTTATTCTGAATGAGGTTTAATTCTGATTGAGGGGCGGCGGGAGGGTGACCATCTCGCCGTGGCGGCGGATGTACTCGGCCAGGGCGCGGTAGAAGCCGTGGCGGCTGAGGGTCTGCACGTTGCCTACTATAATAAGTTTCATGCGTGCGCGAGTGATGGCGACGTTCATGCGCCGCAAGTCGCGCAGGAATCCGATATTGCCTTCGGCGTTGTCGCGCACGAGTGAGATGACGATTACGTCGCGCTCCTGTCCCTGAAAGCCGTCGACGGTGCCCACTGTGATGTGTCGCTTCAGCTTGCGGAAGTAGTGCTGCATCTTGAGTAGACGGCGTATCAGCCGTGCCTGCCCGCGGTAGGGGGTGATGACGCCGAAGTCTACACGCTCGCTTTCAATCTTCTGTGGTGATATCATTTCGATATAGTCGCGCAGAGTTTTGATGACCAGCCGGGCCTCCTGGCTGTTGCTGCGGCTGCGGTAGCGGTTCTCTTTCTCTTCGTAGTCAAGGTCCGAGGTGTCGATCCACGTCAAGGGGCTGTCCAGCGGACTCACCTGCCGGTGCGCCGCCTCGGGGGCGGCATGCAAACGTCCGTGGTAGAACCATCGGGAGCTGAAGGCCATGATATCCTCGTTCATGCGGTACTGCACTGTGAGCAGGGTAACACACTGGGGATGCAGGTCGACGACCTTCTGCATCAGTGTGTTGGCCAGTCCGCCGCGCACGGCCTCCCGGCTCTTCACCGTGGGTGGCAGCTGCTGATGGTCACCACTCATCACCACACGGTCGGCCCTGAGGATGGCGGCCCAGCAGGCGGGCTCCAAGGCCTGGGCAGCTTCGTCGATGAAGAGGGTGCTGAAACGGCGGCGGTCCATGATGCGGTAGGCACTGCCGATAAGGGTGCAGCTCACCACCCGGGCTTCATTGAAGAGGTCGGCGTTGATTTTTATCTCCAGCTCGGTCTGGCGGTTGCGCAGACGGTGGGCCTGCTCGCCTTTGGCGCCTTGGGCGAGGGTGCGGCGGATGTTCCACAGCTCGTGGTAGTCGGGGTGTGACGAGTATCGTCGTTCATAGCTGCACTCCAGCATCTCGTCGCTCATCCTCAATGGATTGCCTACGCGCAATACGTTGACGCTACGTCGCGCCAGTTGCTCGCTGATCCAGTCCACGGCGGCATTGCTTGGGGCACAGACGAGCACCTGTGTCTCGCGCTCAAGGGTCTCGATGATGGCTTCGACAAGGGTGGTGGTCTTGCCCGTTCCCGGAGGGCCGTGGACGATGGCCACCTCCTGTGCCTCGACCACTTTTTGTATGGCGTCGTTCTGGCTGGGGTTGAGCCATGGGAACGAGAGTTGCGGCAGCGTGCGGAACGCAGGCTTGACGTTGCCCAGCAGCACTTCGCGTAGATGTACAAAGCGCTCGTCCTCTTTGTGTTCTGCTGCAGCGAGGGATTCCTGCATCACACGGAAGCTGGTGTTGTCCACCCCCAGCTGTACGCCAAGCAGATGGCGCTCGCCGAGATCGCGTATGCTCTGCAGGGCTGCCTTCGAAGGCAGGCTGATGCTCATTACACCGTCGCCCACAGCCTCTACATAACATTGGTGCTGCAGGGGCACGACGCCGTTGGCGCCGTCGGTCAGGTAGAACAGGGTCACAGGTTTGCCAGGCTCGAACTCCAGCTCCACCTCATCCTCGTCTATTTCGTAGCGCAACTCGATGGTGAGCTGTCCCATAGGGTTGTAGGCGTTGTTGCCCAGGTGGATGGGGTAGCGACAGGCGGGCTCGTGGATGGTGCCGGTGAGCGACGCCCCTTTCTCTTCGAGGCTGCGGCGATAGCTCTCTTGCTCCTCTTTCAGTTCAAGAGTCACCAGCTCGCGTAGGCGGCTGAAGTATGTGCCTGTGTTTGTCATATTGGTATTAAATCGGTATAAATACGTCAAAAAAGTCGTTTTATTGTGTTTTAAGCCACTCTTTTTTCTGAAAAAAAGAAGGCGTGAGGAGGGACTCACCAAAAATGGTGAAATTTTTTTGTTAAAAATGCTTGCATATTGTTTTTATTTTGTATATTTGCAGTGCCATATAAGTGTTTATTGCTCTTGTATGAAATTGATAATTAGTTAAGTAAAATAATATTAATCCTAAACAAAGTCACTATGACAAAAGTAAAATCTTTAGCTGACCTGAAAGCCATGCGCGAGAAGCTCCAGTCGAACCTCGACGTCCGCGAGAAGGCTGAGCACCCTGAGAGCCTGGTGCAGATCAAGGTCGCCATGGCTACCTGTGGTATTGCCGCTGGTGCCAAGCAAGTTATGGAACACATGATGCAGAAGGCCGACGAACTTCACATCCCCGCCGTCTTCACTCAGACCGGCTGCATGGGCTACTGCCACGCCGAGCCCACCCTCGAGGTGCGCGTTCCTGGCAAGGACCCCATCGTCTTCGGCCACGTCGACAACAACCGCGCCGACGAGATCCTCACCAAGTATGTCCAGCAGGGCGAACTCGTCGAGGGCATCATCCCCGTGAACTACGAAACGATTGACAAGTAATTATGAATGTGTGAATGCGTAAATGCGTAAATGCGTTAGTCGGACGTCAGCCCCTAACACAATAACGCACTGACACATTAACGAAATCGAAAAAACATGGCAAAATACAAAATGCATATCCTGATCTGCGGCGGTACCGGATGCAAATCCAGCAACAGCCTCAAGATCATCGACAATTTCCATAAGATTCTCGCCGAGAAAGGCCTGCAGGACGACGTCCAGGTCATCAAGACCGGTTGCTTCGGCTTCTGCGAGAAGGGCCCCATCGTGAAGATCATGCCCGACAACACGTTCTACACCCAGGTGAAGCCCGAGGACGTGGAGCGCATCGTCAACGAGCACATCATCAAGGGCCGTAAGGTTCCCGAGCTGCTCTACACCAACCCCGAGAACAAGGAGCACGTCAGCGACTCCAAGCACATGGACTTCTACCGCAAGCAGATCCGTATCGCCCTGCGCAACTGCGGCTTTGTGGATCCCGAGAACATCGAGGAGAGTATCTCCCGTGGCGGCTACGAGGCCCTGGCCAAGTGCCTCACCGAGATGACCCCGCAGCAGGTCATCGACGAGATCACCAAGTCCGGCCTCCGCGGCCGTGGCGGCGCCGGCTTCCCCACCGGCGTCAAATGGGGTCTCTGCGCCAAGAACCAGGCCGACCAGAAGTACATCATCTGCAACGCCGACGAGGGCGACCCCGGTGCCTTCATGGATCGTTCCATCCTCGAGGGTGACCCCAACAGCATCGTCGAGGCTATGGCCATCGGTGGCTACGCCATCGGCGCCAGCAAGGGTCTCGTGTACATCCGTGCCGAGTATCCCCTGGCCATCGACCGCCTGAAGATCGCCATCAACCAGGCCCGCGAGTACGGCCTCCTCGGTGAGGATATCCTCGGCACTGGTTTCAACTTCGACATCGAGCTCCGCTACGGTGCCGGTGCTTTCGTCTGCGGCGAAGAGACCGCCCTCATCCACTCCATGGAAGGTAAGCGCGGCGAGCCCACCCTGAAGCCCCCGTTCCCCGCTGTGCGCGGCTATATGGACAAGCCCTCGAACGTGAACAACGTCGAGACTCTGGCCAACATCCCCGTCATCATCACCAAGGGCGCCGACTGGTTCCGCACCATCGGTACCGAGAAGAGCCCCGGAACGAAGGTGTTCGCCCTGGCCGGCCAGATCAACAACGTGGGTCTGATCGAGGTCCCCATGGGCATCACCCTGCGTGAGATTATCTACGAGATCGGCGGCGGCATCAAGGACGGCCGCGAGTTCAAGGCCGTGCAGACCGGCGGTCCCTCCGGCGGCTGCCTCACAGCCAAGCACCTCGACACCGAGATCGACTACGACAGCCTCGTGGCTGCCGGCTCGATGATGGGCTCCGGCGGTATGGTCGTCATGGACGAGACCTCTTGCATGCCTGCTATCGCCAAGTTCTATCTGGAGTTCACCTGCGAGGAGAGCTGCGGCAAGTGCAGCCCCTGCCGCATCGGTAACAAGCGCCTCTGCGAGCTGCTTGAGAAGATCACCAACGGCAACGGCACGATGGACGACCTCTACGCTCTGCGCAACCTGGCCGCCGTCATCAAGGACAGCGCCCTCTGCGGCCTCGGCCAGACCTCGCCGAACCCCGTCCTCTCCACCCTCGACAACTTCTGGGATGAGTATGTGGAGCACGTCGTGGACAAGAAGTGCCGCGCCGGCGTCTGCAAGAAACTCATGCAGTATGTCATCGACCCCGAGAAGTGCATCGGTTGTGGCAAGTGCGCCAAGAACTGCCCCGCCGAGACCATCACCCGCACCGACTACATCGCTCCCGGCCACAAGCTGGCTTCGATGGTCATCGGTCAGGACAAGTGCGTCAAGTGCGGTGCCTGCTACCAGAACTGTAAGTTTGGTGCCATCTCGATTAAATAAAAAATAGATAGAATTATAGTTCCTATAGTCTCTATAGTTCCTATAGTCCCCTATAAATAAAGAAAGATAACAATGATCAACGTAACGATAGATAACAAAGCGATCCAGGTCCCCGAAGGCACCACCATCCTGAAAGCTGCCCGCATGGCCGGTATCGACATCCCGACGCTCTGCTACTTCGAGCTCGACGGAATGAAATTTGAGAACAAACCTGGCGGATGCCGCGTCTGCATGGTCGAGGTGACCAAGGACTTCAACGGCAAGCCCCGCCGCAACCTGGCTCCCGCCTGCGCCACCGACTGCGTGGAAGGCATGGAGGTGCTCACCGCCTCGCCCCGCGCCCTCAACGCCCGCAAGACCGTCCTCGAGCTGATTCTCAGCGACCACCCGAACGACTGCCTCCAGTGCGAGAAGAGCGGCGACTGCGAGTTGCAGAGCCTCGCCGTCCGCATGGGCATCCGCGAGATCCCCTTCAAGGGCGAGCAGAGCCACTATAAGAAAGACACCACCCTCAGCGTCTACCGCGACATGGACAAGTGCGTCTACTGCCGCCGCTGCGAGGAGATGTGCAACAAGTTCCAGAGCGTGGGCGCCCTGAGTGGCGTCAACCGCGGCTTCCCCTCGGTGGTGGCTCCCGCCTTCGAGCAGAAGCTCGGCGACAGCTCGTGCGTCAACTGCGGCCAGTGCGTCCAGGTGTGTCCCGTGGGTGCCCTCACCCTCGTCGACAACATCAACGACGTGCGTCGCGTCCTCGCCGACCCCACCAAGAAGGTCGTCGTGCAGACCGCTCCCGCCGTCCGCGTCGCCCTCGGCGAAGAGTTCGGCATGGAGCCCGGCACCATCGTCACCGGCAAGATGGCCGCTGCCCTGCGCCGTCTCGGCTTCGACTATGTCTTCGATACCGACTGGAGCGCCGACCTCACCATCATGGAGGAAGGCACCGAGCTCCTCGGCCGCGTGAAGAAGCTCCTCGCTGGCGACAAGGATGTCAAGATGCCTATGTTCACCAGCTGCTGCCCCGCCTGGGTCACCTTCTACGAGAAGAACTTCCCCGACCTGCTCGGCCATCCCTCGACCGCCAAGTCGCCCCAGGGCATGTTCGGCGCCGTCACCAAGAACTACTTTGCCCCGAAGATCGGCGTGAAGCGCGAGGACGTCGTCTGCGTGTCCATCATGCCCTGCCTGGCCAAGAAGAGCGAGTGCGCCCGTCCCGAGCTCGGCAACGGCACCGACCAGGATGTCAACTTCAGCCTCACCACCCGTGAGCTGGCCCACATGCTCAAGCAGAGCAACATCGACCTCAACAGCCTGCCCGAAGAGGACTTCGACAGCCCCCTCGGCCAGTCGACTGGTGCCGCCGTCATCTTCGGCGCCACTGGCGGCGTGATGGAGGCTGCCCTCCGCACCGCCTACGAGGTGCACACCGGCAAGACCCTCCCGAAGATCGACTTCGAGGAGTGCCGCGGCATCTTCGGCGACAGCGTCCGCGAGGCCACCGTCGACTTCGACGGCCTGCCCGTGAAGATCGCCATCTGCTACGGTCTCTCGAATGCCCGCAAGCTCATGGAAGAGGTCCGCGACGGCAACCCCAACGGCTACCACTTCATCGAGGTCATGGCCTGCCCCGGCGGCTGCATCGGCGGCGCCGGCCAGCCCTACCACCACGGCAAGAGCGACATCATCAAGAAGCGCATGGACGCCATCTACCGCGAGGACGCTGGCAAGCCCATCCGCAAGAGCCACGAGAACCCCGACATCATCGCCATCTACAAGGAGTACTACGGTGAACCCTGCGGCCACCTCAGCCACGAGCAGCTCCACACCCACTACTTCGACAAGAGCGACAAACTGGAGGTTACGAAATAAATTGTTTTAATCTCAATCAGATTGTAAAAGAATTGAAAAGAAAAGCTACGCAAGCAATACTCTTTTAAAATCTTTTACAATCTGATTGAAAAAAAAGAAAAAGAAATGGCTAACGTAAAAATTTCCGAAGAGAAAATAAACATTATCAAAGACATCTGCAAGAGCTTTGGTAACAATAGCGGCGAGGTCATCAACGTGCTGCACCAGGTGCAGGGCAAGTTCGGCTATCTGCCCGCCGAGGTGCAGGAAGTCGTGGCCCACGAGCTGAACATGCCCGTGGCCAAGGTCTACGGCATCGTCTCCTTCTACAGCTTCTTCACCATGGAGCCTAAGGGCGAGCACCCCATCGATGTCTGCCTCGGTACGGCTTGCTACGTGCGCGGCGCCGAGAAGGTGCTGGATGCCTTCCAGCGCGAGCTGAACGTCCAGGTGGGCAAATGCACCGCCGACGGCAAGTTCAGCCTCAACACCCTCCGTTGCGTGGGTGCTTGCGGTCTGGCCCCCGTGGCCATGATCGGCGAGAAGGTCTACGGCCGCCTCACCCCCGACATGATCCCCGGCATCCTCGCCGAGTACAAATAAGTCAATGCCGACTTAACAGAAAAGAGGGCACCCAACCGGGTGCCCTCTTTTTATGGTTTTATCGGCAAGTTTTCATTAAAAACACGCTGCAAAGATACAACTTTTTGCCGATACCGGCAAGTTTTTTTCTCATTTAACCTCGAACCCCATGCGGATACTTTATTTTCTATTGTTTCTATAGCCACTATAGCCACTATAGCCACTATAGCCACTATAGCCACTATAGCTACTATAGCTTCTATCCTCATCTTAATATTTTATTCCGTTGGATTCCAGCAATGCCCGTAGACGTGCTACCTCTTGTCTAAGGTTGACCAATTCCGTGTCCTGTGCTTGCCGATAACCGGTTCGGGCGGCATGCATGCGTTCCTTGATGCCACCCTGCTCTACAAACTCTTTTTCCAGCCGCTGCAGTGCCCGGTTGAGCATGGCGTCGGTCTGATGGCAGAGCGTCAGGGCAGTATTGGCCATTTCTTCGTCGTTCCATTTCATGAAAAGCGGCTGATAGTCTTCCACACGGTTGTGCTCTTTGCAGAAGTGTTGCATACTTTCAAATCGTGGATGCTTGCGCGTCCAGAGGGGCAGCATGCGCGATAGCAGGTAGTCACGGTAGTCTTCACGAAGCTCCTGCAACGACGAACGCGCCACGTTCAGCAGTTTTATGTGCATCTCGGTCGAGGTCTCTCCGTCCTCGGTACCTTCGATGATATTCTGCTTCCCGCTGCGTGCCGCCTGCACCATTTGGTCCACGGTGCGGTCGCCATGGGACGGCAGAAACCGCTGGCAGAACGTATAAGTCAGTTGGTACAATACCTCGCTCTTCTGATAGTAGTATGCCTCCCGCCAAGGCATTTGCCGTTTAAGAACCTGGTATTTCCCCTCAGAAGCAGTCATAATGTATTTTTTTTGTTATTTGTTATTTTTATTTTCTATAGTGGCTATAGTTACTATAGTTACTATAGTTACTATAGCCACTATAGTAACTATCAACTAATACTCCACCTTGTCACTCTTCTTCTCCCACAGGCGGAAGCTCTCCTGCGCTTCGTCGCGCAGCAGGGGGCGGATGGGGAGGCGGCGATGCTCCAGGGGGCGCTCCAGTTCCTCGTAGATAAAGTCGTCGGCGAAGCCGATGTCCGCCGCGTCCTTGCGTGTGTTGCCGTAGAAAATCTGCTTGATGCCGGCCCAGTAGATGGCGCCGAGGCACATCGGGCACGGCTCGCACGAGGTGTACACCGTGCAGCCCTCCAGGTGGAAGGTCCCCAGCTTGTGGCAGGCCTCGCGGATGGCCGTCACCTCGGCATGGGCCGTGGGGTCGTTCAATATGGTGACGCTGTTGGAGCCTTCGGCAACCACCTCGCCGTCCTTCACGATGACGGCGCCGAAGGGGCCGCCGCCTCTCCTCACACTCTCGTTGGCCAACGCTATGGCGCGGCGCATGAAGTCTTTGTCCTCGTTCATAAGCACTTATCTCTTGTTGGGATGCAGTTTGCGGTCCACCTTCAGACCCCAGCGCAGCTGTTTGATACTCGACTTGGACAGGTAGACCTCGCCTTGGCGACCGCCGAGGCCCTCGAAGAAGAATGCCAGCCGTTTGCCGCCGAGGAGTTTCTTCTGCACCACGCAGTTGATTTCGATCTTGTCTTTCAGGCGTTCGCCCATACACGTGCGCGCCGGCATGGACACCGTGGTGCCGGGTTCGCGGTCGAAGAACGTCAGCAGCGTGTCCAGCATGGCAAAGGCCGCCTCGCGGTCGCCGCCCAGCCACAGGCACACCTCGTCCTCCACGCCAATCGACGAGGACGAATGGGCGCTGACGATGCTCAGCAGCTCCTGCTCATGGGCCAGACTCAGGTAGTAGCCATAGGTGCCGTCTTCGTCCAGATAGGAGAAGACGGTGTATTTTTCTTCCTCGTTGACCTCGATCTGGCTCGACTCCATGCGTACCCCTACAGGCTCGTTCTGCGCCGCCGACGTCAGCGCCATGGCGACTGACAGACTTAAAATGAGAAGTTTATTCCACATATCTGTATTATTTATTCTTTGCAAATTTACATAAAAATCCTCGTATGAATCACAGACATACGAAAAAAAATATATAAAACACGAATTGTCATGAATTTACCATTAATCATTAATGGATAATTCGTGGACATTCGTGTTTTTTTCAGAGGAAAGACATAGAAAAACGGTAAATTTTCTTATGACGACTTCTATAAATTGCCTCGGAGAGGCATAACTCTCAATCTGCCTGCCCCTGCAGGCCTGCGACCTTGTGGAGCAAACCCCACACGGAAGTGTGGGGTAAACTAAGCAAATACACGACCCGCGTCTCGACCCCGAAAGGGCGATGAGCACCGCTGAAATAAATCAAATACAGCGAATAAGAGACGCTACCAAATGTGGAATTATAGAATCATCCTTATAAAGCGAATGCCACGCAGGTCAATGAAAGGCGAATAAGCACACCGTATGTTGCGGTGTGCCAGTTGTCTTTGTTGTCTCCGTTGTCGTTAAAACAGACAGGACGCAATAAAACCCCGCCATCTCCGTTATCCATTTGGTAATTAGAAATCAGAACTTAGAATTTAGAACTTATAATTTAGAAATTAGGACTTAGAAATCATAACTTAGAACTTAGAATTCACATGCCCCTCACCCTCCTCCTCGGAATACTGCTGCCTCTGGCGGGAACCATGCTGGGGTCGGCCTTTGTCTTCTTCATGAAGAAGGACATCCCCGACCGCATGCAGAAGGCCCTGCTGGGCTTCGCCAGTGGCGTCATGGTGGCCGCCAGCGTGTGGTCGCTCCTCATCCCCAGCATCGATATGGCCTCGGAGAGCGTCGTCCCCGCCGTCGTGGGTTTTATGGCGGGCATACTCTTCCTGCTGCTCATCGACGAGCTGACACCCCACCTCCACCTTGGCTCCCAGAAAGCCGAAGGCCCCCGCTCCAAGCTCTCGCGCACCGCTATGTTAGCCTTGGCCGTCACCATCCACAACCTGCCCGAGGGCATGGCCGTGGGCGTGGTCTTCGCTGGAGAGGAACAGGGGCTTACGCTCACGGCAGCCCTCGCCGTGGCCATCGGCATCGCCATCCAGAACATCCCCGAAGGGGCCATCATCTCCATGCCCATGCACGCCGAAGGCAACTCGCGCTGGCGCTCCTTCCTCATCGGCAGCCTCAGTGGCGTGGTGGAGCCTCTGGGTTCCGTGGCCATCATCCTGCTGGCCTCCGTCCTCGGTACCGCGCTGCCCTACCTGCTGGCTTTCGCCGCCGGCGCCATGATGTATGTCGTTGTCGAAGAGCTCATTCCTGAAACCGCCCAGGGGCGCCACACCAACCTCTCCACCATCGGCTTCGCCCTCGGCTTCGTTCTCATGATGGCCATGGACGTGCTTTTGGGTTAGAAGAGACTCCAGGGCTGGATATTCAGTATTTCGCTTAGTTTGTTGACTGCCAGCATGCCGAAGAAGAGTGCGCCGGCTTCGTGGGCTGGGGTGAATTCGTCGCCGTCGAAATCGATGACTTGCAGGTCGACGTCCTCAACTCCGTTGGCGGTAAGAAAGTTGTGGAGGTTGTGGGTATTGGCGATGGGCACGGTGATGTCCTTGCTGTTGTGGAAGAGCATGATGTGCTCGGTGCCGCGCGGCTGCCATCCGTGGCAGAGGTTGTCGCTGTCGAAAGCCTCGAAGAAACGTCGCGCGAGGGCCGTAGTGGTGTCGGTGACCGTGGGGCTGGCGTACTGGAAGATGGAGAGGGAGCCTATTTTAGCGTCGATTTCCTCGCGGGTGTAGCGTTTGCTGTAAATCCAGTCTTCGATGTGGCTGAGCACGGGCTCGGTGAAGATTTCGTTGTGGGGTATGCCGAGACGGCAGAACTCGTTGTAAGACAGCAGTACGCTGATAGCGGTGCTGGGCATGCCAGCGATGGTGGTGTCGACGAACTGGCGGTAGGTCTCGGGAATGTCGTAGCTGCCGGCTCCGGCGAAGGAGTAGGTAAAGTCGATGTCGGGGTACTTCTCGGCCACGAGGCGCAGTATAGCCACGGTGGTCTGGCCGCCCTGCGAGTAGCCGGCGTTGAAGAGAGGGGTGTCCCAGCGGTAGCCCATATCTGCCAGCAGTTTGCGTGCTGACAGGAGGGCGTCGATGCTGGCTTGGGCGTTGACGGCGGAGAGACAGTAGGCCTGGTGGTGGTGGTTGGTGACGCCGAAGCCGTAGTAGTCGGCCGAGATGGTGATGAGGCCACTGGGAATCATGCGCGTCTGCATCTCCAGCTCGCCGCGTGAGGGACATTGGTCGGCGCGGTATACGGTGAAATGGTTGTAGAGCAGAAGGCCGCGAGCAGGGGTGTGGCGGCCGATGGTGTCGCTCAGGGTGATGGTGCCGGAGAGCATGATGGGGTCGCCGTAAGGGTCGGTAGAGGGGTAGACGAAGTTGTAGACTTTCATGCCGTGGGCGGCGACGTGGGAGGAGTCGGTGATATAAGCCTCGGTCAGAGGGAGGTCTGTGGCGGGGGCTTCGGGCTCTTCGTCCTTGCTGCAGGCGTTGAAGGCTAAGGTGGACAGGAGGATGAGTGCTATGCATTTGGACATCTTCTCGAAAAGTCCTTGTTTTGAGCCTTTCTTCTCTCTGACAGGTTCCAGAATACTGCTCTCGATATCCATGACGAGAGCGAAGTTGAGGCCTGAGATGCTGATGCCGAAGTTGCCGCCCGAGCAGTTGCTGATGAGGGTGCCCTCCATACCGGCGAACTGGCCTTCCATGATACGTACGTGGGCGCCTTTCTTCAGCTCGCTGTCATTCATCACGTGGATCTGAGCGTCGGCATCTACCATGCGGCGCATGCTCTTTATCTCGTCGTCGGGGATAACGCCGGGCTTGCCGTGCCAGGAGACGATGAAGCTCACGCCGTTGATGCCGCGGATGGGTACGACATCGGTGCTGCGTATCTTCACGAAGAGGTATGAGGGCAGCAAGGGAACTTCGACGCTTTTCCAGCGGTCGCTCCAGCGGTGGAGTTTGTGCTGAAGGGGCAGATAGGTCTCATATCCGAGGTCTTGCAGCCGCTTGGCGGTGGCTTTCTCGGCACGGGGATTGGTATATAGTGCAACCCATTGGGGTGTATCGTTCAGCATGTTATGTCGTTCTTTGTCTTCTGATAACGCGAAAGCATTATATTTATTGTAATCATTATTGAAATAATGGTAAAGGTCAGCAGCAGGGTGGTCGAGGTATTGGGTTCCAGACCGTCGACCACAGCATGAGGCAGGCCGGCGATGCCGGAAGTGAGCCAGTCGCAGGCGGCGAAGGCCGGGGTGGCCAGGGCGGCGGTGAGCATACAAGGCGTAGCCATGTAGAGTAGGGCGAGAGCCAGCAGGATAGCGGAGAGGGGTATAATGAGTATATTGGCTATCAAAAAGTAAGGTTGCACCTGGTGGAAGGTGCCGAGGGTGATGGGCAGCGTGGCGAGGGTGGCTGAGGTGCTCACGATGGCGGCGCTCCAGGCGAAATTGTGGAAGAGTCTGATGGCCGGGCGCGATACCAGGATGGCCGTTACCGAGGCAAAGGAGAGTTGCCAGCCGACATCGAAGAGGAGCATGGGTTTGGCCGTAAGCATGGCGATGGCGGCCAGGGCGAGGATGTTGAGCGAGTCGGTTCGGCGCCCTGCCATGCGGTTGAGGATGAGTAGGCTGAACATGATGGTGGCCCTGATGGTGGCGGGTGCCAGGCCTGCCAGCAGGGCGAAGGCCCAGACGGCGACCAGTTGTAGGGAGCCCCGGATGATGCGTCCGCGACGGTCCTTACCCACCCAAAACAGTAAGGCGTTCACAATCAAGGCCAGCAGGCCTATGTGCAGGCCGCTGACGCAGAGCAGGTGGAGGATGCCGGCATCGCGAAATTGTAGATGTAGGCTTTTGTCCATGTCGCCGCGCCACCCGAGGGTGAGGGCTTCGGCGACACCACCGTAGCGCTGCTCCAGGGGGCCGTCCTGCATGCGCCGCAGCAGGCGCATGCGGACGTTTTCGCTCCGTGCGCGGAGCGAGGTACTGTCGCGAGCGGTGACGAGATAATGGTCGCTGGTGGTGTAGATGGGCTTGCTGTCGAGGTCTATATAGGTATGTATCAGTAGTTTGTCGCCATAGCGTAGGGTGGCGGCCAGGCTGTCTTTGCGTAGGAAGAGGCGTGTCTCGCCCTGACAGGCTTGTCCGTCGAGACTCAGCACCTTGGCCTGTGTAAGCCAGGAACGTTCCCGGGGCTCGGGAGTCGTGGTGAGACGGAGGGAGAGGTAATGGGGGTGAGATTTGAGGTCGGAAGTTTGAGACGAGAGGTCAGATTTTTTTTGTTCTGTAGAGGGAGCAGTACGTAGGAGGGCGGTCCAATGTTGCGAGTTGTAGCGTGGGTCGCCGAGGCGGCAGAGTAGGCCGCCCAAAGCAAAGAATATCAGCACTAATAATGGAAGGAAGAAATTCGTTGAGGGCCTTCGGCGGAGGAGGGTTATCACAATGGCTGCAGCAAAGGGCGATGCCAAAAGAAGGGTCCATACGGTTAACCCGAGGTCTGAGGCATGATGTCCGACGGCGATACCGACGATCATCGCCACGGCGACAGGCACCAATGGAATCTTGCGCATGATGGCGTTATCTGTTAGGATATTAGATAATCAGGTGCTCCAACTTCACCTTTGGCACATAGTGGATGCTGCCTTCGCGGTAGTAAGCGTGGTTCTCCTCCTCGGCGATGGGTGTCAGCTCGATATGTTCGTCGCCCTTGCCGATAGCTATCACCAGCAGGGGAGGGTATGGCAGGTCGAGGGCTTCCTGCAGTTTGACGCGGTTGAAGGCCGCAATAATCAGTCCGTTGAGACCCATCTCCACGGCTTTGAGCAGCATGCTCTGTGCTGCGATGCCGAGGTCGATGTCCACCATGGGGTTCTCTGCCGCCGTACTGCAGACCACGATGAAGGCCTCCGGTTCGGTGCCTGGGAAGGGCAGGTGTAGCTCTGGTAAGGCGGCCCCCATCTTGATGAGTGGCAGCACAAGGTCAGCGCCGCTGTCGTGCGTCACCAGGCGCATCCTCAGCACCTGCTGGTTGCGGGCCGATGGAATGCGTGTGCATACCCCCGCGATTCGCTCCAACTCGTGGCGGCTCACCTGATATGCCTTCTTGTAGCCCCGGGTGCTGCGGTTTTTGGTCAGCAGCTCGTCGACGGTGTGACCTATCTTTTTTACCCTCGTTTTTCCGCTTCCCAGGGTCTCTTCGTAGCGTTTTTCCAGATAATTGTCGGCCATGATGACTAAAAAAGTTTAAGGTTTAAGGTTTAATGTTTAAAGTTGATGTACAGTATATTATAGTCATTTTGCGAATGTTCTACAAGTGCAAAGATACGAAAAAAAACAAAATAATTTTGCCAGTTCCAAAAATCTTCGTACTTTTGCACCCGATTTCGAGAGAATGAAGTTGCGAAAGAACACGAGTGAAACGAGTGAACTTTTACTAAGGTTTCGAGAGAATGAAGTTGCAAAAGAACACGAGTGAAACGAGTGAACTTTTGCCAAATTCTCGAAGAAAATACATGATCTGCTAGCTCAGTTGGTTTAGAGCGCTTGCTTGACAGGCAAGAGGTCACAAGTTCAAATCTTGTGCAGATCACACAAAAAGGCAGCGATTCATTGAGTCGCTGTTTTTTTTTTATTCCTCCGTGCCTACTGGCCGCAGCTCGTCCCTTCGCAGCCGTACCACGAACGACATGTTCATCACGCTGATGCTCACGCAGAAGTTGCCGTCTTTGCACCCTTTCACCAACCGTCCTTTCAGTCCGGCGAACTCCCCTTCCGTGATGATAGCCTCAGCGCCTTTCGTCAGCTGGGAGGTCTCGTGGATGAAGAACTTGCGCTGCGACGCCTCGAAGCGTCGCACGGCTTCGATGTCGCGTTCCGGCACCTCGATGATGCTGTGGGCGCTGGAAACGATGTATACCACTCCGTGGGTGGTGCGTGTCTGGTAGATTTGCTTATTATTGATACGCGCGAAGATATAGCAAGGGAACATGGGCTTCTCGGGCAATGGGCTCTTTTTGAAGCGCTTGTCCTTGCCTGCCAGCATAGGCAGGTAGTATTCTATGGGGTGTTCGTCGTTGCGAAAATGCTCGGCGACGAGGGTTTCGGCGTTGGGGTAGGTCATCACGGCCACCCATGATGGTTTTGATGTCAGCATGACGTTATATCTCCGTTCTCTAATGTTATTCTCATAACGTGACAATGGGGAAAATATTGCCCGCTATCCCCTTGAGGTGATGGAAAATAAGTGACTGGAAGGGTGCCGTGCTTCTCAGGTGCAAAAGTACTATTTTTTTTTATAATGACAATATTTATTTTA
>Ga0256405_10000637_pt1 | contig 112342 bp, 96 predicted proteins | sample RumenRJG_02DNA_FD_189096 | JGI IMG/M metagenome (GOLD analysis project Ga0256405, IMG submission 189096) | Bovine rumen microbial communities from Lethbridge, Alberta, Canada - RJG_02 | ecosystem: Host-associated > Mammals > Digestive system > Stomach > Rumen | place: Canada: Alberta...
GAACTTGGAATTTCAGAAACCGTCATCGAGGGCTTTCAAGTTAAGATATACGATATGGAAAAATCCGTCTGCGATGCCGTCAAGTATCGTAACAGGATTGGAATAGATGTCAGTTCAGAGATTCTGCGCAACTATCTTTCACGAAAAGATAGTGATATCACACGTCTTTATGCCTACGCCAATGATATGCGATTGGGCAAGCGTATGGACGAACTCGTAAAATATATGATCTAACAGTATGGCAAAAACGATCAAAAACTACGGAAGGTCAGTAAAGGAGCGCCTGCTTAATATCTCTTGGGCAGAGAAATACAGTTCGCAGTTGCTTATCTCACGCTATTTTCAAGAGCGACTATTGTACAGACTTTCTGTTAGCGACTATAAGGACAAGTTTATTTTGAAGGGTGGCGCATTGCTCTATGCTCACGATGGTTTTCAGGCACGTCCTACATTGGATATTGATTTCATGGCGAAGAATGTCAGCAACGACATGTCGAACATCAAGAAGATATTCCAAGAGATCTGCCAAATAGAATGTAAGGAGGATGGTGTTGTGTTTGACATCGATACGATAGAAACCAGTGAGATAGCCATTTCCAAGGAGTATCATGGAGTGCGTCTTTCTCTTTTAGCACATCTTGACACAGCCCAGCAGAATATCTCCATGGATATAGGCTTTGGTGATGTAATCACCCCATCTCCCCAACAGTTGGCATTTCCTGCTTTGATTGCCACAGCCCCAGGTGCAAATATCTTGGCCTACTCATTGGAGACTGTTGTTGCTGAGAAGTTTCAGGCCATGATTTCACTATCGCTTGGAAACAGTCGTATGAAGGACTTCTTCGATGTGTACCAGATTCTGTTAAAGCAGACATTAGATTCTGCAACTCTTTCAGAAGCTATCAAGGCAACATTTGCCAATCGTGGTATTGATTATAAAGAGAACCACCCACTATTTAGTGAGGACTTCTTCACTGACAATAATCGCTCACTGTATTGGAAAGGATTTCTCAAACGAATCAAGTACAGCAAGCAATTGTCCTTTACAGATGTTGGTGCTCTTATCCGAACTCAATTGCAGCCGTATTGGGATCAACTGCGTCCTAAGAATACCAGTAATAATAATGTGTAACACTATCAAAATAGAAAAGACATGCCAAAACTGAATGCTATAATGGGTTCCCCAATATTATCCAAAATTGGTTCCACGAAGATCGGAACCGTTCCTAATGGTGATTTCCTTGCATCTATCAAAAATAGGTTGTACCTTTGCAGCGCATTTGAAACACAAATGCCTGAAATAGAGTACTAACAACAAACACACAAATGACTATGCAGAACGTACAGAATGTAGACATCCAGAGAGTAATGAACCTCGTAGATCTTTATCGTACTAAGGTAGGTAAGGAAAGTAAAATAGCAAAGGATGCCAAAAAGTTTTATGATGACTTTGAAGAATTAAATAAGAAAGAAATAAGTAATGGAGGTTTCCTTTATCAATATTCAGATTTTGAAAACCCAAAGGAACATGTGTGGGTAGACCATCTGATGGTTAATGAGCAGTTGCTTGGGCATTTTTATGCAGAAGTGGCAGGTGAGAATGCTGATAAAGAAATCCTTGACGAACTGCTGTCGGAAGTATATGATAAGACCATTTTTTCTGAAGAGGATGAGTCATTCTTAAAAGAACATTTCAAAGAAATGGTGAACTATATTTTCCAAACGCCATGTGACGAATACTTGGAATGGGTGAATCGTCATGATTGCCGAGATGCTTATGTAATTCCAAACGAATTGCGGGAACTAATAGTAAGCCGAGTAGACATTCCTGTTGGTTCAATAATCTATAATCCACTACCAGCATTTGGTCAGTTTATTGACATTTTTAAAGGATGCAAATTCCTTTTTTCTGGCAAATCAACTATGACAAAGTTGGCTGTTTTTGCAAATAATATTGATGCAGAGTTCCTTGGAAAAGAAATACCATCTGCTTACGATGCATTTGTATTGTATCTTCAAAATTTATTGGATGAGGATGATCCTGACAATTCTGGAAAAGAGGACCGGCGAGTAAATCTAATACATGAAGCATATGATGCTCTTAATGATGGAGGAAAAATGGTCTTGATATGTCCCAATAAGTATTTGGTACTCAAAACTATCAATAAAGATGATATCGTTGAAATCATTCAACTTCCTAATGTGATGAGTTATAACACTCACAATAGCTATTCTTTGATTATTGCCGAAAAAGGAAGGAAAGAAGTAAATACATCTATGATAGATGCAAGGTTTGCATACCAGGGGTCAAAAAAGAAACATTTCACTAAAATCTTTGATTGGAATGCATTTCGTTCAATGATTCAGAATAATGGATGTGATGTTGTAACAGGATTACGTAAGATGGTTAGCGTTCCAAGTTCTGAATTACGTGAAGGATTGCTCTTACCGCAAGTTTATGTAATAGAAAGACCATCAGAAAAAGATAAGCCTGTACCATTATCCTCAATTTGCCAATTAGTAACAGAGCGAGTACGTGATGTTAAGCATGACTTGCCTTTAGACACACCTCGTGTATCAACAGATGATTTGTCTGTGACGTATAGAAGACCATTGGACATATCGTCATTAAAAAGAGTAGGATATCCAAATAATCCAGCTAATTTGAAAATTCGTGACTTCGATGAGAATAATTTCTTATCTCTACTTATGGTGGATGAGACGCGTACTTACGAGGAACAACATACGGAACAACAAATAGCTATTTATAGATCAAGTATTTATTTGGATGGCAAAAGAGATGCTGTTCTTTTACACCTAGCCCCCAATGAAACTATAAGTACGGCCCTTTACCGCTCCACAGGGAAGCCATTGACTGTAGGGGCTTCTATATTTGGCCAAAATTTGATTTGGGCTTTTTATCCCCAAAAAGATGTGGATGTATTTTCATTAGTGGCGATTTTAAATATGCCTATTGTATATAGGCAAATGCAAGTCTATATGAATTTTGGGTTATACAACCATTTGGATGATATCATTGTCCCTACAGATAAGCGTATTATAAATGACGAAATTCAACGCTTGAAAAATGAAGAAGAAGCATTCACTAAACAAGAAAAACTTCTTCAAACTAAAAAGACTGAATATATCAATGAGGTCAGGATGAGGAAGCATGATTTGGGGCAGAAGGTTTTCGATTTGATAAACACCGAGGACTTAATGAGGTATTATGTGGAAAATCGAGAAACAGAAACTGATTTGTGGCCTCAGATAGAAGAGCAATTAGATCATTTTCGCAGAACTATTAACGAACTGTCTGAGATGCTAGAACAGTTGAGTCAGGAAGAACGCTTTGGAACACCAGAGTTACTAGACCTCAATGGCTACTTTGCAGGTCTTCAACATTCAAGTAACATTAATGGGTTCAAATTGTCTTATCTATTAGACAGAGACAGTATTCTTGATCTCCAGTTTTCTCGCATGAAAGATAAGGATATAATAGATGTAAGTTCCATAAAGGTCATTCCTACAGTATTTATGGCAAAGAACGATCTTCAGAGAATTGTGAGCAATATTCTGACTAATGCCCAGAAACATGGATTTATAGATTCTAATCGCAAGGATTATGAAGTCAACATTCGGTTGGAGTTTAATGCTGAAAAGGGAATGTATCAGATAGATTTCCGCAACAATGGCAAACCTCTCCCTGATGGTATGAACAAGATGCGCTATGGAATAAAAGGTGAAAAAGCGGGTCAAACAGCAGGAACCGGTTTGGGCGGAAGTGTCGTCAAGTCCATAGTGGAGCATTATAAAGGAGACTATGATGTCTTTATGGACGGACATTGGACGGTAATTAGAGTTTATTTACCAATAGCAATATAATAATATGGAACAAAAAGAAGAATATAATGTCATCTGGATAGATGACGAGTGGGACACCATCGGTAAGGCATTCATACAGATTTGTGAGAAAAGACATAAGATACATATCAAGGCATTCAAGACTCGTCGTGAAGGTATGGATGTGTTAGAACAGAATTTAAAGTTCTGGGATGCTGTGATATTGGATGCCAAGGCATACAATAATTCTTCAGCGAATGAAGTTGCAGACGTTGACGGGCTATATGAAGCCATTAGACAAATCGAAAGACTAAAGCTGAAGCGTCATATCCCCTATTTTGTTTTGACTAGACAACCCGACTTGATGGATGATAGAATGTTTGAAAAATCAGTCGGAAAATTCTATAAAAAGAACGCTGAAGGGCAAAATCAGTTGATTGAAGATTTGAAAAAAGAAGTTGGAAACTCGCCACGTCATCAACTGAAGGTGTTTTACAATGATGTTATGGAACGATTGTACTCCCTTGATATTGAAGCTGGGGAAGATGTCCTTAACATATTGGAGGCCATGCATTACCCTGATAGATACCCAGACTTTGAACCTGTTAACCATTATAATAAGTTACGCAAAATATTAGAATGGAATTTTAAAAAAGCAAATAAATATGGGATTATTCCAGATGAATGTATTGAAGATGGAGTGGTGAATCTGAATCAAAGTTGTTGCTACCTATGTGGTTTGAACTGTGATCACATCCATCTTCGTTATGGGGACGAAACTAAAAAGGAACGTATTGTTCCTAAACATATCAAGGACATGATGTTCTTGGTACTATATTTGGGTAATATCAAATCGCATACGGCAAAATTGCCTAAGGATGACATCGATAGATTGGAAAGATATATCAAAGATGAAGTAAGAAATACTCGATATCTCATTTTTAGTTTAGCATTGCAAACATGTGAAATAACGATGTGGTTAGGAAGATATATGGACGAACACCCGAACAAGGAAGATAATCTGAAAAAGTGTGTGAAACTTGAAATCTCAGATGATACAACCGGCAAACAGTATAATGAGATTGTTGGGATAATTGAACAGGATAAAGGACTTTATCATATAGGAAAAGACTACTCTGTATATTTACGTCGTAAAGAACTTATAGGTAAGAAAGTTAGAGTAACTAAATTTACCCCTAATACAAGTCCAAAATCAAAAGACAAATATCCGTATTTCGTTCATGACAATGATATTCAAGTCTTAGATGTGTCAGAAAACGGTTCCAAGTAGAACGGAACCATTCGCGTGGCAGATTCACTTGTACGGATGAAATAATGGTTGTACTTTTGCAGCGTGAAAACCAAAAACAAAGAAACTATGCGTACAGCAAACAACAGCAACTTCACAGTAGAGGCACTCGTTGCCAAGTATCGTAACTATGTCAATGACCATAGTCCCATGACTTTATTGAGTGTTCCGACAGGAGAACTTGTAGAGGTTCCTCTTATATATGGCTATATGGAATCACTCCTATTGTCGCTTTATATTTCAGCTACAGGAGACAAAGTGAACAAAAATGTTGTAAATGCTTTGGCAGGATATGCAAAGATTTACCAAGAGGACTATAATGATGCTTTGTCAGGTGATGAATATAATTTCCTCATGAACAACTTGGCCTTGTTCATGGACAATCTTATATCGGATTATCCTTTCTCCGAAGTTGTTTCAAAACCTTCCAGATTATCCCTGATTGCTAAATATTTGTCACCAGAAAAAGGAAAGACGATATTTGTAGCAAATACAGGATTTGACGTGCCGTGTCTTTTCCCACATTGTGACTATAAGGGGTATTTTGACAGCGAGGATAGTTTAGAAAGATGGGCTTTTGGACAAATTTTGCTATTTGCAAAAGGTGTTCAGTCAGAGATCGGCACTTGTGTGTTCTATGAGGGAATTGGCTATAAGATACAATTACCTGAGAAAAACAGTATGGACTATATTGTCTATGGCGCTCATGAGGATATCACATACAATGATATATTGTCTTTGTATGAAACATTGGCACCCAGCGGCAGAATGCTCGTCTTTGTTGACAAGACTGACATGCAAGGTAAGGACGACTACTATAGGGCGTTGCGAAATAGATTGGTGGAAGATAGAGCGATTTCCGCTATCGTGTCTTATAGCGACAGCGAATCTTTAACAAGGACAGATGCTATTCGGCTACTTCTTGTTATTGACAAGAAAGAAAATAACACAACAAAACTTCTTTCTTTGCCGTTAAACAAAGAAATGGAAATAGAATCGTCTATGATTGATCCAGATTGCCTATGGCCAGGATACTATTTCGCAGTTAGGCCCGTAAATGGTATTAAACTTTCCTGCTTGGCCACTTGTCCATCAAGAAAAGAAGAATTGAAACGTTTCAAGGAGTTCCTTGGTGTGAAGTTCCATTGGGAAGAGATAGAAGGTGATGACGGGAGGTTGGTATTACCAGAATGGATGTTAAATCTTTCTATACCGATAGCATCTGATCTGTCTTCCGAATATAAGGACGCAAATCTCTGCAACAAGAATCTACTTCTTGTTTCTGATTCTTCTTTGATTCATTGGAGAATGAGAATGAGAGCCGTGGAACAGCCATGTGTATTACTTGCCGCGACAGGTGATACAACAAGAAAACTATCTCTTGGATTTCTCGACAAAGTGTCTAGTCGGAAATATGCAAGGGCAGAGGGAATGCCATGTTTATTTCCCAAAGAGGGTATTGATGTAAAATATTTAGCTGCAATACTTTTCTTGCCAGTAGTCAAAGAGCAAATTCTTGCTATTTGTGATGGTTCATTATTCGGGACACATATTGGTCAGATACTGGATTTGGTTGTTGTACCTGATCATAACGAAAAAGAGCGGTTGTCTTTTTTGGCTGAGACCAATTATGAAGCGCTGATTTCTTCACAAGAAGAGCTTAAACAGGAATCAGAGCAGTATAGGAAATCCATTCGTATGCGTAAACATGCACTCACGCAGTCTCTTTCATCTGCTGAAGCCATGTTCTATGCGCTAAATTCATATCGTGAAAAGCATGGCGTACTTAATAACGAAGATGTCATTTCACGCGTTAAAAAGACTACGGTACACGAAGCATTTGAATTCATCTCTCAGGGGTTGAAGGACATGATGCCAGCCTTAGAGCATATTGCAGAAGTAGAATATACTTTTGAGAAACCAGAATGGATTGATCCAGAGAAGTTCATAGAGGATTATATACAGAAAAACGAAAAAGGCTGGCTTGACTTCAAGCCTGTTGTAACGTGGGAACATGGCCATAATCAGGCTGCTAATGATTTGAAGGATCCCATTTCTGGAGAGACAATCATCAGGAAGGGATGCTCTCTCAATCTTTTCTTATTCCCCAACGATGCTTTGGAACGTGTTTTCAAAAACATTATTTCTAACGCTAAAGCACATGGCTTTGGAGATAAGTCGCGAAATGATTATCAAGTCAGATTTTCATGGCACACGGATGGTATGTCATTGACTATCGAGATTGAGAATAACGGCTCTCCAATACCGAGTGATAGGGACACAGCTTCGTTATTAGAATATGGCGTATCTACCGACCTTCATAACGATGGCCACAATGGTATTGGCTGTAATGAAATAGACGACATCATGAAAAGATATGATGGGAAGATTGAAATTGTTTCTCTGCCAGGAAATGAGTTCCCTGTAAAATATATCCTAACGTTTAATCGTTCTAATAATGTAAGAGCATTTAAAATCTGAAAGATATGCAAGCATACGATTTGACACAAGTTCTATGGGTTGAAGATGACCCCAAAGTGACTGAGACTTATCCACTGAAAGCGGAAGATTTCGATTTGGAATTAGTTCCTTTTCCGTGCTGGGATGATGCAAAAGCGGCTTTGGAAAGTGACTATGACCGATGGTCTGCCATCATCCTTGATGCTAAGTGTAAACAACATCGTGAAAGTGTAGATAATGCGATTAAATTTCTTGGAGAAGCCTTGAAGGACATTTCTGTGTTGAGCGAGAAAAAAGGTCACATTATTCCCTGGTACGTCCTGACTGGCGGTGATGAGTCTGAGGTGTCAGATTCTATTAATGATGAACGTATGCAATGGGATAAAGATTGGACTGACAGCGAAAACAAAAAATATTATTCCAAGAATGTAGATAACGAGAAACTGTTTAGAAGGATTCGATATCACGCATACAAATCTCCACGCATACAGATTCAGGAGATGTATCGTCATGTCTTCGAGGCTGTAGCAGAATGTGGTATCGATGACAATGGTTATAATGCCTTGGAAGATTTGCTTGTACCCATACACTTCCCCAAAGATATTAAGGACAGGGATTACAATGACAAGTTTGAGAAAGCTCGGACAGTTTTGGAGTACATCTTCCGCTCTATGTCATTGCATGGAATCCTTCCTGATTGGGGCAAGCAAGTTAACCTTCAATGGTCAAGTTGTTTGTTGTCAGGATTATCGGCAACGAGAAGAGATGAAAAAGGGAATGAACAGGTTATTATAGAATGTAAGAAACAAATTGTTCCACCAGTTTTCAGGTTATTGCTAAAGGAGATAACAAAAATAATCCCAGCATTCTGTCATTCGGATAATAAGGAAGAGAAGGAAATTAAAAAGGAAGAATACCTAAGAGATGTGGATGGTTCAACATTCCTTCTCAAAAGTTTCGCTTTTCAGATTTGTGACTTTATCCTATGGTATAGAAACTATCTGAAAGAGAATTGCGACACTAAGCTAAATGCCGGCAATTGGGATGTAAAAGACTTTAAAGCCGCAAAAATAAGATCCCTATAATCGGTTCCAAGTAGAACGGAACCGTTCGCAAGGTTGTTTTTCTTGCAAGATTGTGAAAATCGCTTTATCTTTGCAGCGTCAATTATCGATACCACCTCGAGATTGACGCTGCAAATGGCTTAGTGGTGGGAACGAAAACTGATAATAGTATGAAAAATCAGAATTCACAGGAAAACGGAATCAAGTTCCAAGTTGCTAACCTTGAAGATGAGATGTTCATGGAATCTCTACAGTTTCAGGCAGAACTGGAGGACATCGAAGATGAGATATTCATGGAATCTCTACAACTTCAGGCAGATCTGGAGGACATCGAAGATGAAATGTTTATGGAATCTCTACAGCTTCAGGCAGAGCTGGATGAGATTGCAGCTGATGCAATGATTCTCCTCTGATTCGCTTTTCACAATAAGAAAAGTTTAATCTCTGAAACCATCCTGGAATAGAATCTAAAAGATAAGTGGTGGAGATTTTAAATCTTGAAGAAATATGAATAACACAGCACTACAATCTATCGCAACCAAGGCTCTGCCAGCACTCTCTGGCGAGCAAGTGACATACAACGCAGCAAAGAACGTGTTCCTGTCGCAGGGGTACACCAGTGCAGCAGGGAATATGTACTACAGAGCTATTCGCTTGTCGAATAGGCTAGTGGTGTACTATGACCTCGGACAGGGGTATATACATACCTTCCTGAACGGCATCAAGCTGTTCGCCTTTGATGGTACAAAGGCAACGCTGATAGCCCAGAAGTACTGGGGTGGCTGCGACTATCGCATATTCGACGAGTACTTCGCCAAGGAGCAGAGCATCTTGATGCTGAAAGGGTATCTTGAGAGTCAGCTCAAACTGCAGGGAGCGCACGTCTGCGATAATGAACTTGCAAGCTTTGCAAGAGGCATGGTGGAGGAAACTCATCATAGGCAGTTGACCTAACGGCTACTGCCTGCGACATAGATAACAAGATGCTTAACCATTAAAACGACAAGACTATGGCAACATTATCCAAAGCAATCAACAAGAGCCTGTTTGACAGCATCCTGCCGTCATTCGGCAACCCACGAGTTCATTTTCCTGTCTGGGATGACAGTCAGAAGATGTTCATCTGCGACGAGTACGAGAGTGGAAGTGGACATCGTTACTATCGAGGCATCCGATTCTGTGATCGTATCGTCATCCTGGAGAAAGTAGGACTATATCATAGCTGGACCTACATCGACAGCATCGAGCTCTATGCCTTCAACGGGCAGAAGATGGAACTCATCCAGAAGCGTGACTACGACAAGGTATTCCGCAACGAGGCGTTTATCCGCCAGGAGTCGGAGCAGATGGTGAAGGACTATCTGACAGGTGTGATGAAAACTCAGCGCATCTGTGCTCCTGTAGAACAGATTGCAGCGCATGCTTCTGAACTGATCAACGGATGCTACAAGAGCTTCCTTGATCCAGACTTCAACACACGTTTAACCCAAATACTCCCCAAACTTGAACAGCGATAAGAAAATGGAGAACATGATCGACACACAGAACAAACAGCAGGTGATGGCTTTCGAGTTGATTGCCAACACCAACAGTAGTTTCTTCCTCACAGGACGTGCAGGAACCGGTAAAACAACCTTCTTGCGCAATGTGCAGAAGATGGTGGATAAGCAGTTTATCACACTGGCTCCAACTGGTGTGGCTGCTATTCTTGCAGGTGGTGATACTATCCACTCATTCTTCGGACTGCCTATGGATGTCTGTATGCCAGGCACGATGGGGAAGATGAGTGAGGCAAGAATCCTCACTCTGATCCATACGGACACCATTATCATAGATGAGGTGTCGATGGTGCGTTGCGACATCATTGACGCTATCGACTATACGATGCGTAAGACGCTGCGCTCTTCACTGCCTTTCGGAGGTAAGCAGGTCATCTTCGTGGGTGATATGTTCCAGTTGCCACCAGTACTGAAGAAAGGTGCAGAAAGCGATCTGATGCACGACCTCTATCATGCGGATGATTGTTTCTTCTACAAGGCAGACGTCATCAAGCGGATGCGAATGGTGAAGATCGAGTTCCAGAAGGTGTATCGCCAGGAAGATGAGGCTTTTCTCAAAATCCTTGAGAGCGTTCGCCTGAACAAGACGACACCAGAGATCTTGATGCATCTGAATGAGCGCGTCTGCCAGCCTACAAAGGAGGATGGGGCAGTGATCACACTGGCTTCGCTCAATAGGACTGCTGATGACATCAATCAGAAGCGTCTTGCTGAGATTGAGGCTGAGGAGTACACCTACGAGGGTACTGTAACGGGAAAGTTCGAGGAGAAGCGTTTCCCTGTGGATAAGACCATGAAACTGAAAGTAGGTGCTCAGGTGATGTTTACTCGCAATGACCAACATAAGCGTTGGGTGAATGGCACCATTGGCAAAGTGACCAAGTTGTCGAAGGATGAGATACAGGTGACTATCGAAGGTGGTGAAACCTACGTGGTGCCTAACTGCTCTTGGGAGTCGTACAGCTATGAGTACGACAAGGAAGAGCGCAAGATGAAGAAGGAACTGATGGGAACCTTCACTCAGTATCCGCTTCGATTGGCATGGGCTATCACTGTACACAAGAGTCAAGGTATGACGTTCGACAAACTCTACCTTGATCTGAGTAGGGGGATGTTCGCTGCAGGCCAACTCTATGTGGCACTGAGTCGTGTGCGTTCGTTGGGTGGATTGTTCCTCTCGCGTCCTATCATTCCTCAGTATGCTCATACGAGCCGTGAAGTACTGTCGTATGCTAATGGCTATAACGACGAGCAGGTGATCAACAGCGAGATTGAGAGTGGTAAGGCTGTCTATCAGTTGCTGGCGCATCACGATTATGATGAAGCTGCCAAACAGTATCTGATGCTGGTGAAGAAGAAGGCTGCCAATGGTGATATCAAGGAGGCCATGCAGCAGACGAAGCGGTTCCTCGACACTGTGATCTGTGACGAAGAGCTCTATGGGTGTATCGAAGAGATTCCTGCATCGTTGATGGCGGCAGATCACTGGGCACCTAAGTTCCTTGTGGCTCTGTTGAGTCTCTATGCAAGTAAATATGAGCAGGCTTTGGCGTATGCTGATAGTGTGTTGGCTCAGCATCAGTGTCAGGAGGCGCTCTATGTGAAGTCACGTTGTCTGGCTAAACTCGAACGCTACGATGAGGCTGACGCTGTGAATGTGCTGATGGGGGATGTCTTCGATATGTCAACGCCTGACTGTAAGGTACTCTACATGATTGCCATGCTTAACGAGTTGCACATTGGCGACAATGGCCTGAACCTGATGCAGGAACTCATCAAGGCCAAGCCAAAGTATGACAAGGGCATTCTTTCGCTTCGTTATCTGATGAAGCGTAAGGGATTGGTGCTTGTGAAGACATCTGACGATCCTCGTGAGTTGGTGGATGACTTCAACTCTGACATCACAGAAGAGGAGTTTGCTCAGAAGTTGGCAACGGCTCAAGAGAAGGCACCAAAGGCAGTAGAATACCTGCTTCGACTCGTCAAGAAGCAGGTGTTCTCTGAGGAACTCGTTGCTGTTTAGCATCGAGTTCTAACAACAGATTAACCTAACAACACAATAACTTAGACAGACATGAAAAACAAAGAGAATGAGGAGTTGAAGCAGTTGCATCGCTCCATCCTTTTGGCGGAAGTAAAAGAGAAAGTACAGATGCTCAAAGAACTTGGCATGAGCGAGGCGGAGATTGTGTCAAATTTTCGTACTAGCCAACCTCTGAAGAAGTTGATTATCAGCAGGAACTATAGGCTGTTCCTTGGTGATGAGAGGGTAGAGGTTCACATGGAACCTCTGGTGAGATCTGTGTATCTGTTATTCTTGATGCACCCTGAAGGTATCAACTTCAAGGATTTACCTGACTATCGTAAAGAGTTCACAAAGATCTATGATAAGGTAAGGCCGTGGGGATTGTCGGATAGAGCCATGCAGAGTATTGAGGATGTTACTAATCCGCTGCTTAACTCTATCAATGAGAAATGCACAAGAATCAGGAAGGTCTTTGCCTCAATGCTTGATAGTAGTATTGCAGAGCAGTATTATATAAAAGGTAAACGCGGGCGTGTTAAGAAAATCTCTCTACCTCGCGAACTGGTGGTTTGGGAATAAATGCATTTTTCACAAGGCTTGTCTTGGCTTTTTTCTTGGGTACTTGAGGACTTAACTATATCTTTGCAACCAAGTTATGAAAAAGTTTATATTTGGGTTGATTGTGTTGGTGGTGATGGCATCACTTGTATTGAGTTTGCCAGGAGAAAAAGATATGGATTATGCGGAGCCTCAAATAAAGAACTCTTTCAAGATGGTATCCGATATCCATAGTTTGAGAAACGTCGCTGAGATGATATGGGAATTGGGAACGGGAAACAGCGTTGATATTGATGACAGGAATGCTCTGAATCGTTGGCAAGAGCAATGCGAGCAAGCTATGATTCAGTGTTACGACTCGATTCATCCTAATGATAGTATCTCTGATTATCAGAAAGTCAATTCCGTCTTGGATGATCTGGGAAGTATTATCCCTGAAGGAATAACCACGATAGAGATGATGAATCATTCCATGATGGTTTATTGCGTGCTGATGTATAAGGCCGTTGCGTACTCTAAGAAAGTCTTGCAGCGAGACAGCACCTTTAAAAATGAGATGAAAGCATGGGATGAACTGTACGTATTGCTGAGTAATTTCTGCATTGGAGTGATTTATTCAGAATGGTATGGGGATAGTTGCTGTGGACCTATGATAGAGGCTGTGCGAAATAATGTCCTTGAAGTAAGGGTTAAGGACCTGCATCGAATAATCCAACTTGAAGGTGGTTCTGATCCTGCAACGGATCAAATGGTTACTTTCAAACGAAACGAACTGAATCAAGCAATGGAACGTGCTTTGAAAACAGTAGATAAGGCAGATGTGTATAAGAGTACCAAGAAGAGCAAAGTAGCTATTCCTGCGGCTCTTGAAAAATGGTATCTTACAAGAGCCAAATACAAAGGATGTACTGCCGTTACCATCGACGACATGAAGGATGCTGTCAATTATTCTTGTTTAGATTCCCCGAAGACCATTTCGCCGGAGTAGGAGATGGGATCGCGCTGGCGGGACTGGACGTCGATGGAGGAGTTGCCGTTGTCGAAGACCTTGATGGTGTATTGATAGATGTCCTCTTCGTTCTTCAGTTCGATATCTATCAAGCGCGCTCCGTTAGACTGCTGTGTCTCATGATAGCTGCCGATGCGTTCGGAGAAGTTTAAGCCCTTGCCTCCGCCGTATGGCACATTGTAAGCGCGTCCGAAATAGGGCAGGTAGGAGATGAGGGTGTCGTTGCGCACCTCTACGGAGTAGCCGTAAGATACATTCCTGGAATTGCCATTCATCGGGTACATGCGGTTGACGTCGATCTTATAGCGTCGCTGCGTGAGTGCCGTCTTTACCTTCAAGGCTTGTTCTGCAGCCCTCGCAGCACGCTCTTCGGCTGTGGCGCATCCGCTCAGCGTCACCAGTGCTGAGCATGTGAAAAGCAATGATGTAATGAATGCCTTCATGCAGAACTTTAAGATGTCAGGAATCCTTCGGGAGAATCAGATGAGATCGTAGTTCAGATAGTTCCACATGCAGTGGCGGAGGTTCAGCATGTAGCGGAGGTCGTAGAAATTGTCGATGACCCAACGGCCGTCTTCATAGACCAAGTCGACTCGGGCGGGAACATCGTCGTCGTATCCACAGACCACAAATGATACCGAGGCAGATTTCTCTTTCTCATCCATCACAAGCTTTGTGACCTCAAATTCCTCAAAGGTCACCATCCCCGGATCGCGTGTCATCGTCCAGTAATCGACCTCAAAGAAGAGGGTGCCGGTGAGATACTCCTTCCTCTTGATGGACTTGATCAGCTTGTTCCAGGATTTTGAGCAGAAGGCTCTGTCGCAAAGTCCGCTATTCACAAAACCGGTAATGGTTCGCTGGTCATCGTTGACTACCCTGAAGATATTCTGCACGCGGTCGAGGATAACGGCACGTTCCATTTCCATTTGCATTTCGGAATCCATCTTCGCGACAGTTTTTGTGGTATCTTTAATGATAATATTGCTGGCATGCTCATTCTTCTGGCTGTTCTGACAGCCTGCGAAGATCATAGGCAGAGAGAACACACCAATGGCCATAATACGTCTAAAATGTTTCATTTTTGTATGGTTTCTGATCGATTCTATTACTAACTATCTAATTTCGTTGCAAAGATAAGAAAAAAATCGGATATATGGATAAAGAATGGCGTGTTTTTTTGAATTTTAACTAGCAATAAGGCCAAAAACTACTATTATATGGCCTTTCTGCGGCGGAATTCGGAGCAGGTGATGGCTGTAGCGATGGCTACGTTCAGACTCTCGGCAGTATCGCCCTGACTGAAAGAGGGGATGAGAAGACGGTGGTTGATGCGGATACGGACAGCCTCAGAAATGCCGTTTCCTTCGTTGCCCATGATGATCAGCCCATTCTCGGACAGAGGTTGCTGATAGATATCCTCTCCATCGAGCAGGGTGCCATAGACGGGGAAGGAGTCGGGTAGGGCATCGAGCAGCTCTGGCAGGTCTATATAAATAAGGTTTATGCGTGCGATACTTCCCATCGTGGCCTGGACAACTTTCGGATTCCAGGCATCGACTGTATCCTCGCTGCAATAGATGGTCTTGATGCCAAACCAGTCTGCGATGCGGATGATGGTACCCAGGTTGCCAGGATCCTGCACGCCATCAAGCGCCAGAGAGAGCGCCGAAGGCTGAAAGGCTGTGCTGGCAGCATGATCAGGAATCGGGAAGAGGGCCAGCACTTGTTGGGGATGCTGTTGGAAACTGATCCGCTGGAGTTCGTCGGAGGATACCTCTGTAATGGCCAAAGACGGACTGAGGACGGAACGGTTGGCTGCCAGCCATTCAGCCGTCGCAAAAAGCGAGTGGGGCTGATAGCGCAGCAGGAGGTCGCCCACCACTTTTGTGCCTTCTGCCACGAACAGACCTTCACGGCGACGGTATTTCTTCTGATCCAGTTGTCGGATGAATTTGAATTGGTTTTTGCTGATCATTTTCAAAAAAGTCGTTAATTCCGCTACAAAGATAAGAATTTATTTAGAAATTAGAATTTAGAATTAAGAGTTTTTTGTATTTTTGCAGATTGAAAGAAAGAAAATAATGAAATCCTCCTGTTGGCATCCCTTTCTGTGGCTGGTAAGCGCGTCGTTGTTATGTGCTTGCTCTGCAACGCGTCATTTGCCGGAAGACACCTATATGCTCGACAATGTGAGAGTGTACACCGACGGCAAGTACAAGGATATCAACAGGACTCAGATGAAGGACTATGTACGCCAGAAGGGGAATACGCGCTGGTTCTCTGCGTTGAAGATTCCCCTTGGTGTCTATGCGATGGCCGGCAAGGACAGTTCGTGGCTGAACCGTACGTTCAGGAACATGGGTGAAGCCCCTGTGAGATACGATACGCTCCTGGCCCAGCAGTCGTGCAAGGACCTTCAGTCTGCCCTGCAGAACAAAGGCTATCTTGACGGCGAGGTAGAACTGTTCATCGATCAGAAGAAGAAAAAGAAGGTGGACGCCATCTATATTCTCCACCCGGGACAACCTTATTATATTTCAGGATTACGGACAGACATCCGCGATTCGGTGATTGCCGAGCTGATGAAGGACTACAAGCCGATTCTGAAGAACGGCATGCAGTTTAATATCGATGCCATGAATCAAGAGCGTTCACAGGTGACGAGGTTCTTGCAGGATAACGGCTATTTCCGCTTCCATAAGGAGTTCATCAATTACCAGGCCAAGAAAAACGAAGCCACGAAACAGGTGGAACTGACGATGATACTCCATCCGTATCGGAGCGACGAACATTCGGGAGACACCCTGCACAGTCGTTATTGGATCCGCCACATCAGCTATGAGAGCGGCAATCCGATGGACTCGGTGATCCATCTGAGAGAGAAGGTGCTCAGAGAGAATACGTTTCTGGAAGAGGGTGAGCCTTATTCAGCCAAAGGACTGCAGAACACTTACAACCACTTCGGCAGACTTGGGGCGGTGAAATATACGAATATCAGTTTCCAGCCTGTAGCCGACACCACTCTGCTCGATACCCGCATCCTGATACAGACCAACAAACCCTCAACAATCAGTTTCCAGCCAGAAGGCACGAATACGGCGGGAGATTTTGGTGCTGCCGCCTCGCTGACCTACCAAAACCGCAACTTGTTCAAGGGTTCGGAGACGTTCAGTCTGAAGCTGCGTGGTGCCTACGAGGCCATCAGGGGATTGGAAGGTTATAGCAATCAGGACTTCATCGAGTATAGCATTGAGTCGCGCCTGTCGTTCCCCCGATTCATCATGCCGTTCTTGAGTCAGGAGGCCAGAAGGCGGGTGAATGCCACCAGTGAACTGACGCTTATGTTCGACTCCCAAACACGTCCAGAGTTCTTGCGGCGTGTCCTTTCCGCCGGATGGCACTATCTGTGGAATCCGAGGAATCATCATGATACCTACCGCGTGGATCTCATCGACCTGAACTATGTGTTCATGCCTTGGATCAGCGATACCTTCCGCAAAGAGTATCTGGATGACAAGACCAACTCGAACGTGATCCTCCATTACAACTACGAGGATCAGTTTATCATGAAAATGGGATTCGGCTATACCTATAATAATGGTACGTATGCGCTCAAGGCCAATCTCGAGACGGCAGGCAACCTGCTTAAACTCAGTTCGCAACTTTTCGGTGGTGAGATGAATGACCTCGGACAGTATAAGGTCTTTGACATTGCCTATGCGCAATATGTAAAGGCGGATTTCGATTTTACACGAAATATCTTGAAAGGAACACGCGACCAACTGGTATTCCATTTTGGTATTGGCATCGCCTATCCTTACGGAAACAGTAAGGTGCTGCCATTTGAGAAGCGCTATTTCTCGGGTGGCGCAAACAGCGTGAGAGGCTGGAGCGTTAGAAGTCTGGGGCCTGGCAGATACAAAGATAAAGACGGGCGCATCAATTTCATCACCCAGACCGGTGACCTGAAGTTGGATGTCAATCTGGAATATCGTGCCCGTCTGTTCTGGAAATTCGACGGAGCTATTTTTACTGATGCAGGAAATATTTGGACATTGCGCGACTATCCTGAGCAGCCTGGCGGACAGTTTAAGATTCATAATGTAATCCAGGATCTGGCAGTCAGTTACGGACTCGGTCTCAGGCTGAACTTCGACTACTTCATCCTGCGCTTCGACCTCGGTATGAAGGCCATCAATCCTGCCTATCAGACGGAGGAAGAAGCCCATTATCCGCTAATCCATCCAGACCTGAGTCGTGACCTGGCCTTCCATTTCGCCGTCGGTTTGCCATTCTGAAGCCAAATCCTTTCTAACAATTATAGTTAAAAAAAGACAAGGCACAGCATTTAATCGTAAATCTTAATTCCTAATTCTATTTTTATTCGTATCTTTGCACGAAAATTAATAAAGGATGTTGAAATTTATATCGTTTGGTAGCGGCAGCAGTGGTAATTGCTACTATCTGGCGACCGCGACAGACGCACTCATCATAGACATCGGAGTAGGGCTCCGGACACTGAAGAAACACTGTAAGGACTACGGCATATCGCTCAGTTCGGTGAAGTCGTTGCTGATTACGCACGACCATGCCGATCACGTGAAGTCTGTCGGCTCTTTCAGTCATGAGTACCATGTGCCAGTCTATGCCACCAGTGAAGTGCATCTAGGTATCGACCAGAATTATTGTATCGTCAAGAAGGTGGCCAATGACTTGAAGCGCTATATTGCAGCCAATGAGACGTTCCAGCTTGGTGATTTCCAGATAAGGCCGTTCCATGTTCCGCATGATGCCAGAGACAATGTGGGTTACGAGATACAGGCCGAAGGTGTCACCTTTGTCATCGTCACAGACGTCGGTACGATAACAGATGAGATCCGTGAGAGCATCTCGCATGCCAACTATCTGGTGATCGAAGCCAATCACGACGTGGAGATGGTGGTGAACGGTCCCTATCCGGAGTTCTTGAAGAAGCGGATACTCAGTGGCAGTGGTCATCTCTCAAATGCGGATTGCGGCCAGGCGCTGGCAGAAAACATGACCGAAAAGCTGCGCCATGTGTGGCTATGCCACCTCAGTGAAGAGAACAACCACCCGGAACTGGCCCGTAAAACGGTTGAAACGATCCTGAGAAGTTACGGTATCATACCCGGGAAGGATCTGGAATTGGAGATATTACGCCGCACGATGCCATCAGGAGTTTATGAACTAATTTGAAAGCAAATGAAAGAAGTGATTGTTAAGGATGCTGATCTGCAGCAGGCAGCAATGGACGGGATGGACGCTTTTATCCAAGTGTTTGTCAAGGCTATCTATGATGCCATTGGCGGAGAACTGACACCAGAGACGATGGCCGAACTGAATACCGACCAGCTGACGCTACTGGCTTGGGATACCCTGCACAAGGAAGTGATGGACGGCGGTTTCGTTCAACTCATCTATAACGGATACGGACCGTTTATCTTTAAGAACCCACTGGCAAAAGTGCTCCGTTTGTGGGATATGCGTGCCCCGTCAAAACTGATTTATGATGCTCACACCCTATGGTTGAAGCATCGGGAAGAGATAGAGAAGGAGTGTTCGGATGAGGAGTTTATGGCATTGTTTGAGCAATTCCCCGACTTTGACAATCTTGATGATATTTTCATCGAGCATGAAGAAGAGTGGACTGAGGACATTGCGCACTATATAGACGACCATCTGGAGCGCTTCGCAACCATTAATTAAGTATAGAAGAAAGATGAATAAGACTGAGGAACAACTCAGAAAGAAGAGTCCGATACAGATCAAGAACAAGAAGGCCTCGTTTGAGTACTTCTTTATCGAGACCTACACAGCAGGCATCGTACTGACAGGTACGGAGATCAAGAGTATCCGTCTGGGAAAAGCCAGTCTGGTAGACACTTACTGCACCGTCATCAATGGTGAGATGTGGGTGAAAGGGATGAGCATCAGTCCCTATTTCTATGGTTCGTACAACAACCATGAGATGAAGCGCGACCGCAAACTCCTCCTGACGAAGAAAGAAATTAGAGCCCTGGAGAGCGCAACGAAACAGACCGGTTACACGATAGTGCCGCTGCTGGTCTTCATCGACGACAAAGGTCGTGCCAAGATGGACATTGCCCTCTGCAAAGGTAAGAAAGAGTATGATAAGCGGCAGACATTGAAAGAGAAGGAAGACCGTCGTGAGATCGACAGAGCGATGAAAGTGTATAAATAATGACTAGACTTACCGATATCATCAAGAACAGGATACTCATCCTCGACGGAGCGATGGGAACAAAGATCCAATCATTCGAGCTTACGGAAGAAGATTTCCGTGGGAACCGCTTTCAGGACATTCCCGGTCAACTGAAAGGCAACAATGATGTCCTGTCGATTACCCGCCCGGATGTGATTTCTGCCATCCACCGGGACTACCTGATGGCAGGAGCCGATATTATCACAACCAACACATTCAGCAGTCAGCGTATCTCTCAGGCAGACTATTTCCTCGAAGAGGTGGCCTATGAGATGGCCCGTGAAGGGGCTCGTATCGCCCGAAAGGTGGCCGATGAACTGTCGACACCAGAGAAACCCCGTTTTGTGGCTGGTTCCATCGGACCTACCAACAAGACCTGCTCGATGTCGCCAGACGTGAGCAATCCTGCCAAAAGAGATCTGACCTACGATGTGTTATTCTCAGCCTACGAAGAACAAATCAAGGCATTGATAGAGGGTGGGGTGGATGTCTTACTCATCGAGACCATCTTCGACACGCTTAATGCCAAGGTAGCTATCGATGCCGCCATACAGGTCATGGCACAACAGAAACTGGAACTACCCATTATGCTTTCTGCGACTGTCAGTGATCTGGCAGGCAGAACCCTGAGTGGCCAGACCCTCGATGCCTTCCTTGCCAGTATCAGCACCTACCCAATCTTCTCCGTAGGACTCAACTGCTCGTTTGGGGCCACTCAGATGAAGCCTTTCCTAAAGGAACTCGCCCATCGGGCACCTTATTATATCAGTGCTTATCCGAATGCCGGACTTCCCAATTCCATGGGATTATATGATGAAACGGCAGAAACGATGACGCCAAAGATGGCTGAACTCGTGGATGAAGGACTGGTAAACATTATCGGCGGTTGCTGTGGTACTGACGAGACGTTCATTGCTGCTTATGCAAAGATAGCAGAAGGGAAGAGACCTCATATTCCGGTAGCCAAGCCTCAGACGATGTGGCTCAGCGGGCTGGAACTGTTGGACGTTACCCCTGATGTCCATTTCGTGAATGTCGGAGAACGCTGCAATGTAGCAGGTTCACGAAAATTCTTGCGATTGATCAAAGAAAAGAATTATGATGAAGCCGTGACGATTGCCCGTAAACAGGTTTCTGACGGTGCTTTAGTCATCGACATCAATATGGATGACGGTCTGTTGGATGCCAAGGCTGAGATGGTGAACTTCCTGAACCGGATTGCAGCAGAACCGGATATTGCCCGTGTGCCGGTGATGATCGACTCTTCAGACTGGGAGGTCATCAAGGCAGGACTGAAATGTGTTCAAGGCAAGAGCATCGTCAACTCCATCTCTCTCAAAGAAGGTGAGGAAGTGTTTCTGCAACACGCCCGGGACGTGAAGCGCTATGGGGCTGCAGTGGTTGTCATGTGCTTTGACGAACAAGGGCAAGCCACCAGTTATGAGCGACGCATAGAGATTGCAGCGCGCTCTTACCGATTGTTGACGGAACGTATTGGCATGAATCCGCTGGACATCATCTTTGACCCGAATGTGCTGGCTGTGGCTACAGGAATGGAAGAACACGACAGCTATGCTGCCGACTTCATCAAGGCTACTGGCTGGATACGTCAGAATCTCCCTGGGGCACATATCAGCGGTGGCATCAGCAATCTGAGTTTCTCATTCAGAGGCAACAACTATATCCGCGAAGCCATGCATGCCGTATTCCTCTACCATGCCATTCATAACGGCATGGACTTCGGAATCGTAAACCCCTCAACAAAAGTGACATACGCAGATATTCCTCATGATCAACTTGAAGTGATTGAGGATGTCATCCTGAATCTGAAACACGATGCCTCCAACAGACTGGTAGAGTTGGCCAGCAGGTTATTAGAGGAACAGACAAGTGCAGCCAACGGTAAGGAAACCACAACGGCAGAAGCGGATGAATCCAGAAAGAACATGCCTCTTGAGGACAGGCTAGAGCAAGCACTCGTCAAGGGCATTGGCGACCATCTGGAAGAAGACATGCAGGAAGCCCTGGTGAAATATCCTCATGCCATCAACATCATCGAGGGGCCGCTCATGGCGGGCATGAATACCGTCGGACAACTCTTTGGCGAGGGAAAGATGTTCTTGCCCCAAGTGGTGAAGACCGCCCGGACGATGAAACAGGCAGTAAGCATCCTCCAGCCATATATTGAAGCAGAAAAAGCGGAAGGTGGCAAAAGTGCCGGAAAAGTGCTTTTGGCTACCGTCAAGGGAGATGTGCATGATATCGGCAAGAACATCGTTGGTGTCATCATGGCCTGTAATAACTATGAGATTATCGACATGGGGGTGATGGTTCCTGCGGAACAGATTGTCAGGAAGGCACAGGAGGAGCATGTGGATATCATCGGTCTGAGCGGTCTGATTACCCCAAGTCTCGAGGAAATGGTCAATGTGGCCAAAGAACTGAAGCGGGCAGGACTGAATATTCCGATTATGATAGGTGGTGCAACAACCAGCGAGTTGCATGTCGCCTTGAAAATAGCACCAGTCTACTCCGGTCCTGTGGTATGGTTGAAGGATGCGTCCCAGAATGCCCTTGTCGCTGCCCGATTGATGACTAACGAGCAGGAGGTAGGGCAGGAGCTGGCAGAGAAATATCAGCATCTGCGTGAGGATTATCAACAAGAACAGGAATCTTTGCAGAATCTTGAAGAAGCAAGAAAGCATAAATTGGATTTGTTTAAATGATCAGGAATATCATATTCGACTTAGGTGGCGTTATCATAACGCTTGATCCCCAGGAGGCAATCCGGCGTTTTAGGGAGTTAGGGCTTCATGATGCTGTCAAACAGCTTGATTCCTATACTCAGACAGGCATATTCGGCGATTTGGAGCGTGGCAACATCAGCGATGAGACCTTCCGTAGTGAAATCTGTAAGATGGTCCATCGGGAGGTTTCCTGGGATGAATGCCGCTATGCCTGGCTCGGCTATGCACGGGAAGTTCCCAAGCGGAATCTGGATGTGCTCAGGAAACTCCGGGAAGAAGGGTATAGACTCTTCCTTCTATCGAACACCAATCCTTATATGATGTCATGGGTGAAGTCACCAGATTTTGATGGCGAAGGTCATTCGATCGAGGATTATCTGGACGGGTGTTACTTAAGCTATGAAATAGGCGTCATGAAACCTGACCGGCGCTTTTTCGAGCATGTTCTACATGCAGCGCAACTGAATCCTTCAGAAACCCTTTTCCTGGATGACGGACCTGCCAACGTAGCTATGGCCGGACAACTGGGTATCGCTACGATGTGCCCCAAGAATGGTGAAGACTGGACAAAAGACATATATACTTATTTGAAATAATTCAAGACAATGAAGAAAACGATATTATTGATTTTAGCGCTCCTTTCAATAACGATAGCCGGCGCTCAGAAGCGTGAGATGCGTGGTGCATGGATCCAATGTGTTAACGGACAATTCCAAGGACTTGGAACAGCCAGGATGCAACAGACACTGACGTATCAGTTAGACGAATTGAAGAAAGACGGTGTGAATGTGATCATCTTTCAGGTCCGTCCTGAATGTGACGCACTATATGAGAGTAAATTGGAACCTTGGAGCCGTTTCCTGACTGGTACACAGGGCGTTGCACCTAGTCCTTACTGGGATCCCCTGAAGTGGATGATTACCGAATGCCATAAGCGTGGCATGGAACTGCATGCATGGATCAATCCCTACAGAGCTAAGACCAAAGGTACACGCCAGCTGTCACCGAAGCATATCGCCGTTCGTAAGCCCATGAATTGTTTTGCTTACGATGAACTATTCATCCTTAATCCCGGTATCCCCGAGAATCGCGATTACATCTGTGAAGTAGCGAAGGATATCGTCAGCCGTTATGATGTTGACGGTATTCACATGGATGACTATTTCTATCCTTATCCTGTGAAGGGGCTCAGTATTCCTGATGACGAACTGTTCCAAGACAATTCCAATGGCATCAGAGACCAGAGAGAATGGCGACGCTATAATGTGAACCTCTTTATCGAACAGTTCTATAAGACCGTTCATGAGACAAAGCCCTGGGTGAAAGTAGGTATTTCGCCATTTGGCATCTATCGTAACAAAAAGAATTCACCGATTGGCAGTAACACAAACGGTACTCAGAACTACGATGATCTGTATGCAGATATCCTGCTATGGGTCAACAACGGCTGGCTTGACTATTGCGTTCCTCAGATCTATTGGGAGATAGGCCATAATGTGGCAGACTACGAGACGTTGATCAAATGGTGGAATCAATATGCCGGCGCACGACCTCTAATCATTGGTGAGGATATCGAGCGGACTGTGAAACATGCTGACCCCAACAATCCCCAAAGTCATCAACAACGTGCAAAGATGGCACTCCATAAGCAGTTGAACAATGTGCAAGGAACCGTGTTATGGTATGCCAAAGCAGCAGTAGACAATGTGGGCAATTATGGTAGCAACCTGCGTGATGTGTATTGGAAATATCCTGCTTTACAACCAGAGATGCCGTTTATCGACGGCAAGGCTCCCCAAAAGGTCAAGAAGCTAAAACCCATGTGGATAGATGGCGACTATGTGCTTTTCTGGACAGCACCCAAGTATAAGTCATGGGATGATGAAGCCGTCAAATATGTCGTTTACCGCTTTGCGCCGGGTGAAACCGTCAACACCGATGATCCGTCAAAGATCTTCGCCATCACTAACCAGACATTCGTCACTCTTCCTTATAAAAGCGGTAAGGAGAAATGGGTATATGTCGTGACGGCATTGGATCGTCTTCAGAACGAGAGTAAGGCCGTTAAGAAGAAAATAAAACTTTAGGAATCAGCATAACATATAACAGGATGAAAAAGCTTATTGGTTTATTGGGTATTGCCATCTTATGCTTCTCATGTGGTGGCCGAAAACAATTATCGCCTGAAGAACTGCAGCATAAGCTTGACAGCGTGAAGGCACTTGAGATTAGAGAGAAACTGAAACTTCAGGGTATCAACCTTGAAGATGCCAGTAATCCGCTTAAATTGTTCTATGACAGTCTGTATCTTCAGTCGCTACCCATCAGTTATACAGAAGATTATGTCAGATTCCTTCCCGACTTCAAGGAGGTGCCTGCGGAGATCATTTCATATATGAATCTCGAAAAAGGTGTTCATCCTAAAGCCGCCAGTCTTCCGGAGAGTTTGGGCGCTCGCTTGATGCTGTTGGCAGTTGATGAATATGAAGGGCAATATACCATCTGGCTCTATTCACTCGATAATGAATATGTACCCGTCGACAAGTTATGCCTCTATGCTGTCGAGGATAAGGAAGACGACATCAATCCGGAAGAGTTTGTGCAATATTTCTCAATCACAAGCGATTACGAAATACATTTGCTGGACTATTCTAAAACACGGCAAACAGCGCAATCAGAAGAGGTATATTACATCGACGATGCCCGTAGATTCGCACTTCGAAGCAGTAAGAAAGAAGAGTAGGCTAGTCTTTCAGCAACTTTTCAAGGAAATCATCCAGGTCATCATCTAATCCCTCCATCAGGTCGGGGTTAATGATGACCAGTTCATCGTCAGCCAGAAAGAGTTCTGCGATAGACTCCTTGTCATCATCCTCAAGGACAAACGAGAAAGGCTTTAGCAGCGACATCGCCTCAATGGTTTTCTTGTGTTTCTCAAGTCTGGTACGCAAGACAGAAGCTATCTGCTCGTAGAAATCGTCTTCTTTATTGTCAATCCATTGTTCGATGATACACCGGGTAATCTCGTTATCATCATCATTATACACAGTCAGTTCACCCGTCTCTTGTGAAACACGGATATGAATGTCTGTCATTAAGACAGCCTCTTCTGTTGCAGGAAATTTCTCTTCGATTTTCCTAATGGCACGGTCTACCTGTTGTAGCGTCTGTTCGCTGGTTTTCATTGTCCTTTGTTCTTTATGTCGGCACAAAAGTATAAAAAATCTTTTGTAACTGCAAACGATTACGAATATTTTTGTGAAAAATACCCTTTTTTACTTTGATTTCTCATGATATTATCGTACCTTTGCAAAGTGCATAGTCAAATAAGTCATTCAGGAATTATCGAATCGGTAGCTGGAGATTGTGTCAAGGTACGTATTCTCCAGACATCTGCTTGTGCAGCTTGTAAGGTTGCCGCTCATTGTAGTGCTTCGGAGTCGAAGGAGAAGATTGTCGACGTATTCAATGTACGCAACACTGTATCCTTGAAAGTTGGAGACCCGGTCATGGTCAGTGCTTCGCGCGACGTTGCAGGCCGTGCTTTACTCTTTGCTTTCGGTATTCCTTTTGTGGTGCTGGTGACGGTGCTGGTGGTCGTCCTTCAACTGACAGGACAAGAAGGTTTGGCGGCTCTCTCCGGCTTGGGTTCGCTCGTACCTTATTATTTTGTGCTCTGGCTCTTTCGGGATAATCTCCGAGAGAAACTGGCATTTCAACTCGAAACAAATTAATAACAAACTATACAAATATAAAGCTTTATGAATTTCATCTTGATTGCAGTAATTGTCTTGGGCGCCATTGGCTTGATAGCAGCTGTTGTGCTATTTGCCGCCTCGAAGAAATTCGCTGTCTATGAAGATCCCCGTATTGCTCAGGTAAGTGAGGTACTTCCCGGTGCCAATTGCGGTGGATGTGGATTTCCTGGATGCAGCGGTATGGCTGATGCGCTCGTAAAAGGAGCTGATGCCGGAAGCATCGACGGGCTGTCTTGTCCTGTGGGTGGTGCTGAAGTCATGGGAAAGGTAGCTGATCTGCTTGGAATGGCCATAGCCAATTCCGAGCCTATGGTAGCTGTCGTGAGATGTAATGGCTCATGTGAGCATCGTCCTCGTATCGCCGAATACTCAGGTCTCCGTACATGTGCTGCCATGAATGCCTGTGGTGCAGGTGAAACTGCCTGTGGCTTTGGCTGTCTGGGTTGTGGCGATTGTGTCGCCGCTTGTCAGTTTGGTGCTATCTCGATTGATCCGGCTACAGGAATCCCTGCTGTCGATGAGGAGAAGTGTACTTCTTGTGGTGCCTGTGTGAAGGCTTGTCCACGTAACATCATCGAACTACGCAAGAAAGGTCCGAAGGGTAGGAGAGTGTATGTATCATGTGTCAACAAGGATAAAGGTCCTGTGGCCATGAAGGCTTGTGCTGTCAGCTGTATCGGTTGTGGCAAGTGTGAGAAGGAATGTAACTTCGGTGCAATTACCGTTGAGAACAATCTCGCCTACATCGACTTTGAGAAATGCCGTCTGTGTCGTAAGTGTGTTACCGCTTGTCCAAAGAAGGCCATCCTCGATGTCAACTTCCCAACGCCAGCACCTGCTCCAAAACCGAAAGAGCCTGCTGCTCCGAAACCTGCTCCTAAAGAGACGCCTTCAGAATCTCCGAAACCTGCTCCTGAAGAGAAACCTTCAGAATCTCCGAAAGCAGCTCCCGCTGAGAAGCCGAAAGAAGCTCCAAAGCCCGTTGAAAAGCCAAAGGCACCTGTTGAGCAGAAGCCTGCTGTGAAGGAACCTTCCCGTGGTGCTTTCCTGGATACAGATTCTTCTATTTCCATTAAATAAGAAAGGAGACCTTCGTTATGAACATCAAAACATTTAGAATAGGTGGTATACACCCCGAGGAGAACAAGCTGACACACGAAGCCAAGACGCAGGTGGCAGCACTTCCGAAACAGGCCATCTTCCCATTGAGCCAGCACATCGGTGCTCCTGCCAAGCCCGTCGTTCAGAAGGGTGACAGAGTGAAGGTGGGTACGATGATTGCCGAGGCTGGAGGTTTCGTTTCTGCGCCCATTTTCTCATCAGTAAGCGGAACCGTCGCTAAGATTGACACAGCCATTGATGCAACAGGCTATCGCAAGCCTGCTATCTATATTACCGTCAATGGTGATGAATGGGAACAGCATATCGACCGTTCCGATAAACTGGAGACGGTAGAGGCTCATCCAGAACTGACGCCTGAAGAGATTGTCAATCGCATTAAAGATGCTGGTGTTGTTGGTATGGGCGGCGCTTGTTTCCCCACTTTCATTAAGCTGACACCACCGCCAACAGCCAAAGCCGAGTGCGTGATTATCAATGCCGTTGAGTGCGAGCCTTATATCACAGCCGACTACCGTCTGATGATGGAGCATGCAGATGAGATCCTCGTCGGTCTCGAACTGCTGATGAAGGGCGCAAAGGTGACGACAGGTTATATCGGTATCGAGACCAATAAGATGCCGGCTATCGAGCTGCTTACGAAGAAATGCGCAGAGAAGTTTGGCGGTTCTGCCTATAACGTAGAGGTGGTTCCCCTTATGCAGCGCTACCCACAGGGTGGTGAGAAACAGTTGGTGGATGCTGTCATCCGTCGTCAAGTGCCTGCACCTCCTGCAATTCCTGTGAATGTGGGTGCAATTGTCCAGAATGTGGGTACTGCTTTTGCTGTCTATGAGGCTGTTATGAAGCACAAGCCACTTTTCGAGCGCTATACCACCGTGACAGGAAAGAAACTCCAGAATCCAGGAAACTTCCTCGTCCGTATGGGAACCCCCATGCAGGATCTGATTGAAGCCTGTGGCGGTATGCCTGAGGGTGACAATAAACTGCTGGCCGGTGGTCCGATGATGGGTAAAGCCCTTACAAGTACAGAGGTACCCATCTGTAAGGGAACCAACTCTGTGACAATCATCTCTGATGATGAAGCCCGCCGTAAGGAGCCGCAGTCGTGTATCCGATGTGCAAAGTGCGTAGGAGTCTGCCCAATGGGACTGGAACCCTATCTGCTTGCCAGTATCTCTGAGGTGAAGAATTGGGAACGTGCAGAGCGTGAGGACATCGTGAGTTGCATTGAGTGTGGTTCTTGTCAGTTTACCTGTCCTGCCCACCGTCCGCTGCTCGACAACATCCGTCAAGGAAAGAGTACCGTCATGGGTATCATCCGCAGCCGTTCTGCTAAGAAATAGTCAAATTGTGAAATAGTCAAATAAATACAATGGGAAAATTAATTGTATCATTATCGCCACATGCCCATGGTTCGGATACCGTAGAGCGTAACATGTATGGTGTGATCATCGCCCTGATGCCTGCACTACTTATGTCGTTCTATTTCTTCGGCCTTGGTTCCGTCATCGTATGTCTGACAAGTGTGGCAGCCTGCGTCTTCTTTGAGTGGGCTATCAACAAATACATACTCAAGAACGAGAGAAACACGATTCTCGATGGTTCGGCAGCCCTGACAGGCTTGCTTCTTGGTATGAACCTCCCGTCGAACCTTCCCGTCTGGATCATCCTCATCGGTGCGCTGTTTGCCATCGGTGTAGCAAAGATGACGTTTGGCGGACTGGGACACAACATCTTTAACCCCGCATTGGTAGGCCGTTGTGCTCTATTGGTGGCTTTCCCGGCGCAAATGACCTCCTGGCCTTTGCCTGGACAGTGGCTCCAATACACAGACGCTGAGACTGGTGCCACACCACTGGCGCTGATGCAACAGGCCATCAAGGAAGGCAACATGGACGCACTTGCCCAGATGCCAGACGCCTTCTCGCTGCTTTTTGCCGACTTCTCTCTTAACGGTGGTGCAGGAGCTATCGGTGAGGTCTGCGACCTGGCATTGATTTTGGGTCTGATTTTCATGCTCTGGCGTAAGATCATCACCTGGCACATTCCCGTCAGCATCATCGGTACGGTTCTGGTGCTCAGCTCTTTACTCCATCTGGCCAACCCCATCTATGCAGATCCTTTCGTGGTAATCCTTTCCGGTGGTCTGATGCTGGGTGCCATTTTCATGGCAACGGATTATGTCACCTCTCCAATGACGCCGAAGGGTCAGATTATCTATGGTGTCTGCATTGGTCTGCTGACTATTGTCATCCGTAACTGGGGTGCTTATCCTGAAGGTATGTCGTTCGCTATTTTGATCATGAACGCATTCACACCTCTTATTAATAATTATGTAAAGCCCAAGCGCTTCGGTGAAGTGCCTGCCAAGAATTAAAGGAGGACCAGACGTATGAAGAAATTAGAATCATCATTGACCAATATGGTACTGGTGCTCACAGGAGTAGCAGTCATCATGGGTGGTATCCTCGCTTTAGTGAACCACATGACAGAAGGTCCAATTAACGCCCAAAAGGCAAAGACGCTGGCCGATGGTATCAAGACGGTGATGTGCGTTAGCGATATTACTGTCTCCAGGACCGACACCGTGAAGCAGAACGATGCCAAGGGCAAGGAACTCACCTATATTATCTATCAGACCCAGGATGCTCAAGGCAAGGATCTGGGTGCTGCTGTCGAAAGTACCACAGGTGGTTTCGGTGGCGACCTGAAGGTACTTGTAGGTTTCGATTCCGAAGGCAATATCCTGGGCTATACGCTCCTCGAACATGCTGAGACGCCAGGACTCGGTGCCAAAGCCGACAAGTGGTTCCAGAAGGGTGAGAAGGGTGACATCATCGGAAAGAATCCCAAGGAGCCATTGACAGTATCCAAGGACGGTGGTCAAGTGGATGCCATTACAGCCTCAACTATCACCAGCCGTGCATTCCTGCTCGCCGTAAACCGGGCATATAATGCTTACAAGGATATACCTGCAACTGATGCAGAGACAGGTGCAACCAAACAAGTAAAGGAGGAATAAGATATGAACGCAATACAGATTATCAAGAATGGCATCGTCAAGGAGAACCCTACGTTCGTCCTGATGCTCGGTATGTGTCCGACATTGGCCACCACCACTTCTGCCATAAACGGTATGTCGATGGGACTCGCAACAATGGCTGTACTTATCTGTACCAACGTTGTGATCTCATGCTTGAAGTCCATCACCCCCGACAAAGTGCGTATTCCCGTATTCATCGTGGTGATTGCTGCTTTCGTCACCATCCTGCAGATGGTTATCAAGGCCTATCTGCCTGATATCGATGCAGCACTTGGATTGTTTATCCCGCTGATTGTGGTCAACTGTATCATCCTTGGCCGTGCAGAGGGTTTTGCATCGAAGAACTCGCCTTTGGCTTCTCTCTTCGACGGAATTGGTATCGGCCTTGGCTTTACGCTGGGACTGACACTCCTCGGTATTTGCCGTGAGCTGCTGGGCAATGGTTCGGTCTTCGGATTTACCTTACTGCCTGAGACTTACAACATCCTGCTCTTCGTGCTGCCTCCGGGTGCTTTCATCACCCTCGGCTTCCTCATTGCAATCGTCAACAAACTTAGAAAGGCATAAATTATGGAATATATACTGATTTTCATTAGCGCCATCTTTGTGAACAACATCGTGTTGTCACAATTCCTCGGCATCTGTCCGTTCCTTGGCGTATCGAAGAAGATTGACACCTCGCTGGGTATGTCGGCAGCTGTAGCCTTCGTGCTGACACTTGCCACCATCGTAACCTGGCTTGTACAGAAATATGTGCTCGATGCCTTCGGCTTGCAGTATCTTCAGACGATAGCCTTTATCCTTGTCATCGCCTCACTTGTCCAGATGGTGGAGATTATACTCAAGAAGGTGTCGCCCGCCTTGTATCAGGCGCTCGGTATCTTCCTGCCGCTGATTACCACCAACTGTGCGGTACTGGGTGTTGCCATCCTTTGTATTCAGAAGGATTACAACCTGCTGCAGTCTGTTGTCTATGCTTTCTCAACAGCCATTGGCTTCGGTGTCGCTCTGACGGTATTTGCCGGCATGCGTGAACAACTCGAGTTGGTGAAGATTCCTAAAGGGATGCAAGGCATGGCTATTGTGATGCTTTCCGCAGGACTGCTTTCGCTGGCCTTCATGGGCTTCTCTGGCGTCGACGGTGGCCTGAAGCTCCTTTTCGGCCTCGACTAAACAGAGATTGTAAAACACGATAAAGGTGCCACCTGAATGAGGATGGCACCTTTTTTTTTGTATTGTTCATCATACTCGAGAAAGTTGAAGAATAGACGTTGTATCCTAGTTGACGTAGATTGCGTTGTGATTGGATGTAGGAAAAGTATGATATACAACACTTAAAGATGATGAATAAGGAATTCAAGAATAAGACTATATCATAATAGGTATTGTCGACTTGAAGCCTTTTGAATACGTTTTTTGCATTTAAACTAGAAAAAGTTTGATTGTTTGGGAAATAATTACTAACTTTGCAAAAGATATACAATAAAAACTATCAAAGTAATGAAACAGACGATTTTAGTAACTGGTGGTACAGGTTTTATCGGAAGCCACACGACAGTTGAGCTTCAGGAAGCTGGTTATGAGGTTGTGATCATCGACAATCTCTCAAATTCTAACGCAAATGTTATTGATGGCATTGAGAAGATAACAGGTATCAGACCTGCATTCGAGAAAGTGGATTGCTGTGACTTCGAGGCATTGGAAGGTATCTTTAAGAAATATCCGAAGATTGAAGGTATTATCCACTTCGCAGCATCGAAGGCTGTTGGAGAGAGTGTCGAGAAACCACTGCTCTACTATCGCAACAATCTGACAAGTCTTATCAACCTGCTGGAGCTGATGCCGAAGTATCAGGTGAAGGGTATCATTTTCTCTTCAAGCTGCACTGTCTATGGCCAGCCTGCGAAGGAGAATCTGCCTGTGACAGAAAATGCACCTATCCAGAAGGCCATGTCGCCTTATGGTAACACAAAGCAGATCAACGAGGAGATCATCCAGGACTATGTCCACTCTGGTGCACCTATCAAGAGCATCATCCTGAGATATTTTAATCCTATCGGCGCTCATCCTTCAGCCCTGATTGGCGAATTGCCAAATGGTGTTCCCATGAATCTGATTCCATTCGTGACTCAGACGGCTATGGGTATCCGCGAGCAGCTGAAGATTTTCGGAAATGACTATAACACACCAGACAAGACCTGTATCCGTGACTACATCTATGTAGTAGACCTGGCCAAGGCTCATGTGAAGGCAATGGAGCGCGTTCTGGATCAGCCAGATACAGATGCCGTTGAGGTATTCAATATTGGTACGGGCAAGGGCCTTTCTACACTTGAGGTTGTGGAAGGCTTCGAGAAAGCCACTGGCGTGAAAGTCAACTGGACTTATGCACCACGTCGCGAAGGTGATATCGAGCAGGTTTGGGGCAATGTTGACAAAGCCAACAAAGTGCTTGGTTGGAAAGCTGAGACGCCGACAGATGAAGTACTGAAGAGTGCCTGGAAATGGCAGCAGAAACTCCGCGAAGATGGTATCCAATAAAAAATAGCAGTCAAGTTTTGACTGTATTTGTGTTTGTGTTGTTATGGGCTCTCGATGTGAATCGCGAGCCCATTTCATATCTATAAAGGTAGACAGACTTTAAAAGTTCCCTCTTGATTGAATTCTGAGAGATCCATAGGCGTCCTGAACAATCCCAGAAGACTGCTGCCAGAACCTGACATAGCAGCATAGACCGCCCCCATGTCATAGAAGCGCTCCTTGATAGCCCCGATTTCAGGATGCAACGCAAAGACGCTTTTCTCAAAATCGTTTGTCAGTTCCTCGCGCCAAGTCTCAATAGGCTGCATGACAACTTCTCGACAATTCTTTGCAGGATGAGCAGGCTTTATCAATGAAAAAGCCTCCTTCGTAGATACAGGAATATCAGGACGAACAATGCAGAGATACCATCCTTTCAGATCAAGTTCTACCGGAGTCAGGATTTCACCGATTCCCTCTGCATAGCAAGGCTTATTGACGATAAAGAAAGCACAGTCAGCACCAAGTCTTGCAGCATATTGTATCATCTGTTGCTGCGAAAGGCCTAACTGAAATTGTTCATTCAGAAGTGTAATCATAAATCCGCAATCGCTGGAACCGCCTCCCATACCTGCCTGTGTCGGAATACCTTTATATAGATGGCTGTGTATTCGGGGCAGAGTAGGGAAGTCTTGTTTCAACAGATTGTATGCTTTCACCACCAGATTCTTCTGCTCGTCACCCTCAATGTGGATATTGGTGACTTTGAGGTCACAATCAACATCTGAAGGAAAATCTGCATCCATGGGATATATTTCCAAAGCATCCTTTATAGGTACTGGGTAGAATACCGTTTCGAGATTATGGTAACCGTCAGGACGCTTTTCTACGACATTGAGTCCGAGATTGATTTTGGCGATAGGGAATGTGATCATAATAGTCTGAATGAAAGATAGTTGATTATGGTTTGTTATCGTTTTTCTTGGAACGATTTTTATGATGACTCTTATTGGAATTGCCTTTACTGTGCCACCTCCCGTGACGTCGGGTGTTGGATGTCTTCTTTTCGCGTTTCGTGTAAACAGGTCCCTCGCCAATGTTTTCCGGCAGGGGCGTCTTTTCCACTTCCTTACCCAGAAAATGCTCTATCGACTGAAAGCGGTAGATGTCAGTATCGCTGACAAAAGTAATCGCTTCACCATCGCGATCAGCTCGGGCTGTACGACCAATCCTGTGGACATAGTCTTCAGAATCGTGAGGAACATCGTAGTTGATGACAGTTCTGATATCGTCAATATCAATACCACGGGCCACGATATCTGTTGCGACAAGCACATCCGTCATTCCTGCCTTGAAACGGTACATCACCTCATCACGTTCCTGTTGCGAAAGGTCACTATGCATCTGATCGCAGTTGATATGCATTTGTTTAAGACTACGGGTAATGTCTTTTACCTTATCTTTTTTGCCTGAGAAGATAATGACCCGTTTCAAGTCACCTTGCTTAAAGATCTGATTGATGATTTTCAGTTTCTGAGGTTCATAACATACATAAGCACTCTGACGGATTTTATCTGCAGGTCTTGAGACGGCAATCTTGATTTCTACTGGATCATGGAGCAGCGTCACAGCCAATTCACGGATCTTGGGCGGCATTGTGGCAGAAAACATCACACGTTGGCAGTTCTTTGGCAACTGTGATACAATTTTCATGATGTCATCGATAAAGCCCATATCGAGCATGCGGTCTGCCTCATCGAGCACAAAGAAAGAACAACGCGACAAGTCGAGGTTACCTACTTTGAGGTGACTTAGCAATCGGCCTGGAGTAGCAATAAGCACATCAGCCCCCAGACGGATACCCTTCAACTCCTGCTCATATCGTCCACCATCATTTCCACCATATACAGCTACGCTGCTGATGCCGTCAAGGTAATAGCCAAAACCTTGCATCGCCTGATCAATCTGCTGGGCAAGTTCACGGGTAGGAGACATGATGACGCAATTGATAGCATCCTTAGGATAACCGCCATCATCGAGCTGCGAGAGGATTGGAAGCAGGTATGCTGCCGTTTTACCTGTACCAGTCTGGGCAACACCAAGTACGTCGTAACCATCTAGAATCTTAGGGATACAACGTTCCTGGATTGGCGTCATATCATCGAAATGCATATCATACAATGCATCAAGAATATTGTCGTTCAGATATGTTTCTTCAAATTTCATCTTATTCCATTAATTGGGTGCTTGTCGATAACAGAAATATGCTATGAATATATATAATAAATTAGGTATCCAAGCCGCTAACATGGGAGGCGTATCAGCATTAATGGCAAATGTGGCACTTACGGTCTGCAAAAGGATATAGGTAAAAGAGAGTGCCAAACCAATACCAAGATAGAGGCCCATGCCCCCCTTACGTTTACGACTAGACAGACTGACACCGATAATGGTAAGGATAAACGACGCAAAAGATGTCGCAATACGTTTATGATACTCAACTTCATATTGCACGACATTGCCAGAACCTCTTTCGGTCTGTTTGGAGATATACTGTCTCAGTTCAGAGGAAGTCAGCGTCTCCTGTTGTCCCTTGGAGAATACCAAATCCATCGGCTCCATCTGTATCAGGGTATCAATCACGTTACCCGAGATGATCTCCTCACGCAGGCCCTTCAACTTTCGGATCTTGTAGTTATTGGCCTTCCAGTGATATCGGGTATCGCTGATAGAATCATATCGGATAATAGAAGCCGTCATGTGGCTGACTAGCTTCTTATTCTCAAACTTATCCAGAGAAAAGCCATAGCCAGTCTTTGTCCTGTTATCGTAATTCTGAATATAAGCGATGGTGCCCGGAGCAACCATCAATTGCACATTGCTGGCCGATAGCGTCCTTTTGCTGTTCTTGTATTTCGCCTCAAAATCTTGACGCACAACGGTTCCATGAGGAATCACATTAGAACCGAGATAGAAATTTACCACCGCAATGATAGCAGCTGAGAGGAGATAAGGTTTCAGCAATTGCTTAAAACTGACACCAGCCGCCAACATGGCGATAATCTCGCTATTACCTGCCAACTTGGATGTAAAGAAGATGACTGCGATGAAGACAAACAGCGGTGAGAACAAGTTGGCGAAATAAGGCACGAAATTGGCATAGTAATCGAAGACGATAGCCTTCAGAGGTGCCCCGTAGGTTGAGAATTTGGAAAGGTTCTCATTGACATCGAAGACAATGGCGATAGAAATGATCAGCGCAATAGAATATATATAGGTGCCGATGAACTTGGACATAATGTAACGGTCCAGTCGCGTCAAGAAACGGAAAGGATTCAGCTTGCGCATCCATCGGAAACCTTTTCCGAGGAATCTTCCCATCTTGCGGCACCATACTCTGATATATTTGCTCTTTTTCATCTGCGTCGCCCTAATTGATCAATGACACTTCGTTTCCAGTGCACGAAATCGCCTGCAAGGATATGTTGCCTGGCATCTGTCACCAGCCTCAGGTAGAAGGCCAGGTTATGGATGGAGGCAATCTGCATGGCTAACAGTTCCTGAGCCTTGAAGAGATGATGAAGATATGCTTTCGAGTGGATACGGTCAATCTCACAGCCATCAGGATCAATGGGGGAGAAGTCGTCTTCCCACTTCTTGTTTCGCATATTCATCGTTCCCTCATAGGTGAAAAGCATGGCATTCCGCCCATTACGAGTAGGCATTACACAGTCAAACATATCAACACCTCGCTCTATAGCTTCCAGAATATTCTGCGGTGTGCCTACACCCATCAGATAACGTGGACGATCCTTGGGCAGAATTTCATTCACCACCTCAATCATATCGTACATCACTTCTGTGGGTTCTCCTACAGCCAAGCCGCCGATGGAGGCACCACCACCATCGTTCAGCCGGCTCAAGACATCACATACATGCTTAGCTGCATCCTGGCGTAAGTCTTTATAAGTACAACCTTGAACGATAGGGAAGAGTGTCTGGTTATATCCATACAACGGTTCTGTCTCGTTAAAGTGCTTTACACAACGTTCAAGCCAACGTTGAGTGAGTCCCAGGGAATTCTTTGCGTATTGGTAATCACTCTGACCTGGAGGACATTCGTCAAGCGCCATCATGATATCCGCACCGATTACCCGTTCTGTGTCCATCACATTCTCTGGTGTAAAGAAATGCTTAGATCCGTCAATATGGGAGCGAAACTCGCAACCTTCCTCACGGAGTTTTCGTATGCCTGTCAACGAAAACACCTGAAATCCTCCAGAATCCGTAAGGATAGGACGATCCCACGTATTGAACTTATGCAGGCCACCAGCTTTTCTGAGGATTTCCAGTCCTGGTCGTAAATAGAGGTGATAGGTGTTTCCTAAGATAATCTGGGCTTTTATCTGTTCCCGTAGTTCAGAGAAATGAACAGCTTTCACGCTGCCCACTGTTCCAACAGGCATAAATATCGGTGTCAGAATCTGCCCGTGATCAGTCGTAATTACACCAGCACGAGCATCACTCTCTTGATCTGTATATTTCAGTTCAAACGTCATTTCTTATCCTTTTCAGTTTCTTCGGGGATAGTGAAATCCAAAGGATGCTTTACGATTTCATTGGTAAGTGCAAAGTCCCATACGTCTTGAACGTTCTCTACATAATGGAAAGTAACACCCTTCAAATAAATATCAGGAATCTCCAGAATATCCTTCTCATTCTCTCGGCACATCAAAATGTCGGTAATGCCAGCACGTTTTGCTGCTAGGATCTTCTCTTTGATACCACCCACTGGCAACACCTTTCCCCGAAGGGTGATTTCACCAGTCATTGCGGTATTCTTACGCACTTTACGCTGAGTAAGAGCTGATGCAATAGACGTGGCTATCGTTATACCTGCTGAAGGACCATCTTTGGGTGTAGCGCCTTCTGGTACATGGATATGAATATTCCAATTATCAAAGATCCGATAGTCGATATTAAGCGTCTCGGCATGGGCTTTTACATATTCGAGGGCTAATATTGCTGATTCTTTCATGACATCTCCAAGGTTTCCTGTAAGTGTCAGTTTTGAACCTTTACCTTTAGAGAGTGAAGTCTCAATAAACAAGATTTCACCGCCAACGCTTGTCCAAGCCAAGCCCGTAACGACACCAGCATAGTCATTACCTTGATAGATATCCCGGTAGAATGGTGGTTTGCCGAGCAGGTCTTCAATCTCTGCCGGCGTTATCTTCTTATAATTGGTATTCTCTTCTATCTGGCGTTTATACGCAATCTTTCGTAACGACTTGTTGATCTGCTTTTCGAGCTGTCGAACGCCACTTTCCCTCGTATAACGTTCGATGATCATCTCTATGGCTGCTTTATTGAAAGCAGGCTTCAGTTCCTTCACATTCAATCCTGTATTCTCTATCTCACGAGGAATCAGGTGACGCTTGGCAATTTCGATCTTCTCTTCTGTTATATACCCGCTTACTTCGATAATCTCCATACGGTCGAGTAGGGGTTGGGGTATGGTGCCAAGATTATTTGCTGTGGCAATAAACAGAACTTTTGACAAATCGTAGTCAACATCAAGATAATTGTCGTGGAAAGCATTGTTCTGTTCAGGATCCAAGACCTCGAGTAATGCAGAGGCAGGATCACCGTTATGTGTCATTTGGGTGACCTTATCTATTTCGTCAAGGATAAAGACAGGATTACTAGAGCCTGCTTTTTGAATTGATTTGATGATACGTCCAGGCATAGCACCAATGTAGGTCCTACGATGGCCACGAATTTCCGCTTCGTCATGAAGACCGCCAAGCGAGACCCTGACATACTTACGTTTCATGGCAGATGCTATCGATTTGCCTAAAGAGGTCTTTCCGACTCCCGGAGGACCGTAGAGACAGATAATGGGACTCTTTAAGTCGCCACGCAAAGCAAGAACGGCCATATATTCAAGGATACGCTCCTTGACCTTCTCCATACCATAATGATCATGGTCAAGAATCTTTTGGGCTCTCTTCAGGTCAAGATCGTCTTCCGTATATTCTCCCCATGGAAGGGATACCATTGTCTGTAAATAGTTCAGCAGCACATTGAATTCCGGACTCTGCGGGTTCAGATTGTCCATCTTTTCTAGTTCCTTGTAGAAAGTCTTTGCAACATCCTGCGGCCATTTTTTATTCTCTGCTTCTTTCATCAGATCCTGCTTCTCCATCGACTCGCCATTACCCATCTCAGCCTGCATGTTCTTGATTTGCTGCTGCAGGAAATAGTTGCGTTGCTGTTCATCGATGTCTTCGCGAGTCTTATTACGGATATCAGCCTTTAGGTTCTGAAGGTTGATTTCACGATTGATAATCTTCATCACATTGAAGAGTCGCTCTTTGACAGATTCCATCTCCAGAAGGCTGATCTTTTCTTTAGTGGAGAATGGCATGTTCGAACAAACGAAGTTAAGTGCCATTACACTATTTGAAATGTTTTTAATGGCAAAGGTGGCTTCGTCGGGTATGTCTTCACTAATATTAATGTATTCGTTCACCAGATTGCGCAGATCCTCCATCGCAGTCTTGAACTCGCGGTCGCGCTTCTCAGGCTCTATATCGACCAAAGGCTCAACAATGCCTTCAAGATGGGGCAGGCTGTGAGTGATTTCCACAAGCCTCATACGGCTAAAACACTGAACGATTGCTGTAATATTCCCATTAGGAAGGTTTAGCAATTTCATTACTTTAGCATAAACGCCAATTTCATATAGATCCTCTTGAAGAGGAACGTCTACATCCGGGTCTTTTTGGCAAATAATACCTATGATCTCGCCCTTTTTCTCAGCTTTCTGGATTACAATCTTACTGGAATCACGGCCGATAAGGATAGGAGATACAACGCCTGGGAACAATACAAGGTTACGAACAGGAAGAATAGGAACACTTGATGGAGTGTTCACATTAATGACATCCTGAAAATCTCCGTCGATGTCGGCTATCATCTGAAATGCAGAATTCTTACTCGAATTACTCATGTTTTTATCTTATACAATGTTTCTTTTTACTATTTTGAGTGCAAAGGTACTAATATTAATTAAGAATTAAGAATTAAGAATTAAGAATTAAAAAATATTAGTATCTTTGCAGCGAAAATGGCAAACGAATATTTCAAATTTAAGAGATTTACCGTTCATCAGGACAAATGTGCCATGAAGGTGGGTACAGATGGTACGCTTCTTGGTGCATGGGCTCAGGCTCCTCAGGAACCCTGTCGAATACTTGATATAGGAACTGGCACAGGTCTGATTGCCCTTATGATGGCTCAGCGTTATCCAAATGCTTCAATCGTTGGTATCGACATTGATTCTGCCGCCGTTGCTCAAGCAAGGGACAATGTGATGGCATCACCTTTTGCCGATAGAATCAGTATTTATGAAACCGACATCTGTCACTTTTATGAAAATGACACTTTTGATTCTATTATCTGTAATCCGCCTTTTTTTACAGGTGATTTGATTTGCCCTGATACACAACGGGCAGTAGCACGACATACGATTTCTCTGAGCTATCATGACCTTTTATCTTCTGCTTACAAACTTCTCTCAGCAAATGGTTGTTTTTCTGTTATTATCCCTATTGAAAGTCAATCAAATTTTGAGTCAGAAGCACTTATGGGAGGCTTTTACTTGTCGCGCTTATTCCGTGTTAAAACCACACCCGTCAAGAAACCAAAGAGATGCTTAATAGAATTAAGAAAACTTCCTGTATCAGAATTTGTTAATACGTGCGAAGTGATTGAAACTAATCCAGGAATTAGGAGTGATTGGTACAAAGAACTTACTTACGATTTCTATATACGATAATTTTTTTACATAAAAAAATGAAAGTAACAGTTTTACAGTTAGATATAGAGTGGGGGAATCCTATAGCCAACATCAACCATGCAGAATCCCTTATGAGCCATGCAGCCAATAGTGATCTTTATGTATTACCCGAGATGTGGTCTACTGGATTTGCGACAGAACCATTTGATATCGCAGAAAATGAAGAAGAAAGCATTTCCCTAAAATGGATGAAGGACACAGCAAAGAAAAAGGCCTGTGCCATCTGCGGAAGTCTGGCTGTTAAGACTTCTGACCATTCATTCAGAAACAGACATTATTTTATAAACGGGAAGAATGGGACCTTTTCATATTATGATAAACACCATTTGTTTAGATATGGCCATGAAGATACATATTATCAAGCAGGTGAGAATCATACAATTGTTTCATATTGTGGTATAAGATTTCTCTTATTGACTTGTTACGACTTAAGATTTCCTGTTTGGAGCAGATATTCAGACAGTCGCCAATTTGATGCGATTATCTGTGTAGCAAATTGGCCCGATAGTCGTCAGAATGCATGGCACATTCTAACACATGCCAGAGCTATCGAGAATCAGGCATATCTTATTGGCTGTAATCGTGTTGGTGATGATCATTATTCACATTATAGAGGTTCAAGTATGATTGTTAGTCCAATTGGAAAAACACTAGCTATTTGTCCTTCAAATACAGAATCGTCAATTACTCAGGTTATTGATATTGATGAATTGCTTAATTTCAGAAACAAATTTAAGGTATTAGAAGATAGAGATATTTTCTAAGATGGACATTAAATATCATGTGTGCACATCCTATGATACTTTTTACTAGAATCGGCATTATGATAAATAAAGAAAAACAGAATAAATCCTCCCTACTATTTTCGGGAGGATTGAAATTTCATTTAGAAAGGCAGATCATCTGCTGCACCTTCTGAAGAAGGCTCTTGTGCCGGTGGGAATGGAGATGTTGCTCCACCAACATTCTGATTCACGACCGGAGAACCAACTGCTGGCTGCTGTTGCTGAACTTGCCCACGAATGACATTGTAAGCACGAATATCGTTGAACCATCTGCCATTGAATTCATGAGCATCAATATCAAATTGAACTGTCAGATCTTCGCCCTGTTGGATGGCAAACTGTTTAATACGGTCTTCGCCAAAAATGCGAAAAAGGCATTTACGAGGAAATTGTCCTGGAACTTCTATCACATAGTCCTGAGACATCCAATTGTTTCCTGTACGGGCCGACACACCACTTTGCGTCGGCAAAACTGCAATAATTCTACCTGTTAATTCCATTACTTAATTGTTTTTATTTGTTATTTTTACGTTTTCACGTGGCGAAATTACTAAAAATAGTTTGAATAGCGCAATTTTTTCTCGAATATTTTGTTCATTACAACGTTTTTTTGTAATTTTGTCCTCAATTATAAAATATGTATTCAAATAATAGAAAACTATAAAACTATGCGATTTACATTATCCAGTACCGCATTGAGCTCTAAGCTCTCTGCTCTCTCGAGAGTTATTAACAGCAAGAATGCCCTACCGATTCTTGGTGACTTTGTGTTTGAAATCAATGAGAATGTTCTGTATCTTACAGCTTCTGATAGTGAGAACATGATGAAAACACAAATGGAATTAAATGAAAGTGATGGCAATTGCCGTTTTGCCATCGGGAATCATGATCTGTTAGAGGCAGTTAAAGGCTTTTCTGAGCAACCCATAACATTTGACGTCAATTTGGAGCAGAATCTAACAAAGATCAGTTACCAGAATGGTCTGTTCTGTCTTCCTATTGATAATGCTGATGAATTCCCCATGGCTCAGCCATTGAGTGACTATGCAAATACCATTACCATTCCAAACCTTGTGCTTGCAGAAAACATCAATCGTTCTATCTTTGCTACTGCACAAGACGAATTGCGCCCCGTGATGAATGGTATCTATTTTGATTTGACACCAGACTGTCTAGCCGTTGTAGCCAGTGACGGACATAAGTTGGTACGCAATAAAGTCTATTCCGTCAAGAGTGAACAACCAGCAGCCTTCATTCTCCCCAAGAAACCAGCGAATCTTCTTCGTAACATGTTAGGCAAAGACGGTGGAGACGTCACCATCAAGTTCGACGAGAGAAATGCAGAAATCAATTACGGTGACGGTACTATTCAATGTAGGCTAATTGAAGGTCGCTACCCCAATTACAATAGTGTTATTCCACAGAACAATCCTAATGAATTGCGTGTAGACCGTCTTGGCTTATTAGCTGCCCTCCGTCGCGTTCAGCCTTTCGCCAATGACTCAAGCAACCTTATCCGTTTCCACGTGGAGGGATCTACACTCCAGCTTGATGCAGAAGACTACGATTTCTCTAAGACCGCTACAGAACGTATGACTTGCGAATATAATGGCCACCCCATGTCTATTGGTTTCAAAGGCTCCTCATTTATTGAAATACTGAGTAATTTTGATTGTCCCGAAGTTATAATCCAACTTGCTGACCCCAGCCGTGCAGGATTGGTACTACCTTCCGAACAGCCTGACAATCAGGATATCCTTATGCTTATGATGCCAATGTTGATTAATGATTAAACGATGAAACTGAATCTTACAAAACCGCTGGTTATCTTTGATCTGGAAACCACAGGTCTTGATCTTGTGAAAGATCGCATCATACAGATATCCTATATTAAAGTACATCCTAACGGAAAGGAAGAACGGGGAAACGAACTGATCAATCCCGAGAAACCTATTCCAGAAGAGGTTGTTGCGCTTACAGGAATCAGTAATGATGATGTTAAAGACAAACCGACCTTTAAGCAAATAGCCCAGAGTCTGGCAGATATGTTTGTAGGATCTGATTTTGCAGGATTTAACTCAAATCACTTTGACATTCCCTTACTTGCAGAGGAATTCTTGCGTGCAGGTATCGACTTTGATTTTACCAAATGTCGCCTGATTGATGCTCAGACCATTTTCCATAAGATGGAGCGTCGTAATCTTGCTGCAGCATACAAATTCTACTGTGGTCGCAAAATGGAAGAAGATTTTGAGGCACATCGTGCAGACCAGGATACAGAGGCAACTTATCGCGTACTTATGGGAGAATTGGATATGTATGCTCCTGGAGCCAATGAAGACGAGAACAAGGTCCTTAATAATGACATGGACGAACTTGCCAGTTTTTCGAAAACCAACAATAACATCGATTTTGCCGGGCGAATTGTTTGGGGAGAAAAGAAAGACCGATATGGCAAGCCCATACTTGATAAGGATGGCAATCCTCAGCTTACAGAAGTCTTCAACTTTGGCAAGCACAAAGGAATACCTGTAGCCGACGTCTTCCATATAGATCCGGGATATTATAGTTGGATACTGGCCGGTGATTTTACTTACAACACGAAGCAGGTTTTGACGCGTATCCGTTTACGCGAATCGAAATTGGCTTAGGAGTTTATGTTGATAAAAGAATAAAAGGTAACAAGATGAAACAGTTATGTACATATATGTATATGAGAATAATCGTCTTATTACCTTTATTCTTTTTATCGGCATTTCCGCTGAATTCACAAGAACTCCAGGCAAAGATAAACATCAACCACAGTCAGATTCAAGGTACTGACGTTAGTGTATTCGAGAATCTGCAGCAAACGCTAGAGCAGTTTGTAAACGAAAGGCAATGGACGCCCTTACAATTCCAGAATAACGAGCGTATCCAATGTACTTTCAATATAACTGTCACAAAGTACATTCGTGAAGAGAACCGTTTTGAGTGTTCGGCACTCATACAGGCCAATCGTCCAGTATATAATACCTCCTACTCTACCACCTTATATAATAATAAGGACGATAACTTCCACTTCGCGTTTGCACAATTTGACCAACTAAACTTTACGGATGAGGTCATTGATAACCAGCTTACTGCATTGTTCGCTTATTATGCCTATCTGATTATCGGTATTAATCTGGACAGTTTCTCACCGATGGGTGGTACTGACATTCTTCAACGCTGCATGTATCTTGTGAATAATGCACAAGATCTGGGCTTCCCCGGATGGAAGTCCTTCGAAGATAGCAGAAACCGTTTTGCCATTATCAATGACTATCTTGACGAATCTCTGAAGCCGTTACGTCAATTGCAATACGACTATTACCGTAAAGGACTTGATGAAATGGCAAATAATGCAGAACGTGGCAGAACAGAGATTTCTGGGGCATTAGAGAACAATTTGAAAGTTGCACATGACAACAAACCGTTAAGTCTATTGCCGCAGATATGGACTGATTACAAAAAAGACGAATTGATCAATATATACAAAGGTAAAGGTACCCAGAAGGAGAAAGAGCGTATTTTTGACCTTCTGATGAGTATCAACGCTTCTCAAAACAGCGCCTGGGAAAATATTAAATTGTAGTATGCTTAAACACCTTTATATCAAAAACTTTACGCTTATTGACGAATTGGATATTGACTTGCATTCAGGCTTTTCTGTCATAACAGGAGAAACTGGTGCAGGTAAAAGTATCATCCTTGGAGCAATTGGACTATTATTAGGACAACGTGCTGATTCAAAGTCGATTAAGCAAGGAGCTGACAAATGCGTGATTGAAGCCCATTTCGACCTTTCACGCTATAATATGAAAGATTTCTTTTCGGATAATGATATCGAATATGACGAGAATGACTGTATCATCCGTCGAGAATTGACTGCCAACGGAAAAAGCAGGGCTTTTATCAACGATACGCCTGTGCAGCTGTCGATGATGAAAGATCTTGGCGACAGACTTGTGGACATTCATTCGCAGCATCAGAATCTGCTGATCAGCAAACAGGATTTTCAGCTGAACGTTGTTGACATCATAGCTGATGATGCCAAGCAACTTGAGTGTTATCGTCAGTCGTTCTCTTCATTCCATGATGCCAAGAAATCACTTGACACCCTAAAAGAAGAGATTGAACGTAATCGTCAGAATCTGGATTTCCTACAGTTTCAATGTAACGAATTGACACAGGCCAATCTTCAGGAAGACGAACAAGAAGATCTGGAGCAAAGAAGCGAAACGATGACTCACTCTGAGGAGATCAAGGGAGCCTTCTATGAAGCAGACAATGCCTTATCAGCAGAAGGCTCTGGCGTGATTGATGCCATGCGTTCTGCCCTATCGGCCTTGAAATCCATCGAAAGAGTATATCCCTTTGCCCAGGAGTTGGTACAGCGTATCGACAGTTGCTATATTGAGTTAAAGGATTTGTCTCAGGAAATTAATTCCCAACTGGAACGTATAGATTTCGATCCTGCGGAACTGGATGCTATCAATAACCGCCTTGACAAGTTGTATGATCTTGAGAAGAAATACCAAGTAGAGTCCATCGCTGAACTTATTGCCAAGCACGAAGAGCTGAAGCGCAAACTCAATCATATCGAGTCAAGCGATGATCTGTTGGCCGACTTGCAAAAGAAAGTTGATCTTTTGAGAGACAAAGCAAAAGGAGATGCAGACAAACTGACAAAGCTTCGTAAACATGCTGCCCAGCAAGTTGAAAAAGAGATACAGGAGAAACTGACGCAATTAGGCATGCCAAACGTACGTTTTAAAATCCAAGTGTCTGAAGAACCATTGAGCCAAAAAGGCCAGGATGCCATTTCTTTCTACTTTAGCGCCAACACCTCCATCCCACTCCAGCCAATCTCACAAGTGGCTTCAGGCGGTGAGGTTGCCAGAGTCATGCTTTCCCTAAAGGCCATGATAAGTGGGGCCGTCAAGTTGCCTACCATCATATTCGATGAAATCGATACCGGTGTCAGCGGCAAGATTGCTGAGAAAATGGCAGAGATCATGAAAGAAATGGGCAATCATGAGCGTCAGGTCATCAGCATCACGCATCTGCCCCAAATTGCCGCCCTAGGTACAGCGCACTATAAGGTGGAGAAAGAAGAAACCGCTACGGGTACCACGAGCCGACTGAGGGAATTGTCTTCTGAGGAACGTATTACAGAAATAGCCCAGATGCTTAGTGGTAGCGAAGTGTCGGAGGCTGCTATACAAAACGCGAAACAACTTTTACGATTATGAAAAAAATGACTATTATAGGTTGCCTGCTGATTATGGCAACTACAGCCTTTGCTCAGCCAGGATGGGTAAAGAATGCTTCTAAATCCGTTTTCACATTAAAGACGTTTTCTGCCGATGGTTCACTCATCTCCAGCACAAATGGTTTCTTTACAGGAACCAATGGAGAAGCCGTAAGCTCTTTTTCGCCGTTTAAGGGGGCCTCAAAAGCCGTCATCATCGATTCGCAGGGAAAGGAGTTTCAAGTAACTGGTATACTTGGCGCTAACGACATGTATGATGTTGTCAAGTTTCGTGTTAACAACAGCAAATGTCAACCCCTGACAGTCAGTTCCGTCAAAGGTTCCGTAGGTAGTCAGGCATGGCTTCTACCCTATCATGAAACCAAAGAACTGAGAGCCGGTTCAATCAAACGGGCAGAAACGATCTTTGATGATTATGCCTATTATACTGTGTCCATGAGTATTGCAGATAATATGGTTAGCTGCCCTCTGATGAACGAGAGTGGAGATGTATTAGGAATGATGCAGCAACCAGCAACAGACAAGGATACCTTGAGCTACGCCATCAGCGCCCGTTTTGTGAATGACCTCAAAATCACAGGACTGACATATAATGATGCGACATTACAACTGACGCAGATAAAAAAGGAGTTACCCACAGATTTAAAGGAAGCGAATCTTGTTCTCTATCTGGCTGCTTCTCAGATGGACTCTTTAAGTTACATCAACTTGATAGAAGATTTTATTCGCCAATTTCCCGGTGAGCCCGACGGCTATACAGCTCGTGCCATACAAGCTGTGAATGGCGGAAAATTCACTGCTGCCGAAAAGGATATGGAACAAGCAATCAATGTTTCAAGCAAAAAAGATGATGCTCACTACAGCTATGCCCGCATGATCTATAATAAGGAAATATATCAGAGTGCCCAACCTTATGCCGGGTGGAACTTAGACAAGGCGCTATCTGAAATACAAACGGCCAATAGCATCAATTCGCAGCCAACTTATCGTCAGCTTGAGGCTAATATTCTTTATGCCCAGAAGAAATACGATGAAGCCTACCAGATCTTTAATGAACTGACAAACACCAGTCTCCGTAATGCCGAAGTATTCTATAGTGCTGCCAAATGCAAGGAGATGCTGAAGGATACCACGAGTATGCTGGCTTTGTTGGATAGCACATTGAATATGTTCTCTAAACCATATTTAAAAGAGGCTGCCCCCTATCTCTGGGCAAGAGCAGAGGCACGAAGCAACGCTGGTAAATACCGTGATGCCATTAGCGACATGAATGAATACGAAGAACTCATGCAGGCGACTGTCAACGATAATTTCTATTATGTTCGTCATCAGACCGATATTAAAGGCAGATTATATCAGCAGGCGCTCAACGATATTAACCGAGCAATCCAGATGAATCCTCAAGAGACACTCTATTATGCAGAGAAGGCATCGCTAGAAATCCGTGTCGGGAAGTACGACGACGCTATCTTGACAGCCCAAGACTGTATTAACCTGGATGCCAACAATAGTGATGGCTATCTGTTCCTTGGACTGGCCCAATGTCTGAAAGGCCAGAAAGCAGAAGGAATCAAGAATTTGCAGAAAGCGAAGGAGCTGGGAGATACACAAGCCGACGCGCTGATTGAGAAATACAAATAACAATTAATCCCTGCTTTCAAGGCAGGGATTAATGTTAGAATGGCAGAGGATCATTAGAAGGAGGAGGAACCGGCGTACTGCCAAAGGGATCATAGCCTTCAGGCATTTCTGGCGGCGTATTGCCATCACCATTCACTTTTGATCCCAATATTTCACCGCCACCTATCGGTGCACGGTTCCCCAGGTTCTTGTCCTCGGGATTCTCAAAACGTGTATATTCACCACGGAAGGTCAACAGCACATCACCCGTCGCACCCTTACGGTGCTTAGCAATGATAATCTGAGCCATACCGTGAAGGTCGCGGCCATTATCATCCTGGTAGATATGATAATACTCTGGGCGATGGACGAAGATGACCATGTCTGCATCCTGCTCAATGGCACCTGATTCACGAAGGTCGGAGAGCTGGGGACGCTTACCTTCGAGTCCTTCACGACTCTCCACACCACGATTCAACTGACTTAACGCCAGAATGGGAATATCAAGTTCCTTAGCAAGACCTTTCAACGATCGTGAGATGGTAGAAACCTCTTCCTGTCTCGACGAGAAACGCATACCGTTGGCATTCATCAGCTGCAGATAGTCGATCATGATGAGTTTTACACCATGCTCACGCACCAAACGGCGTGCCTTCGTTCTCAACTCAAACACCGACAATCCCGGCGTGTCGTCGATAAACAAAGGAGCACCCTGAAGATTGACGATACGCTTGTCGAGACGATCCCATTCATCGCGACTCAACTGACCATTAAGTATCTTCGAGCCTTGAATCTCACAGGCATTCGATATCAGACGGTTCACAAGCTGGACATTCGACATTTCCAAAGAAAAGAAAGCCATCGGTGTCTTCATGTCGGCAGCGATGTTCTTAGCCATAGAGAGCGCAAAGGATGTCTTACCCATTGCAGGACGCCCTGCGATAATGACTAGGTCTGAGGCCTGCCATCCACTAGTGATGTCATCTAGCTTGTAATAGCCTGTTGAGACACCAGTCAATCCGTCGGTATTTGCTGCAGCAGCCTGAATCACCTTCACGGCCTGCGACAGAACAGGGTCGATAGCCGTATAGTCTTTCTTCATGTTACGCTGAGACAACTCAAAGAGCGAGCCTTCTGCTTCTTGCATCAGTTCTTCCACATCAATGGTCTCGTCGAATGCTTTCGTCTCAACAACACTTGCAAACGAGATAAGCTGACGCGCCAAGGACTTTTGCGCAATAATGTTGGCATGATACTCGATGTTGGCTGAAGAAGCCACACGTGAACTCAACTCTGTCACGTATCCTGGTCCCCCAACTTCATCAAGTGTCCCCTGTTTGGCCAATTGTTCCGTAACCGTCAGGATATCTACAGGTCGCTCTGCCATACTTAAGTCTCGGATGGCAGTATAAACCATTTGGTTACGGGGTTCGTAGAAGCTCTCTGGTCTTAGTGTCTCGCAGACCACAGCATAGGCATCTTTATCAATCATCAGCGCACCCAGCACAGCTTTTTCCACATCTGGTGCTTGCGGCTGAAGATGACCGTAGGTGTTATCCACGGGTTGTTGCCTTCTTTGTCTGCGTCGATTATTATTATCTTGATCTGGCATATTTGTATAATTAGTTATCTTTTAATAATGGCAATGAAATATGATATTTTACGGCCAGGAAACGGATGGCACATGTTACGATGAAACTGATAATGGCACTCCATTCTGCAGAAAGTCCCAGTTCCACCATCAGCCAATACACAACACCTCCTAACACACAGGCTATTGCATAGATCTCCTTATGGAAAATCACGGGTTCGTTGTTCAACAGTATATCACGGATGACGCCACCAGCCGATCCCGTAATGCAACCCATGATGATGGCTACCCAGAAAGGTTGTCCGAGTGTGAGGCTCTTCTGTATTCCCGCTATCGTAAAGAGGGCCAATCCCAGAGTGTCAAATACGAACCACGCATTCTGTAGTGGTTCCATCCATTTCCTGAAGAATACGACTGTCAGCAAGGCCACGGCCGTACATATCAGATAAACGGGGGTCGTCATCCAAAAAGGCGTGGTACCAAGCATCACGTCGCGGATAGTTCCTCCGCCGATAGCAACGGCAATACCGCAAACATAGCCTCCAAACCAGTCAAAGTGCTTTGCAGCCGCATGGCGGATACCAGAGATGGCGAAGGCAAATGTTCCCAGTAATTCTATGATCTTTATTATGAGTTCCTGATCCACTATTTATATGCTGTCGTTATTATTGTTCATACCGCTTTCCCCAATAGTTTACCATGCGTTGGTATAGTTTTTCCTCGTTGGGATTATGTTGTCCGTGCCATAGCCTCACATCTTTCAGTGCATCAGGCAGATATTGCTGTTCTGTGAAATGTCCGGGAAAGTCATGCGGATACTTATAACCGTCATGATAGCCCAAGTCTTTCATCAGTTGGGTTGGTGCATTACGGATAGGCAGAGGTACAGGCTGATTTCCCGTCTGCTTCACTAGTGCCAAAGCTGCATCTATACCCAGATAGGCACTATTGCTCTTTGGCGATGTCGCCAGATAGACCGTTGCTTCTGCTAGGGGTATTCTGCCCTCAGGCCATCCGATCTTCATCACGGCATCAAAAGCTGCATTTGCCAACAGCAGCGCATTGGGGTTTGCCAAGCCGATGTCTTCCGCTGCGCTGATTACCAATCGACGGGCGATGAACTGAGGGTCTTCCCCACCCTCAATCATGCGGGCCATCCAATAGAGCGCCGCATCAGGATCTGAACCTCGGATACTCTTGATAAAGGCTGAGATAATGTCATAATGCATCTCACCGTCTTTATCGTACGCCAACGGATTCTGTTGCAGGCGATTGACAACTAATTCGTCCGTAATCTCTATTTTAGCAGAGGTTTCAGATTCTACAACTAACTCTAATATATTCAATAGTTTACGAGCGTCACCGCCACTGAATCTCAAAATGGCGCCAGTCTCTTTTAGCGTAATGTCTTTTTCTTTCAGGATGACGTCTGTCGTGATTGCTCTGTCAAGTAATTTTAGCAGGTCATCCTTTTCCAGCGATTTCAGGATATACAGTTGACAACGGGAAAGCAACGGGCGTATCACCTCGAATGAAGGGTTCTCCGTTGTAGCACCTATTAATGTCACCACGCCTTTCTCTACCGCGCCAAGCAACGAATCCTGCTGCGACTTCGAGAAACGGTGGATTTCATCAATAAACAAGATAGGCGATGCCTCATTGAAGAATCTGCCCTTCTGGGCTTTCTCTATGACATCACGCACATCCTTCACACCGCTGGTAACTGCCGATAAGGTGTAGAATGGCGTTTCCAATTTGTGGGCTATGATCTGGGCCAAGGTCGTCTTACCTACGCCTGGTGGTCCCCAGAGGATAAAAGAAGAGATGCGCCCCGCGTCAATCATCTTACGCAGGACGGCTCCCTCACCCACTAAATGTTGCTGACCAATATACTCATCTAAAGTGCGAGGACGAAGCCTTTCAGCTAGAGGTTGTGCCATAATTTGGTTGCAAAGTTAAGCTAAAATGCGAAAATTACAAAAAATATCGTCTAAAAACTTGCTAATAAAAAATAAAGTGGTTACATTTGCAGAAAAAAACAGAGAATATATGGCAAGAACAAAACAACAACAGCCCGAGAGTAATCCTTCACTCTCTATCAAGGCTATCACAAAAAGTAGTGTTTGGGACATTCAGGAGAACGATGTATTCCGTATGTGGGATGCAGCGACCAAAGATGCTGAAGTCAGGGAAAACATCCAGCATTATGTCGACATTTTCAAGAGTGCTTTCCTGATTGAAGAAATCAAGGAAGACGTTCTTTTAGTGAAGAAGAGCTATGAAAAGCGCGGCTACAAGGTTGCTCAGATCAAGTTTGATGATAATCTGAAGTTCAACTGGGCCATCAAGAAGCGTCCGATCATGCGAGTAACGGATCTTACTTACGAGAATATCCGCCATATTTCAGCGGCAAAGCTCTGCGAGGTGCTCGACCGTAACTTTGGCGGTGGTTGGGACTCTTTGTCACAATCCATCCAGGACATTATCCTCAGCGGCTTTGACATCTCCACCACTACCCTTCCCAAAGACCGTCTGCACAAGAAGGGCGGCATGTATGAGAAGAAGGTTGAGGATGGCTTCGAGGTGCTCGAAGTGGAGAAAGGAGGATGGGTTGAGGCTATTTTTGCCAAGCTGAAGCCAGAACAGGAAAAGCTCAAGATGCACTACACCGACAAGTCGCGTGACGATGAAGAAGGTGATGACGAGGACGATGAGGACTTTGAGGTAGAAGACAACTACAGCTCTCATGATGAAGAGGACAACGAAGTAGAGGATCCCAATGACGAAGACATCACCGAGGACAACTACTCCACGATGATGGACCTTGGTAGTGAAGATCCAGAAGATGAGGCAGCCAACCTCATAGAATTCGCCGATGAGTAATAACCAATAAACTAAAAGCTTAATTTATGAACATTCCAGCAGTATTTTGGCTCGTGCCCATTGCCTCAATTGTGGCTTTGAGTATGGCATGGTTCTTCTTCACCCAGATGATGAAGGCCGATGAAGGTACACCTCGTATGAAAGAGATTGCACTCTATGTGCGTAATGGTGCTATGGCTTATCTCAAGCAGCAGTACAAGGTCGTTTGCATTGTCTTTGTGGTGCTGTGTGCACTCTTCGCTTTCATGGCTTATGGGTTGAATGTACAGAACCCGTGGGTTCCGTTTGCATTCCTTACAGGAGGTTTCTTCTCTGGTCTGGCAGGTTTCTTCGGCATGAAGACTGCCACTTATGCTTCTGCTCGTACAGCCAATGCTGCTCGTGAAAGTCTGAATGCAGGTCTGAAGATTGCATTCCGCTCAGGTGCCGTGATGGGCCTGACGGTTGTAGGTCTCGGATTGCTCGACATCGCCATCTGGTTTGTCGTTCTCAACAATTTTGACTCCGACGGTCTTATCTCCATCACGACCACTATGCTTACCTTTGGTATGGGTGCTTCTACGCAGGCGCTGTTTGCACGTGTCGGTGGTGGTATCTACACTAAGGCTGCCGACGTTGGTGCCGACATCGTGGGTAAGGTTGAGGCCGATATTCCTGAGGATGATCCCCGTAACCCCGCCACGATCGCCGATAACGTTGGTGACAATGTAGGCGACGTAGCCGGTATGGGTGCTGACTTGTATGAGAGTTATTGCGGTTCTGTACTCTCTACAGCTGCCCTTGGTGCTTCGGCCTTTGCTGCCAGCGCCGCCGACGGCATGCAGCTCAAGGCTGTCATCGCGCCCATGATTATTGCGGCCGTTGGTGTGTTCCTCTCCTTACTCGGCATCTTCCTAGTTCGTACGAAAGAAGGCGCTACCATGAAGGATCTGCTGCATTCGCTCTCTTTGGGAACGAATGTCAGCGCAGTATTGATTGCTTGTGCATCCTTTGCGATTCTGTATCTGCTCGGTATCGAGAACTGGCTCGGCCTCTCCTTCTCTGTGATTTCTGGTTTGGCTGCAGGTGTCATTATCGGTCAGGCTACAGAGTATTACACCTCTCATTCTTACAAACCGACACAGAAGATTTCTGAGGCAGGACAGACAGGTGCTGCTACCGTTATTATAAAAGGTATAGGTACAGGCATGATCTCTACCTGTATTCCTGTGATTACGATTGGTGTAGCCATCATGCTGAGTTACCTCTGCGCGAATGGCTTCGATCTCTCCATGTCGTCAGACAGTCTCTCGCATGGTCTTTACGGCATCGGTATTGCTGCCGTCGGTATGCTCTCTACGCTGGGTATCACCCTCGCTACTGATGCGTATGGTCCGATTGCCGACAATGCCGGTGGTAATGCAGAAATGTGCGGATTGGGTGAAGAAGTGCGTCATCGTACTGATGCGCTCGATGCGCTGGGCAACACCACAGCCGCTACTGGCAAGGGCTTCGCTATCGGCTCTGCTGCGCTGACGGCTTTGGCTCTGCTGGCCTCGTATATCGAGGAAATCAAGATTGCGATGGTTCGTGCTGGTCAGACTATTACGAATGTGGCTGGTGAGGCCATCTCTGCTGCTGATGCCACAATACCTGACTTCATGAATTTCTATCAGGTTAACCTAATGAACCCGAAGGTGTTGGTTGGTGCCTTTATAGGTGCTATGGCTGCCTTCCTGTTCTGTGGTATGACGATGGAGGCTGTAGGTCGTGCTGCTGAGAAGATGGTTCAGGAGGTGCGCCGCCAGTTCCGCGAGATTGCCGGTATCCTCGAAGGCACGGGAACCCCCGACTATGGTCGTTGTGTAGAGATCTCCACCCGTGCTGCCCAGCATGAGATGATTATTCCTTCGATCCTCGCCATTATCATTCCTATCGTCGTAGGTATCCTGCTTGGTGTGGCTGGTGTTCTCGGACTGCTCGTCGGCGGTCTGGCAGGCGGTTTCACGCTGGCTGTCTTTATGGCCAATGCAGGTGGAGCCTGGGATAATGCTAAGAAGAATATCGAGGAAGGCAACTTCGGCGGTAAGGGATCCTTTGCCCATAAGGCTTGTATCGTAGGCGATACCGTAGGCGATCCATTCAAGGATACGTCAGGGCCTTCCCTGAATATTCTGATTAAGCTGATGTCAATGGTCAGCATCGTCATGGCTGGTCTGACTGTAGCTTTCTCGTAAGCGATATGATAATTCAATTAAAATAATGAAACAGAAATTATTTGGCTTAATAGCAACAATTCTCTTCTGTGGCAGTCTGAATGCCCAGAACGTACCAAACGCTGCAGAATTTCTCTCCGGACCTCCGGCGGGGAATTCTATGCAGTATATTAAGGACTATTTCCAGTATATCTGGGGTAAAAGTCAGCGTGATACTGATCGAGGCAAACAGGCTGAGAGTGATTTCCAGACGGAAATCTCCACTTATCTGAAGGCATATTCGGATGTGCTGGGCGTCGATCTAACAAGTAACATGCCGAAGATCAACATCCTGTTTGACTACTGTATGACTTACGGTATCCAGACTCAGACCAAGGCTCAGGAAGCTTTCTTCTCTCGTCGCCCCTATGCACGTTTCAATGAGTCCTCACTCATACCCAGTCAGGAGAGCAACTACAGGAACTCTAGTTCCTACCCTGCCAGTCAGGCCCTCTTCGGATGGATGTACGCCATGATTCTTACGGAGATAGCCCCTAACCTTCAGGACGAGATTCTGGAGAGAGGTTACGGGTTTGGTGCCAGTTCCGTCATTTCGGGCTACCATTGGGACAGCGACATCTATGCTGGCTTCCTGCTGGCTTCGGCGCTAGTGGCCCGCCTTCACACCCATTCCGGCTTTAACGGTATGGTAACGGCTGCCCGTAGCGAATACGAGGCAAAGAGCGGTGTGCATAACCCGACATCAGGCGGTAATGAGAATGTATATTTCACCAATGAGGAACTGCCCGACGGCTACAAGTATCTGCCCTTGCCGCCTGACTCTCTGTCGGCCTTTTTTGCCTGCGACATGAGTGCCCATCAGGATGGTATTGTCACGCGTACTGATCCGGCCCAGAAAGAGGCAGCCCAGACGGCATTAAACGACATTGAGTATTCCGTTGATAATTTCTGCAGCGTCTATTCTCCCTATTTCGGCAAGGAAATTTCCGCTTCCGCTACGCCCCAGATTTACAAGCTCATGGATAGGGTTCATCCTTCAGGTAATGGCGCCACCCAGAGCACTAAGGCACATTATATGCGTTTGCGTCCTTACGTCAGGATGAATGAAGGAACGGCTTATCCGCCCGACGAGGACGAACTTCGCTATACAGGTTCGTATCCTTCCGGTCACGCCTCTGGTAGCTGGCTTCATGCTTTGGTACTGGCCGAGATCAATCCCGATGCAGAGGAAGATCTCCTTGCCAGAGCCTATCAGTTCGGCCAAGGTCGTGTCATCACGGGCTACCACTGGCAGAGTGATGTTGACATGGGTCGCCTGATTGCATCAGCCGTCTATGCACGCCTACACACCAGTACGGAATTTATGGAGCAAATTGAGCGTGCCAAGCAGGAGTACAAGGGTGGCTCTGCCATCCGTTCTGTCAAGGCCGACGACGAGAATGCCCAGATCTACACTCTTGAAGGTATCCCCGTCGAAGGACAGCCAAAGCAATCTGGCATCTATATTCAAGGAAACAAGAAAGTTGCTTATTAATGAATTTCTCCAAACTGACAGTTATATTGTTCTGGCTTTGCATCACGCCTTGTGTGCAAGGCCAGAATCTTTCTGAACATTTTACGGCTCAGGAGATTCCCGATTCCGTATGGCAGAAGATGCAAGGCAAGAGTTATCACGTCAATCCCCATATCCAGCGATCCGACCTGCGCTATCTCAAGGTCTTGCATTGGGACTATGACAAGCAATCCCATCAGGGTGAACTCATCTGCAACAAGTTGATTGCCGACAAGCTGCTTGCGATATTCCGTGAGTTATATGCCAACCACTACCCTATTCAGAAGATGCGTCTGCCTGATGAATATGATGCCGATGACGAACGCCAGATGAGCGACAACAACTCCAGCTGTTTCTGTTATCGCAAGATATCCGGCAGCAACAAGCTCTCCTATCATGCCAGAGGCTTGGCCGTCGACATCAACACGCGCTACAATCCTTACATCCGCTATCGCAAGGATGGCACTAGGATTGTTGAGCCCGCAAATGGCAAGCCCTATGCCGACCGTCAGAAAAAGTTCCGCTATAAAATAGAAAAAGGTGATCTGTGTCATCGCCTCTTCCTAAAGTATGGTTTCATTTGGGGCGGCTCCTGGAACACCATGAAAGACTACCAGCATTTCGAATTTCACCCCAAACCTTGATTAAAAGGAAATACCGAAACAAAAGTATAATATACAATTATTAGACATTTATATCAGTGATGACGCAAGAAACTAACAATGGCTTCAGGCATATCCTGCCGATTCAGATCCGATTCAACGACGTCGATAAGTTCGGCCACGTGAACAACACAGTCTATTTTCAGTTCTACGATACGGCGAAGACCGACTATTTTGCTACCGTCTGCAAGGACGTGGATTGGGAGCAGGTGGCCATCGTTGTGGCAAAGATTGATGCTGAATTCGTTTCTCAGATTAAGGCCAGCGACCATATTGCTGCTCGTACGCGAGTGATAAAAGTCGGAAACAAGAGCTTCCATTTGGAGCAGGACATCATCGACTCCGACACCCAGGAGGTGAAGTGTCGCTGTTTCTCTGTTATGGTGCTCTTCGACCTTATCAATCACCAGTCCATTCCTCTCCCCGCCCCCTGGCGCGAAGCCATCTGTCAGTACGACGGACTAGTCTAATAATATTTGCCGCAGACCCCAGTGAGAGGCTCTGCGGCGGAATTCTACTCTAGCGGGGCGGTTTTGAGCTGTTCTAGGGCGCGGCAGAGCTGGTCGGGGCAGGAGGTGCCTTTGGCACCGCAGCGGATACCGTTGATCTTGGGGATTACATCGTCGATCTTCTGACCGCGTACCAGTTGGCTGATGCCCTGGAGGTTGCCATTGCAGCCTCCAAGGAAGAACACCTGCTGAATAACATCGTTCTCGTCGGCAGTCACGTCAATCAGTTTTGAACAAGTGCCGTGGGTCTCGTATTGGATATGCTTCGTCTTCATCGGCTTAACTCAATTTGTGGATAACAAGACCTGAGCGCAGTTTGGGTTCAAACCATGTAGCCTTCGGGGGCATGATCTTACCAGAGTCGGCGATGTCCATAATCTGCTGCATCGAGACGGGATAGAGCGCCAGCGCGGCACGCATCTCACCAGAATCAACACGACGCTTCAACTCGCCAAGACCACGAAGGCCGCCTACGAAATCTATGCGCTGTGAAGAACGAAGATCGCCGATATTTAGGATCTCGTCGAGTATCAGACGGCTGGAGATATCGACATCGAGCACGCCAATGGGATCGTTGTTGTCGTAGGTTCCCTCCTTGGCCTTCAGGCTGTACCAGTGCTGGTCGAGATAAAGCGAGAACTCGTGCAACTGCTGGGGCTTGTAGATCTCCGTACCCTTGTCCTCGACGATGAAGTTGACCTGCAGGGCAGCGAGGAACTCTTCTGACGACATGCCGTTGAGATCTTTCACCACGCGGTTGTAGTCGAGAATGGTGAGCTGGGATGCCTGGAAGCAGACGGCCATGAAGTAGTTGTACTCCTCAGTGCCCTTGTGGTTGGGGTTCTGCTTCTGCTTCTCAGCGCCCACGAGGGCGGCAGCTGCCGAGCGGTGGTGACCGTCGGCAATATAGAGCGAAGGCATCTTGGCAAACTCGTCGGTGATGGTCTGCATGTCCTTGTCGTCGTTGATGATCCAGAACTGATGGCGGAAGCCGTCGATGGGCGCGATGAAATCGTACTCGGGCTCGGTGGCGGCATAGCGCATGATGAGCTCATTGAGTACGGCGTTGTCGGGATAAGCGAAGAAGACGGGTTCGATGTTGGCATTGTTCACGCGGACATGCTTCATGCGATCCTCTTCCTTGTCGCGGCGTGTCAGCTCGTGCTTCTTGATGCGACCAGCCATATAGTCGTCGGTATGGGCGCAGACCACAAGACCGTACTGTGTCTTGCCGTTCATCGTCTGAGCATATATATAATAATGTTCACGCGCATCCTGGACGAGCCAGCCCTTATCCTGGAACTTCTGGAAGTTCTCTGCAGCCTTTTCATACACCCTGGGGTCATACTCCGACGTGCCGACAGGGAAATCGATTTCGGGCTTGATGATGTGATAGAGACTCATCTCGTTGTCACCAGCCTCTGCCCTAGCCTCTTCAGAATCGAGTACATCGTAAGGACGACTCTCCACTTTCTCCACCAAATCCTTTGGCGGACGAATACCTTTGAATGGTTTGATTATTGCCATATTTGTTGATGATGTTTGATAATTATTCGGATTTAGTGGTGCAAAATTACGCAAATTCTTCCGATTCGCAAAAACTTTATGGAGATATTTGCCAAATATGATGGCTTAGTGAAAAAAAAGACGTATATTTGCAGCACGATTATCAATTATACGACTAATATGAAGATTAAGAACTTGCTTTTACTCAGTGTACTCATGCTGTCAGGCAGCAGTGTACAAGCACAGACGACGGCTGTCGATCCTGATGCTACCGGCATGGAGATGACAGCCCAGGAATGGACCAAAGGTGTGGTGATGGGATGGAATCTCGGCAACTCACTCGAATGCCCCAATACGGAGACCAGCTGGGGCAACCCCAAGACGACGAAGGAGATGATCCACGCCGTCAGGGAAGCCGGCTTCAACGGCATCCGTATCCCTATCCGTTGGGCAGACCATCTGACAGATGCTTCTACGATGACCATCGACGAGGCGTGGCTGAAGCGCGTGCAGGAGATCGTGGACTGGTGTCTCGACGAGGATATGTTCGTCGTGATTAATGACCATCACGAGGAATGGTACGACCGCCATCCCACTTACGACAAACAGGAGGAGAACAACCAGAAGTTGGCAGCCCTGTGGACTAATGTAGCCACCTATTTCCGCGACTACGGCAGCAAGCTGGCATTTGCGGGAACCAACGAGACAACCATCAACTGGGCGAACCCCACCAAGGAGAACCAGGAAGTGCAGAATAGCTACAACCAGACCTTCGTGGATGCGGTTCGTGCTACAGGCGGCAAGAACTTCTACCGCGTGCTGGTGGTGCAGACCTATGCCTGTAGCCCTTATCACGGCCTGAGTGGTTTCGTGATTCCGGAAGATCCCGCCGAGAAGCGTCTCTGCGTGGAATATCACTATTACGATCCTTACGGCTACGGCCTGCTCTCTGACAACGCCTCGCAGAACTATTATTACTGGGGCGAGGCCTACAAGGCGAAGGCCGAAGCTCAGGGCATGAAGGTGCCTTCAGACAACGAGAAGACGCAGGAGAACCTCTTCGAGCGCATCCGCAAAAAGTGGTGGGATGAAGGTCTGGGCGTCGTAATGGGTGAGTTTGGTGTGACCAACCACTTCATGGCTGAGGACAAGGAGACACAGCAGGAAAATATGTCGTATTACCTGAAGACCACGCTCGGTCATGCGCGTGAGCGCGGATTCGCCGCTTTCCTCTGGGACAACAACGGTTTCGGAAACGGCAATGAGAAATTCGGTCTCTTCAGACGTTCCGGCACAACGGCTACCGTTGGCAATGAGTATTTTCTGAAGGGTCTCTGCGAAGGTGCCGGCATCCCTACAGGCATCCGCTCAGTGTTCACCAATACTGACGACAACAGCCCCGTCTACAATCTCGCGGGCCAGCAGGTAAAGAGCACGAAGAAGGGGGTCTACATCAAGAACGGCAAGAAATACATCGTCAAGTAAAGACGAAGCGCAACGACGCGTAGAACTGCAATAGCAACAGAAGGAGTACCAGCAATGGTGCTCCTTTTGCGATGCCGAAGGATAATGCCTGAAGGATGTCTGCATGCGTCTTCAGACGGCCGGACATCATGCCGAAAGCAATGGAGAACAGCACGACACCGAAGGCAATGATGGGTATCAGGCTTCTGCTGAAAGCAGACGGAAAAAGGTCGCCTGTGGCCGATAGCAGTATCGCGTGAGGCGAGAGCGTCAGCAAGGCGATAATCACCACATAGATCAGCAGGAACACGATGGCGACACCCAATGCCAGACGCGCCCGATAGTTATAGGGATTCGTCTTCTCCCTACGGGAACTGAACACAGTGGCTACCCCACTCTTCTGCAGACACCCAAGGGCTGACAAGACAAGAATCAGCCACACCAGCAAGGGAGAGGCGACAATGGCGGTGAATGATCCGAAGAACCAGCGGATGCCCTCCGACGACAGCAGCGAACGCACCCCTTCCATCATCGTGGCTGAGAGCAGCCATGAGATGATGACAAGGAGCACTTCGGCTATGATGAGCGAGAAACAGAGCGTCCCCAGCACTTGGATTCTTCTATTCATCGTCGGGTTCCAGATTATCGATATCGAGGATACGCAGTTCCAAGGCACGCACGACGAGGCGCGTGGCATTGATGCCTGAACTGCCTTCTGGGAACAGTTTCTGAATCAGTTCGTTCTGACGCTTCTCCAGACTCTTCACGCCAAATGGCATCCCACGCAGGTTCGTAATCTGCTCCTTGGTATAGCCCAGCGCCAGATGACGGAGGAAGCGCTCGTCGTACTCGTCGATCTCGTAGTTCACGAGTGCCTCCTGCTTCACGAGCTGACCGCTCACGGCAGCCTTGAAGCGCTCGACAATCTTCTCGAGGATCGGTTCGTTGAACACCAGCTGTTTGCCATCCATCACGGCAGACACATCGCGACGAGTGAGCAGTTCGCCTGTCTTCAGGATGATGCCGTCGGCACCAGCATCGAGCACATCCACCCACAGTTTCTCATTGAGGATCTCACCCGTAAAGATAAGCACCTTCACGTCGGGATGCAGTTCCTTGGTATGACGGCAGATCTCAACACCGACGGTGGTAGAGCCGCCAAGTCCGAGATCGAGCAGCACGAGATCGGGCTTCTGCTGCTTCAGCAGTCTCCAATAGGCAGGCTCGTTCTCCGCCGTTCCGATGATTTCGGCCTCGGGGATATCGTTGCGGATAATACCCTGCGTGCCCTTCAACTCCAGGGGCACGTCCTCTACGATGATTACTTTGAAGTTTTCCATACGCTTGGTAATGTTATAATCATATTTGTTGTTCCATCAATAATTGTCGCATAGATGCCACATCCGTGACGATTCGTAGCCTCTGCGTGATCCCTGATGATCTGGCGACAGAGCAGATATGGCAGATGTGCCTTCGAGGGGGTGAACAGACTCTGCGCTTCCTGCTCGGAGAGTTTCAGGGCGGGCATCGGGATGGTGAGTTCCACGTAGCGATCCTCCTTCTGGCTGTAGCTGATGTCGAGCCGCTTCTGTCCGCTCTGCTTCTTCAGGATCTCAAAGAGATAGCGCATCATATTGCCATCGCCTAGTATCTCATGCGCCTGTGGCTGCAGATGGAGGCGGGTATGCTTGATCTGATGAATGGCCTGCAGACTCAGGATACCGTAGATCTCACGATAATAGTCGGATACTTCTTCCACCGAATCCACCTCTCCGGCATCGAGCAACTGCCGGATACGGCTGGGGTAATACATCGTCTCGTGCTTCAGCGTGGAAAGGCAGTTGTCGAGCACCGCATTCGTCACGTGCAGGTTGTTGTTCTCCAGCTCTGTTCTGCGCACATCGTCATCCAGCAGTTCCAGATCGGTTTGTCGTTGCTGATCCCGTAGGAAACGGTCATACAGGCGATGACGGTAGTAGAGCAGATAGTATGCGGGGATAATCGATACCAGCAGCAGGATGAGCAGGATGACGGCGATGGTCTTGTTCGTCTGCGACTGCTGCATCGCCCTGCAATAGTCACCAAGCGAGTTGTCTGCCGACATCTCCTTGAACAGCTGGGTATAGATACGGTTGTTGTAGGCATAGAGCTGCCACTCATGCAGGGCCAAAGCCGCTACCGCACTCTCGTTGCGGATGCCGAGAATCGCGTGGTAGTCGGTCTTCAAGCTGTCATGATACCATTGGATCTCTGGAGCTATCAGCGAGGGATCGCCCATCGCCCGCATCTGATGACGGCCCTGAGGACGAAGCGTGAGATAATGCGCATTCAGATAGTGTCGACAGGAATCGGCAAACTGCAGCGTGCGCTCGTAAGTACCGTTGATATTCGAGAAATAGGCCGAATCCGCATAGGCATTTGCCATCGTCAGATTGTCGGCTTCTTGCGTGATGCGCGTTCCTTGTTTCTGGCCGCTTGCCGACGAGGGGATGCTGCCAGCGTGAAGCGTGAAGAGGAGCAGTATCAGACGAAGGGCGCCCTTGGGCAGACGGAACATCAGTTTTGTTCCCTTCCCCAAAGCACTCGTGGCCGATATCGAACATACGGAGAATATCTGGCTGATCTTGCGGTATTTCTCGATGATGCCCTTGCAATTCAGCAGACCGAAACCGTGACCTTCCACAATCTTATTGTTGAAGAGGTTGCCAAGCTGTTCTTCGGTCATCCCCTGTCCTGTATCCTCTACGGCTATCTCTACATAGTCAGTCGCCTGAGTGGCTGAGATATGGATGCTGCCCCCTCTGTCAGTAAACTTGCGGGCATTATCGGCCATCGTGTTCAGCATGAAGAGTGTCAGCACTCGGTCTGCCTTCAGGATCGCATCCGTAGGATCCACCTGCAATTCTATGCCCTTCATCTGGAAAGCCGTTCTGCTTTTCCCGATGATATCGAAGAGTTCCTGCAGCGGAAAACTCTCTATCTTCAGGCTCAGTTCTCCCTGGCGGAGCTGTATCCAGTGGGTCAATACCTCATTGTAGTCTTCTATCTGATTGGTCAGTTCGCGGATATACGCGATGCTTGCCTGTCTGGATTCCTCTGATACGTCTTGCTGGTTCACGCGCTTCACCTCATGGATGATACGGTCGATAAATGGTGTAATGGCATTGACCAGCGATATCTTCGCCCGCTGCTCCAGACTGCGGCGCTCGCTGTTCTCCAGCCGTAGTTGGACGGCGGCGAGTTCCTCGCGCTTCTGATCCAGCAGATCGTCGGTCACATCCACCTGCTCGTGCTTCTTGTTCATGTGGTTGAACAGCCACAGGAAGAACGTCAGCAGGACAATCGCCGCCACTACAGCTGCCAGCATGATGTTCAGCTGCTCGGCGGTCTTCTCGTATTGGCTCGCACGAGCCTCTAACTGACGGTCCTGACGGGTCGTCTCCTGCAAGTCGAGATACAGATTGCGGTTATAGTCGCTCTGCTGTTTGTCGTCGATGGCGGCATAGGACACACTCAGCTGTTCACGGATACTGGCCACGAGGTCAGGCGCCTGATTGATGATGGAGTCCGAGAGGGCCTGTTCCAGATTATAGAGCGCCGATTCATAGTCGCCTATCTGACGATAGCACGAAGCCAGCGTGCGGTAGGCGCCTGCTATCTGATACACGTCGCCGTATTCCTCAAAGAGAAACAGCGAGTTCTCCGCCAGCCAACCTGCCAGCATATCGTCACCCACATTCTCTGGGTTGATAAACTTCATGGCGGGCATGTTGTCTGCGATCAGTTGGTCGCGCGCCTCAGGATCCATCAGATGCTCCGAAAGTGCTTCGAGTGCGTTGGCGGCAAAATAGGGATAGTTCCCTTGTCGGGCCAACAGGAAACAGCGCATCAGATGGTCAAACTCCTGCTGGTTGATCGACTGTTGGGTTCCTTCGGTGATGATACCGCCTGCACCGATGTTGTAGAGATAGTTCAGGAATTGGGCTGTATCCCGCTGTACCTCATTGGGATCTATCGCCTGCAAAGCTTCTATCGATTGGCGTTCCAGTCCGACATAATAATAATAGGTGGAGTTCACAATGGCATATTCCGTTTCGGCATAGAGCAGTCGCCGCAGTTCTTCTGACGACAGTTGTCCGCGCTCCTCATTGATTCTGTGCATCGCACGGTCAGCCAGCTCACGGTATTCGTGGAACTCGCGATTGCTGGAACGTCGCTGACAGAGACGCATCTGCTGGATATAGGCAATGAAGATCTGTATCTGGTTGTCGGTGATCTCCGTCACTTCGTCGAGCAGACGTTCGGCTTCGTCGTATTCCATCTTCACGATATGTACGAAAGCCAGATTGTTGAGTGCCTCTGCCCTACCCGCATGATAATCTGCCGACAGGTCATACGCCTGCCGGGCAAAATGCTTCGTACTGTCGATGTCTTTGTAATGATAGGCATAAGAAAGGGAATTCAGCTTGTCCACCGTCTGCCTATCCGGATGTGAGCATGCTGAAAAGAGAATGGTTGATAGTATGAATAGCCAGAATTTCATGAGTTAGAAAGATCCCTCCCGCCGTGTTGGCAGCGAGAGGGATACTTTGAGGGATATTATGCGCGGGCCTTTGCCACGTAGCCGAGTGCTTCCTTGCACTTATCGGTAACGTACTGCCAGTCGCCGGCCTTCACCTTGTCTGAAGGGAAGAGCTTGGAGCCCATTCCTACACAGAAGACACCAGCCTTAAACCACTTCTGCAGGTTCTCCTCCTCAGGAGCCACACCGCCAGTCACCATGATCTTCGACCAAGGCATCGGGGCCTTAAGACCCTTCACCATATTAGGACCTACCACGTCGCCCGGGAACACCTTCGTCAGGTCGCAACCCAACTCCTGAGCCTTACCGATCTCAGAGACGGTCATACAGCCCGGGCAATAGGGAACGAGACGACGGTTGCAGACGGGAGCGATGTCGGGGTTCAGCAGCGGACCTACGACGAAGCAGGCACCCAGCTGGATATACATAGCTGCGGTGGGTGCATCGACGATAGAGCCGATACCGAGCGCCAGTTCGGGGCACTCTTTGTCAGCCCACTTCACCAGTTCACCGAAGATCTCCTGAGCGAAATCACCACGATTCGTAAACTCAAATGCACGAACGCCACCTTCGTAGCAGGCCTTCACCACATTCTTACATATCTCCAGATCCTTATGATAGAACACGGGAACCATCCCGGTATCACCGATCTTCTTCAATACTGCTATCTTATCAAACTTTGCCATAATCTAATTTTTGACCATTGAACATTGACCATTAGCGCTGAACGCGGCCGCTGGCGTTTCCGCCGGCCAGGCTCTCTACCTCGTCGACAGATACCAAGTTGAAGTCACCGTTAATCGTGTGCTTCAGGGCAGAAGCAGCGACAGCAAACTCAAGGGCCTCGCCCTGGGTCTTCTTGGTCAGCAGACCATGAATCAAACCGCCAGAGAAAGAGTCACCACCACCAACACGGTCGATAATCGGGTTGATCTCATAACGCTTGCTCTGATAGAACTCCTTACCGTCGTAGATCAGCGCCTTCCAGCCGTTGAACGTTGCACTGTAGCTCTCGCGGAGTGTAGAAACCACATACTTGAAGCCGAACTCAGCCATCATCTGCTTGAAGATGCCCTCGTAACCGGCAGCATCGGTCTTACCACCCTCAACGTCAGCATCGGGCTTGAAGCCGAGACAGAGTTCAGCATCCTCCTCATTACCGATACATACATCTACATACTGCATCAGCGGGCGCATGATAGAGATGGCCTTCTCTGAAGTCCACAGCTTCTTGCGGAAGTTCAGGTCAACAGATACGGTGACACCATGACGCTTGGCGGCCTCACAGGCGAGCTTCGTCAGTTCTGCAGCCTTGTCGCTGATAGCGGGTGTGATACCGCTCCAGTGGAACCAAGAAGCACCCTCCATCACTGCATCGAAGTCGAAGTCCTGAGGATCGGCCTCTGCGATAGAAGAATGAGCACGGTCGTAAATCACCTTCGATGGGCGCATCGAAGCACCTGTCTCTGCATAGTACAGACCTACACGGTCACCGCCACGAGCGATAAACTGGGTGTTCACACCATAACGGCGCAGCGCATTGACGGCAATCTGACCAATCTCATGCTTCGGCAGTTTTGATACGAAGTAAGCCTCATGTCCGTAGTTGGCTACAGAAATAGCTACGTTTGCCTCACCACCACCTGGGATGATGCGGAATGATTCACTCTGGATGAAACGGTCGTTTCCCTGCGGGGAAAGGCGAAGCATGATCTCGCCCAATGTTACGATTTTTGCCATTTTCGTTTTTGTTTTAATTATAGATTCAACTGATTTTTTCGTTTGCGAGGACAAAGTTAGCCATTTTTTTCGAGTCCTCCAAATATTTAAGACGATTTATGGCAAAAAACTTACGGAAACGATTTCGGACACAATATTTTCAATAACCTTTTGTATTTATAAGAATTATTCGTACCTTTGCAACAAAAATTAGCAAATCATGCCAAAAGAGATTATCACTATCAAGGATATTGCGGCGCGCGCTGGGGTCTCTACGGGTACTGTAGACCGTGTGTTGCACAACCGCCCGAATGTGAGCAAGACTGCTTTGGATAAGGTAAACAAGGCTCTCAATGAACTCGACTACCGCCCCAATATGTATGCTTCGGCACTTGCATATAATAAGACGTACAACTTCTATATCGTCCTTCCCAAGCACGAGTCGGAGGCTTACTGGGATGAGATCGAGGAAGGTGCTCAGGCCTGTGCCGAATTCAGGCGTGACTTCGGTATCAAGCTCAAGTTCGTCTATTACGAGCGTTTCAACAATGCCGCCTTCACCAAGATGGTGCGTGAGTTTCTGACTGCCAAGATCGATGGTGTGATCATCGTGCCAACGACACTTGAACAGACAGGCCGATTCACCGAGAAACTGATGGATCGCCAGATTCCCTATGTGCTCCTCGACTCTTACATGCCCGACCTCAAGCCCCTCTCCTTCTTCGGACAGGACTCCTTTGCCAGCGGCTATTTCGCAGCCCGTATGCTGATGCTTATTGCCAGCAAGGAGAAAGAGATTGCCATCATGAAGCAGACGCGCGACGGCAAGGTGGGATCCAAGCAGCAGGCCAACCGCGAGACTGGTTTCCGCCACTATATGGTCGACCATTTCCCTGATGTGAAGATTATCGAAGTCGATCTGCCCCTCGATGAGGAAAAGAAGGAGTACGACGGCATCCTCGAGAAATTCTTCACCGAGCATCCGAAGGTGCACCATTGCATCACCTTCAACTCCAAGGCCCATATCGTGGGCGAGTTCCTCCAGAGGACCAATCGTCGTGGCATCCAGATTATGGGCTACGACATGGTGGCCAAGAATGAGGAGTGTGTCCGTCAGGGCAGCATCTCCTTCCTCATCGCCCAGCATGCCTACCAACAGGGCTACGCCAGCGTCGATGCGCTTTTCAACGCCATCGTCATGAAGCGCGAGGTGAATCCCGTCAACTACATGCCCATCGAGATCCTTACGAAGGAGAATGTCGACTTCTACCGCAGAACAGCAATTTAACTAGAACAAATACAAGCAATATGGAACAAACTACATTTTTGAAAATCAATCCGGCAGACTCTGTCGTAGTCTGTCTGCAAGCGAAAAAACAGGGTGACATCATCGATGTCGATGGCCGTCAGATTATCGTTAATCAGGACACGCCCGCAGGGCATAAAGTGCTGATCAAGGATGCGCCAAAGGGTACTGACATCATCAAATACGGTTATCCCATCGGCCACGCCAAGGAGGATCTGAAGGCTGGCGATTGGGTGAATGAGAACAATCTCAAGACCAATCTGTCAGGTACGCTCGAGTACACATATCGTCCTGTCAACGAAGAACTTAACATCAAGAACGACAACCGAACCTTTAATGGCTATGTCCGTAAGAACGGCGACGTTGGCGTGCGTAATGAGATATGGGTAGTGCCTACCGTTGGCTGCGTCAATGGCATCGCTGAGCGACTCGTCAAGGAACTGCGCCGCGAGACAGGCAGCAAGGGCGTCGACGCCATTTATGCTTGGCATCACAATTTCGGTTGCTCACAGCTTTCTGGCGACCACGAGAACACCCGCAAGGTGCTCCGCGACATCTGTCTGCACCCCAACGCTGGCGCCGTGCTGGTATTGAGTCTCGGTTGCGAGAACAATCAGCCCGATGAGTTCATGAAGATGCTGGGCGACTACGACAAGGATCGTATCAAACTGCTCATCACCCAGAAGGTGGATGACGAAATGGAGGTAGGTATGACCATCCTGCGCGAACTTTACGACCTTGCCAGCAAGGATCAACGCGAAGCTGTTCCCGTCAGCAAACTGCGTGTCGGTCTCAAGTGTGGTGGCTCCGACGGATTCTCAGGCATTACCGCCAATCCGCTTGTGGGTGAGTTCAGCGACTGGCTCGTGGCTCAGGGCGGTACCAGCGTGCTCACCGAAGTGCCCGAGATGTTTGGTGCTGAGACCATCCTGATGAACCGCTGCCGCACCGAAGAACTCTTCAACCAGACGGTATCGATGATCAATAACTTCAAGGAGTATTTCCTGTCGCATGGCGAGCCCGTCGGCGAGAATCCCAGTCCGGGCAATAAGGCTGGCGGTATCTCTACCCTCGAGGACAAGGCCCTCGGCTGTACCCAGAAGTGCGGTAAGGCTCCCGTCAGCGGTGTCATGGAGTATGGCGACCGTCTGCAGAACAGTGGTCTTAACCTGCTCTCTGCCCCTGGTAACGACCTCGTAGCCGCCACTGCCCTCGCCTCCTGCGGTTGTCATCTGGTGCTCTTCACTACGGGTCGCGGCACGCCCTTCGGCACCTTCGTTCCCACGATGAAGATAGCCACTAACCCCTATCTGGCCAAACACAAGGCTAATTGGATCGACTTCTCTGCAGGTCAACTCGTCGAGGGTCGCACGATGCAGGAACTCGTACCCGAGTTTATTGATAAGGTATTAAGCGTAGCCAGCGGCGAACTGGCAAAGAACGAGGAAAACGACTACCGCGAAATATCCATCTTTAAAAACGGCGTTACACTTTAAGTGAAAAGTTTAGCGTGAAGAAAGGTCTTATAGCATTGTCACCGCTATTGGTGTTCATCGTATTCTATCTGGTCACCAGCATCATCGCTGGTGACTTCTACAAGATACCCATCACTGTGGCCTTCATGGTGTCGAGCATCTATGCGATCATCGTCAGTGGCGGCAAGCCGCTCATGCAGCGCGTCGACACCTACAGTCGCGGTGCTGCTACCGAGCAGATGATGCTGATGATCTGGATCTTCGTGCTGGCTGGTGCCTTTGCCCACTCCGCCAAGTCGATGGGCAGCATTGATGCCACCGTCAATCTCACCCTGAATATCCTTCCGCCGCAGATGATCCTGGCAGGTCTCTTCCTGGCCGCCTGTTTCATTTCCCTCTCCATAGGCACAAGCGTGGGCACGATAGCAGCCCTCACGCCCATTGCCGCAGGCGTAGCCACCGAGACGGGGACCGACTTGGCCCTCATGACAGCCATTATCGTCGGCGGCTCCTTCTTCGGCGACAATCTCTCGTTCATCTCCGACACCACCATCATGGCCACCCAGACACAAGGCTGCCGCCTGAGCGACAAGTTCCGCGTCAACGTCTTCATCGTGGCGCCAGCGGCCATTATCATCCTGATTGTCTATCTGCTGATGGGCAGCGGCGTCCATGCTCCTACCCAGCTGCAGTCTGTCGAATGGATCAAGGTCGTGCCTTACATGATAGTTCTCGTCACGGCCATCCTCGGCATGAACGTTATGGCCGTGCTCACCGTGGGCATCATCCTCACAGGCATTATCGGACTGCTCACGGGTTCCTTCGACATCTACGGATGGTTTGGCGCCATGGGCACAGGTATCCTCTCGATGGGCGAACTGATCATTGTCACGATGATGGCAGGCGGCATGCTCGAACTCATCAAGAAGCAGGGCGGCATCGACTTCATCATCCGCCAGATGACCAAGCACGTCAATAGCAAGCGCGGAGCCGAACTCAGCATCGCTGCTCTCGTGTCGTTCGTCGGTGTCTGCACGGCCAACAATACCGTTGCCATCCTCACCGTTGGCGGCATTGCCAAGCAGATAGGCGACCGCTTCGGCGTCGACAACAAAAAGTGTGCCTCCATCCTCGACACCTTCTCCTGTACCATTCAGGGCATTATCCCCTACGGGGCACAGCTGCTGATAGCCTCCGGTCTGGCAGCCATTAACCCCGTAAGCATCCTGCCTTACCTCTACTATCCGCTCGCGCTGGGCATTGCAGCCCTACTCGCTATCCTGCTGCGCTATCCGCGCAGGTATTCATAAGTGTAACCAATAGTCATCAGCTGATATGGATATCGTCAAACGCAATTTCTTCCGACTGCTCCGCAGTGGTGCCTTCGACAGCAACGAACTTATCGAACCGATGTCGGTTTTCAAGTGGCAGAAGCTCTATCAGTTTTCTGTCATGCACGATGTTGTCGCCATCGCCTACAAGGGCATCGAGAACTGCAAGCTACAGTTCTTTCTCCACATGACCGACAAGCAGTGGCAGGAATGGCAGAAGGCCGCAGAGGAAGACCGTGCGAAGTCCCATGAGTTGAGCGATGAGGAGGATGAGTTCCTGCGTTCCGACCATCTCACGAACCCGGTCCTGAACCACAAGCTGCAGAACATCCTCGACGATGAGAACTCCAACACGACAACCCGCCAGCTGCTGCTGTCGATTGTCAGCGTCGTGCGCCACATTCTCAACGAAGGGCTACCCATCCGTCAGATCCTCATGCTGGGCATCTATATCCAGAGTCAGAGCAAGGACATCGATTTCACTACCCTGCGCAAGTGGCTCGAGAGCCTCCGCCTGATGCCGATGGCCCGCCTCGCCTGTGAGATTCTCATCCAGTATTTCGGATTCCACGCCGAAGACCTGCCCTTCGTCGACAGCAAGCCCGACAAGAACATCGAGCGCATCGCACAGGAGCTGCTCGACTTCACCAACACCCGTTCGCGCGACTGGTATTTCTCGCAGGATGAAGACAGCATCTTCGTCCACAACAGCAACACCTCGGCCATGTTCAGCCACGTGCGTCGCTCCGCCCGCTATTTCCACTATTACCCCTCCGAAGGTCTCACCAACTTCTTCGCCTCCTTCGTCCATTCCCTCTCCCACATCGAGGAATAGTGATGCCAAACGGTTACGGTTACAGTTGTAACCATGTACCCTTTTGAGAGTTAATAGGTCGATTTTGTAAAATTTATTCAAAATCATCTATTTTAAAGCGCCATTCTGTATCCATCTGACATACAACCAGTTACAAAACACCAAGTTTATAGGTAGCAAACACTGAGTTTATAGGGACTAAAAGGGTAGTTTGTCGTAATGAAACCAGTGCTTACATTACGACAAACTCGATATCCGTAGGATGTAACTCTAAATTGTAAACTATTTTCAAAACCACATGCTGATAAAAGGTTACATGGTTACAACTGTAACCGTAACCGTTTGGTGTACTTCCCTAGAAAGAGTTGAAAGGGCACAAAAGTTCCTGTCACTTCTGTGCCCATGTCTTCATGGTGGCAATTACAATCACCTAATTAATTTACTATTACTTTTTTATCTGAATAGATGCAAACCCATTTCGCAGTGTCCTCCCAATCCGTATTATCCAGATAGACCTGATTGCCATTCATATCAAGGGTTTGCATGCTCGTATAGGTTGAGAGTATTGAGTAGTATTTCTGACCCTGATAAACGAATTCACAAATCCAAACCTCCAATGGGATTTGGCTGTCAAGGCTTTCGTATTGGTCTATTCTTTCCGCAAGCCATCCTGGCATATCCTCAGGGGACTCATTCTTCTTGGGAAATTGTTCTTCCACAATAGCCTTAGTAATGTCATCTTTCGTCATTTTCGGATCATCATCACTACTGCATGAAGACATCATGCTACCTCCTGCTATCATAACAGCAAACAGAATTACAATAACTTTTTTCATAAGCTTGATAAATAATTTAATATTACTTGGACTATATATATACCTTGCCTCCAGTTTCTCAGTCCGTTCCTCGATGTACAGCATGTCCGTCTCAGCTTCTATGGAATAGAGACTTTTCACCTGCTCACTCAGTCTTTTCTGTCTGATACGGTTGATACATCCATTGCGCACTGCCGTCAGCAGATAGTTCCTCGTCTTATCTTCTGCAGGCAGGATGTCGGCATCCATCAACCGTACGAAAACATCTTGTACCACGTCTTCGGCCGCTTCGTCGGCATACAGCAGTGTCCTGGCCAGACGGATCATTTCGCTGTAGTGCCGGCAGAATAACCTTTGAAGTGTCGTTCTATCAATCATTTCAATATCACTTTATGCTCCCATTTTAGGGAAAATCTACTATATAGACAATTCAGAATGCCTTTTTTCTATGGAAACGCCAACTTTTTTTCATCTTCACATGATGCAAAAGAATTATATCCATACCAAATACATCAATAAAAGTGCCACCTCGCGGCAGGTGGCACTCACTAATAATTATCAATGTGTCTTCATGGGGGCAATTAAGATCACCTAATTAAATATCAACCACTTCTCCAATCTCTCCGCCCCCTGCAATCTCCCTTTTTTACTCAACCTTAAAATAGATCGTGTATTCCTTCGTTTCCTGTCCCTCTACATCTAGAACGAATGTTGTATAATAATCCCCGACAGGAAGTGGATCCCTTTCCCACTTTTGTTGCCAGACATGCTGTTCGCCAGGAGCAATCGACAAGCTGCGCAATATCTCTTCCATATAAGTGTAAGCACAATTAACATATTGGCTGTCTGAAGTATATACTATATATGCACTCTTTATTAGTTCATTCTCATCGCAAATGGAATATGCTCCATCTCCATCATTATTGACGATGAGATTAAAAATAATATCCTCACCATACCCAAATGCAGTCGTATTCTCGCCTTTTTCGTTTGTTAAGAAATAATCGGCACTTAGCATATAAGAACCTTCATCGGTCTCCTCTCCCCCATTTGTCACCTCCGGTTCTTCCGAAGGTCCCTCTGAAATTCCTGTTCCTTGTGGATGATCTGGAGTCTTTGGGGGGACAATCACCTTATTGACCTCATCACCATTTCCACACCCTGTTGCCCCAATGCTCAGCAATAGTGCACTTACTAAATAAAAAAAACACTTTTTCATAACCTCTGCTTTTTACCAATTACTTTGCAAATATACGACAAAACCTACATAGATACAAATTTTATCTTAGTTTTCTGATTCAATTAGTAGAATTTCACCAATATTTGTTTTTTGTGACTCACAAAAGTATGAAGTTATCGATACCATCGCAAAGGATTCCAACGTTAATAAACTATTCAGGAATCAGAGTTGGTAACTACTCAGCACCTTACGACATGAGTAGTTCTAGAAAAAAAAGGAGCCTCGTTGTGTGAAGCTCCCTTTTTATCGTTATGCTATCTGGGATCTTAGAAGAAGAGGTAGCGGTTGTCTACGACATTGGCCTTCTGATAGAGCTCCTGGATGAAGCGGCTGGCTGCCTGGACTGCCTGCTGCTTGAGCATCTGCTCGGTGGACTTCTCGTCGTACTTCACGCCTTCGCGATCAGCCTTCTTGAGAACCTTGAAGAGGTAGGCACCGCCGTTACCCTTGACGAGGCTCTTGCTGAAGTCACCCTGCTTGCTGGCAGCGATGGCACCTGAAAGGGCGGGCTCGCTGGCACCGGTAGCCTGCACGAAGACAGGTGCTGAGAAGGTGACCTGATTGACTGAGTCGATGCGGGCACCCTTTGCCTTAGCAGCCTCGATGTCGGCTACACCAGCAAACTTGGCCTTGATCTGCTCGAATTTCTTGTCGCGGAGAACCTCGCTCTTCACCATCTCCTTCACGGCGTCGAGTGAACGATAGCCTACGGGGTGAACGCCTGTGAGGGCTACGACGAGCAGGTTGTCGTTATTGCCACACTCATAGAGTGGACTAACCTCTCCATCCTTGGCATCGAAGATCCACTTCATAGCCTCGCGGGTAGAACGCAGACCGACTACGTTGTGCTCTGAATTGAAGAGATCCTTACGCTCCTGAACCCTAAAGCCGAACTTAGCAGCGTTCTTCTCCAGGTCGGCAAGCGTCTTGTTCTCGCTTACATACTGGCTGAACTTGTTGTATGCCTCTGAATAGGTATCCTTAGAGAAATCGATGGTGTGCTTGATGACGGCAACGTCGTACTTCTCAACCATAGCCTTGCGGGCTGTTACCTGCAGCACGATGTTGCCCTGAGAGAACTCAAGGTTCTTCAGCTCGTTGACACCAAGGGTATTGATAGAGTTGAGGTAGTTCTTCGACTCCTCGTCCATCGTGTTGGAGTTCTCATACATAGCAGAGGTGAGCCACTGCTTCTGGGCTGTCTGACCATACTTCTTGGCAATCTCGTCGAAGTCGGCACCGGCCTTGAGTGCGGTGTAGATGCTGTCGGCTGTCTTGCGGGCTGCCTCCACAGTCTCGCCGCCAACCTGAATCTGACGATACTCGATGCTATCGGGCATCATGGTCTTTGAGATAAGCTTCACAACGTTGAGGGTATTGTCGAACTTGGTCTCGAAGGGAGCAGTTGTCTGACCAACAGACATTGAGTCGAGCTTAGCGGCGATATCAGAGGGATAAGCGCGCTTGGTGGCTGCGATGCCTGTATAGGGGAACTGCGACTGAGCCTTGCGAACCACCTCGGCAGGAGTTGCACCGCTCTGCAGCTTGTTTGAAGCATCCTGCATGGTGGTCATCAGCGCCTTGCGGTCAGCAGCTGAAGCTACAACCTGATAGCTGACGTACTTGATGTCGCGGGTCTCAACGGTCTGCTTGTACATTTCCTTCTGCTCATCGTACTTAGCCTTGAGCTCCTTCTCGTCGATCTTCACATCGTTGTCGTTGATGGTGTTATAGGCGATAGAGGCAAGCTGCACGTCGCTCTCCTGGTTCTGTCCTTCGAAAGCCTTCTTGGCAGATACAGGGTTGGTGAGCATCGCGTTGGCGATGAGTGCCTGATACTTCTGGGCGAGTGTCTGCTGACGGAGCTGCTTCTCGATGAACTGCCAGTACTTGTAGATTCTCTGATATGACTCAGCCATCTGAGGGTTGCTGGCGTTCTTCTTATAGTCGGCCAGGAACTTCGTGAGCATAGTGACATCGAAGCGGCCTGTCTGCTGATTGACGAACGGTGTGCGCATCAGCATGGGATTGGTACCCTCCTTCATCATGTTCTGGAGTTCCTCGTCGGTAACGGTCAAGCCAATCTTGTCGGCCTCGCTCTTGACGATCTGTTCGTTGACGAAGGAATTCCAAACCTCGTCCTTGAGGCTGTTGAGCTGCTCCTCTGAGAGATTGTCAACACCCTGTGACATCTTGACGACTTCCTGATACTCGTCGACCAGAGTCTGGAACTCCTGCACGTTAATTTTGTTACCTAACACCTCGCCTATCTGCTGGCGCTGCTGGTTCTTGGTTGCTTCACAAGAACGGAACGCTTCTTCTGCAATGAAGGCGAAAAGGCCAAGACCGATGATAATCACCAGTGCAACGCCTCTCTTTCTGATTTTACCTAATGCTGCCATTTTGTTTATTATTTTTATTTATTTTGTTCTGTTAATTTGGTTCTTGCACACAAATCGGGCACAAAATTACAAAATTTGTTGGAAACGGAGAAATTTTTCAGCAAAAAACCGCTTATTCCGTGACCTTTAGGCGCACAAGTTCTATTTTTGTCGCTGTATTCTTGATTATTTTGAATTCAAAGTTGCCAATCTGTATGATTTCATTCAATTTCGGGAACGACTGATACTCATGCAGGATGAGACCGCCGAGTGTCATATATTCATCACTCTCAGGGAGCGAAAGTCCGAACAATTCGTTGACTTTTTCAATCTCCAACCGGGCTGAGATGATATATTCGCGATCGCCTATCTGCTTGGCGACATACTTGTGATTGTCGTGCTCGTCCTCAATCTCGCCTGTAATCTCCTCCATCACGTCCTCAAGGGATACAAGTCCGCTCGTACCGCCAAACTCATCGACGACGACGGCCAACGAGCGTTTCTGTTGCATCAGCATCTTCATCAACTTCGAGGCAAGCATCGTCTCGGGCACAAAGCTGATGCTGCGCACGAGATCGGGCTTCAGCGTAGACAACAAGGCATCGGGTGCAGCATCGGCAGGAATACGGAACATATCGCTGGAATGGATATAGCCTACGACGTGATCGATATCCTCGTGATAGACAATAATCTTGCTGTGGCCGCTCTCGATAAGCACTTGCTTCAGTGTTTCGAGGGTCGCCGTATCTTCAACGGCATCGATCTCGGTTCGGGGCACCATACAGTCGCGCACCTTCGTCTCTGAGAAATCAAGGGCATTCTGGAAGATCTTTACCTCTTCGCCTATATCGTCCTGATTGTCGGCATTGTCGATGCTCGTCTGTACCAGATAGTCGAGGTCGACTTTAGTGAACTCACGCTCCTCTACATTCTTGTTCATCCTGATGCCGATGATGCGCAGCAGGCCTTTGGACAGCAATGTCGCGAAACGGGCTATCGGATAGAGCACCACGTAGCAGACGTATGCCGGTACGGCAAAGAAGGTGAGCATCGTGTTGGGATTATTCTTGAATATCGTCTTCGGGATGAACTCGCCCGTAAAGAGTACCACCAAGGTAGAAAGCAACGTATCGGCGGTAACCCGCAGGCCGTCGCTTAACGGATAGAATAAGGTGGCATCGAATATCTTGGCGAAGAGGATACCATAGATGACCAGCGCAATATTGTTGCCCACCAACATGGTGGATACGAAGTTGTTGGGATGCTGGTAGAAGAGTGCGATGGCTTTCTGTGCAAGGCCGTTTTTCTCGCGATCCATCTCTGCCAGCAGACGGTTACTCGACACGAAGGCAATCTCCATACCTGAGAAAAAGGCGGAGAAGATCATCGATATCAGCAAACCTATGATAAGTGTTATCATCCTTAATTATTCAGTTTATATGTCGGATTTCCGATGCTTTTGTGACTGTGGGCGCATGAACTGAGGCTCCTGGCTGATGGTGTCGGCAGGATTCGTCTGCGGCTTCTCCTCCTCCCTGTTCTCGCCAGTCATGTCTTCGCGTTCGAAGGAGCCCTTGGAGTTGCTGACCGTATAATGGCGCATCTGCTCATCGCTGAGAAAGCGGGTGCCCTCCATCGAGCGTTCAGGGGTGGTAACCTTAGAGAATACATTAGAATAGAGTTCGTGCTTGATGCCGTCCCAGAACAGTTCCTCGCTCTGGTAGATGAGTCCGTTCATGATGTTGCGGATGCGGACTCTGCCGCGCAGATGCCAGAGCTTCTTCTGATCATAATACCACGCCGTATCCGCCTGGATATAAGCCTGAACGTGGAATTTCTCGTCGAACTGTTCGAAAAACACGCCTTTCTCAAAAGACCAGCGCGAGGGATTCTTGATAACGTTGACATCCCAGCGCTCGGTGACAATTCGGTATTTGATGATACCAGAATCGCTGATGAGCGTATTGACACCATACGAGGTCATCATCGACACGGAGTCGCGGTCGTGAATGGCGGGAGCGGTATGCTCCTTCACATCCGTACATGACAAGAAGAAAGCAAAATGGCCTACCACAAGCAGGGAAACGGCTTTCCGCCTCCCGATCTTGCCTACATGCCAACTATTCCTCGTCATCTTGACTGCTCTCGTATTATTCAACCTTCCACTTGGCGAACCATCGTTCGTTGAACGTCAAGCCGATATTGATACGGAAAGTGTTCTCCTTAATGAGTTCATCAGCAGAACGACGCTGCCACTGGACACTGATATTCAACACCGAACGGTTGTTATAGCCATTGACAATAGGCACACCGATACCAAGGCTTGCGTGGAAATCCTTGGGGCCGTCTTTACCATTTATATAATAATAAGGTGTAGTGAAGCCTGCACCTATGCGGTAAGTCATACGGTGGAGGAAGTTGCGGCTCATATATCTGGGTATCCACTCGCCACCAACATTCAGACTATAGCTGTCCTTCAGCAGTCCGCTTTTCAGCACGAAATCGGCGCCGTCGTCGGTCGCATCATAGTTAGGATAATCAATAGAGCCCCACTTCTGCATCTGGAAATCAGCCCCAACGCGGAATACGTTTGTGCGGCGATAGGCCACACCTACGCCAAACGTGGTGGGCAGAGAGAGACCGTCGGTAATCTCATAGACCGTAGAATCGCTTTTCTGCTGAAGCGTGTTCTTACTCATCACAGTGCAAGTGGGATCTGACTTCAGATTATGGCCTACACCCAACGTGGCACCGATTGTGAGGAAATCGCTATTCTTCTTGCCTATAGGCTGGTCATATTGAATACCGAAATCGAGTTTATAGTTGTAGGTCGTTGAAGAATACTCCTTTGCCAGCGAGTTGAAGGAAGTATTGACTGTGCCAATGGACCTGTTGATATCGCCCCAGAGGAACGACGCATTGACACCTACCGACAACGGCTTGAGTATTCTCCATCCGGCACCAAGCAATACCTGATTCAATCCGCCTTTTCCCTTATAGTAAATAGGTACGTTCATATCCAGCTCGGGCAGTCTGTCGATGGAAGAATAAGAGTAGCCGACATTAGAGTACGGCAGCACCCCCACAGAGACGCCTACATGCTTGTATACACGGAAGAGCGCAGCAACATAGTCGAAGCCACCCGTCTTTGCATTCAGGCGGTTACCATTCTCATTATAATGCGTGATTTGTCCGGAAATGCCAGCATCGACAATCATGCTGAGCGAATCGACAGCAGAATAAGAAGCGGGATTGACGGTGTTGACCTCGTTTCCCTTGCGGAAAGCCAGACCGACGCCACTCATAGCCTTATTGATTCCTACGCCTTGATCAGACAAGTCGCCAAGACCGTACTGACTATAGGGAGAATTAGTGCCGCTCTGTCCATAAGCACAGACTGAAACCATTGCCGACAAAGCCAGACAACTGAGAAATTTATTCATGTTTTTATCCTAATTATCTATAGAAAATCATTTCAGCGTGCAAAATTATTGAAAAAAATCGAAATAATCGCACTGAAACTGCAAAATATAAGCTATTTTTGCATCGTGAAACATTTAGAAAAGGAATTTAGTACATTTTTAAGTATCATTTTCATGATACTGACGGTTTCTGTAAGAGCCCAGAATACGGCAATGCCGGATTCGGCAGAAACGACAGATCCGATGGATTCGGTGGAGGTCAGCCTCCTTACCTGTTCGCCCCATGAGGAGATTTACAGTCTTTATGGCCACTCGGCCCTGCGCTGGCACGATCTCAGGAATAATACGGATCTCACCTTCAATTGGGGTGTCTTCAACTTCGACAAGCCCTATTTCGTTGCCCGCTTCGTATTCGGACTGACGGATTACGAGTTGGGCGCCTACCCTTACCAGCTGTTTCTGCAGGAATACAAGCGCGTAGGCAGTAGCGTAACGGAACAGGTGCTGAACCTAACGGTCGAAGAGAAGTACCGTCTGTATGATGCGCTGAGGGAGAACATGCAGCCCGAAAACAAGATCTATCGCTACAACTACTTCTACGACAACTGTTCGACGCGCCCCAGGGATATCGTTGAAAGATGTATCGAAGGGAAACTGGAATACGCGCCCCGCGAAGATTATACCCCTTCGTATCGGGAAATGGTACATATCTGTGTGAGAAACCACCCGTGGGCTGCTTTCGGTAATGACTTGCTGCTTGGCGTGCGCGCCGACTTGAAGACCGGTCTTCGGGAGCAGGAGTTCCTGCCAGTGAATCTACTCTACGACTTTGATCGGGCTAAGATTTATGCCAATGGTGAATACCGTCCGTTGGTAAAGGAACGCAGAATGGCCGTGCCGCCAGGCGTTCAGGTGATCGAGCAGGACTTTCCTTTCACTCCAGTGGAGTGCGCCATTGCATTTCTGACCATTTCGCTCCTGATACTCTTCTATGAGTGGAAACGCAAGAAAACATGCAAATATTGGGATGCACTACTGATGCTCGTTCAGGGATTGGCGGGCTGTGTGCTGTTCGTCATGCTATTCTCACAGCATCCTACCACCAGCACCAATTTGCAGGTGCTACTACTCAACCCTGCCCCACTCTTCTTTATCCCTGCGGTTTTGAGAAGGCGCCAGACGCGTTGGTGGATTGTCCTCTCTGCGATGGTCGTACTCTTCTTCATCGGGGGCATTTTCCAGCATTATGCAGAAGGAATGATCATTGTGGCATCATGTTTGCTGCTTAGAGCATTAATCAATTTCAAATTAAAAGCGTGAAGAATCATTACCTGTCAATAACGTTGCTTGCGGTGCTCGGATTTCATGTCGAGGCACAGGCGCAATACGGAACACGACAAGTACCGAAATTGGTCGTAAACATCACGATAGACCAGTTGCGAAGCGATTATCTGGAGACTTTTGCGCCACAATATGGTGAAACGGGTTTCAAGAGACTCTTCGCAAATGGTCTGATTTACGAGAATGCTTCCTACCCCTTTGTGAATCCAGATAAGGCTTCTGCCATCTCTACGATTCTAACGGGTACCACGCCTTTCTATCATAGTATCATCGGGGAACAATGGCTGGATCGCAGTAGTCTGCGGCCAATTGCCTGCACCGAAGATACGCATCAGCCAGGCGTGCCATCACCCGTCAATCTTTCCGTTTCCACACTGGGCGACGAGTTGAAAGTATCCACTCAAGGAAAAGCGAAAATTTTTGCCATTTCTCCTTTTTGCGACATGGCCGTTCTCTCAGCCGGCCATGCTGCTGACGGTGCTATCTGGCTGAATGAACGTACAGGGCGATGGACTGCATCGCAGTATTACTCGAACATATTAGACATACTTCTGTTGAATTTCAACGAGATAAGGAATTTATCAGGAAAGAAATCGAAGCTTGTTTGGCAACCACTCAACGCGCAGGGAAAGACAGATTTCAAACATCAATTCAAATCGAACAGAAATTATCAGGAATACCAGACTTCTGGTTTAATAAATTCAGACATTACGCATCTGGCATTGGATTGTGTTTCCAATCAGTCTCTAGGTGATGATGCGTATACAGATCTGCTGTGTCTGACGTATTATGCCGGACATTTTGACCATCAACCCGTGACAGACTGTCAGCAGGAACTGGAAGATACCTATATACGCTTGGATCAGGAAATAGGCAATCTGATAGACAGTTTGGAGAACAGCGTCGGAAAAGGCGATGTGCTCTTTGTGATTACCAGCACAGGCTCTAGTGATCCCGACGGAGTAGACTATCAGCAGTATCGCATCCCTACAGGCACCTTCTATATCAATCGCACAGCCAATCTTCTCAACATGTATCTGGGTGCCCTTTGGGGACAGGGCAGATATGTGGAGAGCAGTTTCGAGAATCAGTTGTATCTCAACCATAAACTGCTTGAATCCAAACGCATTAGCATGATGGACGCCACCCAGCGCGCACAGGAATTCATTTCCCAGATGGCTGGTGTCAGGAATGTGTTTACCAGTCTGCAACTGCTTAATGCCAGCAATGACTATCTGGCAAAGATACGCAACAGTTTCAATCCACAGCGAAGTGGTGATATTCTGATAGAAGTGGCACCTGGTTGGCATCTGCAGAATGAAGATACCGGTTATGACAAATTGTCACAGGCTTCGGCCACATCCTTCCCCATCATTATTTATGGTGCAAACACGGTTACAGCCCGCGTTCAGACGCCCGTAACCACAGACAGAATAGCACCGACAATAGCCAAGTCTATCCGCATCAGGGCTCCCAATGCTTGTACTACGGAACCATTGTTCTGAAGTTACAGAACTATGTTCTGAGCATTTTCTTTGGCGGTTACAAATATTTTTTGTACCTTTGCAGCCGTTTTTGTAATAAATCAGATAAACAACATAATTATTATATGAATTTCAATAAGTTTTTGAAGTCGCTGTTTGGTGATAAATCCACCCGCGACATGAAATTAATCCAACCATTTGTGGAACAGGCAAAGGCGGCTGCTGCTAAAGTGCAACCGCTGGATAACGATGCACTCCGTCAGCGCACCAAGGAACTGCAGAAACAAGTACAGGATTCAGCTAGCGCACAGAAGGCCAAGATCGCAGAGCTCAAGGCTACCATCGAAGACACGCCCATCGACGAGCGTGCCGAAATCTTTGCGCAGATTGACAAAATCGAGAAGGAAGTACTCGACATCTACGAGAAGGCACTCGACGAGGTGATGCCCGAGGTGTTTGCCATCGTCAAGGAGACTGCCCGCAGATTTGCCGAGAATGAAGAGACCATCGTCACCGCCACGGACTTTGACCGTGAGTTGGCAGCAGATCCGAAGAAGGACTTTATCACCATCGACGGTGACAAGGCCATCTACCATAATCACTGGACTGCCGGCGGTAACGACCTGAAATGGGAAATGGTGCATTACGATGTGCAGCTCTTCGGCGGTACAGTACTTCATCAGGGTAAGATTGCCGAGATGGCAACTGGTGAAGGTAAGACCCTCGTGGCAACCCTGCCTGTATTCCTGAACGCCCTGACGGGTAACGGTGTGCATGTGGTTACCGTGAATGACTATCTGGCCAAGCGTGACTCAGAGTGGATGGGGCCGCTCTATATGTTCCACGGCCTGAGTGTAGACTGTATCGACAAGCACCAGCCCAACTCAATGGCGCGTCGCAAAGCCTATCAGGCAGATATCACATTCGGTACCAACAATGAGTTCGGCTTCGACTATCTGCGTGACAATATGGCCATCTCTCCGGCAGACCTCGTACAGCGTTCACACAACTACGCCATCGTCGACGAGGTCGACTCTGTGTTGATCGACGATGCGCGTACCCCGCTGATTATATCAGGTCCTGTACCTAAGGGTGATGATCAGATGTTCGAGGAGTATCAGCCACTGGTAGAACGACTCGTTGGTGTACAGCGACAGTTGGCTACGCAATATCTGGCTGATGCCAAGGCACTCATCAGTGAAGGTAACAAACTGATGGAAGCAGGTAATAAGAAAGAAGGTCAGGAGAAGCTCGATGCCGGTTTCCTGTCGCTCTATCGTTCGCACAAGGCCCTGCCCAAAAACAAGCCACTCATCAAATACCTCTCCGAAGAAGGTATCAAAGCAGGTATGCTGAAGACCGAGGAGACATATATGGAGAACAATAACCGCAGGATGCCGGAGGCTGTTGAGCCGCTGTATTTTGTGGTGGATGAGAAACTGAACTCCTGTGACCTGACGGATAAGGGTACCGGCTGGCTGGCAAAGCAGGTGAATGATGCCGAGCTGTTCGTGCTGCCTGACATTACCTCTGAGTTGTCGGCTCTGGAGGCAGAGACAGGACTGACGGATCAGGAACGTCTCGATAAAAAAGATGAGTTGCTGAACCACTTCGCCGTACAGAGTGAACGTGTACACACCCTCCAGCAGTTGTTGAAGGCTTACTGCATGTTCAATAAAGACGATGAATACGTGGTGATCGACGGTGAGGTGAAGATTGTGGATGAGCAGACTGGACGTATCATGGAAGGTCGTCGCTGGAGCGATGGCCTGCATCAGGCTGTGGAGGCCAAGGAGCACGTGAAAGTAGAAGCTGCCACGCAGACCTTTGCCACCATTACCCTGCAGAACTACTTCCGTATGTATCACAAACTGGCAGGCATGACGGGTACCGCTTCTACTGAGGCAGGTGAGTTCTGGGATATCTACAAACTCGATGTGGTAGAGATTCCTACCAATCGCCCAGTGATCCGTAATGACCAGGATGACCGTGTTTATAAGACAGCCCGTGAGAAATATAATGCCGTCATCGAGGAAATTGAGAAACTGCGTAATGCAGGCCGTCCAATCCTCGTAGGTACGACTTCGGTAGAGATATCAGAGTTACTCTCTAAGATGCTCTCCATGCGAAAGATTCCTCATCAGGTGCTGAATGCCAAGCTCCATCAGAAAGAGGCAGACATTGTAGCGTTGGCAGGACAATCGACCAACGGTCTGGGTGCCGTCACTATCGCCACCAACATGGCTGGCCGTGGTACCGATATCAAGCTGTCCCCAGAAGTAAAGGAAGCAGGCGGTCTGGCTATCATTGGTACAGAGCGTCATGAGAGCCGTCGTGTAGACCGTCAGCTTCGTGGTCGTGCAGGACGTCAGGGTGACCCGGGTTCTTCAGTATTCTTCGTCTCACTGGAAGATAAGCTGATGCGTCTGTTCGCTTCAGAGCGTATCGCCTCAGTGATGGATCGTCTGGGCTTCAAGGAAGGCGAGATGATTGAGAGTCCGATGATTTCCAAGAGTATCGAGCGCGCCCAAAAGAAAGTTGAGGAGAACAACTTCGGTATTCGTAAGCGTCTGATTGAGTACGACGACGTGATGAACAAGCAGCGTACCGTGATCTACGAGAAGCGCCGTCATGCATTGATGGGTGAGCGTATCGGTATGGATATTGCCAACATCATCTGGGACCGTGTCGTGAATATCATCGAGAACAACGACTATCAGGGTTGTAAGGAAGAGTTTCTCCACGTGCTCTCTATGGAAGTACCCTTCAGCAGCGAGGAATTCATTAATCAGCCTCGTGAGACGCTCACCGAGAATGCCTTCCAGGCTGCCATCGGCAACTTCAACCGCCGGACGGAACGCATCCAGACGGTTGCCAACCCGATTATCAAGCAGGTTTATGAGAATCAGGGGCAGATGTATGAGCGCATCATGGTACCACTGACTGACGGCCGCAGGATGTACAACATCCCCTGTAACCTTAAAGAGGCATACGAGACCGAATCGAAATCAGTGGTGAAGGAATTTGAGAAGTCTATCCTACTCCATGTGATCGATGACTCCTGGAAGGAGAATCTCCGTCAGCTCGACGAACTGAAGCACTCTGTGCAGAATGCCAGCTACGAGCAGAAAGACCCGTTGCTGATCTTCAAACTGGAAAGTGCAAAGGTATGGGATGATATGATCAACGAGATGTATAACCGCATCTGTTCTATCCTGACGCGTGCCCAGATTCCTGAGATGCAGCAGCAAGTACAGGAAGCTGCTCCAGAGCAGCATACCCAGCGCCAGCAGTATACGGAAAGCAAGCAGAACCTCGGTGAAGAGCAGCTGACGGATCCCAATCAGGCCGCTGCTGCCGCTCACGACACCCGTGCCCAGCAGCCTCGCACACCTGTCATCAAGGATAAGCTGCCCGGACGTAATGATCCCTGTCCTTGCGGCTCTGGCAAGAAGTTCAAGAACTGTCATGGAAAGGGTATTGTATGATTACAATCAGCAATCTTAAAAAGGCTTTTGGTGAGACAATAGCCAGTGATATCCCCTCGTTTAATATTAACGACGGGGATATCCTCGGTTTGGTTGGTAACAATGGAGCCGGAAAGACGACCCTCTTCCGCATGCTGCTCGACCTGCTGAAGCCCGACGAGGGAGAAGTATCGCTCGACGGTATCGACCCTTCACAGTCTGAAGCTTGGAAATCTTTCACAGGTGCTTATATCGACGAGGGATTCTTGATCGACTTCATGACGCCTGAAGAGTATTTCACCTTTATTGGCAAGATTACGAATATGAAGCAGGAGGATGTCGACTCGCGCATGAATGACTTTGAGCATCTGGCTGCCGGTGAGATCTTCGGGCAGAAAAAGCTCATCCGCAACCTCTCGGCAGGAAACAAACAGAAGGTTGGCATCATGTCGGCTCTCTTCAATCATCCGAAACTGGTGATTCTTGATGAGCCTTTCAACTTTCTGGATCCGTCAAGCCAGAATCTCCTGAAGCATGAACTGACAGAATACAACAAACAGACGGGTGCCACGATTCTGGTATCCAGTCATAATCTGGCCCACACCATTGATATATCTAACCGCATTGCCCTACTCGAAAAAGGAAGAATCATCAAAGACCTTCCCAATGAGAACGGTAGTGCCAAGGCAGAGTTGGAGGATTATTTTGATACAATATAAGGAACGATGCTTGAATATAAAGAGCTGAAGAAGAAACTCAAGAAGATTCCCGAAGGACTGCCCGTGTGCAAGGTTGCTCTGGTAGGAGATACGGCGACACAATTCCTGGCTACCGCCATTCGTGGGACAGGACTTGAACGTGGTTATAACATCGATCTCTATGAAGCCGAGTATAATCAGGTGGAACGCCAATTCCTTGATCCGTCGAGCGAACTCTATTCGTTTGATGCAGACTTTATCATTCTTTTTCAGTCCACCCATAAACTAGGAGAGCTGCACAGTCAGCTTCCAGCAGAGCAACAGGAGAATCTCGCAAATGAGCGGCTTGCATTCATCGCCTCCGTCTGTGAGAATCCTGCCTTCGCCAATAAGAAGATCATCTATCTGGATTATCCAGAAATCGAGGATACCGTCTTCGGCAGTTATGCCACAAAGGTAACCACTTCTCTCACCTATCAGGTGCGGAAACTGAATATGGGGCTAATGGACCTCTCACAGCGATACGCCAATCTGTTTGTCTGCGACATCGCTGCGCTGCAGAACAAACTCGGGCGCGACTTCATGTTTGCCCCAAATGTATATGTCAGCACAGAGATGGTGCTGAGCATCGATGCCTTGCCCTATGTAGCCAGTCGCGTGATGGATATCATCTGTGCCATCAAGGGACAATTCAAGAAATGTCTGATCCTCGACCTCGACAATACGGTCTGGGGTGGTGTCATCGGTGACGACGGACTGGAAGGTATCCAACTAGGACACGGACTGGGTATTGGCAAGGCCTTCACGGAATTCCAGATGTGGGTGAAGAAGCTCAAGCAGCGCGGCATTATCATCTGTGTAGCCTCCAAGAACAATGAGGAAACCGCTAAGGAACCATTTGAGAAACATCCTGATATGGTGTTGAAGTTAAGTGACATTGCCGTATTCCAGGCAAACTGGGAAACGAAGGTTGATAACATCCGCACCATCCAAAGCATCCTGAACATCGGTTTCGAATCAATGGTGTTCCTCGACGATAATCCCTTTGAGCGGAATATCGTCCGTGAGAATATCACGGGTATCACGGTGCCAGAACTGCCGGAAGATCCAGGAGAATATCTGGAATATCTCTATTCACAGAATCTCTTTGAGACAGCCTCTTACAGTCAGGCAGACAAAGACCGCACCAAGCAGTATCAGGTAGAGGCACAGCGCGTATCACTCCAAAAGACTTTCACTAACGAGGCTGACTTCCTGAAATCGCTGAACATGGTATCCGTCGTCAGCGGATTCACTAAGTTTAATACGCCCCGTGTCGCCCAGCTCTCACAGCGCAGTAATCAATTTAATCTGCGTACGATCCGTTATACAGAAGCAGACATTGAGGCTTTTGCTAATGATCCCGATGTCATTGACCTCAGTTTTACGCTGGAGGATAAGTTCGGCGACAATGGTCTGATAGCTGTCATCATCATGAAGAAGCAAGATGACCAGACGCTGTTTGTCGACACATGGTTCATGAGCTGTCGTGTCTTAAAGCGAGGCATGGAGAACTTCACGCTCAACACAATGGTGGAGTATGCCAAAGCCAAAGGCTATAAACGTATCATTGGCGAATACCTCCCTACGCTCAAGAACAAAATGGTTGAACAACACTACACCACTCTGGGCTTTCAGCCGCTATCGGGCACTCCTACAGCACAATATGTGCTCGACGTCGACAAGTACCAAGAAAGAGAATGTTATATCGAAGTAAATAAGCAGTAAGAAATACATTATGGAAAGAAAAGAAATTTTTAGCAAACTCAATGAAATCTTCATAGATGTCCTCGATCTGGACGAATGTGAATTAACAGACGAGACCTCTGCCAATGATATTGAAGAATGGGATTCTTTGAGCCACATTCAACTGATTGTAGCAATTGAGAAGACCTTTAAGATCAAGTTCACATCCCTCGAGATCATGAAGTGGAAAAACGTCGGAGAGATGGTCACCACGATGGAAGAGAAAATCAAGTAAAATATGGTTGTCAATTCCATCATTTTCCTACTATTCTTCGTTGTAGTCTTTATAGTCTACTACCTCCCGCTCAGCAAGAGCAAGCCGTTTTATCAGAACGCATGGCTGCTTTTGGTCAGCTATTTCTTCTATGGCTATACCGACTGGCGGATGATTACGATGCTTCTGGGCTCCACCTTATTATTTTATATATTAGGTGCCTGGCTGCGTAGTGAGATGGATAAGAAGCACACGAAAAACGCCTCACATATCACAAGTCTGAGCGTTATACTTGGTGTCGGCATCTTAATCTATTTCAAATACCTGAATTTCTTTGCTGATTCATTCGCCAGTTTATTGCAAGCAGCAGGATTCCATATCAGCTGGAGCACACTCAATATCATACTGCCCATTGGTGTCAGTTTCTTTACGTTTAAGCTCATCAGTTATGTAATTGAAATTCATAGGGAACATATCCAACCTTGTAGCTTGTTGGATTTTGCCACCTATATCTCCTTCTTCCCCACGATTCTTTCTGGTCCTATTGATCGCCCGGACCATTTCCTGCCACAGTTGCGAAAGGTTCATGCCCTCGATTATTCGATGGCTGTCGACGGATGTCGTCAGATTCTGTGGGGTATGTTTACCAAAATGTGCATCGCCGACAATCTGGCTATGATCACGGATCAGGCTTGGATGGGTTACTCTTCGATGTCTTCTTCGGCGCTTCTCGCTGCTGCGCTGCTCTATCCCCTCCAGTTGTATGCCGACTTTGACGGTTATTCCAATATGGCTATTGGTGTGGGTAAGATATTGGGATTCAACGTCACCCGCAACTTCAATCATCCTTTCCTAGCTCGAAATATGGCAGAGTACTGGCGCAGATGGCACATGTCGCTCACCAGTTGGATTACAGACTATGTATTCATGCCACTGAACATCGCCTTCCGTGAAATAGGTAATTGGGGCATCGCCCTTGCAGCCATCATCAACTTGTTGGTGATCGGATTATGGCATGGTGCTAATTGGACCTATGCTGTCTTCGGACTCTATCATGGACTGCTGTTCATTCCCTTGGTGTTCTCTGGAGCTTTTGGGAAAAAGAAGAAACTGAAGGCCAATGCTCACGGATTTCCCCAAACCAAGGATTTCTTCAAGATGCTTGCCACGTATGTACTCGTAATGATTGGTCATGTAATATTCCGTGCGCCAACCATCAGCCAGGCCTACGATTTCCTTGCAGCCCTCTTCACGAATGGCATGACGGGTGTTACTCTTATCGACAATTATGGCAAACTCTATTGCTTGTTTACTATTATCCTGCTGATTTTTGAATGGGTTCAGCGCGACAAGGAGTACACACTTCAGCTTTCGACCACGTCTTTGTTCCGTCACAGAATCATCCGATGGGGCTTATATCTGTTCCTAATCCTGCTCATCATCACTTTCACAGGTCAGAGCCAGGCATTCATTTACTTTCAATTCTAGTATAAGATGAAGAAGTTTATTATCACGCTCACTTGTTTTTCTGCCCTGTTACTGCTGATGTGTGCTGTCATAGAGGTTGGACTCTTATTCAGACCCAATGTGTATGCCTATAAGCGACAGTATATGGAAAATCATCTGAATGATATCCGCGTATTGCTTTTGGGCAGTTCACATGTGGAAGAAGCCGTAAAACCAGAACTTATTGGCGAAGGCACTTTCAATCTGGCTATTTCAGCCCGTCTGAAGGAATATGATGCAGCATTGGCAGAGATGTATGTTCCCAGAATGGAGAAGCTTGAGGTTTTGGTAATGCCTGTCGATTACACAAATTTCTTCTTCAATCGCGAAATACCCGATAAGCCTTCTGGTCAGGCTGGTGTCAATCTGGTTAGCACCTGCCGTTGCATGCATACCAAGTATATGGGCACTCGCATTGATCCGATATGGTATTGGTCAGAGATATTGAACTCGAAACTCAATTTTATGTCACGTTTTTGGAACAGCAATACACAGGTATTACAGGAATGTGATTCTTTGGGTTATATTAAACTTGATGTCAAGGACCGTAAAATCGGATGGGAGACAAAGGCACGCCCAGCGCTGCTATCCCCTGATCTTCCTATAGATGAAGAAGCCTATCAGGAGTTGTGGCAAGTGTATGAGTCGGTTGCTCAGATTACCCACAAGAAAGGGGTTCGTTTCGTACTTTTCGTCTCTCCTGTCTATGAGACTTACAAGGAACGTATCACAGACACCATGTACCAGGATATGCTCCAGTTCGTTGAGAAGTTACAGCAGAAATATCCCAATGTGGAATTCTACAATTTCCTCTATGCCGACGGATTCCTTCCAGAGGATTTCAACGACTCCAGTCACCTCACGGATACGGGTGCCATGAAGTTATCGAAGATACTTTCGGGGGTTATCTATCCCCATTAGTAGGTATTTTGCGCAATTTACGACTCATTGCAATCGGGTTGCACGCCTTTTTATTGTAACTTTGCATAAAAAAACAAGAAGGTTATGAAACTCTCAGAATTGAAAACAGGCGAAAGTGGTATCATCGTAAAGGTATTGGGTCATGGTGGATTCCGCAAACGAATCATTGAAATGGGATTCATCAAGGGTCAGAAAGTAGAGGTGCTCCTGAATGCGCCCTTACAGGATCCCGTAAAATACAAGCTGATGGGGTACGAAGTTTCTCTTCGCCATCAGGAAGCAGACAATATAGAAGTCGTTTCAACGGATACACCTATCGAAGAAACGCATTTCTCTATTTCTAATGATTCAAACATACACGAGGACGACTATATCCAGCACGAAGCCATGAAGGAGCGCAGAACCATCAATGTGGCGTTGGTGGGTAATCCTAACTGTGGCAAGACGTCGCTGTTCAATTATGCTTCCGGTGCTCATGGACATGTGGGCAATTACTCTGGCGTTACTGTTGATGCAACTGAGGCACATGCCTCATTCTTTGGCTATGAGTTCAACCTTACAGACTTGCCTGGCACCTACTCCTTGTCTTGCTATTCTCCCGAAGAACTTTACGTGAGAGAGCATTTGACGGAAAAGATGCCTGATGTCGTCATCAATGTCATCGATTCCTCGAACTTAGAGCGTAACCTGTATCTGACAACTCAACTTGTGGATATGAACATCCGCATGGTGTGTGCCCTGAACATGTATGATGAGTTTGAGCGACGTGGCGATCGCGTGGACATGGAGACTTTGAGTCGCCTCGTGGGTACACCAATGATTCCCACATCATTCAAGAATGGTACTGGTGTCAAGGATCTTTTCAAAGCAGTCATTCAGGTATATGAGGGAACAAGTAAGTTCTCTCGTCACCTGCACATCAATTATGGTCATGAGATAGAAGACGGTATCAGTCATATTCAGAAATATCTGAAGGCCGACGAACATATCACCCAGCACTACTCTACCCGCTTTCTGGCACTGAAACTGTTGGAACATGACAGTCAGGTGCTCGACTATCTGGGACATCACATGGCTGGAGAGCAACGCTTGAAGGACTTCCACGAACTGACGCATGCCCGCGACAAGGCTTCTACCCGTGTGAAGGAAGAGACTGGCAACGACTCTGAGACAGCCATCATGGATGCGAAATACGGTTTCATCAATGGTGCTCTGAAAGAAGCGAAATACAAAACAGGCACTAAGAAAGACACCTATCGCACCACTCATCTCATCGATGGTATCCTCTCGCATAAGTATTTGGGATTTCCCATCTTCTTCCTTCTACTCTACATCATGTTTGAAACGACTTTCTCCCTAGGCCAGTATCCGATGGATTGGATAGAGGATTTGGTCGCATGGCTTGGCGAGAAGGTGAGTGACACGATGCCCGATGGTCCGTTGAAAGCAATGCTCGTTGACGGTGTTATTGGCGGTGTGGGATCCGTGATTGTATTCCTGCCCCAGATACTGATCCTCTATTTCTTCATCTCACTGATGGAGGACTCGGGCTATATGGCGCGGGCAGCCTTTATCATGGATAAATTGATGCACAAAATGGGTCTGCATGGCAAATCATTCATCCCTCTGATTATGGGCTTTGGCTGCAATGTGCCTGCTGTGATGGCTACACGAACGATTGAGAGTCGGCGCTCCCGTATCATTACGATGATGATCCTGCCCTTCATGAGTTGTTCTGCCCGCTTACCGATATATATTATGATAGCTGGCACCTTCTTCTCGCTACAATATCGTTCATGGGTCATGATGTCGCTCTATGCTTTTGGCATTATAATGGCAGTCATCGTCAGCAAGCTATTCTCCTCACTCGTCATCAAGGGTGAAGATACACCGTTCGTCATGGAACTTCCGCCTTATCGATGGCCTACGCCAAAATCAATCTGGAGACATACTTGGGAGAAAGGCAAGGAGTATCTGAAGAAGATGGGAGGTATCATCCTGGTAGCCTCTATCATCGTCTGGGCTCTGGGCTATTTCCCACACAATGAGGAACTGACACGAGAGCAGCAGCAGGAACAGAGCTATATAGGACGGATGGGTAAGGCTATCGAACCTATTTTCATGCCGCAAGGCTTTAACTGGAAACTGGATGTTTCTCTGTTGGCTGGTGTTGGTGCGAAGGAGATTGTGGCATCTACCATAGGTGTGCTCTATAGCGGAGACGACTCCTTTGGCGATGACGATGACTTTAGTGATGACAATGAGAAATATACTCGTCTCCGTCAGATGATGATGAAAGAGGGCATCACGCCCTTAGCCGCGTACGCGTACCTTATATTTATATTACTCTATTTCCCCTGTATCGCCACGATAGCTGCTATCAAGAACGAGACAGGTTCTTGGCGGTGGGCACTATTTGCTGCAGGCTATACGACGCTGGTAGCGTGGATTGTCTCTGCTGCCATCTTCCAGATAGGTCTTTTGTTCACATAAAATTATAATGAAGAAAGTTTGCAAACTTATTTCCGACTACATAGGAGTGCTGGTACTGTTAGCTGCGGTACTGGCACTTCTGTTTCCAGAGGTGTTCAGTTTTTTACGCCCTACTATCATTAGTCCGCTATTGGGAGTTATCATGTTTGGCATGGGTCTCACGTTGAATCTTGAAGATTTCCGTATCGTATTCAGCAGACCTCGGGATGTCATTATTGGCTGTCTGGCCCAGTTTACCATCATGCCGCTTCTTGCATGGATATTAGCCAAGTCATTTGCGCTCGACGAGGCACTGACGGTTGGTGTCGTACTCGTGGGCTGCTGTCCTGGGGGTACTGCCTCTAATGTCATCACTTATCTGGCAAAAGGCGACTTAGCGTTGTCCGTAGGTATGACTGGCGTGTCCACATTGTTGGCACCTGTGCTGACACCTCTCTTGGTATGGTTCATGGCAGGAAAAACAGTAGATGTCGATGTGATGGCGATGTTCCTGAGTATCCTGTGGGTTGTTATTCTGCCGATTGTCGTCGGATTAATAGTAAAGCGATTCTGGCCTCGTGAGGTGGAGCGTGCCACTGTGTATCTCCCAGCGCTTTCTTCACTAGTCATCGCCACGATTGTGATGATCATCATTTCTGCCAATGCAAATAAACTGCTGGCTGGTGGACTCATCATTGTGCTGGTTGTCATGCTTCACAACATCTGCGGGTTATCCATAGGCTATCTGATTGGCCGTCTGCTCCACATGTCTTCAGACAAGCGCAAGGCAGTGTCTATCGAGGTAGGTATGCAGAACAGCGGATTAGCCAGCAGTCTGGCAACATTACATTTCGCCGCCTACCCTATGGCCACTATCCCCGGGGCTATCTTCAGTGTATGGCATAACATTAGCGGAGCCATTATCGCAAAAGTTTATTCCAGAAATAGTAGTATCTGAAATAATTGTTGTAACTTTGCGCAGTAAATGCAGAAAGGTGAGAAAATCATACTAGGAATCGACCCTGGAACGAATCTGATGGGTTATGGTTTGTTGAAGGTTGTCGACGGCAAGGCACAGATGATGACGATGGGTGTCATCGATCTGCGTAAGTTTCCGGATGCCTACATGAAACTTGGCCATATCTTTGAACGTGTCACAGGTATCATTGACGGCTACCTGCCAGATGAGATGGCTATCGAGGCCCCTTTCTTTGGCAAGAACGTACAATCAATGCTGAAGTTGGGTCGTGCGCAGGGAACAGCTATCGCAGCTGCCATTCATCACGGTGTACCTATCCACGAATATGCCCCTATGAAGATCAAGATGGCATTAACCGGAAACGGTGCTGCCTCGAAAGAGCAGGTGGCAGGCATGTTGCAACGGCTACTGAAGATACCTAACGAAGATATGGGCAAGTTTATGGATGCTACCGATGCGCTCGCAGCTGCCTATTGTCACTATCTGCAGATTGGCCGTCCTGAGAGTGATGTAAAATATCGCGGTTGGAAGGACTTTATCAACAAGAACCAAGATAAAGTTTCAAAACGAAAGAAGAAAGATGAAGACGATTGAAATGATTAACGCTCAGGCCAGGAAGCCTGAATGGTCAATGGCAGAGCCTGTGAACTTCTCACTCGAAGAAGGTGAGCATATTGCTATCGTAGGCCGTAACGGTTCTGGAAAGTCGATGTTTGTGGATATGCTTACCAGCCGTCATCCTGCTTTTCCTGGCATGGTTGAGTATAGTTTCGATGAACCCTATAATAAACTGAAACATATTACCTTCCGCGATACCTACGGAGGGGATAACGACAAGACTTACTTCCTGCAGCAACGCTGGAATCAGATGGAGATAGACGAGGAGACACCTACTGTAGGTCATAAACTCGAAGAAGCCTATCGTCTGGCTGGTGAAGATACCCCGGCGCGAAGGGCTTTACAGCAACATATCTATGAGTTATTCCACCTGGCGCCTTTGCTCGACAAATACATCATTCTGCTTTCAAGCGGTGAACTAAGGAAATACAAACTGGCTTCGTCATTGTTTACGGGGCCTAAGGTCCTCATCATGGAGAATCCTTTTATCGGACTGGATGCCGGTACAAGAGATCAGCTGAAGGCACTCATGGATATGCTTGCCAAAGAGCAAGGACTTCAGATTATCCTAGTATTGGCAAAGACGGATGAGATACCTGATTTCATTACGCATATCGTCGAAGTAAAGGATATGCATGTGCTGCCGAAAATAAGTATCGAGCAGTGGAAGAAGACTCATGAGCATGATTACCCAACACAGCCGGCACGTAAACCAGCAGATAACTCTGAATCAGCACGAACAGTCGAGGTCATTAACTTTAAGCACGTCAGTATCCGGTATGGTGAGCGGACGATTCTGAAGGATTTGGATTGGACGGTTTATCAAGGTGAGCACTGGTCTTTGTCAGGGCAGAATGGCTCTGGTAAATCCACCCTACTCTCTCTCGTCTGTGCTGATAATCCGCAAAGCTATGCCTGCGATATTTCTCTTTTCGGACATCAGCGTGGTTCTGGTGAAAGCATCTGGGATATCAAACGCCATATTGGCTATGTGTCGCCGGAGATGCATCGCAGCTATAAACAGAATATACCTGCCATCCAGATTGTTGCCAGCGGACTGAAAGATACGATAGGTCTTTACGTCAGACCAAATGAATCGGAAAAGGAACAATGCAAAAAGTGGCTGTCCGTTTTCGGTATAGGTCATCTTGCAGACCGCAAATTCATGGAGATGTCGAGTGGCGAACAGCGTCTGGTGCTATTAGCAAGGGCATTTGTCAAGGAACCTGATCTGCTGATTCTCGACGAACCCCTTCATGGTCTGGATGATGCGAACAGAAGGATGGTGAAGAATATGGTCGATCAGTATTGCCAGAATCCGAAAGTGACGCTGATCTACGTTACGCATTATCAAGAGGAGCTCCCGTCTTGCATCAATCATTCCATCTATCTGGAAAGACACTAATAACAGAGAAGCCCCTCGATTCTTGAGGAGCTTCTATTTTTATTTCCCATCCATGAGGGCTGCTGTGCGCACTCTGGAAAGTGTTTCCGGTGTCATCTGCAGATAACTGGCAATATAGACCAACGGCGCACGGAGGATGAGTTGCGGCTGGTTCTTCACAAGTTTTTGATAACGGTCCTGCGCACTCTCGAAACGAAGCATATCGGCATGGTGCTGACTCAGAATGAGCGATTCTTCCAGAATCTTACGATAAAGGATCTGAATATTCACACTCTTCATGGCTACTGCCTCAAGGTCGGCTTTGGGGAGTGCAATAAGAACGGTTGGTTCAAGGGCTTTGATCTGTAATTTCGTAGGTTGCTCACGGAAAAGGCTCTCAATGCACATCACGATACTATTCTCAGTTGCCATGTACTCTGTAAGTTCCTTTTCGTTCTTGTAATAGAACTGACGCACCAATCCTTTTACGACCCAGTAGATATTCGTGCAAGTTTCACCCTCCTTCAGTATGAGTTCGTTTTTGGCAAACTTCATAGGAACAAGGATGCTCTCGAGCAAGTCGAGTTCTTCATGAGTCATTGTACTGTAACGACGGGCCAATTCGCGTGCCACGTCTCGAGTGGTGATGCTAATGTTCGGCATAATCTTCTATCCTCCTAGTTACTTAATATGGGACCTTTAGTTTTATTTTATACTTAATCGAGTTTTAGGACGGCGAGGAAAGCCTTCTGCGGCACTTCCACATTACCGATTTGTTTCATACGTTTCTTACCTCTCTTCTGCTTCTCCAGCAACTTACGCTTACGGCTCACGTCACCGCCATAGCACTTGGCTGTAACGTCTTTACGCACCTGCTTTACTGTCTCACGTGCAATGATCTTTGCCCCGATAGCTGCCTGAATGGCAATGTCGAACTGCTGACGCGGAATTAGTTCCTTCAACTTTTCACACATCCGCCTGCCGAATGTGACGGCATTATCCTGATGCGTCAATGTAGAGAGAGCATCCACTGGCTCTCCATTCAATAGGATATCGAGTTTGGCAAGTTTCGAAGGACGGAAACCGTCAATATGATAGTCAAATGAGGCATAGCCTTTTGATATAGACTTCAATTTGTCGTAGAAATCAATCACGATCTCACCTAATGGCAGCATAAAGTGAAGCTCTACACGATTACCCGAAACATACTGCTGGTCAATCAGTTCACCACGTTTGTCAAGACAAAGGGTCATGATAGGGCCGATAAAATCAGCTGCCGTAATGATAGAGGCTCGGATGTAGGGTTCCTCGATATGCTCGATCATAGTCAGATCGGGCAAACCGGATGGGTTATGGACTTCCTTGATCTCTCCCTGTTTCGTATAGCACAGATAGCTTACGTTAGGCACAGTGGTGATGACATCCATATCAAACTCGCGATCGAGACGCTCCTGAACAATCTCCATGTGGAGTAGTCCCAAGAAACCACAACGGAAGCCGAACCCGAGTGCCACAGAACTCTCTGGTGTGAATGTCAGCGAGGCATCGTTCAGCTGCAGCTTCTCCAAAGAAGCACGCAGATTCTCATAATCCGTCGGATCGATGGGATAAACGCCGGCAAACACCATCGGCTTCACCTCCTGGAATCCCTCAATGGCTTTGTCACAGGGATTAGACACTTGGGTAATCGTATCACCGACCTTTACCTCTTTCGAGTTTTTGATACCGCTGATGATATAGCCCACGTCGCCGGTTTTCAGTTCTTTCCGAGGGATCATGTCCATCTTCAGCACACCAATCTCGTCTGCATCGTATTCCATCCCTGTATTGAAGAACTTCACGAGATCACCCGTATGGATTGAACCGTTGACAATCTTGAAGTAGGCAATAATACCACGGAAAGAGTTGAATACTGAGTCGAAGATAAGTGCCTGAAGCGGTGCCTTCTCGTCACCCTCCGGATGGGGAATACGCTCCACCACGGCATTCAGAATATCCTCTACGCCTTCGCCGGTCTTACCCGAAGCACGGATGATATCACTGCGATCACAACCTATGAGGTCGATGATTTCATCTTCCACCTCGTCGGGCATGGCCGATGGCATGTCTATCTTATTGATGACAGGGATAATCTCCAGATTGTGATCGATCGCCATATAGAGGTTAGAGATCGTCTGCGCCTGCACACCCTGCGTGGCATCGACCACGAGCAGCGCCCCCTCACAAGCCGCAATAGAACGGCTCACTTCGTATGAGAAGTCCACGTGTCCCGGGGTATCGATAAGGTTCAGGATATATTTCTCACCCTTGTAGGTGTACTCCATCTGAATCGCATGACTCTTGATGGTGATACCGCGCTCTCGCTCCAGATCCATATCATCAAGCATCTGACCTTCAGTAACTTGAATGGTCTTGGTAAATTCCAATAATCTATCTGCCAAGGTAGACTTACCGTGGTCGATGTGCGCAATGATACAGAAGTTTCTTATATGGTCCATTAGTATATACGTGTCCTTTAAGCTGCAAAATTACAAAAAAAACATGGGAAATCGGTTATTTTTGCTTTTTTTTGTATCTTTGCACCCAAAAAATAGCATTCATTATGAAAAAGTATTGGATATTAGCAATAATTGCATACATGCTGACGGCTTGTCAGGAGTCTCTGGAAGACCGTTGTGCAAGAGAATCAAAGGAGTACACGAAGAAGAACTGTCCGGTGAAGATTGATAATAACACGACACTCGACAGTCTTACCTTTGAACGCGAAACACATACCTTACACTATTACTACAAACTTACCGGTTTTGCCGATCAGGAGGGTGTGCTGGAAAAAGTGGATGCCGTGACTGTGCTGAAAAACGAACTGAAGAACACCACTACCCTGCGCGTCTACAAAGAGAACAAATACCGCTTCGCCTACACCTATCGTTCCGAAAAGGATCCGAGCAAGATCATGCTTGAAGTGGTCTTTACCGATAAGGATTATTAAGAAAAGGTCTCCCTTGTCAGATAGGTAGGGAGACCTTTTTCTATATACCTTATTATATATATTATTCAGCGACCTCTTCAGGTTTCATGTTGGTGTAGACCGTCTGGACATCATCGAAGTCCTCCAGTTTCTCAATCATCTTGTCGATGGTCTCACGTTCCTCTGGAGTCACGTCCTTCAGGTCGTTGGGGATACGAGTGAACTCAGCACCGGTTACCTCGAAACCGTTCTCCTCCAGATGCTTCTGGATAGCACCGAATGATGAAGGGTCACCATAGATGGTGATGCTGTTCTCCTCCTCGTCCTCGTCGAACTCATCCTCTACGCCGTAGTCAATGAGGTCGAGAATCATCTCGTCCATATCCAGACCGTCCTTCTTCTTGAAGGTGAACACAGCCTTGTGGTCGAACAGGAAACTCAGCGAACCCTGGGTACCCAGGTTACCATTAAACTTGTTGAACACGGAACGCACGTCACCAACGGTACGTGTCGTGTTGTCTGTCAGCGTCTCCACAAAGATGGCGATTCCATGAGGGCCATATCCCTCGTAAGTCACCTCCTTGTAGTCGCTCTGGTCCTTACCCATTGCGTTCTTGATAGCACGCTCGATGTTATCCTTCGGCATGTTCTCACGCTTGGCATTGGCGATGATAGCACGCAGTGTAGGATTGTTCTCCGGCTCCGGACCACCTGCCTTCACGGCGATAGCGATCTGTTTGCCGATCTTGGTGAATGTCTTGGCCATGTGGCCCCATCTCTTCAGCTTCGTAGCCTTACGATATTCAAATGCTCTTCCCATATTTAATAATTTAAAAAATTCAAAAATGTAACAATTTAACAATTAATGATTAGCGCAGTTCTGCGTTCAACTGCTTCTTGAGGTTGGCAATCAGTTTCTGCATGATAGCGTCGATCTGCTTGTCGCCCATGGTCTTCTCGTTATCCTGAAGGATGAAGTTCACGGCATACGACTTCTTGCCGGCAGGCAGCTTGTCACCCTCATACACATCGAAGAGCTCTACCTTCTTCAGCAGTTTCTTCTCCGTCTGACGGGCAATCTGCTCTATCTGGGCAAACTCTACGCTGTTATCCACCAACAGTGCCAGGTCGCGACTCACGGCAGGGAACTTGGGCACTTCAGTGTAGAGCACCTCGTTTTTCTTGGCTATCTTCATCAGAGCCGTCCAGTTCAGTTCTGCATAGTAGACAGGGTTCTCAAGACCGAACTGCTTCAGGAGTTTCTTTGAGATGATACCCAGCTCGTAGAGTTTCTTACCGCCACGATTCTCAATGGTCACACCCGTCGAGAAGATATCGTTATCCGACTTCTTGACGACAAGCTGATTCTGTGACACACCGATACGGCGGATGATGTTGATGACGTAGGCTCTCAACTCATAGATACTTGAATCCTCATTAGCATGAGCCCATGAACCCTCGACACGCTTACCAGTGATCAGCAGCGAGCAATGATACTGCTCCTTATAGGCCAGCATTGGATTGTCGTCATTCTGCTTCTCCGGATCATAAGTGTAGACATTGCCGAACTCAAAGAATCGCAGGTTCTGACGCTTGCGGTTTACGTTATGCTGGATGCTCTCCAGGCCTCCGAAGAGCAATGTCTGGCGCATCACGTTCAGATCCGTCGAGAGCGGATTCATAATCTTCACACTATTCTCTACAGGATAGGCGTTATGGCCTTCGTAGTAAGCGCCTTTCGTCAGCGAGTTGTTCAGGATCTCATTGAATCCCTGACCCACCAACTGCTCACTCACCAGGTTGGCCAGCTTATGCTTCTGGTCCTCGTCACCCTTGATGACGAGCGAGCTCTTCAACTGGGTAGGAATCTCCACATTATTATATCCGTAGATGCGCAGGATATCCTCCACCACATCGCAAGGACGCGTCACATCCACACGGTAAGCAGGAATCTCAAGCGTCAGTCCCTGCTCGTTCTCATACTTGATTTCCATCTCAAGCCAGCGGCAGATATTCATGATGATACCACGATTGATGTCCTTGCCTATCAGCTTATCGACATAATCATATTTCAGCTCTACCACAGCGTTCTTGATCGGATTTGGATAGACGTCGCAGATCTCCATTGACACCTTACCGCCGGCCAACTCCTGACAGAGGATGGCAGCCTGCTTCAAGGCATAGATGGTGCCATTGGGATCCACACCACGCTCGAAACGGAAGCTGGCATCAGTGCTCAGCCCATGACGACGGGCACTCTTACGGATCCATGTGGGATGGAAGTAAGCACTCTCAAGCACCACATTCTTCGTGGTCTCATAGGTACCGCTACCCTTTCCGCCGAATACACCGGCGATACACATCGGCTCCTCGGCGTTGCAGATAGCCAGGTCACGGTCTGAGAGCTTATGCTCCTCACCGTCGAGTGTCTGGAAAGGTGTACCATCCGGCATGGTCTTCACCACAATCTGATGCCCCTTCACCATGTCCGCATCAAAGGTGTGCAGAGGCTGTCCGTAGGCCATCATAATATAATTGGTGATATCCACGATGTTATTGATAGGACGCAGACCAACGGTGGTCAGTTTGTTCTTCAGCCACTCGGGACTCTCCTTCACCTCGCAACCAGTTACCGATACACAGGCATAGCGCTTGCAGGCCTCCTGATTCTCGATGGTCACCTCGATTGGCAGGTCGTGATTATCCACCTTGAACTTCGAGCAGTCCGGACGATGCATCTTCGTCTCATAGCCATTGCTCTTCAGCCAGGCATAGAGGTCACGGGCAACACCCCAGTGCGACAGACCGTCAGCACGGTTGGCTGTGATGTCCACCTCGATGAGCCAGTCGCTCTCCAGATGATAGTACTCAGCGGCAGGCGTACCTACCACAGCGTCCTCCGGCAGTACGATGATACCAGAGTGATCGTTGCCGATACCGATCTCGTCCTCTGCACAGATCATACCGTTACTCTCCACGCCGCGCAGCTTAGACTTCTTGATGACAAACTCATTGTCGCCATCATAGAGCACACAGCCGAGATCTGCCACGATCACCTTCTGACCAGCAGCCACGTTGGGCGCGCCACACACAATCTGCGAGGGCTCGCCCTTGCCTAAATCAACAGTGGTAACATGAAGATGGTCTGAGTTGGGATGAGCCTCACACGTAAGCACCTTACCTACGTAGAGGCCTTTCAGACCGCCTTTGATACTCTGTACTTCTTCCAATGCGTCGACTTCCAGACCTGTTGACGTCAGGGCATCGCATACCTGCTGAGCCGTCAGGTCAAAATCAACGTATTCCTTCAACCATTTGTAGGAAATGTTCATTATACCGATTCTTTAGTAATTACTAACTTTTGAAATTTCAGCGTGCAAAGGTACTAAAAAATCGGTATATATACAAATTTTTCTGAAGAAAACTACTCAATACAGTTCATTAAGAAATCCACAGCACCGTTTATGCCGAATTTACGCACATCAATCGAGATGTCGTAGTTGCGTGCATCGGTCCAGTCTTTACCTGTGAAAGTCTTCGTGTAGAGTTCACGGCTGTAGTCGTTATCCACCACCATGGCAGCAGCGTCTCCCAAGCTGAGACCGTATTTCTCGGCTATCCTCCGTTTACGGCAGTCTTCCGATGAATGGATAAAGATCTTCAAGCAGTTGGGATGATCCTCGAAGATGTGGAAACCACAGCGGCCTACCAGCACACACGACTCCTGTTCGGCAATCTTCCGGATGGCGATGGCCTGTGCCTCAAAGAGCGCATGCGAAGTCTGATCCTGCTCCTGACCGTCGTACTCTGCCTTGTTCATGTAACTGCGATAGAAGTTGGTAAAGTCGTCGCGCCATAGCGGATTACGGGCTGCGATACGCTCCATGGCATCTTCTACTGCCGGCATACGCTTGGCCACTTCGTTCACAATCTGCTTGTCGAGCAACTTTACACCAAGTCTGCGAGCCAACTCTGCTCCTATCTCATGTCCGCCTGTTCCAAACTGGCGGCTGATGGTAATGATGAATTGATCCTGCCTGTTCATAGTGCGCTAATTTTTAGTTAGTAAATATTTATGCCACAAAGATAAGAAAAAAATATGAAAGTTCCAAATCTTTTCCCAACAAATTGCAGCATTTTTTCATTTTCTGGTTTTTCATTGCGCCAGATACTGTGCCGCACACTCTGCACAACGCTCGCCGTCCACGCCTGCCGACACGATGCCGCCTGCATAGCCCGCACCTTCTCCGCAAGGGAAAAGTCCCTGAATACGAACGTGTTGCAGGGTGTCCTTATCCCTGACGATTCGCACAGGCGACGATGTTCTCGTCTCTACGGCTATCAGCGTTGCCTCGTTTGTCAGGAATCCGTGGGCATTCTTTCCGAAGATCTTGAATCCCTCTTGCAGACGCTTGGAGATCATCTTCGGCAACCAGAAGTGCAGCGGACTGGAAATGAGTCCTGGGGCATACGATGATTTGGGCAGATCATAACTCAGTTTACCGTTCACGAAATCACTCATCCGCTGTGCCGGAGCCGTCTGCCGCATATTTCCCTGCAGCCAGCAAGTACGCTCCAGTTCCTCCTGAAACGCCATCACCCGCAACGCCTCGTCTTCAGTTTCCACATGGCCCAGATCCTCCGGATGCACCTCGACCACCATTCCCGAATTACTCCACGCCGTACCTCGGCTGGCGGGACTCATGCCGTTCACCACGATCTGCTCCTTGTCGGTTGCCGCAGGAATGACGAACCCGCCCGGACACATACAGAAGGAATATACGCCGCGCCCATCCACCTGGGTCACCATCGCATACTCTGCAGCAGGCAGATACTTGCCCCTGCCCTGCTTCGAATGATACTGTATCTGGTCTATCAGATGCGAGGGATGTTCCAGTCTCACACCGACGGCAATGCCTTTTGCCTCGATTTCAATCTTTGCTTGAGCCAGATAGCGGTAAACATCTCTGGCAGAGTGTCCTGTAGCAAGGATTACGGGGCCTCGATACTCCTTATCTGCGATGCAGCCTACTACCTTATCACCCGACAGGATCAGCTGTGTCATCTTCGTCTGGAAGTGCACCTCGCCGCCGCTGTTGATGATGGTGTTCCGCATCGCTTCAATCACCTTCGGCAACCTGTCGGTACCAATGTGCGGATGGGCATCTGCCAGGATGGCCGTTGAGGCACCGTGCTGACAGAACACGTTCAGGATCTTGTCCGTATTGCCGCGTTTCTTACTGCGCGTGTAGAGTTTGCCGTCAGAGTAGGCACCGGCCCCACCCTCGCCGAAGCAGTAGTTGCTCTCGGCATCCACCTTCTGTGTCTTGGTGATGTTCGCCAGATCCTTCTTGCGGTCGTGAACGTTCTTACCCCGCTCCAGCACAATGGGGCGCAATCCCAGTTCTATCAGCCTGAGGGCTGCAAACAATCCACCAGGCCCTGCCCCAACCACAATCACCGCCGGACGTCCTTCCACGTTCGGATACGCCGTCTTCACATATTCATCGTCGTGGGGCTGTTCGTTTACATACACCCTCACCTTCAGGTTCACGTAGATCTGCCGTTGTCTGGCATCGATGCTGCGTTTCAGGATCCTCACGCCGAAGATGGTCCTCACGTCGATCCCCTGTTCGTCAGCCAGATAAGCTTTCAACCTATCCTCCTGTGCCGCCACCTCCGGCACTACCCTTATCTGATATTCGTTCGTCATATTCTAAATCATAATCATTTAGTTATCGAATTCAAAGCGCCTTGTCGGCTTTCTTGTCTCGGCGGAAGATATTGAAGTGCAGGTTCGGCTTCACATTCACCTTTGTGCCTGCTGTGGTGCTGGTATAACGGATGTCGAAGCCGAGGTCGGCCACCTTTCCTGGCTTGTCGACGTCAACCAGAGCCGTGGAACCGTCGGAATTGATGTCGGCGAAGATGTCGGTTAAGCGTACTTTCCCCAGGTGTACCTCCTTCACCAGTATCTGCGCTGAGCCTATAGGCAGTTTGCCGTTCTTGTCCTTACGTTTCTTGGCCGTTCGCTCTTTTGAATAGTCAACCCTGAAGTCACCTGTGAAGGCTACGTTGCCGACTTTCTTCACATTGAATGCCTTGCCCACGTTGAATGCATCGGTATCGATGTTCCCGTCGATGTATTTGTTGGTCTCGTCAAGCGACAGTCTGAAGTCTATGTTACCGTCCGTCGTGTTCAGCCTTCCACTGAACCGCTCGTTCTTCCAGTATATGCCCACCATGCCGGTATAGTCGATGGTCTTGAGCGATTTCAGCTGGTCGATCATCAGCTTCTTCACGGCAAACTGATTGATGATCTCAACCGCCTTTGGGCTGTAGGTGTGCATGTTTTCGATGTCGAACCTGATGGCCAGCTGATACTTGTCTTTCAGGTTGCTGATGCCGCCCTTAGCCTTGATGTCGAGCTGCTTGTCGGTGGTGAATACGTGGATGTTGTTGAATGTCAGGCCATTCTCGTTTCCCATCATCGTGGTGGTCACCGAGAGCGGCATCGTGAAGTTCCTCAGCACAGGGGCAAAAGCCTGGGAGATGTCTTTCAGCTGGGTGTTTACGGTGATGGTTCCTGATGAGAAGGCAAGCCGTTTCCCCTTCTTCTTGCTGGGCAGCTGCAGCCTGGCACTGTCTACTTTCACCTGCGTGTCGAGTTGCCGGAAAGCCAGGTCCTTCGTGTAGAGCACGCCACCGATGAAATTCACGAATCCAGTCAGGTCTTTGACGAAGAATCCCGTCAGACTGTCAGTCACATTACCGCTCACGATCTGGGCCAGCACCGTGTCCTTGTTCATCTTGAGCAGATTGGCCTCCAGATTACACCATATATCGAAGTGCCCTGGATCGAAAGCACCGCGCTTGGGTCTCAGCTCGTTCTTTCGCGGCTGATGGTTGTCGGTGGTGTAGTGCAGCCGGTTCAGTCTCAGTTTTCCCACGCCCTCTTCGGGTTGCAGTTGCAGCTTGTCTATCTCCAGCGTCTTCTCCACAGGTCCTTTCTTGGTCTGCTCCATCCAGCGCGTACGCAGATTCTCCACGATACCCGTCTCCTTCCACCGCTCGCCGAAATCCACTTCCAGCCTGTCCAGGTGGATCATGTTCTCCTGATAGCTCAGCGTCACGTCCCTGATGCTGCCGTGTCCTCTGAAATTTCCGTCCATCTTGGTGCCTACCGACTCAAAATCAAGGTCTATGTCATTATACGACAACTTCACGTCCTCCAGCTTCACGTCGCGCAGGTCGAACTTCAGCTTGCTTTTCCGCTTGGTGGTGTCGCCGGGAGCCTTGTCCTTCTTCAGCGCATCCAGGATCGACTGGTAGTTGGGCTCCTCACCGGGGTTGTCTATCAGGTTGGCACGTAAGCCGGCTATCCTGGCACGCTCCACCTCTATCTTGTCTGCCAACAGCTTCGTCAGGTCTAAGTCCACCACCATCTGTTCCATCTCAAACAGTTTCCGCTGCTGCCGGTCATCGATGCCCACACCGTAAAGCCTCAAGTCTTGCCTGAGCACATCAATGTAGACACTGTCTATCGAGGTCTTTGTTCCCAGTCTTTCCGACAGCATCTCATTGGCCTTATGAAGCACCTTCTTCTGAATCGAAGGAGAATTAGCGACGACTGCAAGCCCCGCCAATACCAGCAAAAGCACTGCAAAAACGCCGCCCAGTATCTGGAGTATAAGTAGTAGGATCCTCTTCATAAGCATATTAATTACGGTTTAAAGTCTGACCATCTCGTCACACAATTCTCTGACGGCAGTGCGGTGGGTGATGAGGAGCATGGTCTTCTGCGGATAGGCGGCGAAGATGCGGGCATAGAGCGTCTGTTCGGTCTGTTCGTCGAGACTGCTGCTGATCTCGTCGAAGAGGAAGATGTCACCGCCGTGGAGCAGTCCGCGGGCGATGGCGATACGCTGGGCCTGTCCCTCGCTGAGTCCACTGCCCCGCTCGCCCAGTTCGGTGTCGAGACCATTGGGCAGGTCGAAGATGAAGTCGGCACAGGCCGTGTGCAGCACCTCTTGCAGTTCGTCGCCCGTGAACAGCTGCCTGCGGAATAGACTGCTGAAGATATGCAGGCGCAGGGCGTTCGACTGGCGGACGCTTGCCGCCGTTGTCAACCAGAAACCCACCTGTCGGAGCACCACGCCGCCCACGACCGTCAGTACCAGCAGCGCGACCATCCTCAGCACATCGTCGGCCGTTCCCGTGCGGATCGTCTCGTCGATGAAGCGGCGGCTGAGCCACACCATCAGCAGGCCGAGCACCACATGCCCGATGCCTGTCACGATGCGTACCGCCATGTTCCAGCGGATGCCTCGCGCGTTATGCCAGAGCCAAACCAGGTAATTCATTGACCATTGACCATTATTCTATGACGTTGACTTGCTGCCAGTCGGCGATGATGGCAGAGACATCGGCTTTCGCCTCGTCGGGTGCGACGTCGTATTCCGCACAGAGCTTGTCGGCCAGGGCCTCGATGGTGAAGTCGCCCATCTCCTGAGCCTGTTTCCACAGCCAGCCGGCCGTCTCGTTGAGCGCCAGCATCTTTCCGAAGTTGATGGCTCCGAGGCCCTCACCTATAATCACACGTTCGCCGCACACCTCGCGCAGCACAAATCCTTTCTTTATTCTCATAATCTCCTATATATTGCCAATAAATATCTTCTGATCGGTCGCAGATGCCACCACAGTCTTGCGCCCAGCATCCGCCTGGAGGTATAGAGGTCGTGCATCCGCTCGTGGCTGTCCACCACATGGGTGGCCTTGGCCTTGACATCGCTGAGCGAGCAGTGCTCCGTACCCACCAGATTACCGTCGCCCATCAGCGTCACGCGGTTGCCGTCGATGCGGATAATGCGGTGAACGACGTAGCGGTTGCCTTCCACCCATGCCAGCACCACGTCGCCCACCTTCAGCGGGGCAGCGTTCTGACGGGGTTCTCCCTGCGTCGGGGGCTGCTGCAGGATGACGCTTTCCCGCCCGCCGATGATAAACGGCAGCATGCTGCGCCCATTCACGGGCAGCGTCACGCTCACCCCCTCCTCCACCAGCCTGACGGCCTCCTCTATAATCTCATTATCCGTCACAAATATCCTATTATTTAAATGTTACATTGCTCCAGCACAGCCGTGCTGCAGCCCCATCCGGCAGGCACTCCAGATGCCACACCGGCACGTGCGATGCCAGCTCATTCTCCGTCTGATGCAGTCCGTCGGCGATGCGCTCATCCCAGCGCTTGCCGCTGATGCTCTCCATCAGGGCCACGTAAGCCTCGATACCACCAAGCCGACGGATCTTGTTGTAAGGCGCCTGACTCAGCACGACGATGCCGCCCAACGGACAGCTCACGTTGCGATAGCAGGGCGTCTTGCCGCTCCAGGGCGAGCCATACACGACGGCAGTGCCATCCCCGGCGATACGCACCACGGGGTTGTCATCGTTCATCAGTTCCGTTCCTTCGATATGCTGCAGCCAGAGTCGGGCATGCGTGCTCTTACCCGTGCCGCTGGGACCGAGGAACATATAGCCCTTGCCGTCGTGGGAGACCACTGCTGCATGGAAGAGTGCCGTCTGCCGGTCGGCTGTCGCCAGGGCATAGAGCACCATCAGGGCATTGTCGATGGCCAGCTTCGTGCAGCGGCCAGTCATGATGAGCCGCCCTTTGCGATAGTCGGGTGAGCAGACCAGCCAACCCGCCGTCTCGCCGTACCACACAAATTCGAACACGGGCTTTCCGTCGGCCGTCCGTCCGCAGACGATCTCCTGTCCGTCGTCCTCCTGCCGCCATTCCTCGTCGTAGCTGACTGGGAGACCTTGCGAGACAGTCAGCGAGAAGACCGCCGCCGCTTCGTCGCAGGCAAAGGGCTCATAGTTGGCAAAGCCTTCGCCCTTCAGCGCAAAGCGCTCCGCCTCGCCGCTGACGCAGAACACATGTCCTGCCACCTTATAATATCTTGTCTCAGTCATCTTCGAATATCTCGTAATGATAGTGTCCGGTATCTGATGCGTGTGGGTATCGTCTTGACCACCGCCTTCCAGAAGCGCGACTCCAGCCAGAATAGTTCCCCAAAGTCGAAGCGCATTAGCTGCAGGTGGCGTAAGCGTCCTTCAAGCACTCGCCTGATGACACCGTGCTTCTGCCTATTGGCAAACTTACCGAAGTTACCGCCCGCCATAATCTCCCGCAGCATCCACTTGCCGCGATAGCTGTCGGGCTGGCAGAGCATCAGCCGCTCGTCGAGATGCAGCACCTCGCCAAGCACCCACATCAGTGCAGCTGCCCCATGACGGAGGCCGAAGCTGGCGAGATGCGATGCCACCTCCCGACGGTCTTCCTCCGTCGAGTTCTTCAACAGCATATAATAGTCGCAGATATGCCGCAATCCGATGCCTCCCCCCAGGAAATGGCGCTGCACATGAGCCAGCTGCATCATCAGCGCAAAGCGAACCGAGGGCACGTTAAAACCTTGTTCCACAGTTGTTGTGTGTAGTATCTCCTGTTCGAGCCACTGTTGCAGCCGCCGATTGGTAAAGGGATTGAAGTTGCCCGACGATGGACGGAAATGCACTTCCACAATGACATGATCCTTCGTTGGCGGCAGATGCACATGATGATAGGAGGCCGTGGGCTTTCCCTCGACCGATGTTGAAGCCAGTTCAGTGGCCAGCCCCAGTTCCATAATCAGCGCAACGACGCTTTTCTTGCCACCTTCCACCCAGATATCGATATCCCCAGGCTGCCGCGCAAATCGGTCGGGATAGAGCCGCGCATTGGCCTGACCTTTCAGTATAGCCGAACGGCGCCCGGCTTCGGTAAAGATTCTCGTCAGCCGCGCTGCCTCCTGATACAGCAGCGTGTTCAACCCGCGAACGGCCTCTGCCTCCGCTGCCCAGCTCATCGCTACATCCTTCGGCATATCAGCCCTATTGGTAAAGCACAGACCAACCATTGACTGCCGCGCCGCAGCACGATACAGCCACCGCCAGTCGTCGTCGGTCAGCGGGGCATCGGAAGTCTGGCCAGTCATCGCCGCCCTCACCAGTGCAAACAGTTTATCTTCGAGTTGTGTCATTGTGGTTGCAAAGATACGACATTCTTTCGATTAAGCAAAGAGAAAACCAATAAATTTTGCCTCTGGGGCCTGACCCCAGAGGTAAATGGTTCGGCAACAAGTCATGTCCACGCTATCGCATGGACACCAATTTATTTATCCATCATTTTACAATCATTGATTCAAGTTTCGCAAGTTGAAAATTAGTTGAGATATAGTCGCAAAAAAAGAGCACAGGGATTTCCGTATGTCGCGGAAATTTTGTAACTTTGAAGTGCTAACAATAAGGATATCTTCGATACGCTCTTGAATCGGTCGGACAAACTCAGTCATTTCGTCGAAATTTATCAATTAAAACAGGCAAGTTAGGAACTTGCGAAACTTGAAAAATCTTTATTGCACTGATGATTCATATTCTTACCACGGATTGCCGCCGGGCCAGGGGCCGCCGAGTGGTGGCTCGCCCGAACCTGCGAGCAGTTTAGACTGCGACTGTAACTGATATACCTTCATCGAAGGCTTTTCGTATTTCTTCTTGTCGATATTGTTTGTCATAACTTATATCCTCCTTCGTTTATTTGATTACTACCTTCTTTCCGTTCTTCACATAGATGCCTTTCTGCGGCTGACCCGTGACGCGGCGACCTGAGAGGTCGTAGATTGGACCATCATTCTCAATGACCACGGCCTCGGGGAGGCTGATGCCCGTCGTATTGTCATCGCCGAAGCCTAGGAATCCGCGGGCAGATGAAGGACCTCCAGCCACCACAAGATAAGCACGATGGGCGGGGATAGTGCCTGTACCTGGGCCTGTGTACGTGTAGAAGCCAACGCCTCTGGCTGAGCCAGTGGTTTCTTTCGAGAGGCAATAGGCATTAGAGGGAGCGGCAGTGGCAACATCCACGCCTGTCAGTTCGTTGCCTTCGAGCGTCTGTGTCGTTGTTGTAGTAGGTGTCAGCTTGATGGTCGCAGCCGAAGACTTCAGTACGACACCCTTGCCTGCAGGAATCTCGCGTCCCGTCACCTCCGTCAGCACCACGGCCGTCTTGCCGGAGTTTACGGCAGCCTGATACACCGTAGTGTTCGCATCAGCCGTATAGCCCTGTGCACTGTTGTAGTACGTTGCCCAGTACTCGCCCGTTGCTCCCTCATTAGTAGTTGGCGT
>Ga0256405_10000638_pt1 | contig 112236 bp, 79 predicted proteins | sample RumenRJG_02DNA_FD_189096 | JGI IMG/M metagenome (GOLD analysis project Ga0256405, IMG submission 189096) | Bovine rumen microbial communities from Lethbridge, Alberta, Canada - RJG_02 | ecosystem: Host-associated > Mammals > Digestive system > Stomach > Rumen | place: Canada: Alberta...
TTGAAAAATTAAAGCCGGAACAGCAGATTGAAATTCTACATATTATGCAGGAAGCTTTGAGCAATATTGCGCGTCATGCGGCGGCAACCGAAGTAAATATAAAAATTGTTGATGTTGCAGATTCAATGATTTTCCGTATTCACGATAACGGGAAAGGTTTTAGTGAAGAGCAGCTTGAAGTTCAGAATCCTCAGAATAATAAATCTGAAAAACCTCGAAAACACTGGGGGCTTGTTTCCATGAAGGAACGGGTCAAACTTTTAGGCGGAACTTTAGAAATTTTACATGAAGGGGGAACAACAATTGCAATCAGAATTGAGCATTCTGTTTCTTGATGACCATCCGGGACTGCGTGACGGAACTGCACTTATTCTTTCTCAAAAAAATCCGAAGCTTAAGTTTTTCTGTGCCGGAACACCGGACGAAGCTGTGGAACTTTTGCGTTCGCACGCAGAAATTTCAATTGCCCTTGTAGATTTGAACCTTGAAGGTGAAAACGGTCTTGATTCAGTAAAAAAACTGCGGGAAATTCAAAACGGTTTAAAAATCATTATTTACACAATGTACGCGGACAGTTTTCATGTAAACAATTCGCTTAAAAGTTCCATTCAGGGATATGTTACAAAAAATTCCAGCGTAACGGAACTTCTGCACGCAATTTCTGCTGTGGAAAATGGTGGCACTTATTTTTGCACAGCCGCAAGCAGGATTGTGAATTCCCTGCTTTCCCCTGAAACTGCTTATGATGAAGAAGCTGAACTTTTTGCAAACTACAAGATGCTTTCTAAAAGTGAGCAACAGCTTTTTGAACTTCTGGCAAAAAAAATCGAACTGAAAGAAATTTCTGAGATTATCGGGAAAAAAGAAAAGACGGTTTTGAATAAACGCACGATTATTTATCAGAAGCTCGGTCTTTCTGACCGTCTTGATTTGATTGAAGCTGCCAGAAAGCTTGGGGTAATAGAATGAAAACAAAAGTCAAAATTCTTTTTCTGATTTTCGCGGTTGTTATAAACTGTCTTGGCGGAATTTTTATCCCTCAGACGGCGATTCCGCTTTATATGGATTCTATTTTGACGATTGCTGTAACTGCCTGCTGCGGATTGTGGGGCGGAATTTTGTGTGCTGTTTTATCTAACGGAATTATGTATCTTTTTGATTACACGATGCTTCCGTTTGTACTCTGCCATATTTTGACTGCTGTCTGTTCTACTCTCGTTTTTAGAAAAGTTAAGGTTCCGGAGAATCTGGAAACCGGGTCTTTAACAATTGAAGCTTTTTTGTGGGCGGGGTTGTGGGCTGCCCTTGCAAATGCCGTAAGCGGAAACATTCTGGTTGACATTCTGTTTTCTTCTCAGTCAGACCGGATGAATACGGCGACCCCTGTTCAAGGCTTGTATATTGCAACAAAAAGCCTGTTTTTTGCGACCTATCTTTCGGGTCTTTTGACAAATATTGTAGACAAACTCATAAGTGCGGTCATCAGTTTTTGGGCATATAAATTTTTTTCTTGCAACGATATGCACAAATTTGTATAATTATAGATATATTTTCACAAAAATTGCATAAATATGCAATGCCGCTAACGCGGAGTTTTAGGAGTGCGCTATGACAGAATCAGAAAGTTTGTTTATCGGCAGATTGTCCGTTCTTGCGGAACGAAATGACCCAATCGACAAAAGCCTTTACGACAAATACGATGTCAAACGCGGTCTCCGAAACAAAAACGGAACAGGTGTCCTTGTCGGTCTTACCAGCATCGGTGATGTAGTCGGTTACGAAGTTCAGGACAACAAGAAAATCGCGATTCCAGGCCGCCTTGTTTACCGTGGTTACAATGTCGAGGATTTGATTAAAGACGCTGAGTCTCACAATCAGTTTGGCTACGAGCAGTGCGTTTATCTTCTATTATTTGGTGAGCTTCCGACACAGGCTGAGCTGGATCATTTCAAGGCTTATCTCGGCTCTCTCCGGCAGCTCCCGGACAACTTCACCGAAGACATGATTATGAAGGCTCCTTCTGCAGACATCATGAACAAGCTTGCGCGCGGTGTCCTTGCTTCTTATTCTTACGACTCTAATCCGGAAGACCGTTCGCTCTCAAATGTTTTGCGCCAGTGTATCGAGCTTATCTCGCGGTTCTCAACTCTCACGGCATACGCTTATCAGGCAAAACGCCGCTACTACGACGGAAAATCAATGTACATTCACAATCCGCTGCCAGAGCTTTCTACAGCAGAGAATTTCCTGCGCCTTATCCGCAACAACAAGGCTTTCACGGACGAAGAAGCAAAACTGCTCGACCTCGCTTTGATTTTGCACGCTGAGCACGGTGGCGGTAACAACTCTTCTCTCACAGTTCATGTCGTTTCTTCTGCAGATACAGACACATATTCTGCAATCGGTGCGGCCGTTGGCTCACTTAAAGGTCGTCGTCATGGTGGCGCGAACATTCAGGTTGCCGCAATGATGAACGACATCAAGGAGAACGTAAAAGACTGGTCAAGCGAAACCGAAGTCAAACGCTATCTCGAAAAAATTGCAAACAAAGAGGCTTTCAACCATACAGGCTTGATTTACGGTATGGGTCACGCAATTTATACAATCAACGATCCTCGCGCAACAATTCTCCGCGACAGGGCAGCAAATCTCGCTCACGAAAAGGGCCTCGATGAAGAATACAATCTTTACAAAATGGTCGAAAAATTCAGCCCGGATATTCTCTACGAAAAGCACGGTGACGGCAAAAAAATCTGTGCAAACGTTGACTTGTACTCAGGTTTCATCTATTCAATGCTCAACATTCCTCAGGAGCTTTTCACACCGATTTTCGCAATCTCACGAATCGCAGGCTGGAGCGCACACCGAATCGAGGAAATCGTCGCTGGCGGAAAGATTTACCGTCCGGCATACAAAAACATTTCCGCAGAAAGGGATTACATTCCAATCGAAAAAAGATAGGGCGTTTCCCTCACTTCGTTCGGGGCGGGCTATTCGGGGTTTCGCTGTCGCTCCATTGCCTGCGGCAACTAACGCCCCTACTATCCCTAACGCAGGAATTTAATATGGAAAGAATCGATAAAATTTTGTCTCATCACGGATTCGGCTCCCGCAAGGATGTCAAAAAGCTGCTCCGTGATGAGCGTGTCACCGTAAACGGAAAATTTGTCTACGACTCAGGATTTCAGCTCGATATTGAAAATGATGTTGTTTGTGTGGATGACGAAGAAATCCGTCTCCAGCACGATGTCTACATTATGATGAACAAATGTCAGGATGTAGTATGCGCAAACAAGGACGGAGAGCATCAGACGGTCTTTGACCTGCTCGACGAATCCTTGAAGCACAAATTCTTGGGCGGCGACCTTCACTGCATGGGCCGTCTCGACATCGACACCGAGGGCTTACTGATTCTCACAACGGACGGAAAACTCACTCACAAACTTCTCTCACCCAAAACGCACGCGCCCAAAACTTATGCCGTGGGATTGCGTGACAGTCTCACCGAGGAAGAAAAACAGAACTACACAGAAAAATTCTCAAAAGGCTTTTGGATTGACAGGGACCAGAATGAAGCCGGATTTGACGCTCAGCCGGCAGAGATTCAATTCACAATAAGCAATGAAGAAAACAACAAATCCGCCGCACGGATGCGGCAAAAAGCAAATGAAACCGCGAATCGCGAAAGCGAGTCGTCACGACAGGATGTCGTAATTGACTGTCTTCTTACGATTTATGAAGGGAAATTTCATCAAGTAAAGCGCATGTTCGCCCAGCTGGGGAACGAAGTCGTTTATCTTAAGCGGGTAAAAATGGGGCAGCTGGAGCTTGATCCGGCGATTCCTCTAGGTGGCTACCGAGAACTCACCAAAGAGGAAATTGAGCTTTTAAGCAAGTAACAAAAAATCTGGCTCTCCGTGATTTTGCGGAGAGCTTTTTTTTTATATTTTTCACTTGCCAAATGCAAGCATATATGCTATCATTCAAGCATGAAAGTGGTATTAGACACTTGCGTGATTTTTCAAGCACTATATTCTCAGAGCGGAGCATCACATGCAATCCTTCAAATGGTTCGAAACGGCGATCTGCAGATGGTCATTTCCACACCGGTTTTTGTAGAATACTGTGATGTCTGCTTACGAAAAAGCTCACTGGAACTCTTCGAACTCACCGAAGAAGATGTCTGGGACGTGCTTAATTTCATTGCCTACATAAGTGTCAAAATTGACATAAAATATCTCCTGCGGCCAAACCTTCAGGCCGAAGGAGATAATCTCATAATGGAGCTGGCTTTTGCATCCGATTCCCGATATTTAATCACAAAAAATGTGCGGGATTTCACCTGCAACAGCGATCTCCATTTTGACGGAGTAACGGTAATCACGCCCGCAGATTTCATGCAAAAGGTCATCAGGGGCAACAACTAAATAAGGGGGGCTTATGGCAGTTTCAAAATTAGAATCAGCAGAAAAGACAAGCGTTCTCACTATCAGGGTTCCGCATGAACTGAAAGAGCGCATAGAGTTTATGGCTGAGCAGCAGGGAGTTTCAATCAACCAGTTTGCACTTTATGCCTTTACCAAGCAGCTTTCCGAAATCGAAAATTCCGAATATTTCCAGCAGTTCATCAAAAATAAAACCCGGCAAGACTTGCTGGCCGGGTTTGACAAAGCAATGGGTAAGGTTAAGTTCCGGGCTCAAAACGAAGACTGGGATACGCTCAAAGTTGCGGATTCCACTTCCGATTCGCCGGAGGAACAGCAGCGCATACAAAAGGTTCTCGATGGCAGCAAACGCAATCCAAATGCGACTTTCAATATAAAGCGCACTTAGACTGGCTTTCTGTCCAAAGGTCTTTTAAAAGCTTCTGCTTTTCAGGTTTATTTCTCAATCACTTTGCAGATTGCTTCGTAAAGCTCATCGAACTCGGTGAAAGCTGGGATGTTCGGGTAGTCAGCTTTGATTTTATCTGTTGTGCGGAAGAGGAAGCCTGCTTTGCTTGCCTGAATCATGCCAAGATCGTTGAAGCTGTCGCCGCTAGCGATAGTTTCAAAGCCGATTGACTGCAAGGCCTTAACAGTTGTGAGCTTTGATTTTTCACAGCGCATTTTGTGGCGCACGATAAAGCCGTTTGAATCCACTTCGAGGGAGTTACAGAAAATTGTAGGCATTTCCATTTTTTTCATAAGAGGTGCTGCAAACTCTTCGAATGTGTCGCTCAAAATGATTGTCTGGCACTTAGCACGGAGCTTATCCAAGAATTCCTTTGCACCTGGGAGCGGGTCAATTTTTGCGATTGTGTTCTGAATGTCTTTGAGAGTGAGACCGTGCTCCTTCAAGATGTTGATTCGGAACTGCATGAGCTTGTCATAGTCCGGCTCGTCACGGGTGGTGCGTTTAAGCTCTGGGATTCCGCTTTCTTCGGCAAATGCAATCCAGATTTCTGGAACCAAAACGCCTTCCATATCCAAACATGTAACGTACATAAAATCTCCTTATCGGTTGTTTCTTTTTATAGAACCATGGATTTATTTTATCAAAAAACTTGAAATTATAAAATACTGCGTTAGGATTTTTATTGGAAACCACTAACAATGCGGAATCACGGGAAACACGCAGAACGTTGATTGCCCCGTATAAAATTTTATACGCTTAACATCATTTTTGTTCTCGCTGTGCACTTTTTTTTACAGTCATAACCGTGTGTATATTTTTTTTAACAATTATTTTCTGAGATCTTATGTAATTCACTTTTTTATCATAAATTTTATATTTCTTTATATTATTTAATTTTACACCATTTTAATTTTCATTTTTTATCAGAATCTAAAAGTTGGCACACTTCATGCTTATCAATTTAGTGTGATTTAAGATTGTCATAGGAGATGATTATGAAAATGTATGAGATGTATTTGAACCAGATTCAGAGATTTCCGCTTTTGGACGCTGAAAGTGAACGAGAGCTTGCAGTTAAAATCTCTGCAGGGGACAAGAAGGCCGTCACTCGCCTTGTAAATTCAAATCTTCGTCTCGTCGTAAGCATTGCGAATAAATTCAAGAAGACATATAAAGTTTCCGTGATGGATTTGATTCAGGAAGGAAACCTGGGACTCATGGCCGCTGCAGAAAAATTCTCACCGGAATACGAAACCAGATTTTCAACATATGCATATCCATGGATTTTGCAGTACATGCTCAGATTCCTTCATAATAAAACATCAATTATTTCAATTCCGCAGCGTAAGGAAGAAGTTTTGCGCCGCCTTTCGACAATCCAAAGCGAATACAGCGAAGCAACAGGTAAAAAAGCAAGCAAAAAAGAACTCGCACTTTCACTCGGAATCACAGAAGACGAACTTAACAGCGCACTTGAATGTCTTTACACATGCACAAGCCTCGATTCAGAATGCATGGAAGATGGCTCAATGACAGTAGGCGAGCTTATCCCTGATTTTACATACGACCCGGAGCGCAATTTCTTCATTGAAATCGCAAAAAGCAATATCAAGCAGCTTGTTTCGGAACTTTCTGAAAAAGAACGGGTTGTAATTTCCGGACGATACAATTTTGACGGACTTGCAAATGCCCCGACATTGCGAGAAATCGGCTTGTCACTTGGAGTTTCTGCAGAAACAATCCGCCAGACAGAACTAAAAGCCCTTAAAAAAATCAGACAGGCACTGAATGGAAAAACACTGGAATTGTACACGGCATAAAATTTTTCAAAAGCGCATAGAATAGAATTCAAAAAAGCACTAAAATAGAAAAGTTCTATGCCTAAAAAAACAGTTCCAGCAAAAAAACGAAAGACATCTCGTACTCGGGCAAAAAAGCCAAAGGTCAAGCTTGCAAAAAATAAAGTCGCGCTCTTTTCGGGAGTTGTGTGCTTAGTTTGTGTGCTTGCGATTGGACTGAGCGTGGTTCTAAATCAGGGCGAAAATCAAAATTCTCAAAAAACAGAAGTTGTGGCAAAAGCAGAACCTTCGGTCAAAGCTCAAAAAAAAGCTGAAAAGCCACAGCCTGAAGTAAAATCCGAAAAAGCAAAGACTCAGGAAAATAAACCTTCTCCTCAAAAAGAAGAAATAAAACCGCAAAAGCAAATTGCAAAAAAAGCCGAGACTCCCAAAAAAGTTGCCGTACAAGAAAAAACTACGCCAACAGTGCAGAGTCAGCCGACAAAACAGCAGCCTGTTGAAAAAACTGCAAAAAAAGAAACTCCCGTCAAAAAAACAGACGTGACAAAAAAGCAAAATACGGCTCAGCCAAAAATCATCACGAAAGAAATGAAAGCAAATCCTGCCGTAGCAACAGTTCCGTCAAATCGCACTTCACGGGCGGGAAATCTCCAGGAACCAAAACAAACTGGCTCTCACCTTGCATCCGTAACACCGCCAAAACAGCACGAAACGGTTCAGCAGAATGTGCCGCGAAATCGATTTGATATTCCGCCCGCATCAAACGGAGCGACAATCGTAATCGTGATTGATGATGCAGGCCGCAGCGTTGAGAACACAAAACGATACGCAGCCCTTCCCTTCCCGATTACAATCGCAGTTTTGCCAAAGCTTCCGCAATCGCGCTCATGTGCCGATGCGGTGAGGGCAGCAGGAAAGGAAGTGATTTTACATCAGCCGATGCAGTCGATGAATCTGAATCTTGATCCAGGGCCGGGCAAAATCACGGCAGACATGAATTCTTATCAGATTGCTTCTATTATTAAGGAAAATCTTGCGGAACTCGGACCAGGGGTGCGCGGCATGAACAACCACGAAGGCTCGCTCATCACATCAAATGAAATAAAAATCGGCGCGGTTCTTGAAGTTTGTGCCGAAAAAGGAATATACTTTTTTGACTCGCGGACAACGGCCGAAACAAAGGCTCCGCAGGCTGCGCTTGAACGCGACATGAAGATTTTTGAAAAAGCAGGTCCCTATCTAGACAACGACATAGACAGGGCAAAAATGCTTGAGCGCATGAGGGAAACTTTGGCCTACGCAAACAGGCACGGAAAGGCTCTTGTAATCGGTCATGTTGATAAAAGCGTAAAAATCCTGCCGGACTTGCTTGCCGAGATGTACCCGGAAATGAAGGCAGCGGGCTACAGATTTGCCACGCCAAGTATGTTGCGGTAGAGTAAAATTTCTCACAGAGCGCACAGAGTTCACAGAGGATTATTTGTATTTCTCATATTGAAGTCACTCTGTGCACTCCAAAGCCTACGCAACACAGTTGCTTCGGAGAATCGCTAAAATTGCCATGCAATTTTTTAACGCTCTCTATCTGTGAGGAATTTAAAAAGGAGTTACGATATGAAAGTTCTTGGAATAGAATCAAGCTGTGATGAGACAGCATGTGCAATTGTTGAAGACGGAAAAAAGATTATCTCGAATGTTGTGGCAACACAAATTCCTTTCCATCAGGTTTACAAGGGTGTCGTGCCAGAAATTGCAAGCCGAAAGCACGCGGAATGGATTTTGCCGGTTGTACGCCAGGCTTTGACCGAAGCAAACATGACTCTCGACCAGGTTGACGCCATTGCCGCCACAAACAGACCCGGCTTAATGGGGAGTCTTTTGGTCGGCCTCACTTTCGGAAAAACTCTTGCATGGGCGACAAATAAACCTTTTATCGCTATCAACCACATGCTCGGGCACATTTATGCGGCTCACCTTGCAAACGACATCGAATATCCTTATTTGGGATTGCTCGTAAGCGGAGGTCACTCAATTATCGCAAAAGTCAACGGATTTGATGACCTTGAAGTTCTGGGAACTACGATTGACGACAGCGTTGGCGAGGCTTTTGATAAAGTCGCAAAATTCTACGGGCTTGGATACCCGGGCGGCGTGATTATCGACAAACTCGCTCAGCAGGGTGATCCAAAATCATTTGCCTTCCCTGTTCCAAAACTCGACAAGCGAGACTCAAACCGATACGACGTTTCATTCTCAGGGCTCAAGACAGCCGTAATCCATCAGGCAGACATGTTCCTAAAGCCGGGCTACGAAAAGACGAACGAAAATATCTGCGCGGCCTTTCAGGAAACAGCCTGCAAAACGCTCACTTCGCGTCTTTTCCGGGCAGTTGAAGACACAGGAATAAAAACAGTTGTCGCAGGCGGAGGAGTAGCCGCAAACTCAAGGCTCCGTGCAATCTTAGCCGAACGAACGGACATTAAGTGCATCTTCCCGCCGTTAAAGCTCTGCGGCGACAACGGTGCCATGATTGCAGGAGTAGCCTACCACTTCTTGAAACGAGGCGACACAAGCGACTGGGACACAACCGCCTGTGCGCGCATTCCGCAATTTAAGCGGGGATTAGCGAATCTTGAAGCATTCGGAAGAAGATAGCTTGACAAAAATCTTAAAAAGGTATTAAATGTTTTCCATGAATCGCAACACTTCTTATGCGACAGAAAAATCTTTCTCTAGCCAGTTCGCTTCTTTTACGAAGGCTTACTCTTATTATGGCTATTTTTATTTTTCTCGTGTCCGCAGTGGAAGTCAAACGCAATATATTAATGCGTAAAGTTGCGAAATTGATTGGCAATTATAAGGACTTCCATAAAGGAAGTCCTTTTTTTTATGCCCCAGGCTCTTTGCCACATCTCGAGAATGGTAAAGAGCAAAAATAAAGGAGCATGATAAAAATTGCTTCCATGCAACGCCGCTAATGCGGAGTTTATAAGGAGTAAGAAATGATTATCGTATTGAAAAATGGTGCTGAAAAGCAGAAGGTTGATGAATTAAAGTCTAAGCTCAAGTCACGGGGGCTTGATATTCATGAGTCAAAAGGAAAGGACGTAACTCTCTGGGGTTTGGTCGGAGACACCAGCCGAATCACGCCGGAAGAACTTCTTGCAAATGATATTGTCGAAAGCGCACAGCGTGTTAAAGCCCCATACAAGCAGGCGAGCCGCAGCTTCCACCCTGAGGACACCGTTGTTGACGTAAAAGGAAATAAAATCGGTGACGGTAAAATCTGCTCGATTATGGCAGGTCCATGTTCGGTTGAGACAGAAGAGCAGATTATTGAAGTCGCAAAGGCCGTAAAGGCTAGCGGAGCAAGATTTTTGCGCGGAGGAGCCTTCAAACCACGCACATCTCCTTACAGTTTCCAGGGCTTGGGAGCCGAGGGACTGGAGCTTCTCAAAATCGCGCGCAAAGAGACAGGGCTTCCAATCGTCACTGAGCTTATGGCCATCAACCAGATTCCGCTTTTTGAGGACGTTGACATCATTCAGATTGGAGCAAGGAACATGCAGAACTTCGACCTTCTCAAAGAAGTCGGCAAACTCAAAAATCCGATTCTGCTCAAACGCGGCCTTAGCGCAACCGTAAAAGAATTTTTGATGAGCGCGGAATATATCATGGCGAGCGGAAACGAGAACGTAATTCTTTGCGAGCGCGGAATCCGCACGTTCGACAATTACACACGAAACTGCCTGGATTTGAGCATCGTTCCATACTTAAAGAAAGAAACTCACCTTCCAGTAATCATCGACCCAAGCCACGCATGTGGAATCCGATGGATGGTTCCGACTCTCGCAAAGGCAGCGGTTGCCGTTGGTGCCGATGGTCTTATCATCGAAGTGCACAACAACCCGGAAAAGGCACTTTGCGACGGCGAGCAGAGCCTTACTCCAGCGCAGTTCGATGACTTGATGAAGGTGCTAGGTAAATACGCAGCCGTTGAAGGAAGGACAATATAAAAGCGGGCGTTGCGGGCGGCGTCTGAGCCCGCTAGAAGGGGGTGCGGCACAACATCGTGTGACGCAGGGGGAAGACATTCCCCCTCCCATTGTTCCCCTTTGATTGCACATTGCAAAAGGCTCGCTGCCGATTTTAGATTGAGTAGTTTCCTTCCGGCTCCATCATGCCGTTTTCGATAAGGATTTCTTCCAGGCGTTCCTGTGTGATTGGTGTCGGAATTGTGAAGTTTGTGTTCTCGTCGATTGCCTGAGCCAAATCACGGTAAACCTGAGCCTGTGAGCTTTCTGGCGCATACTCAATTACGGTCTTTTTTCGGATTTCGGCCTGCTGAACGATATTGTTTCGTGGAACAAAGTAAATGAGCTGAGTGTTGAGTTCTTTTGTGAAAGCACGGAGCAAATCAAGCTCGCGGTCAACGTTTCGGCTGTTACAGATGATTCCGCCCAATCGGACGTCACCGCGTTCGGCATAGCGGGCAATACCTTTACAAATATTATTTGCGGCGTACAAAGCCATCATTTCACCAGAAGCAACAATGTAGATTTCCTGAGCCTTGCCCTCGCGGATTGGCATTGCAAATCCACCACAAACAACGTCGCCCAAAACATCATAGAAAACATAATCCAAATCTTCTGTATATGCGCCAAGATTTTCAAGCATAGAAATAGAAGTGATGATACCTCGACCAGCGCAGCCAACTCCCGGCTCCGGTCCGCCTGACTCTACGCATCGAACGCCCTTAAATCCGACTTTCTGCAAATCATCAAGCTGAATCTCAGTCTTGTTGTCACGGATTGTATCCAATACAGTCTTCTGATGAAGGCCTCCGAGCAAAAGTCTGGTTGAATCCGCTTTTGGGTCACAACCAACTACCAGAACTTTTTTTCCGAGTTCAAGCAATCCTGCTGTCAAATTCTGTGTTGTCGTAGATTTTCCAATTCCACCCTTTCCGTAAATAGCTATCTGTCGAAGTTTCTTTGCCATTTTTACACCTCTTTATTTTTTTATCTTTACCTATTGCGTAAGTAGGTTATGTGTATTATTATAATATTAACCTAGTATGTCAATAGGTAGGGATACAAAATTTTCCCTGCCTCTTACTAATTTTTGATAGGAAACGAAACATGTTAAAGATTTCAACTAAAGGACAGTACGCATTACTCATCATGACGGAACTTGCAGAGCAGAATCAGGAAAGCTACATTCCGCTCAAACTGCTTTCGCACAGGCACAATCTTTCTTCAAAATATCTGGAGCAAATTCTGATTCAGCTGAGCAAATCAGGGCTTGTAACAGGACTGCGTGGAAATAACGGCGGTTACAAACTTGCCCGGCAGCCAGATACATACACCGTGGGAGAAATTCTGCGTGCTATGGAAGGAGATTTAAATCCAAGGACGGTCTCGGAAACGCCGACTGTCAGTTCGGTGGGTAACGATGATTTCTGGAACGAGTTCAACACGGTCATAAACGACTTCGTGGACTCAAACACACTGGAGCAAATAGCAGAAAAAAACCGTCAATTCAATGGTTACGATTATTGCATATGAGGGCTAGTATACAAAACAAGCTCTCGGCAAGAACACACCACTAGAATCCACGGTTGTGCGTAATAGGTATCTGACTCGCTACGCTCGCACGCACAAAGTGGATTCGTGGTGTAACCTTGCCTACGCTTGTTTTGTAAATTGGCTCTCTTATATAAGCATCAGCGTTGAACTGAAGCGGTTTAATAAATAAAGATTATGGGCGTTACCCGCCTTCGGCGGGTCGGGCTTTTTGGGGTTCCGTGCTTTCGCACTTCATTGCCTTCGGCAACGGCTTCGCCGCCCCTGCAATCCCTAACGCTCTGCTGGAGAAAATATGAATATTGATACAATTTGTGTTCGCGGACGGATTGATTATGAAGCTTGTGACAAAACTGGGGCCATCGCGCTTCCCATTTATCAGTCGGCAACTTTTGCGCACCCGGCTCTGGGACAGTCTACAGGTTACGATTATTCGCGTCTCAAAAATCCGACCCGTGACTATCTTGAAAAACTTGTTGCTTCACTTGATCATGCGGAGTTTGGATTTGCCTACAACTGCGGACTTGCGGCAATCACAGCACTGTTCGATGCGATAATTCTGAATGAAAAAGAAGGTGAGCGGATTCATGTCGTCTGCTCGGATGATCTTTATGGCGGAACAGAGCGATTTTTGAACACAATCGGTAAAAAACTCGGTTTCGACACAACGTACACCGACACGACGGAGCTTGAAAATGTCAGAAGAGCTTCAAAACAAAACACAAAAATCATTTTCATTGAGACACCGGGCAATCCCCTGATGAAAATCACGGACATAAAAAAAACAGCGGAGTATGCCCATTCAATCGGTGCGATATTGATCGTGGACAACACATTCCTCACACCGTACTTACAGCAGCCGATTCTGCTGGGCGCAGATGTTGTCGTCCAGAGCGGAACGAAATTCCTTTGCGGGCACAATGACACGCTCGCAGGCTTTGTCACTACGAACGACAAAAATCTTGCAGAAAAACTTGAAATCATCACAAAGACGACAGGCTCGGCGCTTCCGCCTTTTGACAGCTACATGATTGTGCGTGGAATCAAAACACTTTCTGTGAGGCTCGACCGTCAGTGTGAAAACGCGCTTAAAATCGTTGAGGCACTTAAGAAAAATCCCCGCATAAAAGGGATTTTGTTTCCAGGACTTCCAGAAAGTAAGGGTTACGAAATATCAAAAACTCAGGCCACAGGTTTTGGCAGCATGATTTCATTCTATGTTGACAGCCCGGAGACCGTAGCAAGAGTCTTAAAAAATGTAAAAATAATTCACTTTGCGGAAAGTCTGGGCGGAATCGACACGCTGATTACCTACCCGGCCACACAAACTCATGTCGATGTCCCAGAAGAAGAACGAAATAAACGTGGAATCACAGACACACTTCTAAGACTGAGCGTAGGAATTGAAAATGCAGACGACTTGATAGAAGATTTGAGTCAGGCGTTGCGAGAATAGAATACAAAAAAAGGAAGCATGATAAAAATTTGCGTTCCCGTTGCTTCCGTGCAACGCCGCTAACGCGGAGTTTTTATAGGAGGATTTATGTACGATTTTAACAAAGTTACTGACCGGCATGGTACAAATGCCATAAAATATGACCTTGCAGTTGCACGTGGGAAACCTGCGGATGTAGTTTCGCTTTGGGTGGCCGATATGGATTTTCCGACCGCGCCCGCAATTCTGGAAGCCCTGCACGAAAAAGTGAATCACGGGATTTTCGGTTATTCTGTTCCAGACGAAAATTTTTACGAGACCGTCAAAAACTGGCAGAAAACAGAACATGATTTCGACATTGCACGGCACTGGGTTGTCACCACACCGGGAGTTGTTTTTGCAATCGCGTGCGCAATCAAGGCTTTTACCCGCGAGGGAGAGGCGGTCATAATACAAACTCCGGTTTACTACCCTTTCAAAAACATGATTCTTGCGAACAACAGAAAGCTTGTAACTTCTTCACTTTTTGAAAAAGACGGTAAATGGCAGATTGATTTTGACGACTTTGAGAAGAAAATTGTCGAAAATGATGTCAAACTTTTTATTCTTTGCAGTCCGCACAATCCTGTTGGGCGAGTCTGGACACGCGAAGAACTTACCCGCCTTTCAGAAATTTGCCTTAAACACAACGTTATCGTTTTTGCGGATGAAATTCATAATGATTTTGTCTTCGAGCCGAACAAGCATATCGTTTTCTCAACGATTTCAAAAGAAGCCGCATGGAATTCAGTGATTTCAACTTCTGCAAGCAAGACTTTCAATCTCGCCGGACTTCAATTTTCTGTAAATTTCATACAAAATCCTGCGCTGAAAAAGAAATTTCACGATGAACGAGACAAGACAGGTTACGACGAGCCAAGTCTCATGGGATTTGTGGCAACTCAGGCCGCTTACGAGCATGGGAAAGACTGGCTCACGGCTCTCAAAAAACATCTTGTCGAAAACCTTGAGTTTGTCCGCAATTTTGTAAAGGAAAATCTTCCGAAAGTCAGGCTTATTGAACCCGAAGGAACTTATCTTTTATGGCTGGATTTTTCGGCTTACGGATATTCAGATTCGGAACTCGATAACCTGATTGTAAACAAAGCAAAGGTTTGGCTTGACCGAGGTACAATGTTTGGATGCGAAGGCGAAGGATACCAGAGAATCAATATTGCCACTCCGCGCCCAATTCTGGAAGAAGCTCTCAAAAGAATTGAAAAAAATCTGAAATAATTCGAATTAGCTATTGACTAAGTAGGTGGAAGGCTATATATTCTACTTATACCTAGTATCCTACTAGGTTACTATTTTTCAAAAAAAAGGAGAATATATGGCAGAAAATACACTTTTTAAGGAATACAATTCCGCTGATTACGTAAAATTTGCGGAACAGACAGCTTCATGGATTAAAACAACAGGTTCACTTGGAAAATACGGCCGGCTCTGGAACCAAAGCCCGGATTCAAAAGAAGATTTCACTGACTATCCTATGCTCACACCAAAGTCTCTTTACGGTGGTTCTGCGGGAGTCGGTCTCTTCTATCTTCGTTTGTATCAGGCTACAAAAAAGGCTGAGTATCTTGAAGAAGCAAAGTCTGCCGCCAAAGAAATTATCGAAAGTGACGAAGGAACGGCTTTTTACGAACGCACGCTGAACTCAAAGGCAAGCGGTTCAAAGCTTGTCCACGTTAAAAATATGCCTGGCTGGGCTGCAGGCTACTATAACGGTCCTACAGGAAGCGCATATCTGGTGCTCAAACTTTACGAGCTTACAGGGGAAGAGCTTTACAAGAATTATGTGATTAAAGTTGCGGACGATCTTTTGGCATCAAGCAAAAAATCAGAGAGCGGAATTTACTGGAGCGAACAGAACGATTTATGCGGTGACGCGGGATTCGTGACTTATCTTGCAGCGATTTACAAGCTCACCGGCGACAAAAAATATCTGGAAGCAGCCGTAAGTTTCGGAAATTTTCTTTTGAGCAAAGGAAAGCCTGCACCGCAAGGCGGAACTTACTGGAATGTCGTCGATTTGACGATTATTGACTTTCCCAAGGATGTTTTCTGGGTAAACAACGCTCACGGAACAAGCGGCGTGGGCTGGATTTTTGCAATTCTCTACAACATTTCAAAAGACGAAAAATTCCTGAACGCGGCAAAAGAAGCTGCCAAATATATTGAAGGAATTGCGGTTGGTGACGAAGAAGCTGCTCTCGTGCCTTATCTCGACAGCCTTGAGCGCGGCCCTTCGACCGAGTTCTACTATCTCAGCACCTGCCACGGACCTGCAGGCACTTCACTCTTGTTCCATATTCTCTACAATATCACTGGCGACAAGCATTATCTGGACTGGGTTTTAAAGTTGAGCCGGGGAATCATCAAGGCTGGAGCACCAGAGATTTTCAGCCGCGGTTACTGGCAGAGTCAGGCTTTATGCTGCGGAACGCCGGGCCTGCTTGAGCACTTTGTTTCGGTCTACAAGCTCACGAAAAATCCAGAATTTCTGGAGTACGCAAAAAGAGCGGCAAAAACCGTTGTGGGCCAGTCCTTTGTGCCAGACGCAGACGGTGACATTTACCATCAAAAATCATTGCGAAGATGGAGCGGGGCCTGGTGGCGAACGATTCCGACCGATGTTCATTCTTACACAGGCCTTTACATCGGAAGTGCGGGAAACGCATGGGCTCTTCTCTCGCTTGCGGCAGCCGAAAAGAACGAGAATCTTATCGAGCTGATTGAATATAATTATTTCTAATACCCCCTCACAGAGCAAAAGAGAGCACAGAGAGAATTTCATAATATGAGAACTCTCTGTGAACTCTGTGGTCTCTGTGAGAAACATAAAAATTACATAAAAAAGGAGCAAAAATATGGCAAAAATTTACGATTCAATAACAGAACTTGTTGGGGACACACCTCTTGTCCGACTTCACCGTTACGAAAAATCTGAGAAACTAGAAGCAAATATTCTCGGAAAATTCGAGTACTTCAATCCATCGGGAAGCGTCAAAGACCGCGCCGCCCTCAATATCATCGAGGAAGCAGAAAAACGCGGCGACATCAAGCCGGGAATGACTCTGATTGACTACACAAGCGGCAATACAGGAATCGGTGAGGCAACTTTTGCCAACGCAAAGGGATATAAATTCGTAGCAGTAATTCAGCCACAGGTTTCTGTTGAACGTTCACAGATTTTGAAGGCACTTGGCGCAGAGCTTTTACAAGTGACAGATGTTCCGGGATTTGCAGAAATGCTCAAAACAGGTCTTTCTCTCGACGGGCTTTACAAAGTCATGAACGATTTTGCAAAATCAAATGGCTGGTATTACCTCAATCAGTGCGGTGATCGTGCAAATTCCGAAGCTCATATCAAAGGAACCGGCCCTGAAATTTGGGAAGCAACCGGCGGAAAGGTCGATTATGTAGTGCAGCTCGTTGGAACAGGCGGAACGCTTTCGGGGCTTACTGAGTTTTTCCGCAAAAAGAATCCAGATGTAAAAATCATCGGCGCACAGCCGGCTCCACAATCGCTCAAAAACCCGGAATTCCCGGAGCGGAACACAATCGACGGTGTTCTTAAGTTCAACGGAGTTCCAGATGACAAAATCCCTCAACTTTTCAAGATTTTCGATACAAAATATGACGAATGTTTTGATGTTGTGGCCGAAGATGCTTATGAAACAGGCCGAAAACTGGTCAAAAATGAGGGATTCTTCGTGGGACAGTCAGCAGGTGCTGCATTGTGGACGGCAACACAGATTGCACGCCGCCCGGAAGCAAAAGGCAAGAACATCATCGTGATTCTGGCCGACAATGCATTCAAGTATCTTTCTACAAATATGTATAAATAGACGAATTGTAGAGTTTTGAAAATTACTGGCTGCATCAAAAAAACGGCTCCCAGTCGTGATAACGGCTTAGCGAAAGCGCAGGCTCGCCTGCTACACGCTGTTTGTGCTTGTAATTATATACGCTTGCCGCTTACGCGGCAGCACAAACAGAGTGTTTTCGTAAGCCGTTTCACTCCTTCGCGCCGTTTTTAGCAATATTCACTAAGTTAAAAACTCTACATCTGTCTTAGTAAATCATCGTGCCGATACCACGGTCACTGAACATTTCAATCAGCAGAGAATGTGGAACACGGCCATCGATAATGTGAGTTCGTGGAACACCGCCCTTTCGTGCCATCATACAGCACTCAATTTTTGGAATCATGCCGCCAGCAATTGTTCCGTCGTCAAAATATTTCTGTACGTCTTCGATGTGAATCCGCTGAATCAATGATTTTGGATCGTTGACATCGCGGAGAACGCCCGGAACATTTGTGAGCTGAACAAACTTTTCGGCATTCAAAGCAATTGCGATTTTTGCAGCCGCTGTGTCCGCATTGATGTTGTAGCGTGCATAATCCCCCGACTCACCCAGAGCAACAGTCGAAACAACAGGAATAAAGCCCTTGTCCAAAAGTGACTGAATGATTTCCGGGTGCACTTCGGTTACTTCACCTACAAATCCCAAATCAGCACCGTCTTTGTCGATTTTTTTTGCACGGAGCAATCCGCTGTCCACGCCAGAAAGACCGACAGCCTTGCCGCCTTCCTGCAAAATAATGCCAACGATGTCTTTGTTGAGCTTACCGGTCAAAACCATCTGAACGATTTCCATTGTCTCGGCATCGGTGTAGCGCAGACCGTTGATGAATTTTGATTCCTTTCCGACACGCTCAAGCATGTGATTGATTTCCGGGCCACCGCCATGAACAAGCACGACCTTAATTCCGATTGTATTCAAAAGAACCAAATCCTTCATTACAGCGGCTTTCAAGTCCTCATTGAGCATGGCATTTCCGCCATATTTTACAACGACAGTTTTTCCAACCCAGTGACGGAAGTAAGGCAAAACCTGCACCAAAACATCCGACCAGTGTTCGTTATCCACACGAGGATCGATTTTCTCTCTAATTTCGTTTTCAGTATTTTCTGACATAATTTTCTCCAATAATTAAAATTCCTCACAGATAGGGAGCGTTAAAAAATTGCATGGCAATTTTAGCGATTCTCCGAAGCAACTGTGTTGCGTAGGCTTTAGAGTACACAGAGAGTCGTTTACAAAAACACATATTCAACATCAGTCATATTGCAAATGAACAAGACTAAAATCAAAAATTTTGTTTTACAGTAATTTACTCTGTGCTCTCTGTGGCCTCTGTGAGAAATTCTACGTTCTATAATCTCCGTTAATTTTTACGTAATCGTAGGTGAGGTCACAGCCCCAGGCAGTTCCTTTTGCGTTTCCGTCTTCAAGCTCTACGAGAATATCAACGGCTTCCTCAGTCAAAATCTTCTTTGCAAGGTCCTCGTCAAAATTGAGCGGAACTCCGTGATCGAACACTTTAATTGAAGATTCTTTGCCACCGTTCTGATTTCCGTCCTCGAAGTAACGTTTTGCACCTTCGCGGCTGAGGAATGAAACCGAAGTTTTTTCTGGAGTGAAGAAGAAGCCTGAATAGCCCATTGCATCAAGGATTCGGCCCCAGTTTGCGTCCGCACCGAAGAAAGCGGCTTTTACGAGATTTGAGCAGATAACAGCCTTTGCCAGGCCCCGTGCATTCTCAACAGTGTCTGCGCCGACTACATTGCATGTAACAAGGCGGGTCGCACCTTCACCGTCAGCAGCGATTTTTTTGGCCATCTGTGTGTTGAGTGCGTTCAAAGCCTCAACGAAAGCGTCAAAATCGGCACCTTCCGAAGTGATTTCAGCGTTTCCTGCCATTCCGTTCGCAAGAATAATAAGAGAGTCGTTTGTAGAAGTGTCTCCGTCGATTGAAACGCAGTTGTAAGTGCCTGCCGCAGAGATTCGCAAAGCCTTTTCGAGCATCTCAGAAGAAATTGCGGCATCAGTTGTGATGAAGCCGAGCATTGTCCCCAGATTGATGTGAATCATGCCGCTTCCTTTTGCCATTGTACCCATGCGCACGGTTTTTCCGCCGATTTGAGTTTCAAGTGCGACTTCTTTGTAATGAGTGTCGGTTGTCATGATAGCGATTCGGGCTTCTTTGTGGCCTTCTTTTGAAAGACCTTCCGCAAGCTTGTCCAAACCGTTCAAGATTTTATCAACCGGAAGCTGCTGACCGATTACGCCAGTTGAAAGTACAAGAACATCGTCCGAATTGATGTTCATTTTTGCAGCAACTGCAACAGCCTCTTTGTTGGCATTGTCATAGCCCTCTTTGCCTGTGCAGGCATTTGCATTTCCTGAGTTAGCGATGACAGCCTGAGCCTTACCGTTCGCAATATGGTCACGAGTCAATTTTACGCACTCAGCCTTTACCCGGTTCTGGGTGAACACGCCTGCAGCATTGCAGACCTTTTCGCTGAAAATAAGAGCCGTGTCGTTAGTCGTTCGGCTTGACTTGATTTTGTTCAAAACTCCGTTTGCAGTGAATCCCTGGGCAGCAGTTACACCGCCATCAATGAATGAAAATTGCATATTCACCCCCAAAATTGTATTTTTATGCAAAAATCTTACATAAATATGCATTTAGTATACGAAAATCTGAATATTTATTCAAGAAGAAAAATAATGATAGAATTATTTCAAGCCCGGAAGCGTTTCAGCAAAAATATCTTCGGTTTTTACATTCTTCCAGTCAAAGGCCTCTACCGCGTCATCAATAGAAATTTTCTCTTCCTTTTCAAGACAGCCGCTCAAAAACAAAATCTTTCCAAGAATCTCTTCCCGCGAAAAATTCTGTCGCAAAAATCCCATGTCGATGTCTCTGTCGCGCTTAGAAAGCCTGCGCCCGTCCGTGCTCAAAAGAAGCGGCAAATGATAAAATTCAGGAGTTTTGAATCCCAGTTTCTCATAAATGAAAATCTGGCATGGAGTTGAAGTCAGTAAATCCCGGCCACGGACAATTTCTGTCACGCCCATCAATGCATCGTCAACCACCACTGCAAGCTGATAGGCAAAATTGTCGTCACCACGGCGAATTATAAAATCACCGAAATCACGCTCAAGATTGCACGACTGAAAACCAAAATGTCCATCGACAAAAGAAACTTCCCGATTTTCAAGGCGAATTCTTTTTGCCGGCGCACGATTCTCAGAAGCTAATTTTTTCCAGAGAATGATTTTTTCGTTTTCTGAGAGATTGCGGCACTTTCCAGAGTAAATAAAATGCCCGTCAGTTGGATGAGGAGCAGAAGAAGCAAGCAAATCGGCACGGTTACAAAAACAGTCGTAAACAAGACCTTGCCCACAAAGAGAATCAAATGCTTTAATATAGAAGGAATCACGATTGGACTGGTAAAATTCTGGCGCAAGCCCGCCCTGAACAGGCGAAAAATTATCCCATTTGAGGCCGAGCCACAACAAATCGTCTAACAGCTGAACGGAATATTCTTTTTTGCACCGTTGCCGGTCAAGATCTTCAACACGAAGAATCCATTCTCCGCCCTTTTTGTGTGCCGAAAGATAAGAAAGCAGCGCGGAATACACGTTTCCCAAGTGCATCCGCCCGCTCGGAGATGGCGCAAATCTGCCACGCATTATTTTGAGCCGCTTCCGTGAACTTTCTCAACCTCATCAAAGAATTTCGAGCCGCCCTTTCCGCGACCACGGTGAGGTCCAAGAACCTTTGACTGAACTTCGCCAGTTTTTTTCATTGAAGTTGCGACGCCCTTGCCCGGTGTCGAAAGCCGGTTGTAGTTAATCTCGTAAGTGACAGGATTTGTTTCGCTGAAATGAAAAATTTTGCTCGAAAGTCCCAAAAAAGTAAAAACAGCCGCAATTACGAGCAAAATCGCGATGTTCTTAACAGTCTGAACAATTTTTGTATCATCGATTGTAATTGTCATACAGTCCCCCTTGCTAAAAAATCACCCATGTATATTTTCGGAACATTCAGGAAAGTTCTTTATTATTTGGACGAAATTTAATCGGCTACAGGCTGCTTTGGGTTCGCTAACGCTCATTGCTTCGCAACTGAAGCCCGCCGCATCTTGCGTAGGCTTTACTTGTAAAAAAAACAATATTCGGGCAAAATTACACTATGTTTCCACCATTTCCCCAGAAAAAAGCCGCAAAGATTCTTAAAGAACTGATTTCCTCGCTACAGAATGGCGAAGTTGAACTCGTACAAGTTGCCCGGCCAAGCCAAGAACGCAAAAATCAAGGCGTGATGCTCGGCGCGCTCGTCTGCAAGGACAAAAACGGCAACGAAGTAAAACTTGTCACGAATTCCGGAAACGCAAAAAAAATTGAAAACGGAAAACGGAAAACGGAAAACGATTTTTTTGGGGAAATTGTTTTTGTGGAGCCTGTTGTTTCTGCGGAGGAAATTGAGAATGCTCTCGCGGAAAATGATAAAGAGATTCATGAAATAACGAAAGAAATTCAAAAACTAAAAGAAAATCTGACGGAAGGAAACACTGCTCACTGCTCACTGCTCACTGCTCACTTAAAGCAACTTTGTTCTGCTTCTTTATCAAAAGTTCATGCACTTTATAAATTTCATTGTATCGATGGGAACGTTCGCACGCTCAAAGAGATTTGCGCGATGTACAACGGCGGAAAATTACCCCCCACAGGCACAGGCGATTGCTGCGCGCCAAAACTTCTGGATTACGCTTTTGCCCACGATTTAATGCCAATCTCCCTGGCAGAAACCGAATATACAGCCCACCCGGAAGAACAAGGACGAGCGAAGCAATGTCCTGAGAAAAACTTTCCACTTTCCACTTTCCACTTTCCACTTACTCCCCCTTGTGACGAACGCTGCGGGATTTTGCTTCCTGCGATGCTGGGATTGCGTATTTTGTACCGTGACGATGCGATTTGCGTGGTGAACAAACAGTCCGGTCTTTTGAGCGTTCCCGGCCGGGGAGAAGACAAGCAGGATTGCATCGAATCACGGTTCAGGCGGCTTTTTGGCGACAAAGTTGAGATTAAGCAGCCGGCGGTTCACAGGCTCGACATGGAAACTTCGGGCATCATGATTCTGGTCTTTACGAAAGAGGCGCACCGCGAGCTGAACAGGCAGTTTGAGGCCAAGGAAGTCCAGAAAGAATATGTCGCGCTTTTGGACGGAGTTTTGCCAAAGATGGGAATCGCGCCGCACGGAACGATGGAGCTTTTTTTCCGCCTTGATGTCGATAACAGGCCACACCAGATTTGGGATGCGGAAAACGGAAAGTCAGCCGTGACAGAATGGCAGATTCTGGGAGTTGAGCGGTACCATGCGCCTGACGGCACGACTCGGAATGTCACGAGAGTTCTTTTTATGCCGCACACGGGCCGCACCCACCAGCTCAGGCTTGCAAGCAGCGATTCTCACGGATTTGGCTGCCCGATTATCGGCGACACCCTTTACGGACATTGCGACGAGGGCGAGCGGCTCATGCTCCATGCAAAAAAAATATCATTCACCCACCCTCTTACAGGCGAGCGAATGATATTTGAATGTGAGCCAGAATTTTAATCAAAGACTAGAGATTTTCTGGGATTGTAACGCCGATTGCGGCAGCTGTGTCTTTGTTGTATGTGAAGTCAAATTTTTCGAGATATTCGATTGGCATGTCAGCTGGGTTTGCGCCCTCTTTGAGAACTTTTACAGCCTGTTTTGCAGTGAGTTTTCCAAGCTCATAGTAGTTGATTCCGTATGTTGCAAGAGCACCAGAATTAACCATGCCTTCCTCGCCACCGATTACAGGAAGTTTTGCGTTGTTTGCGACCATTGCAACGTTTGCGATTCCGGCTGCGAGCATGTTGTCTGTTGGAACATAGAATGCATCAACTTTGCCAACAAGGCTCTGAGTTACCTGCTGGATTTCGTTTGAGTTTGAAACCGAACCTTCGATGAATTCAAGGCCGTTTGCTGCACAAGCTTCTTTTGCGATATTAATCTGGAAGATTGAGTTTGCTTCGCTTGAGCAGTAAAGAAGACCAACTTTTTTTGCCTCTGGAACGATTTTTTTGAGAAGAGCAATCTGAGCAGCAACAGGTGTGAGATCAGATGTACCAGAAACGTTTGTCTCCGGCTTTTTGTTTGATTTTACGAGTTTTGCTGTCTCCGGGTCAGTTACGGCAGTTACAAGAATAGGAATCTTTTTTGTGAGGTTTGCAACAGCCTGAGCTGCCGGAGTTGCGATTGCGAAAATCAAATTGTCTTTATCGTTTACGAATTTGTTTGCGATTGTGACACAGTTTGCCTGTTCGCCCTGAGCGTTCTGATAGTCGATAGTGATGTTCTCACCATTTACATAGCCTGCTTCTGCCAAACCGTCAACAAAGCCCTGATAGCTTTTGTCGAGAGCAGGATGTTCAACAAGCTGGATTACACCGATTTTAATTTTGCTGTCTTTTTCGTTGCAGCCAGTCAAAATGCAGGCAGCAGCAAGAAGTGCCGCAGCAGCAGAAAGAAGTTTTTTCATTATTTTCTCCTTGTTTTAAATTATTGTTTAAGTTTATAACTTTTATGATATTCTATCAACAGAATCAAAGAAAATTTGCCACACGGAGGTGGCACAAAGCAAGTTAGTCGCGAGAATTTCCGTCAGGAAATTCTCGTCAGCACATGGATGTGCCTATTTCCAGGGGAACAAGAAGCTCTTCCAGTTTCGCGGGCCGAGACTTTCTTTGTCATCGGCAATCAGTTCATCCCACGGAACTTCATTGCGGCGGTCACGGTCTTTTTCAAAATCAGGCTCCTTTTCGACCATTTTTTCAATCCAGTCATATTTGTAAAGGCGAAGACGAAGAGCATTTGTCGAAGAAAGAAGAATTCCGCACAACCCCGGCATGAGCATGAAGAACACGCAGGAAAGGCCGAAAAGCACGATATTATAGATGAAAACTTCGACCGAAAAAGCAACATTATCATAGAAGATTATGAAGGATTTTTTGAGGCATTTTTTGAATCCGTTGTTGCCCTGCAAAAAATAGAGCGGAATGAACCACTGAAGGGCAATCATCGAAATCAGCACGAACCAGCCCAGAAGAGCCGTAAGCACAAGACCGACGTAACTTCCGCTCGAAAGATAGAGCTGAATATAGTAGGAAATTGCGTAGCGTGCAATCAAAAGCGAAGCCGAAACCGTCACACCAAAGGCAAAGCCGATTTTCCAGACTGATTTTACAGCCGAAAAGAAAAGCCCGAATGAACCTGAGCAAAAATCAGCCAGTTTCGCGGCATTTGCTCCCCATGCGAAAAGCGCGGTCATAACAATTCCCGAAACCAGCACAATCGCAAGATTTGGAAGATAAGGATTTATCTCAGCTGAATATCGGACCGCAAGAAACGAGCCGACAAGCAGAGCAATCATAATGATATTTGAGACGATAAGAAAGAAAAAATTATCCCAGCCGTCGCAAAAATTTTTTTTTAAAAAGAATTTGAACATAGATACCTCACTCAAATTCCTCACAGAGGGCACAGAGTTCACAGAGAGTTTTCCATTTCTTACTAAAGGATTCTCTCTGTGCTCTCCTTATCTCTGTGAGGAACAATTAGAACAAGCCACTGATGTTGCCGTCGTCGTCGATGTCAATGTTGAGGGCAGCAGGAAGCTTTGGAAGGCCTGGCATTGTCATGATTTCACCAGCAAGAGCAACTACGAAGCCTGCTCCGGAGTAAAGCTGAACGTCGCGAACCGGGAAGATGTAATCGTGCGGTGCGCCCATGAGCTTTGGATCGTGGCTGATTGAGTTCTGGGTCTTTGCTACGCAGACTGGCAAATCTTTGTAGCCCTGCTCCTCAAAGTCACGGAGTTTTTTAAGAGCCGCTGGTGCGATGTCAACATCCTTTGCACGGTAAATCTCTTTTGCAAGGATTTTGATTTTGTCAACGAATGAAAGATTTGCAGGATAAAGATAATTGAATTTTGCTTTTCCTGAGTCAGCGACTTCGGCAACAACTTTTGCAAGCTCTGTGGCACCCTCGCCGCCTTTGCCCCATCCTTCGCAGAGAACAGCCTTTGCACCTTTGGCCTCACAAAGTTTTTCGAGAAGTGCAATTTCTTCGTCTGTATCTGTGATGAATTTGTTAACAGCGACAACGGCAGGAACACCGAATTTTGCAATGTTTTCGATATGAACTGCAAGGTTTTCAAAACCAGCCTGCAATGCGCCGACGCTCGGAGTTGAAAGATCAGCCTTTGCCATGCCGCCATGCATTTTGAGAGCGCGGACTGTGGCAACGATTACGACAACATCCGGGGAAATGCCTGCAGCCCGGCACTTGATGTCCATGAATTTTTCTGCACCAAGGTCAGCAGCGAAGCCAGCCTCTGTTACGACATAATCACCTGTTGCGAGCGCACAAATTGTAGCGTTGACAGAGTTTGTTCCCTGTGCGATGTTTGCGAATGGACCGCCATGAACGAAAACAGGATTTTTTTCGAGAGTCTGAACGAGGTTCGGCTTGATTGCGTCCTTCAAAAGAACTGCGATTGAGCCTGTGCATTTAAGCTCGCCGAATTTTACAGGCCGCTTGTCAAAAGTCTTTGCGACCGTGATATTGTCGATTCTGTTTTTGAGGTCTGAGATTGAAGTTGAAAGACAGATGATTGCCATGAGCTCACTTGCAACAGTGATGCAGAAATGGTCTTCGCGCGGCATTCCGTCTGCGATTCCGCCCATTCCGACTACGATGTTGCGAAGTTCTCGGTCATTCAAGTCAACGCATCGTTTCCATGAGATTGTGCGCGGGTCGATTCCAAGCTGATTGCCCTGCTTGATATGATTGTCGATAAGAGCCGCAATCAGGTTGTTTGCAATGGAGATTGCGTGAATGTCGCCAGTGAAGTGAAGGTTGATGTCTTCCATCGGAACAATCTGTGCATATCCGCCGCCACAGGCACCGCCCTTTACGCCAAAGCACGGTCCAAGAGAAGGCTCGCGGAGAGCGATAACAGCTTTTTTGCCGATTTTGTTGAGACCGTCACCAAGCGCGATTGAGACAGTTGACTTGCCCTCGCCGGCAGGAGTTGGTGTGAGTGCAGTAGTCAAAATCAATTTGCCACGATTTTTGGGCTCGGCGGCCTTTTTCTGCAAAGCACGAAGCTCTTCCATAGTGAGCTTGGCCTTGTATTTTCCGTACATTTCAAGATTGTCTTCGGTGATTCCGATTTTGCTAGCTACTTCCGTGATTGGAATCATCTTGTTCTTCTGTGCAATTTCGATGTCTGTCATTTTTACACCTCTTCTTTGTAGTTTGCTCCGATTTTATTCATTACATCATAAAAATGCGGGAAGCTCACCGAGCAACATTCCGCGTCATTTATAATAAGATTTTCTGTCTCCGACAAGCCCAACCCCAGGCAGGCAAGTGACATTGCCATACGGTGATCGTCGTAGCTTTCGCAGATTCCGCCGTGCATTTTGAAAGCAGGATTTGGAGAGCCGTCCTTTAAGACTGGCGAGTGACCGTGAATAATCAAAGAATCTTCACGTTCTTCAATCTCAGCACCGAGTTTTGAAAGCTCAACATTGAGCACTTTGAGACGGTCGGTTTCCTTTCGACGGCAAACTGCGGCATCTTCGATGACAACAGTGCCCTCGGTAAAACATGCGATTGCAGAAATAGCACAAACCGCATCCGGGAAACCAGAAATTTTAACATGAAGCTCGCCGTTTGGCAGATTCTCAGTTGAAAGGCGGCCGATTCCGTCTTTTGAGCATTTTCCGCCGCAAACAGTCAGAGTTTCTTCATCTTTCTTCCATATAATATCACCGCCGATTGACTGCAAAATCTCGACAATCGCATCATCGCCCTGAGTTCCGCTGGAATCAACGTTCTCAATCGTGATTTTGCTATCGGTTATAAGTGACGCAATCAACGGGAATGCAACGCCCTCCCAGTCGCTAGGAATCGTAACGTCAAAGCCTTTGAAAGACTTGCACGGAGTGACTTCAATATGCTTGAAATCCTCGGAAATCTGACATTTTACGCCGACCTTTTCAAGCCACTTTTGGGTCATTGTGAGATACGGAGTTTCTTTTGGATTTGAAAGCTCAAGTTTGACAGGATTTTCTGTGAGGATGCCTGCCATCATAAGCCCAGAAATATACTGACTTGAGATTTCGCCAGGAGTGCGGACAGTGCCGCCTTTTTTGATTGAGCCTGTAATGACCAGAGGACAGCCGTTTGAGCCTGGACGAGTGACAAAACATTTTGCTCCCAGCTGATTGAGAGCGTCCACAACATGAAGGACAGGACGTTTTCGAATGCTCGCGTCTCCGGTAAAGACCGATGTGCCCTCAAAGCAGGCTGCAATCGGGGTCAAAAAATACAAAAGAGAGCCGGAATCACCCACGTTCACGACATCATCAGGAAGATGAAGATTTTTGCCAGCTCCATCAACAATCCATTCCGTGCCAGGCTCACCCTCAGTAGAAAGATTGAGGTCGATTTTTGAACCAATCAAAGGAACTGCCGCCGCCGTAGAAAGACAGTCCGCGCTAGGCAAAGGATTTTTGATATGAGAAGTGCCTTCTGCAATTGTGGCCAGCAAAAGCGCACGAATAGTATGAGATTTTGAACCAGGAACAGTGATTGCTCCCGACAACCTGCTTTTTGAAACAATGATGTTCATGGCGGGAATTATAGCATATTTCTAAAGTAAAAAAAAGGCTGTCAGAATAATTCAGACAGCCCATATTCAGCACACCTGCTTAAAGCTGAAAAGTCAAATGGCGAGTTTTGAACTTACAGAATATTGCAAAAAACGGCGCGAAGGAGTGAAACGGCTTACGAAAACACTCGTTTTGTGCTGCCGCGCAAGCGGCAAACGTATATTGTTACAGGCACAAAACGCGTGTAGCAGGCTAGCCTGCGTTTTCGATAAGCCGTTATCACGACTGGGAGCCGTTTTTTGATACAGCCAGTAAATTTCAAAACCTGACATTCGACTTAGAAATCAACTTCTGTGTCGTAGTAACAGCACTTGAGCAGTTTTTCCATTTCTTCCTGCGTTGGCTGGCGTGGGTTTGAGCCAGTACAAGCATCGGCGATTGCATTCTTTGCGATTTCTGGCAGGCGTTTGAGGAAGATGTCCTCTGGAACGAAGCCTTTTTCGCAAGGATAGCTGTCTGCGCCGTAAGTTCCGATTGAGTGAGGAATCTTAAGGTCATCGTTCATGCCACGAAGATACTTGATGAGGTTAGCGATTTTTTCTTTCTCAGAAGAGCCGCCCAATCCCATGAAGTCAGCGATAACGGCATAGCGTTTTGCAGCTGTTGGGTCTTTGGCGTTGAAAGCGATGACTTTTGGCAAGTACATTGCGTTTGCAGCACCGTGAATGATGTGAGCGTGCAATCCGCCAACGTCCTCAAATGCGGCACCAGTTTTGTGAGCCATTGAGTGAACGATACCGAGCAAAGCGTTTGAGAAAGCCATACCTGCCAGACACTGAGCGTCGTGCATTCGGTCGCGGGCAGCCATGTCGCCGTTGTATGATTTGACCAGATCAGCCTGAATCATTTTGATTGCGTGCAATGCGAGAGGATCTGTGTAGTTGCAGTTTGCAGTTGAAACATAAGCCTCGATTGCGTGAGTGATTGCGTCCATACCAGTGTGGGCAACGAGCTTCTGAGGCATTGTCTCTGCAAGCTCTGGGTCAACAATTGCTACATCTGGAGTGATTTCGAAATCTGCGATTGGATATTTGATACCTTTGTCGTAGTCAGTGATGATTGAGAATGCTGTAACTTCTGTAGCAGTACCAGAAGTTGAAGAAACAGCACAGAAATGAGCCTTTTTGCGAAGCTCTGGAATACCGAATACCTTGCACATATCCTCGAAAGTGCTGTCCGGGTACTCGTATTTAATCCACATAGCCTTTGCAGCATCGATTGGAGAACCGCCGCCGATAGCAACAATCCAGTCAGGCTGGAATTCGAGCATTTTTTTTGCGCCGTTCATAACGGTTGTTACAGACGGGTCTGGCTCGATTCCGTCAATCAAAGCAACTTCCATTCCAGCTTCTTTAAGATACTTTTCGGCACGGTCAAGAAATCCGAATTTTTTCATAGAACCGCCACCAACACAGATGACAGCCTTCTTACCTTTGAGTGATTTGAGTGCCTCAAGCGCTCCCTTTCCGTGATACAAGTCACGAGGCAAAGTAAATCTTTGCACAATGTACCTCCTTTTTTTACTATTAAGTCATTAATTAGTATAATTCAGCAATCGGTTGCCGTCAAATTTTATTTGTTAGGAATGAACTTTCACGTCCTCAAGCCTAAATTCATAGCGGCGTAATCCCAGTTGAAAATTTCATTGATTGTTGATTCAGAAGTTCAGACACTTTGCTCAGAGGTAAATCTAACGATTTGGCAATTATTTCTTCCGAAACTCCATTTGCATAAAAGTTTATTGCCGCCTCACTAGCTTTTTGGGCAGCACCTTGCAAAAGTCCCTCGGCAATACCCTCTTTTTTAGCGGCTCGTGTTAAATCTCTGTCGTGTAAGTTCATAGCGGCGTAATCCCTCCTGAAAATCTCATTATCCTTGATTTTCTCAACCAAAGCTGAAAGCCTGTTTGAGAAATCGTCCTTTCCTGGTTCGTTCGTGTGAATGAAGTGAAGAAACGCTCTGATTCGCTCGTCCACTTCTTTTTCGTATGCACTTGCATTATAAATGAGCTTGAGGGATTTGTCATTTAAATTTACGAGAGGATTTTCTACGCAAGTGTTTTTAAATGTGTAGCATGGAAGTCCATAGTGTTTGTCACTCTCGTCTTTGAACGGATCATGCTTACAAATGAATAGAATGTAACTATCTTTCAACTCAGAATAGTCTTGACCTTTCATTAGACTGTCCATGTCAATCATGCTCTGATAATATCGAGTGCGTTTTCCCAGTGCTTCCTGCGGGTAAGATTGCAGCTCAACATCGATGATTTTATCAGTGTCCTTGATGTAAACGTCGAGCCGAACGCCTTTTGTGGTGTAGTAGGGGGCGATTGTCTTTTCGAGTTCGGGGTATTCGACATGATTCACGCGGATGTGAAGTAACCTTTCGACGAGTTCTGCGCAAATATCTGGGTCGCGCAAGACCGCTTGAAACATGCCGTCGTCTGTGAATGTGAGTTCGTCAACTGGCTTGGGGTGAAAAATAGATTCTGTCATAAAGTCTTCCTTGTTCAGTGAGATAAAGACACGACTGTGCCTTAGTCCAACTGCCAGTTTCAGAAGACTTGTGGTAAATACCGTGCAGAGAGCGAAAGGAAGATGGTTCAATAAACTGGGACAATAGGTTTGATCTGCAACCTTTACGATTTGAAAGATAGTGAAGATTTTAGCGAAAGTCAAGGGGAATAAAAGGGCGTGTCCCCCGCCTTTGGCGGGGGCCGGGCTTTTTTTGGTTCCGCTATCGCTTCATTCTTAGTTCGGTAAAACCGAACGTCGAACGCTTCGCGCCCCTACAATCCCTCACGCAACAATAGTTTTGGACAGCCAAAATCATGTTCTATCATCATCCTAGTTATAAGTATAGCTAGCCTCTCCATCTGTGCATTTGATTTCTTTTACCTGAGAAGGGAAAATATTTTTTCCTTTTGTTATGCTCTCCCACTTCTCTTTTGTGCCTGCAAAGTTGATTTCTGTAAGATTTTCACAGTCGTCAAATGCACCATTGCCTATTTCACTTACGCCTGCAGGAATCGTAATGCTTTTGAGATTCGAGCATCTATTAAATGCATACTCCCCGATAGTTGTGCACTTACTTCCTTCTGCAAAATTAACAGTTTCAAGGCCACTACACAAAATGAATGCACCATCAACTATTGTAGTTACTTCTGCCGGAATCGTAATGCTTTTGAGATTCGAGCATCCATAAAATGCATCTTCCCCGATAGCTGTGCACTTACTTCCTTCTGCAAAATCAACAGTTCCAAGACCACTACACAAAATGAATGCACTCACACCTATTGTAGTTACTTCTGCCGGAATCGTAATGCTTTTGAGATTCGAGCATCCATCAAATGCCCCCTCCCCGATAGTTGTGCACTTACTTCCTTCTGCAAAGTCGACAACCTCAAGGCTATTACAACCCTCGAATGTCCAATCGACTATTTCAGTTACGCCTGCAGGAATTGTAACATTTGGAAGATTTTGACAAAACTCAAAAGCCGAACCTCCTATACCTATTACTTTTTCCGGAATCTTAAAAGATGTAATGCCTGTACTTTGCAGTGCACGTGGAAGTATGGCTGTCACCGTATCAGGAAGCTTTAGACCTGTCAGACAGCCAAGAGCTGCATCCGTCCAATCCGAGTTATCGCCCCTTAAACTCCTAAACCTAAATGCACAAGTCGGAAGATAAGAAATACCTGTTTCGGTAAGGTCAAGCTCAATCTTCATTCCATTATATTCTTCACTATCGCTGGTAGAGGAGCTATTCATAAAACCTTCAAGAACACTGGTAATTTGAGCAAATGCTTTACTTGCATATTTATAATTATCAACAATGGCATCTTCCATCCAGTTTTCACCGAGCGGATCGAGGGTGATTTCGTCCGTGATTTTTACTGTAACGGATTTTAGTCCGGCTTCATTTGCAGCTGCAAGTTGCTCACCCAACGTATCAAGAGTAGAAATATCATCTATGACAAGCAGGCTGTCTTCTTCGAATTTCGCATAGAATGTCTTGTCGACTTTTGTTCCCTGTTCTATGTAGTAAACTGGTTCACCTTCAAATTTTTCGTTATCATACCAGCCGATGAATTTGTGGAAGGGCCAGGAACCCAAAAAGTAGTCTTCATCTGGAAGAATATATGACGCATTTCTACTGCGCCACGCTTCATCCAAATGGGATTCAACACCATCCGGCAGAACAAATTTTACAATATAAAATGAATTCAGATTGTCCAGCTTTATTTCTGCGAAAGTTTTACAGAATGGAGCAATGCGCACGAGTTTCTGGTAAGTGTTAATTAAATCAGAGGTGTCAGCACCACGGGAATCTGGATATAGCCCGTAAACATAAAACTTAAGGATGTAATCACCTGCTTCAAGCCCGGACATTGAGTATTTCGCGGTGAATGTGTCATTTTCGTTAGTTTTGTTATAAATGTAGACATTTTTATTTTGTGCAGAAGTTTCATCACCTGCCTTATAAAACTCAACTCCGATATGCTCAACATAGTCTTCCTTTTCAAATTTGAAATTGACTTCAAGGCTGCCCGTAGCATTTTCGTCTGAAACGTATTTTGCGGCAAAGTTGAGAGTGTTGTTGCCCGGTTGCATTGTCTGGGTAAGTTTTGCACTCTCGCAGAGAATAGAGCCGCCCTTTTCAGAGCTTTTATAAAGGCGCAACTCAAAGTCATAAGTTGCAATGTCAACGATAATGTCAGTGGCGGCTTTCATCTGTGAGATTGCATTTCCTGATTCTGAGCTTGTCCACGTATGTTCAACATCAAATTCTTCTGACGGGTCAACGGTTCTTTTTGGGTCATCCTCAACTTTTTTTGCACGGAGCACAGCCTTTGCGATGTCATTTTCCGTGAGGTCGCTTGGAAGCAGGGTGGCAGAACGCAGGCCGCTTTCAATGTTCACGATAACACGGGCTTTTCCCTGTGTTTCACTCAGATTCTGTGTTTCGTCTCCAGTGGCAATGTCGCCGCAGGAAACCAGAGCCGCCGCAATGGCAAACGAGCCGAGCAAGGCAAATATTTTTTTTGTCAGTTTTCTCATTTTTCATCTCCTCGTGTTAGTGTTACTCTACAACAGTCTTTACACTGAAGTAGCCTGGATCATCCGTGCCGCCATCTACGCGGGCGTAGGTTTTGTCTTTTCGATTCTGCTTACTGCATGCTGTGCCAGCACCACCGCTAAGACTTCCACAATCTTTGAACATATCGGTGCTGTTTGAAATTTTATCAGCAGTGCTCCAGTCTGTTCCCTCTTTAACGTAGATTGTGGTAAGTTTGGAACAGGAAGCGAACATTAACCAAGTTTTTTCCAAATTACTTATATCAAATGTGCTCAAATCAAGTTCCGTAACATCCGTAAATTGGAACATACTTTCCATGGATTCGACTTTTTTTGTAGTGAACTTTTCACCAAACTTAATGCTCGAAAGATTAGTACATGAATAGAAAACAACAGCCATATTGGTAACACAGCTTGTATCAAAACCACTTAGGTCAACAGAAGAAAGAGCTCTACACTCTTCAAACATCCCCATCATATCTTTCAAGTTACTGGTTGTCTTGAGTTTGCTCAAATCAAGTGTTTCAAGTTTTTCACAAAAAGCAAATATGCCTGCCATATTCGAGACCTTTTCCACAGAGAATGAAGTACCGAATTTGACTTCTTTCAGATTGTCACAGTATCTAAACATTTTCTCCATAGATTCAACATTTGACGTATTAAACTTGCTCAAATCAAGGCTCGTCAAGGTTCCACAATAATCAAACATATAGCTCATATCTGTAACATTTGACGTGTTAAAGCTGCTCAAATCAAGGCTTTCCAGGGCAAAACAACTACGGAACATTCCGAGCATATCTGTAACATTTGACGTGTAAAACTTGCTCAAATCAAGGCTTTCTAGGGCAGAACAGCCATAGAACATATCGCGCATATTTGTAACATTTGGCGTTTTAAAGCTGCTCAAATCAAGGCTTTCCAGGGAGCTACAGCCAGAGAACATAGCGATCATACCTCTAACCTTTGACGTGTTAAACTTGCTCAAATCAAGACTGGTCAGGGACTTACACTCAGAGAACATAGAGTTCATATCTGTAACATTTGACGTGTCAAACTTGCTCAAATCAAGGCTTTTCAGGGCATAACAGCCGTAGAACATATTGATCATACCTGTAACCTTTGACGTGTCAAACTTGCTCAAATCAAGGCTTTTCAGGGCATAACAGCAAGAGAACATATAGCCCATATCTGTAACATTTGACGTGTCAAAATCAGAAAGGACGATTTCTTTGATGTTAGGCAAATTCGCAAAAAAACTCCCTGAGAATTCCGGCATTTTCAAAACAAAGTCTTTTTCAAGATAATAGAAGAGTGTTTTTGATTCTTCGTCATACCAGAGAGGGCAGGTTTTCTCAGCATCAAAGTAAGCAAGTTTGATTTCCCCGGCAGGAGGCTGCGGGCTTTTCGTAAAATATTCCACATTTTCGCTGGCACTGCCATCAAATTCGGAAAGAACTGCATTAATTGAACTGATACTTACTTTAACAATCCCCTTCCACTGTGCGTAAAGCGTAATATCATCTGTAGGCGGAATCTTATCGTCCACTTTGTAAGAAGCTCCAGTTCCATCTGCTTTTGTGTTCCAGCATGCCAGTTTATAGCCTTTTCGAACAAAGATATCTTCATCCAACCGGAAGTCATCAGAACTATAAAGATAAACAGTTTTTGTCTTAGCACTCAAATCACCAGAGCCGTCGGCATTTTCAACAAAAACAACTTTTACGACTTTACCATCCACAGTGAATTCATATTCTGCGGCATAAGCTTTTCCATCCGCATCCTTTGCAATCACAGTGATGTTGCAGCTTTTCAGTTCTGACAACTGGAATTTGTTTTCTTTTTCAGTCTGGTTTTCTTTTTTTGTTCCATCAATATACCACTGATAGCTTTCAAAGCCTTCTTTTGCCGTAAAGGTTGATGTTTCGCTGTCAAATGTTAGCTCAATGTCGCCAGAAACCTTTACTTTATCAAGTGTAACACTGATTGGAGAAACTCTTTCGGTTCCGTCGTAGTCAAGGTCTACTGAGCCATCAGTACACTTGATTTTTGTTGCAGGAACATTCTGGTGCCAGTCTGAGCCTCGTTCAACTTCTGCCCACTCTTTTGCAGTGCCGTCATATTCGAAGCTTTCAAGAGAAGCACAGTCTTTAAATGCAGATGCTCCGATTTTTGTTACTTTTGCAGGGATGATGAATTCTGAAAGGAAAGTGCAGCCTTCAAAAAGAGAAGATTCAATAGTTGTTATGCCTTCCGGGAGAACAACTTTTACGTTTTCGAGGTTTGCGCCTTTGGCTTCGAGGAGTTTTGTCTTGAGCTCACCATTTTTGACTTGTTCGGCTGTAACGTAGATTCCGCCAAGCCATTTTGCTTTGAGCGTAATGTTTCCTACTGTGCCTTTTTTGATTTCCGTAATTTCTTCGCCGTTACCGTCAACCCAGCCGTCAAAAGTGTCTCCGGCTTTTTTTGCATCCGGGAGGCTGATTTTGTCTGAGTAGCGAGTGTATGAGCCTGGAATTGCGCCCTGCAAAGTGCCTTCGCCGAGTTCAAGGTCAATCGTGTAAATGTCCTCAAGCTCGCTGATTTTGTCAGTTGATGAGCTTGTAAGACCGTTTGTGATTCCCGCATATTCACGCCATTCACCGAGCTTTAATGTTTTTTCCTCGTCGCCAAAAAGGCTGAATGTGAGAAGGTAGTTTCCAGACAGAATGTCATTTGCGGCAAATGAAACAGAGGCAGATTCTTCACCACCCTTGAATTCTGTTTTTCCGCTGACTTCTGAGTCTTCCTTGTTTGTAAGTTTTGCTTCAACGGCTTTTACGCTTACCGGCAAACTGAGTGTGATTTCAAGATTTCCCTTGCCTTCTGCAGAAAGTGCGCTGAGTGAGAGCGTGAATGTAAGAGTGTTTTTTCCGCTTTGAATTGTTTTTGCGCAGCTGCCCTGCCATGTTGCTCCGCCTTTTACGGCTGAGAGAGTGAAGTTGTAGCCTGCTCCTTCTGTTACAGGAATGCTTGCTTCTTTCATTTTTGCCCAGGCTGTTGAAGTTTCGTCTGTAGCCCAGGTTTCTTTTACGGCAAGAACATTTTCGCCTTCCGCAGTACCAGTGAGCGTGAAATTTTCAAATTCATCTTCTTTTGTTACGTTCGGCAAAGCTGAGCGAGAGATGTCTTTTACGCCGACTTTAATGTATGCTGGCTGAGAAGAGTCTTCTTCAGAACCACTGTTGAACATAGAGCACGAAGCAAGTGCCAGTGCCGTGATGGCCGCAAGTGCCGATAATATTTTTCTTTTCATTTATCTTCTCCCTTTTTTTTAGTTCCGGTCTGGTAAATTTTTTACCAAGATATTTGCGCTGTACGGAATGCCATTTTTTTTCGCAAGGAGCGAAACCGGATATTTTGCGTACTTTGTAAGGCTTTCTCGTGTGAGAGTGAGAATTCTTCCGTCTTCACTAACTTTCGCCCCATCGAACTCAGCAATTTTTTTGCCATCGTCGATGAGCCATGTGTAGCCGGTAAAGCCCTCTTCTGCAGTGAGCGTGATTGTGGTATCAGTTACAGCAGGTTCAACAATGATTTTTGACTTTGAATCGATTGAAACTTCAAAGCTGCCCGCTGTTGCCGAAGGTTCTGGTTCCTCTGGCTCAGGCTCCGGTTCTGGATTTTCTGGCTCAGGATTCTCTGGCTCAGGATTTTCAGGTTCCGGTTTCTCTGGCTCAGGATTTGGCTTCTCCGGGTCAGGATTCTCTGGATTTGGCTTCTCCGGGTCAGGATTTTCCGGCTCGACGGGTGTCTCCGGCTCGTCTGTTTTTGGGTCTTCCTTTGGATCGTCCTGGTTCGGATTCTCTGGATTTGGATTTTCCTGCGGATCATCTTGTTTTGGGTCAGTGTTCGGGTCTTCCGGCTTGTTCGGATTGTCGGGATTTGCCGGGTCAGTGTTCGGGTCATCCGTTTTCGGCTCTTCTGGATTCTCGGCTGGCTTTTCTGGCTCAGTCTTTTTGACTTCCATTGTGTCGTTCGGATCGTCCTTGTTTGTGAGAGTTCCAGCGTTCAAATCGCCAGTGTATGTTTTTGTTTCGGTGGTTCCGTCTTCGTTTTTTGTTTCGATTTTGACGGTTGTTGTAGTTTTTCCGTCTTCATCTGTTTTTGCGGTGATTTCCGTAGTCGTGCCGTCCTCCTGCTTGATTGTGATGACGCCTTCTTTGCTTATCTCGCCGACTTCTTTTGATGTTCCGTCTTCATTTTTTACTGTGACTTTGCCATTTTCCACAGTGTAAGTCGTTTCGCCGATTGTGTAGGTTCCTTCGGCTTTTTTCTGAACATCGGTAATTTCTTCTGCTGGTGGTGTGATTGGATTGTCATCGCTTCCGCCGCCCGAATCAGAACTGCATGAAGTGAATGCAAACAGAAATGCTGTTGCCGCAAAAAGCGCGACAAACTTGCGGACCAGAGACAAAAATGCTCCCGGTCGTGCCATCTTCGGACGGAATGATTCCGTCATGCTCAAGCTTGTACCGAGCATCTTCCCATTACTTTTCATTTTTACTCCTCCAAATGAAACTTTTTATATAAAAAAAAGACCGCCGGCTATGCCTCAAACGAAGCAAAACCATGCGGACTTGTTTTTACGAGAGAAGAAATTTTTTGTGTGATTGATTTTAGAAAATAAGAAAGATTTGGCCTTATCGCAAATCGCAAATCGCAAATCGCAAATCGCAAATCGCAAATCGCAAATCGGATTATATGGAAGATTTTGGGCATGTCAAGCCCAGTGTGACAATTATTATTAAATAAAACTTTCTCCATACAAAGTATTATAACGCGCTTTTTCATAAATTCAATAATTTTTTTTATTTATAGAGATTTTTCGTTATTTTCTACCCATTTATTAGATTTTATGTTATCTTATGTTGAGGATGGGAATTTTATGGGATTTGATATTTCGACCAACAAAACAGAAACAGATCCAGCAGTTTTGATTGAACAGTTTTTCAAAACTTTCGACAATTTTTCTGAAGAAGAAAAAAATCGTTTTAAGCTCGCATGGGATTTTCTCTGCGAAAAGACAAATGACATCAAGCGCACATGCGGTCTTCCCTACATTCTTCATCCAATTCGTGTCGCCGCAATCCTTGCACAAGGTCAACTGGACATTGATTCCGTCATCTCCGGGCTTTTGCACTCAATTTTCGAAGTCGAAGGAATTAGTCACGATGAAGTAAAAGCCAAGTTCGGTGAGACAGTCTACAAAATCGTCAAGGACACTTCAAAAATCACAGGCATGAAAATCAATGCCACCACGATTCAGCAGGCTGATTCAATCCGCAAAATGCTCTTCGCGATGATTGACGACGTGCGGGTCATTCTCGTAAAACTTGCCGACCGTCTCGACCGAATGCGCAATCTCAAATCAATCGAAGAAAAAAAGCAGCGTCTCGTTGCCTCGGAGGTAATCGACATTTGGGCACCGCTCGCAGACAGGCTCGGTATGCAGAGCGTCAAAAATGAGCTCGAAGACTTGAGCCTCAAATATTCAAATCCGAATGTTTTCCAGCAGATTAAGGCAATCGTCGCCACCAAAAAAGACGAGCGGGCAAGCTATCTCGAAAAGGCAGTGAACGCAATCTATAAATCAGCCGAAAAGGTTGGAATCAAAGTGAGCATTTCCAGCCGCGCCAAGCATTTTTATTCTATATATAAGAAGATGCAAAAAAGGAATGTGCCGGCTTCTTCTCTCTACGATTTGCTTGCTCTGCGCGTAATCTGCGAAACAAATGCCGAATGTTACACTCTGATTGGAATCGTGCACGGTTTATGGAAGCCGATGGACGGTCGTTTCAAAGATTATATCGCCATGCCAAAGTCAAACGGCTACCAGTCGCTTCATACGACGGTCGTCTGCGAAGGAAAGCCGCTCGAAATCCAGATTCGTACCCGCGACATGCATAACATGGCTGAGCACGGCGTGGCTTCTCACTGGCTTTACAAAAAAGGCATGAACCACGACAAAGTTGATGTCAATTCTCTTGGAATTTTCAATCAGCTCCAGAATCTCAAAAAAGAAAACCTCAGCGACGAGAATTTCTTTGCCGAGCTTAAGGGCGAGCTTTTGGGCGATGAAATTTACGTTTTCACACCGAAAGGCGATGTAGTTCAGCTGCCACAGGGAAGCTGCGCGATTGATTTTGCTTATCACATCCATTCTGGCGTTGGCGAAAAAATCGTCGGCGCAAAGGCAGACGGCAAAATCATTCCGATTACACAATCCCTGCAGAATACACAGATTATCGAAATTATCACAAATCCTCAGGCTCACCCCACCGAAAACCAGCTCAAAGTGGTCAAAACCAGCAAGGCACGCCAGCGAATCCATTCATGGCTTTTGGCAAACGATCCCACATTTGAAGACAAGGCGGCGGCGGAACAGCGAGCAAGGGATTTGGACGCCCAGAACGAGAGAAGCCGTGCAATTCAGGAAGAAAAGCGAAAGCACCGCTCCGTAAAAGGCGAAAACCCAGAGATTGCAGAGCGCAACCGGTACACAGGCAAAATCATCGTCGAAGGCACAAAAAACGTAGCATACAATCTTGCAGGCTGCTGTAACCCGCAGCCCGGAGACCCAATCGTAGGCTACACCAACAAAAAAGGCCTGCGAATCCACAAAGCCACCTGCCTCACCTTCCAGCGAATCCAAAACATCGAAAAGCGAATGGTAAATGTGGAATGGGAGAAAAAGTAGTTAGAGTTTTGGAATTTACTGGCTGTATCAAAAAAACAGCTCCCAGTCGTGATAACGGCTTATCGAAAACGCAGGCTCGCCTGCTACACGCGTTTTGTGCTTGTAACTATATACGTTTGCCGCTTACGCGGCAGCACAAAACGAGTGTTTTCGTAAGCCGTTTCACTTCTTCGCGCTGTTTTTTTTGCAATATCCGCAACTCAAAAACTCGACACTTATTCTAATTGAATTTAACAATTTCTGTGTGCACAGTCTGAGTCTGCTCGTTCACCGTGACAATCGCGCACTGCTTTTCGGCCCTGTGCGTAAATCTCAGCGAACCGATTACATCCTCGCGGAATTTCTCAAAGTCAAAGCCGTAGTCCGAGTGAGCGTGCCCCTCGTAAACCTGCTTCACATTATTCTTTGCAAAATATGTCAGAAGGGTGTTCCTTTCCAAAGTGTTTTGAATAATCATGAACATGTCACTTCCGCCCGCGTAAACAGGATAATGTGTCAGAACGATTTTTGGACGCGGGTCGGCTTCAATTTTCTTTTTGAAATCATTCAATTGTTTTGTGCCAGCCGTGCCGTTTGCCGTATCAAGGAAATAATATGAAAATCCGAGTGCAGAATCTTTTGAGTCAGCGTCAATCCTGAAAAAATAGCTTGATGTATACGGATAAACCAGTTCTTTAAAATACTTCGCGCCGTTATGATAAAGGTCGTGATTTCCAAGAACCGAGTAGACTTTGAAGCCCGCATTTGAATCTGATGCCGCCCCTTCGATCGATTTTTGATTTTGCTCAGTTCCGTAAAGATATTTGTTTGCGACAGCTTTTAGTTTTTTTTCAAAACGCAGATATTCCATAAACTGCTCTTCTTTGCCACCGTCTGCCGTATCACCAAGATTTATCGCAAAACGCGGTAACTTAGTAAAATCTTTTGAATCGCCAGCTGAATATTTTTTGTACCAGTCCTCAAACCAGGTCAAAAAAAGACCCTCGTTGAATTCTTCGCGCTGTGAACCAAAATGTGAATCAGTGAAAACAAGGAAGCTATATATAGAAGAAACTTGTTGTTTTTGAGCCGACAAATCCACAGTCCCGAAATCAGCAAGACACGGAGAACGTTCATCAACATCTTCGTCACCGAACTGGCCCCAGAAAAATCCGTAAGCAGAACAAGAGACAAATAAAATCAGCAATGAGCATTGAGCAATGAGCAATAAAAACTTTCTCAAAATGTGAACCTCGCCGAAAGTTTTAAAATCAAACTGTCAATATAAGGAGATGCCGCATAACCGTCCGCAATTCTAAGAGCAATATCCCCGGAATAGCGCAGGCCGGAATCCAGATTAATCGCCGCACCGAGCTTGTACTGAGGACTGCAAAACAACGGGTACCGATACAAGTCGTTGAGAGTGTGATGAAAATAAATTTCAAAGCCGTTCTGCCAGATTTTATCGATTAACATGCCCGCTTCGGGATAGTCGTCGTAAATCCATGCAACTGAAGAAGGAAGCGCGTCTATTTTTGTAGCTTTGCCAGCATATCCGCCATAAAATGAAATTGTCGTGCCAGATTTGCTCTGATAGCGGAAAGTTGTGTTGAAAATGTAATCGTGCTCGGAGCTTATGTCCTTGTAACGCTGAAAATGATAGATGCCGCCCGCACCAAGCGCAATACGTGCCGTTTCAAAATACCAGTTCGTGAACGGGAACCAGGTTTGCGCCCCCAAAGTGAAGTCAAAAGAATCATCGTAAGCTTGAAAACCTGTAATGCCTTCCCACCAGTGCGAAACAAGCCCAAACTCAGAAGAAAAAAGCGTGTTGTACTGCTCAATTCCGCGAGTAGTGGTAGAGGCAAGGTCAAACTCGATGAATTTTGTAAGCTTTCCGTCGTTAAATTCGGCGGAAGCCAGAGAAGAAAGAAAAAATATTAATAAAAAATAGACTCTCTTCCTCATGGAAATCCTTTTCGCCACACAGATTATTTATTGCCACACAGATTCGAGATTCCTACGGAATCTCTTTAAAATATTTTATTTGATTTTGCGTAGCAAAATCGAATCTGTGTGGCATTCACCTTATCTCCCGCGGTCGCGGATCTCCCCCTCAATGTATTCCGGGTCTTTTACCCGCACGAGTGTGTTTTCTTCGACTGGAACTGCGGTGTAAATTGCACAATCATGGTCGGCATTTACCCAATCGAGCTTTTCACCAGTCTTTGGATTGATGAATTCATACTCACTGCCAGAAACTTTACGGCCAAGCACTGAAGGAGAGACAAATTCAAGCTCAGTGCCGGCATCAACGCGATTGAGGGCATCGTAAGGATAAACCTTCCAGCCATCACGCTTTTCGACAGTTTTGATAACCTTTTCAGGGTGCTGCTCCAGGTCACGCAAAACGGCCTCGCGTGCAGAAGGATGCATTGCGGCAAGCTCAGCCTCGCGGTCTGCCACGAGTTTTTTACCAGCCTCAAGGATTTTCTCACATTCTTCGTCTGAATATGGATTCCCGATTGCAGCGGCGAGCAAGTACGGAGAATCACTTGCACCGATTGTAGTTTTGTCGGCGTCCCCACGGTTATAATAGAAGCCAGTTGTGCTTTCGCGATGGGCAACATCTTCCAGAGAAGCGATGAAAGGAGCTGCTTCTTCGGCTGAAATTTTGCCTTCAAGCGCATCAAGTGCCTTTCGGTAAGCGCGGGCAACCATAGCCACATAATAAGTGGACTTCATGCGCCCCTCAACCTTAATCGCATCAACCCCAGCCTTTTTCATATCGGCAAGGTGGTCAATCATGCACAAATCTTTTGAAGAAAGAATGGCCGTAAAGTCTTCGCCCTCAAAAACCGGGAAGAATTCGCCAGGTCTCTGCCGCTCCTGAAGCCTCAAGATTCCAGACTGAGCAATCTCTTTTGCAGCCTCAGGAGTAATGATACCGCCCTCAGCATTCAACTTCGCCAAAGGAGAATCTTTCGCACCGCAAGCAGAGTTCGTACAACTTTCAGTTTTCCGTTTTCCACTTTCCACTCCAAGATCGTATTCCCATCGGCAAGAATGAGAGCAGAATCCGCTCTGTGCCGAACGACCTGTAAGATATGCGCTCATGAGACAGCGGCCTGAATAAGCGATGCACATTGCACCGTGAGCAAAACATTCCAGCTCCATCTCCGGGCAAGCGTCCTTAATCTCACGGATTTCATCGAGGGAAACTTCGCGACCAAGAACGACGCGCTTGAAGCCCAGAGAATGATACATTTTGACGGCTTCTTTGTTCATGCACGAAGCCTGTGTCGAAAGATGCAAGTGAGTGCCAGGAAATTCTTTTTGAAGAATCGGAACCAAGCCCAAATCCTGAACGATGAACGCATCTATCGGATACTGCTTGAAATAGTCGAGGTTCTGCATGAACATTTTGAGGTCATGATTGTGGAACGCAATGTTCAGAGCACAGAAAAGCCGCTTTTGAGGATATTTTTTCTTTAATTCGATGACGCGCTTGTACTCGTCTTCATAAAAATTATCAGCTTTGATACGGAGCGAAAATCGTTTGAGACCGATATAAGCCGTGTCCGCACCATAAGCATAAGCATAAGTCAATTTATCAATATTACCAGCTGGACAAACTAATTCCATTTTATACCTCCAAAAAAAGACAAGGACGGGCGAAAAAATGCTCCGTCTAATAACTGCTCACCGCTAATCGCTGATCAATTAACTTTTTTCAAGTTCAAGCTGAATTTCGTGAACACTTTCGTTTGAGTGATCTTTTGTCGTAATCAGCTGACCAATTCTCTCCACCGCAAGATGTGCCAGATACAAGTCCTCATCGGCTAACTGGAACATCGGCGGCATTTTCTTCCATATATCTAGTTTGCATGTGCCGCCAGCATTTTTGAGCATGTCACAGAACACTTCGGCATCATCGTAGAAGATTTCCTTTTCGCCCATCTGAATGAAAACAGGCGGGAAATGTTCAAGTTGTTCTTTTGTGGCTTTGAGCGGAGATACCAGCGGATTGCTCCAGTTTTCCTGATATGTGTAATGCTCGCTCGCAAGCCGGACGGAATCAGCCGTGAAAATCTCATCACTCACTTTTTTGCCGGTGAACATATCGTTTTCTTCTGAAAAGTCAAGCCACGGACTGAAAAGAATCACATGGCGAACAGCCTCACGGTACTTTCCTTTTAAACCATAAAGCAAACCAAGCGCAATTGAAGCACCGCTCGTGTCGGCCATGATAAGTATTTCCGGGACTTTTGTAAAATCCTCGCTGTCAGTGCTCATTGCAAGAGTCGTTTCGGTCTCAATGAAAACCGACTGGAAAACCTGCTGAATATCTTCAAGACTAGCTGGAAACGGATGAGATGGTGCAAGTCTGAATTCTGGAAGAAAAGCCCTGCTCGAAGTGACATTTGCAAGAGCCGCAACAAAAGGCCTGTAAGAAGCGCGTGAACCGCCGACAAAACTACCGCCGTGAACATAAAGAAGGACCCGGTTCGAAGCGTATATTTCGGGCACAATCACGTCACATTTTACATTGCCGAAAGATTTTTCTTCTAACTCAACGTTATTTGGCAAAAATACGGAAGAAAAAGATTCATCCAAACGAAGCCTGAAATCGTTGATGTCGATTTTGGGAGAAAGATACAGACTCTTGAGCTTTTTAATAGCAGCTCTTCTATCATTACTCATACGTAAAGTATAGTAAAAAAATTAAAAACTTGCTACACTAGCCACTATATCAAAATAAAAGTGAGGTCATCATGCCAATTAAGATTCAATCAGATTTGCCAGCACGCAGCATTCTTGAAAATGAGAATATCTTCGTGATGACCGAAAATCGAGCTGCCACACAGGATATTCGTCCGCTCAAAATCGCAATCGTCAACCTCATGCCCACAAAAGAAGCAACAGAAACTCAGCTTCTGCGTTTGCTCGGAAACACGCCTCTTCAAATCGATATTTCTCTCGTTCGCATGGAAGAGCATGAATCAACACACGTAAGTGGAGAACATCTCGAAAAGTTTTATATTCCATCAAGCGAGCTTTTCCGTCACAAATACGATGGCATGATTATCACTGGCGCGCCTGTTGAGCAAATGCCTTTTGAGCAGGTCGATTATTGGGAAGAGCTTTGCAAAATCATGGACTACGCCAAAAAAAATGTATTCTCCACGCTTTATATTTGCTGGGGAGCACAAGCGGGTCTTTACCACAACTACGGAATTCAAAAGCAGGGCCTGCCCAAAAAACTCTTTGGAATTTTGCCGAATCACCGCACCGTAAAGGCAGATCCTCTCATGAGAGGCTTTGATGACGTTTTCCCGGTTCCAACAAGCCGTCACACCACCGTTGACCGAAAATTCATCGAAGCGCAAAAAGATTTGGTAATCCTTGCAGAAAATTCCGAGGGCGAAGTCACTCTTTCAAAATCTCGCGACAACCGCTCAATCTTTATGATGGGACACCTGGAATACGACACCGATACTCTGGCTCACGAATACTGGCGCGATGTAAACAAAGGCCTGCCAATCGACATTCCGGAGAACTACTTCCCGGAGAACGACACGAGCAAGCAACCCACAAGCAGCTGGCGAAGCACCGCACACTTGTTCTATTCAAACTGGCTCAACTACTACGTATATCAGGAAACGCCTTACGACTTCAATTAACTGGCTATCTCAAAAACAGGCTCCCGGCGGGAACCTGCCACAAAAGTCGCGGTGAACAAGTTCAAGCGACTTTTTGTCAGAACCCCACCTACGCCTGTTTTTGCATTAGTTTCTGATTAAAATCGTAAGCTCGTGCTTGTTGTAGTTTAAATGTACAATCTTAGATTTGGAAATTGGACTCGCTGCGCTCGCCCGCACAAAGTGGATTCAGGGCCGAACCTTGCTTCCGCATGATTTGAAGTTTACCGGCTATTAAAAATTCTTAATCATAATCGTAAGTTCGTTCTAAAGAACTAAAGGAAACCTCTTTAAATTTGTGTGATTTTGCGTAGCAAAATCGAATCTGTGTGGCATTTTTTAATTCTTAATCATGATTGTCAATTCGTGCTTGTTGTAGTTTAAGTGCACGATTTTTGAATTTGGGATTGCGGCGAACTCTGAAATTAACTGCCAGTTGATTGCCCCTTGCATTTTGATTGTGCAGATAATGTTCTTTGCGCGGCCAGATTCACGCCATGTTTTTATCCATTCAAAAAGACGCTCCGGGTAGCAGATTACGTCGCTCAAAAGCCAGTCAATCTGCTCGCAGCCCAAAATTTCGCACACTTCTTCGGGCTTCAATGTGAACGCATCGTGTGCCATAAATTTTACGTGCTCATCGGCCATCAAACTTGGGGCAAGTTCTGCCCTGTCCACGGCAAGAACGTCCGCACCAAGCTGACGAAGCACCCATGTCCAGCCACCAGGACAAGCCCCGGCTTCAAAGCACTTGTCGCCTTCTTTTGGGAAATCCACGCAAAAAAAGCTGTGATACAAAGAAAGACTTTCCTGAATTTTAAGATATGCACGGCTCGGCGGATTCTCGTGGTCTTCCTCAAACTGGATAGTGCCTGCTGGAAGCGGAGAGTTTGTTACAGCCGAGGCAAGAATTGTTTTGTCATCAAGAAGAGTGTACAAACCTATCGGACTGTTCGGGATATTCACAGGAAATTTGCGGACTTTTAAATTGATGTAAGGAAGCTTTTCCTGAATAAGGCTTGCACGGCGAAAAAGCTGATACTGATATGGTGCCCAGTTCCGCTGAATATTTTTGAGTTCATTTGCAGCCTCACCGATCGAGTCAAAATGAAGAAGGAATGGCTCGACCATTACAGTGCGTGCCCAATATGGAAGGGTATTATCAGCTTCTTTAAAAAATTCCATATTAAAATCAGGACAATAAAGCAAGTCACCGTACCAGGAAGATGAGCCGAACGAATCAAATGACATTCCGCTGATTGTCGCTGACTCGACGATTTTACCGTAGCCGAAACGTTCGGCAAGTTCTGAGGACAAAAGATTTTTCATTTCGGGAAAGGCAAGAAAAGCCACCCCTCTCAATTTTTCGATTTTTGCCATTTGACTATCCTGATTATATAAACAAAGATTCTGTATCGTAGGAAATTATGCCTGTGTCTTCTTCTGAATTCAAATCATCTTTGAGCATATTGATATATTTTTCGAGCCGGGCAGTATCCTTTGAATGGAGAATATAGAAACCGATTGAAGTTTTGCCGTCTTCAAAATTTGACCACATGGGCCGAACAATCAAATCCAAAGGCTCTGCATTTATTCTTGAAAGACGAATCTGGACATTGTATTCCTTTTCGGCATCGACATCGCAAGGAGCATTGAATTCTGCCTTGAACCCTTCTCTGCTGATGTCAGTCAGAACGCCACTGACGATACACAAGTCGCTGCAATTAATTCGGGCGAAATCGTCAAACCGCTCTGATTTTCTGTTTTTCTTCATAGCCTATTTATTATGAAGAAAAGAAGCAGAATCGTCAAACCCCCATCGAGGGGAAGGGAGAAGAATAGATTTTTTGAGCATTTCCGACCTGTTTTATAAATATTCTGATAATCTGACATTTACATTGCCGAAAACGCAAAAAAAATGGAAGTAATAAGGTATGAGAAAGATATTCGCTGCATGGATGCAGCGGTAAAGGACAGCAAATCTTACTTATTCCAAAAGGAGTGTTTATGGCACCAAAAGAATCAACAAATCAAAAACGCGACTACAAAAGCTCGCTCTTCGTAAACATGTTCGGGCGTAACGTTAACGCAAAGGAGTATTTTCTTTCGCTTTACAATGCGATTCACAACACGAACTTCAAAATCGGCGAGGTTGAGATAAAGCCAGTCACGCTGGAGAACGTAGTCTACAACAACATTGAAAATGACGTGTCGATGGAAATCAATGACAGCATCGTAGTACTCGCGGAACACCAGAGCACAATCAACAACAACATGCCATTCCGGTGCTTGGAATATCTCGTTGCGCACTATAATCGATTCTTCACCGACAACGACAAGTACAACACGAAAGAAATCAAATTGCCAAGACCAGAATGCTACGTATTTTATAACGGTGACGATGCTTTCCCACAAGAAAAAATCATGAGACTTTCGGATGCGTTCAAAGATGTTAATAGCATTGCAATCCGCCAGTCAGTTCCAGAAAAAGCATTACCAGACACGCTCTCGCTTGATTTAACTGTAAAAATCTACAATATCAACAAAGAAGCGAATCACCCGATTCTTCAGAAATGCGAGGCACTTCTTGCATATTCAAATTTTACGGAGTATGCTAGAATAGGAAAACGAAACGGAGAGAAGAATCCACCAAAGTACGCGCTCAACATGTGTCGTCAGGGGAACCTTCTCACCGAGTATTTCAACAATCTGAGCAGGGAGGATCAATCCATGATTTTCGGAGAATGGGACCAAGAAAAGTTCATTGAGGTGCAGAAGAAAATTGCCGCAGAAGATGCGAGAATCGCCAATGCGAAGAACTTACTCAAACTTGGCGTTTCTTCTGAGACCATAGCACAAGGTTGCTCGCTTCCTCTGGAGCAGGTGCTTGCTCTGAAAGAAGAACTTTCACGCGAGAATATACCAGCTACAATGTAAAAAAGCATCGTGATTCGTTGTTAATCACGATGAGTATTTCAACAATCTGAGCAGGGAGGATCAATCCATGATTTTCGGTGAATGGGACCAAGAAAAGTTCATTGAAATGCAGAAGAAAATTGCCGTTGAAGACAACAAAATCGCTAATGCGAAGAATTTGCTCCGTATGAATCTTGGTTCAGTAGAGCAAATTTCTCAAGCTGTCTCACTTCCACTAGATCAGGTTCTTGCTCTTAAAGAAGAACTGGAACAACAAAAAGCACAGGTTGTCTTATAAACATTGTTACAACAACCTGTGATTAAGAACTTTAAAATTATTTGCCCCCAGCCAGAGATGAGGTAAAGTCTCTGACTGGGGACGATGTTTTTTTGCCTTTTACTCACCACCTTCGTTGCCGCCAGAAGATTCTGGGGCTTCTTCACGGATTAGGAGATAAGCGTAACCACCATAAGAAGGATTCGGAATTTTTATATATGCAATATCTCCTTCTGCTGTAAATTCTCCATCCTTAGAATCGGAAGATTGTTTTAAATAACATTTTTTTTCCCTTTCGCTACTTCACCACCATAACTTTTCGGGTTTCGTCGATGCCGTTGCCTGAGACACGCACGAAGTACAAGCCGCGCGCGACTGGATTTCCTGCGCCGTTTTTGCCGTCCCAGTAGAAGTAGTGAGTGCCCGATTTGACTGAGCCTTTTGAGAGTCGCTTGATTATATTTCCGTCGAGGGTCATTACGAAGACGTTCAGGTTTCCGTCATTCTTCATGTTCACTTCGATTGCTGTTTTTTCGCCTAACGCGGCATTGATTACGTTGTTCAAGATTGTGACTCCGCCCCTCTGCCTTGTTAAGTCTCTTGTCGTGAATGACCACAAATCCAGATATGAGAAGTCACCGGCTGAAATCCGCTCTTTTGGCATTCGGAACGTGTAAAGAGGAATCCGTGGGGTTCTTGTGTCGCCGTCGTGGTTGATTTGGATTACGTTTCCGCTTGAATCCAGAATCTTAAAAAAGAACTGATATTCTTTTCCAGCTTCAATATTGAAATCTTCGTTTTTCCAAATCATATTCTTCAAAATGTCAGAACCTTCAACATCTGCAAAACCTGGAGGAGATGGCAAAGAGGCCGAAAGAGGAGAAGAATTGTGTCCCAATGAGAATGCCTCAAACGGATTGTCGAGCCAGATTCGCCATTCGCTGCCTGTGAGAAGATTGTATTTGCTGCTCTTCCATTCCGGGCGGATATTTGATTTTTCGTCGTAAACAAGTGAAAGAGTCTCGCCATTCTGAACGCCAGTTTTTGACCGCTCGCTGTCAGAATCAATAAATTCAAACTGGAAGACAATATCCCTTCCTGAGCGCACACGATTGTAATTCTTTCCGTCCTCGCTGAAATCATGAACGGCATAATCGCTTGACTCAGGCGCAAGGCCCTGGCCGTAAATTTCATGTTCATCCCAGCCGTCATCATCAGTGTTGTCAGAATAAGCATAGAGCATGTTCACGGCATTAACTGCAAAATCACTGAGAGCATGGCACGTGTGAACAGGAACTGGATTTCCAAGTTTATCCTGAATATAAGAAGCTGTGATATTTCCAAAGAGAGTTTCTGAACCTTCTCCAGCATCATTTACGCGAATCCAGATTTTTTCGACATCATCAAGAGAAATTTTTCTATCAAGCGTAAAAAGAATTGCCGTGTAGTCGCTCGTTCCTTTGGCAAGTTCCGCATCAACTACAGAAATAGCCTTGTCACCGCTGAGAACTGCGCTTGTATCAACATTATCTTCCTCGGAGTAAACGAATTCCAGATTTGAAGAAATTTTCTGAAGAACCGAAGGAAGTTCGTTGCCCAAATCACTCAGGTAAGTTCCTTTGTAAGCGAGCGGTTTTGTGAAGACTGCATAAATTTTATTCTCACCGACAGGAGAAATTGTCATCGTAAATGACGGGGGAGTAATATCGATTGAATGAAGAATTTTTTTGTCAGAGCCGGAATCAGTCTGAATCAGGCGGTTTCCAGCCAAATCCGTGATGAATGATTTTTTCGGCTCATAAGTCACGGTGAATGTCGTGCGAATCGGAAGTTTTGAGTCCATTGGATTGATTGTAAGGCCAAGATATGGCTCATCGTTGTCAGTGAAAGTCTCGGAAAGTGACTCCACGCGGAACAACGGACTTTTTACATGCTGGGCAATGTCTTTCTCAGCAAAAGTTCGGAAATCAGATTCAACACCATCAAGAGAATATTTGTATGTAAAGGCAGAGATTGCACCGTCAAGAGAACTTCGCCGGATTCCACCGAGTGTCATAGCCGAAGAAGAAGGAATTGCCCTGCTACCACCAGAACTTTCCGGCGCCTCAAAACCAGGAATTACATTGCCTCCAGAAGAAATCCAGCCTTTTCGAGCAATCCACTTGTATTCAACATCAGCAGAATAATTTTGAGTATTGTCGAACAAATGCATTTCAATCGTGTCGATGTATGCGTTCGTGTTTGAATCAACAGTTCCGAGCATTTCATACTGTCTGTTTTCTCCGTCGCCGTTAATCCAGCTCACGTTTGGATCAGAACCGTTAAAATTCGTGACATAAGCGGCAAAAACAGGATGACTGCAATCCCATTCTCCGTAAAGTGAAGAAGAAGATGTTGAAGCTCGGTCGTTCACAGAAAGCGAGCGAGAAGAATTGTTTTCATCAAAAATATTTTTAAGCGGCAACCCATCCGAATCAACTGCAAGGTCTGTGATAAATCTGTTTGCAAGAGGAACAACCGCACCTGCAGGGCTTGAGCTTGAATCGATGTAGCCAATCCAGTTATGGAAATCAGAACCGCCGAGTGAAACTGGATTTTCTTCATCAACGTAGCCCGCGACAGAAATTCTTATGCGGTTCGGGAAGATTTTTTCTGCCTCGCCGGCATTTTTTGAAAATTTTCGGTAAAGAGCATGGCATTTGTTCGTGTCAGAATTGAAAGAATATGAGCCTGCCGAACCAGATTTGTAGCCCGCCGTAAGCTCGCCCTTTTCGATTGAAACAAAGCCGGAGATTGTCATGCCGTCTGAGCCAGAATTATTCGTGATTGCGCCGCCATGTTTTTCGGCTGAGTCAAAATCTGTCTGAGCCTGCCGATTCTGGTTCTGTTCAGTCGCACCTGCCAGAAGATTTCCGATGTCCACAGGCTCAGAATATCGAAGCTCAATAAAATTGTGAGAATCATAGAATTTTTGAGAATCGGCCGTACCTGTATTTTTTGAGTGAAGTTCCTGACCTGCAAAGAAATCTACCAAAACCGGGCGAGCTTTGTCGATTGTCGCGAAGATTTTGGCATCAGTGTAGCCTGAGTCATTTTCGCTCCACAAACCGATTCCGTAATTGCGGCACATTGTTTTTCCTTCAGCGGCAAAGAAAAGGCCTTCAAACAAAGACAAATCTGTCGTTCTGTTGCGGTGGATTCCGCTTCGGTCAGTGCTGTCCTCTGTTCCTGCAAAAGTGGCAGAGGCGTCTGTGTTCCAATTGTTTTGTGCGGAAGAAACTTTGAGATAAAGCGGAGTGTGTGCCGGAATGTCGGTCAAAGCAAGATTTGATTCCGAAAGAGGAACCGAACAATTTGTGCCGTCAGATTCCGTGTAGAATTTTCCGTCAAAGGCAAGAGATTTTCCGTTGTAGAAAATCCCGCCGTTTTCCAGAGCTGAAACAAGTGAAATTGTGCTTGAAACTTCGCCGTTTGAATTTTCGAGAGACATGTCAAAACTGAGGCAAACAACTGAATCCGAAACGGAATATGCCCCGCTGATTTGTGGAACGGCAAACTGGAAACCGGAATTTCCGCTTCTGTCGGTTACGTTTTGATTTTTAGCAGCCGTTACAAAAGCAGCCCCTTCCGAAGAGCCAGCCGAACAGTTTGCAATTTCAGAATTGAAGACGACAGCGTAAGGGATTCCCCATTGTTTTTCTGTGACAGCCGAAGTTGAATTGAACAGCGGATTTGATGCCGACTGATTCGGGATCACAAAAGAACAGCCCGCGAAATCAAGTCCGTTCGCGTAGAAATTTTCCGAAATGAGCACTTTTGTTCCGATTGTAGAGAATTCTGCTTTGAATCCAGCCGTTCCCGAAGATGGTTTGTAAGCCAGAGATTCATAACCAAAGTAAGCGAATCTAGAATCCGAGCCAGAATATCGCGGGTCATCAGCACTGTAAGAAGAGCCAAAAAGCACGAGATTTGTTCCCGAAAGATTGACCGCGCCTGCCGAAATTTTCCCAGAATAAGCGCAAAGAATTTTCTGCCATGTTAAATCAGAAGAAATCGTTACGGTCGAAGATGAGGCAATATCAACAAAAAGTTCGCTTGCAAAAGTCAGACTGCCGGAAGCGGCTCCAAAAGTTCTCGAAGCCGAACCGTCCGCAAGAATGTAACTGTTTTTTGAAAGCAGATTTACGTCCGCAAAAGCAAGAATATCGCCTTTAAGATTGATGATTCCCTCTGAAACAAGATTTCCGCCAAACTCAGCATTTCCGTAAACAAGCAGAGAAGCAAGAGGATTTGACGTTCCGACCGATTTTTCAAATTTCACGCTTGTTACAGAACTTTCTGTTCCAATTGAAAGCGCGCGTGGTGTGTCCGAGGAATCAGAATCAACGACGTCTGTGAAAATCACTGAATTTGAGTCGCAATCAATTTTTGTATTCTGAGTGAGAACAGACCGTGCAAATTTTGCCGAAGCAGCTTTGACTGAGCCGGCAAGTTTTGAATCGCCCGCTGTGTGCTCAACGGAATTTGCAAAAATGCAAGAACTGTTTTCTTTTGTTCCGAAAATTACGTTTCCGTTAGTTCCGAAAATTACATCATTTGTGATTTCACAAGAGGAATCAAAAAGAATCGCAAAATTTGTTGACGCGGCATTTGTCAGTGAAAGAGTTTTGAATTTTTCTGCAAATTCAACGCTTCCAGCGGCTGCCGTTGCATCATCCAAAGAGAATGAAATTCCTTCTATATTAGTGGCAAATTTTTTGCGGGTTGTTTCCTGAACGACTGTGACATTTCCCAAATTTGAAGAAGCACATGAAATCAATCCGGCGGAACCGTCTTCGTTATTTGCGCTGGCATATTTTCTTCCGTCCGCAAAACTTACAGTGCCGAGAGTGAGATTCTGGTCATTGTGCAAGTATGCGCCCTCAACGATGAAATTTCGTCGTACGACAAGCCCTGCCCCATTTGTTGCATTTATTCCGTCTGGAACCGTCAAATCAAAGAAAACGCCGGAAATTGTAATCGGAGTTGCAGAGAGAGTGACATTCTTTTTGTTGAAGATAATTTCGCCTGCTTTTGTGCCGGAAATACTACCTGAAAGGACCAAAGTTCCGCCTTTGCTTTCACTATCCCAAACGCAAGAGCCGTTATTTTCTATTCCATAAACTTTTTGTACGGCGGTCGAAGGATTTACGCCAGTCTGACTGAAACCTGAACCTTCTTCTACAATCAATTTTCCGGCCTCGAAAGCCGCATTCTTAAATGAAAGAGAAGTTCCAGTCTTCAAAGAAAGAGAATTTGTGCTTTCCGTGTTCTTGAACGATGCATTTAAATCAAAATCAACTGTCGGCACGGTGATTGCAAGGTCACAATTTGAGGTAACAGGACTCTTAAATTTTGCAGATTTATCCGAAGTGATGCTAAGTTCCGAAGCAGAATCGAATTTTATGCCTGAGCCAGCCGTGAAAACTACGTCAGAAAGCAGAGTCATGTTCTTTTTGAAAGTCTGGGACAGGGCAGTCGTAACGTTTCCGCCCAAGCTGACTTCACTTTCTAGCGTGATTGCAGAATTTTCGCTTTTGCTCAGAATATCCGCACCAAATGAGACAAGAGAAGAACCTGCATTGAAAATAATTCCGCTATCAAGGAAGACTTTTCCATCAAAATCTTGTGAATCTGTCGTTGTGACATTTCCGTTGAGAACAACGTCACTTTTGAGATTCAATTTTGAACAGTCCACATCACCAAGCAAAGCCAGAGGATTTGAATCATCTTTTTTGCCTTTCAGCACAATGTTTCCAGCCGAAGTGATTTTTACGCCGCCCGTAAAAGTATTGTCGCCACTGAGAGAAAGTGCCACCCCAGCTCCGTTTGAAATCAAAGTCTTTCCAGTGACAGAAATTGAGCCGGAAATCTCACCGCCCGAACCTGCTGTAAATTCAAGAAGGGAGAATTTGTCGCCAAAGTTCGGAGTTTCGCGCGTTCCAAAATCGCCGTAATATTCGATTACACCTGTGAGCACGGAAGAAGAATCCAGCGGAAGATTTTTGATGCCAGAATCGCCCGCCGCCGCAATAATTTCTGTACCAAGCACGCGAATTCGACCTTCACTTGAAAGTGCGTTCACAGTAAGATTGTTGCCCGCAAAATCAAAGACAGCCCCGGAATCAATTGCGACAGAACTTGTAACGCTCTCGTTTTCGTTGCTTCCGTCACCATTCGTATCGACAACAAAAATCTTTTCATCATTTTTGAGGTTCAAATCTTGAGTCAGTTTTGGATAATTTGTTTTACCGCCCGGAATTTCGACATCAGCGTATTCCCGTGGAACGGACGTCGGGCTCCAGTTTGAAGTTGTGCCCCAGTCTGTTGAAGCCGCTCCAGTCCAAATATATTTATGCCCCGCGAAAATCCAGTTGGTGTTGCCCGTTCCGTCTGTGTTGTAGCCATTTTTTGCATAAACGATGATTGGTTCTGAGTCGCTATTTTTTGAATTTGTGATAATTGCGTGTGCGATTGAAATTTGCGCGTGATTGAGAGGTGTGATTTGCCATTCACCGATTCCAGTCAGATTGATTTTGCCAGTTTCTGTTCCGCGGATTGTGAGTTTTGTGACAGTCTGATTTGAGCCAGCTGCAAAAGTGAGCGATTTTCCCGCAGTCTCACAGACAAACTCAGAGAATGAGTTGCTTCCACCAAAGCTCATGTTTTCATCAAAGACAGCCTTATTGAAAGAATTGTTGCCGGAAAGAGTTGTTCCGTCTCCAGAGAAAGTGACCGTGCCGGAAAAAGTGTTGTTGCCGTTCAGTGTGGCAGAAGAGCCTGAGAAAGTTACAGCCGCTGAGAAAGTCTTTCCGTTACCGTTGATTTGAGCACCAGAACCCGTGAAAGTGACAGGAGAATCGACATTTTTAGTAAAAGTCACGGAAGATTGAACTTCGAGAGAATAGCAAGTAACTTCTGCAAGCTGCAAATTTCCGTCACTATTGAGGGTGATTTTGCCCCCGGAAAGGGATTTGGCCGAATCGCCGATTATAACAGGTTTTGCAAAAGAATTTGCTCCAGTAAGTTTAAGTTCGTTTCCGTTGCCGTTCGCAATTAAAGTCGTCCCAGTGACAGAAATTTTATCAGTCACAGTTCCGCCAGATCCGTCTGCAAAAATCAAATTATTAAAGTTGTTTTTTCCTGTTATAGATAAACTAGAGCCTGTAAAAGTTATCGTTCCAGTTGAAGCTGTAAATCCGCCGTCAGTGTTTTCGTTCAATAAACTTTCTTTTACGATAAATGTTCCGTGTGCCGACACTGAACTTCCGGCATTTATTACAATATTCGCAAATTCAGCTCTTGCGCTATCACTAGTCATTATGACCGTTTGCTTAGAACCTGCAAAAATAAACTTTGTTCCTTCGTTCGCTTCCAAAGTACAATTTTCATCTACTGAAAAAGATAAATCCGTAGAACCTTCAACAGACCCCTTAAAAGTAAAATCATTTTTTATTTGAAGAGAAGCTTTTGTCGCAGTTGAGATTTTCCACACACGAAGATTTCCAGCAACACAAATTGCATCTGAAGTTTCAGTATTAAGGCCGGAAATCAAAAGATTTGCGTAATCATCTTCGTCAGAAAAATTTGTAACAATCTGAGCACTTGTTGTACCTCCACCAGAATACTCGACCCAGCCAGAATGTTCAGTATCATTAATTGGCTTACTAGGGTCTCCATCTTTATAGATTCTAAAATCGTTTTTATATTCAATTATTCCATAATTTATAAGAGTTCCTGTCGAAATATTAAGCAGGTAGCCGCCACCAGTTCCATCATCAGACAGAGTAAGTCTAGCTGTAGCTGCATTTGTAGTATCATTAACACTATTTTCACCAATTTGAAGAGAACTTAACGTAATCTGATTTACTCCAGAAGGCAGCTGCGAATTTGAAAGTTCTGGCCAGTAAGTACGTCCATCTGGAATCAGGACTTTTGCATCCTCAGTTTTATTTGCCACAAGCCCTGGAACAAGAGCTGGGTCCCAATTCTCTTCTTCAAACCAAAGATGCTCCTTTGAGCTAGCACCGCCTTTCCATTTGAATTCAAATTCATACCCTAGATCCCAGCCTTTTTTAAAAAGAGCCATATAATCATTCTGAGAAGATGAACTTGCAGGAACACTAGTTGTACTAGAACCATATGCCTTGTGAGAACCAATAGCTGGACTTCCAACAGGAGCTTCCTGAATATTCAGTTTTTCGCCAATAGAAAGATAATCTGCATCAAGCTTTGAGGACGAAACTACAATTATTGCAGCAGGATCAGTAATTGCACTATAATCACATGAAAGGCGGAGCATTTTAGACTCTTCGCCTTTTAAAGTAAGTTTTTCACTAATCTGCTGGGTCCTTCCAGCCCCAAAAGAAAGTGTTATATCTCCCTTCGTACATTCAAATTCAGAAAATGAATTTCCATCCGAAAAAGTTGTGCTTCCATTAAAAATTGCATTTGCAAAAGCTGTACTTCCCGAAAGCTTTTTACCTTCACCAACAAATGTAACGTTTTTTCCATTCGCATTAAAACCTGTAGTTCCAGCATTGTTTTTCCAGTTGCCAGAAACAATGATGTTATTATTCAGTTTTAAACTTGAAGAAGAAGTAATTGTCACATTTCCGAATTTTGAGTTTTCCCAATCGGTAACAGTAAGTTCACCGCCAGCCTTACAAAATTCTTCTGTGCCAGTACTAATGATTTTTTCAACATAAATAGTTTTTGTTTGAATTGTACCATTATTTTTCAAAAGAGCGATTTTTCCATCTTCACCAGAACTATTAAGCCGCCCGATGAAAGCACCCGCAATAATTGTACCAGTTGACGCAACGGTGAGTTCTGCAGGATTACCTTCACCACCGCCCACGCCATTACCAACGGAAAGTGTTCCTTCTATAATTATTTCATTTTTGGAAGTTGTTCCATAAGCACGATAATCATTTTTTATTGTTAAACTTTTGCCTTCTTTTACAGTAACTTTTGTTCCTTCCCTTTGCTCAAACAAATCGTTGCAAGTTATAGCGGCGTCAATTTCCAAAGCGTTTGTAGTAGAATCGCTTAATTTTGTCATTTGACAACCGTGTTCAACAGTGGCTTTTCCCGAAACTTTTATGTTTCCACCAAAATTGAGGTTATAGAAAGTCAATGAAGTATTAGGAAGTGTCAAAGTTTTCTGCACATTCGTAGTTGGATTAGTAGTATTATTAAAATTGACAGTGCCAGTTCCAGCCGAAAACACTGCGCACTCTGTTAAGTTTGCATCTGAGTTGTTGAAATTGATAGTTCCTGTTGAAAGAGAAAGTTTACCTGTGCCGGAATATCCACCGTTGAAGTTGAGTGTGCCAGAAGCAACTGTCAAAGTTCCTGTTCCAGAATAACCGCCATTGAAATTGAGTGTGCCAGAAGCAACTGTCAAAGTTCCTGTTCCAGAATAACCGCCGTTAAAAGAGGATTCAACATCACCACCTGATATAATTCCATTATTTACAGTGGCAACTGTTACTTCCAGTGCAGAATAACTATTAATATCTCCGGCATTAGTTAAAGATTCGGAAACAGCTATAGGAGAATTGCCTCCTCCATACAAAATTCTCTTATTTTCTATTTTTAAATTATTGACTACAAGACCATTCAAAAGCCTAACTGTATCAGTTGTACCACCTGCACTATTATTTAAATTTAGCGTTCCAAAACTGCAGCCATCAAACAACCATGTCCCTTCTACATTTATAGTTGCAGTTTTAGCAGTAGCACTCACTCCCTGAATAAGGCTTCTATCATATGGATGTTCTCCGCCTCCAGAAGCCGTACTTTTTATGTTTAGAGTATAGCTTCCATCAGCAACCGAAAGATTTGCTGCACCTTCTCCGGCATCAAACACCGCCGTGTCCCTATCCTTATAGCCAGGATAGTGCCTTACAGCTTCTCCGTTCTCAGTTTCCCAGTTATTAGTATTTGTCCATACTGAATCGGCAGGACTTGCTTTCCAATAATATTTATTCGTATTAACAGGCAGCGTTTCACTTGTAGAAAAGTTAACATATCCGGAATTTATAGTTATAGTATTATCAGGACTATCATTTTGATGTGGCAGACTTATTATACCGGTTCCATCACCAGAAACATTTACTGTTGCCCCGTTGCCTTTTTTTTCATTTACAATACTTTTTGCTTTGACCATCGCATCATTTTGAAGCAAAAAAGACGTCTCTGCTGTATTTTTACAACGAATGTTTTCAGTCACACTTACATTACCGGAACCTGTTATAATAAAATTAACAGGATCGCTATTACTCGCTACATTTCCAAGATTCAGATCTCCAGTTATACTAAGCGTAACACCATCAGAAAGTGTAAAAGTAACAGAAGTTGTTGCAGAACTTTCAATATACAAAGAACTTATTTTGATATTTGCAGGTATTGAAATAGATATATTCGAATTTCCATAGTCATCAGTGTTTATAAAAACTTCGGCATCATTTGAGTTGTTATTATAACCAGGATAATCTTTTGTATCATCTCCAATTGTTTTCCATGATGAAGAGCCGAACTCATAATATTCCCAGTTCTTATAGTTCGTCCAAACGCCATCACCATCACCATTAGTCCATCGGAATCTGTTTCCCCATGCGCCACAAATCACCAGCCCCAGCAGCACAAGCATCACGCAAAATTTTCTTACTTGCATAATCTTCTCCTGTTAGTTCTGGACCCTGAATTTGAATATTGCGGCCAGGCTGTCGTCTTCTTCGTAAAATGGGTTTCCAATTACGAGAACCTGATGAATTTTTAAATCTGTGTAGTCGGCGTATTTTACTGTCAGACGGTTGCCTGTTTCGGTTTGTTTTGCACCGTCAATCATCCAGTCGTAGGTTTCAAATCCATCTAATGCCACGAAAATCATTCCTTCCGGGGTGAATTCTACATCAACTCCGTATGGAAGATTACCAACGATACTTCCCCGAGCTTTCCAGTTTGCAATCATTGTAATTTCTTCGGTTGACCAGTTATCCGGTGTAAGAGTGTCCGGCGACCAGTGTGTAAAGAAATATCCTGTACGAGAAGGTGTGCTGTATGGATAATATGGCAAATCCTCAAACGTAATCGTAACGCTTGCGAACGGCTCGTCATCACCTTCATTCAAATCAAAATTAACAACCCTGCTCTCGACGTTCCAGTATGCCCAAACAATAGTGCCCTGTTTTATTGGAGTTGAGAAATCAAATGGCTCGGTATATTCAGAATCCGTGAACCATCCGCCAAAAGTATAGCCCAATCTGCTCGGACTTTCGGGTTCTGTCGCGGTCTCATTATGTGGAATCCACTGGGTTTCGATTGGAGTTCCGTCCGCCGTGTCAAAATCAACAGGATAATAAATAATATTCCACATCGCGTAGAGAATTTTGTCCTCGCTGAACCAGTTTCCGCCGTTAATTTCTTCTTCGGGCATATAACTTGTTCCACTTCCATCGGGTTGGGTGTTCCAGCCTGTGAAAGAATAGCCTTCGCGCAGGAATTGATTTTCGCTCAAAGATTTTGGAAGATCCCTGCCCCGGAATTTCTGTTCTTCCATCGTGCCAGTTCCGCCGTTCGCCATAAATGTGACTTTTCGCACGAGTTCTTTCCACTGAGCATAAAGTTCGATTGTCGTATTTTCTGCAAGTTTTTCAGAAAGAATTTGCCCGTCTGTATAGCTTGTTCCGCTTCCGTCCGGCTTTGTGTTCCAGCCGGTAAATTCAAATCCCCAACGTGAGAATGGATTTTCAAGGAGAGCTTGTGCCTGCCCCCATTCAAAAGACTGACTAAAAACTGACTCGCTTTCATCTGGAATATTGCTGTGAAACTGCACGAAATACGGAATCCAATAATATTGAATTTCAAGAGTCTGGTCTTCATAAGGATAATCTTCGGCCGTAAAGACATGCCCCGGCTCATAAAATCCTATATAAATCTTTCTTTCTGAGCCATCGGTGAAATAAGGCTGATAACCGCTAATTTTCTTGCCTTCTGGTGGTGTGAAAGCCGCAACAAGATGTTCGTAATCCGGCAAAGCGGAGCCGAGTGCAATCTTCATTTTTGGCAGCATGCCAGTTCCTTCGCCCGCATCAAAAGAAAAGTTGATTACATTCTTGAGCCACAAAGCATATAGCTTTATGTTTCCGCCATCTTCGGACGTGAGATTGCAAACATCTTCTCCATTAAAATATGTCGGAAACTTTGGGTCTTGATCCGGACTTGTGCCCCAGCCCGAAAACGAATTTTTTTGATAACTGAAAGGATTTTTGTTCAGCACATTTGCTTCATCGTAAACGAAGTTTTCCTGAGTCTGTTCTTTTTTACCTGCGCTGTCTGTGCCGCCATTTCCGTAAAATGTGACCGAATATTTTATAGGCTCCCAGTCGTTGACGATAAATGCCGCCGGAACAGAAAGAACGACCATTTTTTTTACAGTTCCGTCGGGATTCATTTCGTATTTTTCTTCTGATTCTGTAAAGTCCTTTTTGCCAGTCGCCGGATTTTTTAAATATGTCCAGCCTTTGATTTTATAGCCGTTTTTGCAGCCGACAAAGCCTGATGATTTTTCATTCGGAAAATCTTTTTGAGAAACTGTTTTGCCAATCGGAAAGGTCATGTCAACTGAAACGACTTTTCCTTCATCCGGATCTGAAGAATAGAACGTGAATTTTGAGCTGTAATCGTTCTCGACGTCCTCAGCGAAGTCAGTTTCATTCTCACAGGACATGAAGAGTGCGGAAAGAATTAAAATCAGAGAAAAAATTGAGATTTTTCTGGCTCGCGCGCCTTTCATCTTCCGCCCCCTTTTATTATTCTAAATTTTATTAAAATCTTATTCCAGCGCAAGCATACGGTGTAAGCATTCCCAAAGTAAAAGAACCACCGAAAACATGACTGAAATCAGCTCCAGCTTCAAACACAAGGAATTTTAACGGATTACAGAAAATTGACAAGTTTCCTGCCACAAGCGGATAAAAATACGTTGTGTCTTCTGAAGCCGTTCTTGCCGTATATGACGAAGAATAAGAAATGCTTTTTTTGAGCATATTTATTCCCGCCCCGCCCTTCAACTGCATATATATAGCAGGCATAAGATTTTGCTGCCATACAATTTTCGCATCAAACACATTAGAAATCAACTCGGCATTCAAAAAATTCGTCTCATGTGTAAATTTTTGCCCGAAATAGCAGACTTCCATTCCGAATTTCGCAGAACTGGTCTTTTTTGGAAGATACATCGCACGGATATTCAGGGCTGTGGCAAGAGGTTCATCATACGCCTCTTTAAAAGAATCATCATAAAGCCGATTCGTAACGCCTGCTCCGCCCTCAATTATAAAATCTTTCCACTGGTAGCCGAGTTTTTTTCGTTCCAGCTTACGACGGAGTTTTTCTTCTTTCTTTGCACGCTTTGCCTCTTCTTTCGCGCGCTTTTCTTCTTCGATTCTGGCTATTTCCGCAAGTCTCGCTTCCTCTTCTGCCTTCCGTTCTGCCTCAAGCCGCTCCTCTTCGGCCCGCTTTTCTGCTTCAATTCGGTCTGCCTCTGCACGTTCTTTTTTCAAATCATGCTCGGCGATTGCCTTTTCAATCTCTGAGGAAAGTTTTTCATTCATCTCTTTGCGAAGTTTTTCCTCAGTTTCCTTTACGGCTTCATTTACAGCTTCATCACGAATCAGGGCAACCTCAACATCGGTGAACATTTTTTCGCCATCGACAACGATTATATCAGAGAGCGAAGAAAGTCCGCTTGGATTTGTGACACGAAGACGCCAGTTTCCAGGAGGCACGTTCTTAAAATCAAGATGAGAAATGCTGTCAGTTTCAGAACTGCTCTGCCCCATGTTCATTTTATCCGACGCGCTGATAATTCCGTTCAAGGATTCATTCACCAGCTCGAATTTTGAATTTTTGTTCACGTCAGCGATGTCTACAGAAATTCCAATTGAACCTCCGTCTTTTGGAACCTGCAATTTTCTTTCTATTTTATTGATTTTTGGTTTGCTTGCCTTAAAGACCTCAAAATTCGTCCATGAAGAAACGCCCGCTTCTTTTCCCAAAAAATCGTAGGCATGAACCCGATAACGGTAGCGGGCTGGCGGAAGAGAAAGTTCCGTGGAAGTTTTTTCTGTCGTAATCGACTGAGTTTTGCCGGTAGAAAGATTCTGAAGCTCAACTTTGTATTCCAGGGCATTTGCGTTCGATTTCCATTCAATTTTCTGCGGGAACGAATCATCGGCAAAAAGCGGAAAAGCCAAAACGAGAAGAATAATTCCAAAAACAAGGCGCGACAATGGGTGAATCTTAATTTCCATACATTTTCCCCGGCTGAACGCCCTCAACTTTGGTCGGTGCGGCAAAATCAATCTTGAACACGCCGACTGATGCCGTCCCTTTTTGCTCCAGATAACCGTCTTTTGCATATGAATAAGGAGTTACAGCCCATTCAAAATTGCCGACATCAAAAATCGACAAATCCTTGATTCTGACGTTTGAAGCCTTCGTGTTTTTTTCGCTGTAGATAAGTTTTCGTCTGCCAGCAGAATCAAGTTTATATAGAACAAAATTGTAAGCCGTTGCACCTGTCACTTCTTTCCATGCAAATTCTATCGCACGATTTTTTTTAAGATAAGCTCCGTCTATCACAAAATTGCGTCCGGGAGCTGTAAGATAAGGACTTGCTAATCCCGGAGTCGTTTCAATCACAAAATGACGAGTCTTTGAATCGAGAGGAATTCCGGTCATCGTGCTTGCGGCAATTTTCCATGAGTAAGTGCCTTCCGTGAGTCTGTTCAGTGAAAGCGTATTTTTCGTAGTGTCGATTGTGTTCACCACTTTATAAGAGCCGTCTTTTTGCAATTTTGAAAGAATGAATTTGTAACCGTTTGCCTTGTCTTTTCCAGGAATCCAGCTGAAAATCACGGGATTTCTGAGCGCGGTGAGACCTGCAATTCTTGTGCCGTCAGAAGGTGACTGAGCGAGAACCGATGAAGGAGAGCGCACAGAGAAAGTTCTTTCGTTGACTGCGGAAATTCTTGTTGGAGTTGCAATTGCCTGAACAAAGCAGGTATAAGTGCCGCCATCAAGAACGAACTGAGCCATTGTTTCGCGCACAGATTCTTTTTGCTTTATGAGATTGCCCTTTGAATCACAAATTTTGACTGTATAATACTCAGCGTCAGGCACTTCCTTCCATGAGACAACTACAGGAGCAAAATTGTAAATCATGAGTTCTTGATTTTGCGCAGGAGAAAGGATTTCCGGCGGGTTCAGCTCTGAAAGAACCGTGAAAGCCCTGCTCGGAGTGAGGCCTGTAAGCCCGCCATTTTCATCACGTACGCCGACTCGCCACCAGTAATTTCCGGAAGGCAGGTTCATATTGTCCAAAACTGATGCCGATGTCGTTCTCTCTATCTGAATTGTCGTGAATCCCGGAGTTGTAGAAATTTGAAGCACGGAAGCATTTGATTTTGAAGAATACTCGTCCGAAAGTTTCCACATGAAGGCCGTGCTGGTGATTTTTGCGCCCTCAATCAAAACATTTTCCGGCGGATAAAGCAGCTTGTTGTCCTGAGGAATATACCGGGCCACGCGGAAAGAGCGGATTTCAGACTCAGGATTTTTGTCCCCGGCGTCATCCGATTTTCGCAAAATCTTCCAATAGTATGTGCCGTCACTAAGTTCCTCTGGCGTAAATTCACGCACGAGTCTTGTGTCAGAAGTTTCTGCTGAATAAACGATGTCCGTAAAATCATAATCACGGGCAATCGAAAGCTCATAAGTCGAATCTTTCAGCTCGCTTTTCCAGATGAAATTTGCAGGAATATTTTTTTTGTAGAAAATCTGCGTATTATTGGCAGGGGCTGCAAGTTCTGGCCTGCGAATCTGCTGAGTTTTTGTGATTTTAAACGGAATCGCCTGGCTTCCGCCTGTGTAACCCAAATTGTTGATTGAATAATATGGTGTGACTTGCCACCAGTAATCGCCGTCTTCAAGCGAATCCAATGCGATGAAATTGCCTGAAACTTCTGTATCCGAAACGATTGAACGCATGTCAGCCGTTGAAGAAACCAAAAGTCTGTAATGCTCGGCATATTCATTGCCACTCCATCTGAATGAAATTCGTGGAGGCGCATTTCTGTAGCGGAATGAAGCCGAACTTGCCGGAGAAATTCCTTCGATTGCATCTACATTTTCAACCGTAATTCTTCCTGTGATTGGAGAAGACTTTGTTTTTTCTGAGAAAACCCGCCAGAACACAATTCCGCCCGGCACACGCACTTCCGCGCTTGAAGAATTTGAAATTTCGTTGCTTGTAACAATTTTAGTAAAATCACGCGAATATGAAGTTTGAATCGTAACACCCGCGCCATCCGAGGTTTTCCATTCAAAACGCACTGGAACAAGCCCTCTTCTTGTATTGAGGATTTTTACATCTTTAGGCGGATAAATTACAGTAACAGCTTTTTTTTGAATTTCTCCGCCTTTCTCAACATTGACAGATTCACCGTAAGTAAGTTCAGTTGTTTTGCCACTTTCTGTAACGACCTGGGCAGAACCGCTTTTCACCTCGACATTGTGAATTCCATTTTCTGAATCAGATTTTGCCGCAAGAGAACTTCCAGCACCGACATTTACGAGCGAGCCGTCATCAAGCTTCAGTTCGATTCCTGAACGCGCCGTTGTCGAGTCAACCTGAATGTCACCGCCAGAAATCAAAACCCGCACGCCACCGTTCGCATTCAAATCGACTTTTATCATTGTATTTTCGCCCAGATTGAGAACAGTTCCGTCACTGAGCGTAAGGATTGCTTCTGCCAAGTCAGAGGTGCGGATTGTATCGCCGTAATACAATTTTGTGCCGGTGGCAATACGTTCCCACACAACGCGGTCATCGAATTTTCGCTGAGCTATGTTGTGCTTGAATGAGATTGTTCCGATTTCGGGCTTGTCACCACGGACCGTGAATGAGTTCAAATCCTGCCAGAAAAGATACGCGAAAAATCCTGCGACTGAAAGGCAGAAGATGACTACAAAAAAATCACGGAGCAGCGACTTGAATCTTATTCTCTTCCGCATCCAGATTTACCTTTTCAAAATCAGGGGTATCAATTCCGAGCAATTCCCGCACTTCTTTCAAAGTTTTAGGGCCTGCAGGTCCGACCGCTCTCTCACAATCAACGTCAACTTCGAATTTTTCGTTTTCAGTTGAGAAGAATTTTTCAATATCGAAGTTCGGCATATTCACAACGCCGTAAAAATGCTGTTTTCCTTTTCCTTTGACTTCAAATTCGACAGGAATTTTTTCGACAACAATCTCATTGTAAATATTCGCCGGTTTGATGATGAAATTGTTCTCCTCACAGCGAATAAAATCTTTTTTGAGGATGTCATAAGTGTCCTGCGTAATCAGAATGTCCGTTCCACAAGGCTTGTTACTTGCTTCGGCACGGCTGGCAAAGTTCACCGAGTCACCGATTGAAGTGAATTCCATTTTGTCAAAACTTCCCATGAATCCAACTGTCGCGCGCCCGGAATTCAAGCCTGCTCCAATCCGAATATGGGGCTTGTATTTTGCGAGCGGGTCATTTTTGTGCGCTTCGGTAAAGGCTGCCGCATCTTTGTTATATTTCATCAGCGAGTAACGCATGGCTATGCAGCAAGTGACAGCACTCAGAGCGTCCGCCTTTACATATTCTCTGTGAGCCTCTTCTTTTAAAACTCTCGTGCTGGAATTTTCGCTCATTTTTTCCCAATCAAGATTTTCGTTTCTCAAAACACCCCAGACAGCCATAATCGCATCGCCCTCAAACTTATCGACGATGCCGCCAGTCTTGTTGATGCAAGTTACCATTCGGCTCATGTAGTCGTTCAAGAATCCGATGATTTCAGCCGCACTGTGCTCGCCAAAGCGTTTTTTGAATCCGTCCGAAATTGCCGTAAAACCACGGATGTCGCTGAAGAAAATCGTGATGTCTTTGAGATGCGGATCAAAATCGATTTTTTTGGTGATTACGGCCTTCGTAACGCCCTTGTTTGTGAGGCGCGAGACCATGTTCAGGATTTCGCGTTCGTTTTTTGTGCTTCGTTCCAGGACACCGATTTCGTCTTTTCGCTTGAGTTTGAGCTTATCAAAAAGGCTGGTGTTGAAATTACCCTTGTTGACTTCATTTACGACCTCGGTGAGTGCCTGCAACGGTTTGCTCAGAGATTTTGCGAAGAAGTAAATTATCAGGATAGCAAGTGCCACGACCGCAAACATGATACAGATATTTCGGTAAGTGATTCGCTTTACACCTTCAAGAATTACCGAAGTTTTTACAACAGTTATTACGCCGCCGCTTCCGATTCCGAGTTTATGAAAAGCACCGATATATTCATCGCCATTTTCATCTTTGTATGGAAGCTGGCCATTGTTGCCAGGACTTGAAAGCATTTCCTGCACGATTTTGAGAGAGCTCAGATCCGCCGCAGAATTCATTTTATCAAAATCGCTGTGAATCAAAACTATTCCATCATTGTTGACGAGGAAAGACTGATTTATGCTGCCCGAAGCAAAACTTTCACCGATTCCAGCAGTTGAATAAAGGAACGCAACAAATCCTTCGCCCGAAGATGAAGAAGCCGGACAGAACAAAGAAATAAGCGGAGAATTGAAAAATGGAGTTGCATTGAGAATCTCAAACGAGCCGTTCTTTGCCTTTTCTGCACTCTCACTTTCCTGCTGAATATAAGCCAGCACGTTTTCTTTTTCTATTTCGTGAGTGACAAGGAATTTATTGCTTGCCAGTAAAACTCCGCTTTCCGCACGAGAATAATAGACCGCGACAATATCTCTGTTTCTGTCAAAAAAGAGTTTTTCGATTTCCTTCGCGCTCTCATCATCTTTTACGGCACCTGTCATCAAATCCAGGAACATGGTCACGCTTGAAACCGCTGAATTGATTCGGTTTTCCGTGTCACTTGCAGTCCGGCTGTTAATCGCAAGATTGTTTTCCTCTGCATTAGAACGGGTGTCCTGAGATACAAAATAAGAAACGGCATAAGTTACGCCACCAACAGCCAAAATCAGAAGGAATGAAATGATTACGACAAGCTTAACTCCAATCGGCTGCTTTACACGTGAAGCTTTCTCGTCTTCGATTCTTTCTCTGTTCTCGTATTTTTGGAGCAAGTAAACCGCATTTTTTTCAATTTTTAAGGCGCGTCTGTCATCAGCAAGATATTTTTTGATTTCATCGCTTCGGTGAGGAACAAATTCATCCGGCTCTTCAAGTGTAAAATCGTCACCGCCGGTAATTTTTATCTGTTCGGATTCAGGTTGCGCTTCTGATTCAGCAACAGCAGGCTCATTTTTCTGAACAATCGGGCTGAGTTTTGAAATAATTGTGATTTTATCGCCATCAATAGAAAGTTTGGTGACATTTGGATTAACACGGACAAAACTTCCCTGTGTCTCGTCGATTTTCTGAGAAAACTTTTTTTTCGCGGGAACAAAATTCCCATAGTCCAAAGATTTTTGCACTGAGTTCAATTTTGAGTCCTGGCCAAATTATTATAGATGTACCAGGGCAAACGCATTATAAAATATTCCCTTCTAAAAATGGCTTCCAATCGCAAAAACGGTTTATCGGAAACGCATGCTAGCATGCTACACGCGTTTTGTGCTTGTAACTATATACGTTTGCCGCTTACGCGGCAGCACAAAACGAGTGTTTCCGTAAGCCGTTTCGCTTCTTTGCGCCATTTTCAATATAAAATCGTCTGTAATGCGTTTGTCCTGACAGTTGTTCTTTATATTATCGACAAAAAAAGCCGGTATCACTACCGACTTTTTAAAATTATTTTTTGAAAAAAAGCCCCGCAAGGATGCGGGAAATAAGCAAAGAGAGAAAATTCTGTTTGCCTTAAGGTGAACAGAATTTTCTCGTTTGAAGTCAAAATACACGGAAGTATTTTGACTTCAAAGAACGCTTTTGAGGAACTGCTGCAGGCGTTCGCTTTTGGGGCTTCCGAAGATTTGCTCCGGGGTACCTTCTTCTACGATTTTGCCGCTCTCCATGAAGAGGACTCGGTTGGCAACTTCGCGGGCAAAGCCCATTTCGTGAGTCACTACAATCATCGTCATGCCCTCTTTTGCAAGCTCCTGCATTACGCTCAGAACTTCACCTACAAGCTCCGGGTCAAGGGCACTTGTTGGCTCGTCAAAAAGCATGATTTTTGGTTCCATCGCAAGTGCTCGTGCAATCGCAACACGCTGCTGCTGGCCGCCCGAAAGCCGGTTTGGATATTCATCGGCCTTGTCCGCAAGACCAACTCGCGCAAGAAGCTCCATCGCACGAGCCTTTGCGTCTGCCTTGCTCACTTTTTTAACGTGAACAGGCGCAATCATTACGTTCTGCAATACAGTTTTGTGCGGGAAAAGATTGAATCTCTGGAAAACCATTCCCATTTCAAGAAGAACTTCCGCACGCTCTTTTTTGGGCATCTTGAAAACGTGATTTCCGTTAGCGTACTCGTCCAAAAGATTATCATCAACAAAAATCTTTCCGCTGGTGAATTTTTCAAGGCCGTTCAACGTGCGCAAGAAAGTAGATTTTCCGGCTCCCGATGGCCCGATAATACAAACAACTTCCTTCGGCTGAACCTCAAGCGAAACGCCTTTGAGAACATGAAGGTCGCCAAAAGAAACATCGATATTTTCAGTTTTAATAATACTCATTATAAATTCCTTCTCACAAGCATTCCCCGCAAGGATGCGGGGTAAAAGCAAAGAGAGAATTTTCAGAATGAAAATTCTCGTACGAACTCGAAAATCCATGGATGGATTTTCGATTCGAATTACTCGTAGACGCTGAAACGCTTTTCTGTTCTGTTGAACACAACCGAGAACACAGCTGTGATAATCAAATACAAAATCATCGCAGGAACATAGACAAGCTCGTTGCCCGAAGATGAAGCGATACTTCGTGTTACCTTTGTAATATCTTCCAAAGCAATCAGAGAAACCAGCGAAGCGTCCTTCAAGACCATGATGAACTCGTTGCCGATTGCAGGAATAAGGCGACGGATTGACTGAGGCACAATAATCAAGCCCATTGTCTGCCAGTAATTGAATCCAAGCGCGTGACTTGCTTCTTTTTGCCCCTTGTCGATTGATTGAATCGCAGCACGAATGTACTCAGCCATGTATGCTCCCGAATTGAGTGCAAAGGCGATGAAAGCGGCAAGAAATTTATTGCGCAAAGTGAGAAACGGGAAAATCTTAGGAAGACCGAAATACAGAAAATAAAGCTGCATCAAAAGAGGTGTTCCACGGAAGAAGAAGATATATGCCGAGCAAAGTTTGTTGAGAACTTTGTCCTTTGACATTTTACCAAGCGAAAGGAAAAGTCCGATCACAATTCCCGCAGCAACAGAAGTGAGAGTGAGAAGAATCGTGATTTTTGCGCCGTCTAAAAGTGCCGGAATCCAGCCAATAATTTTCTGTAAAGCGGTCATGGTTTGTCCTATTTTATTGTCTCGCTCAAATCAGAGCCGAAGATTTTGATATAAAGAGCTTTCAATGTACCATCAGCCTTCATTTCATCGATTGCGGCATTAACTTTGTCCAAAAGTACTGTATTTCCTTTGCGGATTGCAACACCGAAATACTCGTCTGCGTCACCAACCCAAGTTGAAGCATAAGCTGGATCATCAGCATAATTTGCAAAAACAAGAGCGTCTGAAACAACTGCGTCACAGCGGCCGAGTTTAAGCTCATCGTAAGCGTTGAGAACTTTGTCGAATTCTGCAGGAGTGAATTTGAGGCCTGCTTTTGCCTGTTTCTCCATGAAGATGTCAGAAGTTGTCTCTGCCTGATATGCGACAATTTTACCTTCCAAATCTTTTGGAGAAGCCGGGCGGAAGCCGCTAGCTACGTTAACTACGATTGTCTGGCCGTTTCCAACATAAGGCTTTGAGAATTCCATTGATTCCAAGCGCTCAGGAGTGATTGTTGCGGCTGCGATAACACAGTCATATTTGTTTGTCTCAAGACCAGCAAAAATTCCGTCCCATGCAGTATCGATGAACTCAGCTTCAAGGCCAAGCTTTGCGGCCAAAGCCTTACCGAACTCAACGTCAAATCCCATCGGAGTTTTTCCGTCTGCATCAAAATATTCCATTGGTGGGTAGCCGATTTCCATTCCAACCTTGAACTTACCCTTTTCAACAGTGAACTCACCAGCCTCTGCTTTTTTGTTACAGCCCAAAAGTGAAAGTGCCGAAGCCAAAACTGCGGCAACAATTGCGATTTTTTTCATATATAACTCCTATAAGTAGTACAAAAGATAAAGGGGACTTCGCACGCACAAAACGTCGTCGTCCCCTGATTCAATAATTATACAAAATTTTTGAATATTTATGCAATAGCCTAGTTCAGGGCTTCCAGGGCAAACGCATTATAAAATACTTGCTGTCAAAAATGGCTTCCGGTCGTGAAAACGGCTTATCGGAAACGCATGCTAGCATGCTACACGCGTTTTGTGCTTGAAACTATATACGTATACCGCTCACGCAGCAGCACAAAACGAGTGTTTCCGTAAGCCGTTTCACTCCCTCTCGCCATTTTCAATATAAAATCAATTATAATGCGGAGGTCCTGCAACCTAGTTAGTTGCCTGAATTGTACTTATCACATCGCGGAATTTACTTCCATATTTATCATAAAGAGGCTGCATCGCGAGCTGGAATTCTGAAATCACAGCAGGTGAAAGCTCAATAATCTTGTTTCTGTTCGAACGGACAATCTGCTCCGCTGCGGCTTCTTTTTCATGCCATTTCTGGATTTCATATTCCTGCGCCAGTTTTGCAGCTTCCTTGATAGCCTCGACATATTGCGGTTTGAGGCTGGAAAGCACTTTTTTAGAAGCAACCAAAAGTTCAGGCAGGCGGGTGTGCTGGTCAAGAATATAATATTTTGCGGCTGTAAAGTCACCAGTACTCTGATATGTATTCCAGTTATTTTCAGCGGCATCGATAAAACCGCTTTCAAGATTGCTCCGAACCTCTGTCATTCCGATTCCTTTTACGCCAACAGCGCCCAAAGCCGCACACATATCAGCCATCAACTGCCCCTGAACACGGATTCGCAAGTCTTTCAAATCGGCAATAGAGCGAATTTCCTTTGTTGAATAGAAATTCCTTGAACCGGCGTCATAATAGCAAAGGCCGACAAGCCCAGAACCAGAACGCTCAATATCAGCAAGCAATTCCTGTCCAAGTTTTCCGTTAAGAACTTTCCACATGTGCTCAGAAGAGCGATAAAGATACGGAAGCTGGAGAGCTGAGAATCTCGGAACATAAGAAGTAACAACAGACGAAGAAAGTCTCGTAAAGGCAATGTCGCCATTTTTTAGAGCCTCAACAGCCTCGCCAGAAGTTTCTGTGAGAGCACCACCAAAAAGGGCCTCTACTTTTACTTTTCCGCCAGTTTTTTCTTCAACAAGCCGGGCAAATTCCTCATCTGCCAAAGCAGCAGGCGTTCCCCGGACATGATTTTCAGAAAGCCGGAGAGTAATATAATGCTCTGTGATTGATGCCTTTTTCTCAAATTTGCAAGATGTAAAAAGCATCACAAAACTGATAAACATAAAAATATGTTTCAAAATCTTTTTCATAAAATTTCTTCCTTAAAAATCCTACTCAGTCTTAAATCGGTCAATCTGAGTTCCGATTTTTGTGATTGAATACTGAACGATTCCAGACACGTTGGACAGTGCACTTCCTGTCTCATTAATTTGCTTTGCACCAACGGCCATTTCATCCATATTTGTCTGAATATTTGTCGTTGCAAGCTGCAAATTATTGATTTCCTTCAAGATTCTCTCGTTTCGCATAGACATTTCTTTTGCGGCTGAGTGAACTTCCTGAGTGCTTGTATTCATCATTACAAGTGACTCACCAATCTGTTTTGATCCTTCATTCTGCTCGTCCATAGCGCACTTAATCTGTGCGACAAGCTCGTCCGTCTTCTGAATGTGATTTGAAACGGCACTGAAAGCCTCGCTCGCCTCATTCGAAGAATTGACGACCTCAGTAATTGAATTGCGAATCTGAGAAAGCCGCTCACCAATTGAATTTGACTCCATTGTAGAAGTCTCAGAAAGTTTTCGGATTTCATCAGCAACGACGGCAAATCCCTTTCCGGCTTCACCTGCATGAGCCGCCTCGATAGCCGCATTCATGGCAAGAAGATTTGTCTGAGCCGCGATATTAGAAATTACGGCGTTTGCCTCTTCAAGCATAGCCGATTGCATTTCAATCTGACGGATTTTTTCATTTACATCCTGCTGTTTTATAAATCCAACCTTAACATTTGAATTCAACGAACCGAAAGCAGTCGCCATCTTATCAACAGAATTTGTTACAGAAGAAATATTTCCAATCATCTCTTCGATTGCAGCAGAAGCCTCGGTCACGCCGGCAGTCTGATTTTCAACCAGGCGGTCAAGGTCTGTGATATTGCCCGAAATTTCGTTAACGACATCAGCTGTTTTGCTTACGCTAGAGCCCTGAGTGATAATCTGCTTGTGAATTCCGTCAATGTTCGAAATAATCTGAGTGATTGCGCTCGCAGTCTCTTCGGTTCCGCCAGAAAGCTGCTCTCCGCTTGCGCCAAGTTCATGTTTAGTCATCTTGACTTCACGCATAATGTTCTGGAGCTTATCAAGGAAGAAATCAAAGTGGATGATAAGGTCGCCGATTTCATCACGCAAGAAAAGCTCGCATCGTTTAGTAAGATCCGCATCCCCTGTAGCAAGCTCTTTAAGGAAGTTCGTAACCTCGTAAATTCTTCCCATAAGACGATGCACAAATCTGAAACTGAAAATTGCAAGAATCAAAACAAGAGCGGCCGCAAACGGAATAACGAGCATCAAAGTGTGATTTCGGATTGAGTTTACGATTTCAGTGCTTCGTGCAATGAAAAGCATACCCGTAATTTCACCGTTGCTGGAACGAAGCGGAACAGAAACCGACATGTATTCTTCACCGTCAATTATGTTGTTTCCGTGATACATATTTCCGTTTCGCAAAACTTCCTGAATAATCTGAGGATTATCCTGAGTTGTTCCGATGAAGTTTTTGCCCAATGTTGTCGAAGCCCGGCGGTTCCATTCAAAAACAGTACATCTTGCAGAAAATGAATTGCTGTTCTGCTCAACAAAACGCTGTGTAGAAAGAGAATATGCCAGAACAACAGCACCAACGACGTCACCTTCATAATGAATAGGAGTTGCCGAAATCAAAGAATAGCCAATCCGGCTGATACTTGAATATGCATAGGCCGCGGCACCACGCAAAGCACTCTGAACGGCACTGATTGAATTGAGATATTCCCCGGAAGATGCTCCTTTTCCAACGAGAACAGCTCCAGAATTATCAGTAATTACAAGCACGTCAACATCCAAAGTGCCTGTACCCCAATTTAATATAGAAGAAAGTTCGTTAACATTTTTTTCAGCCGTGTATTCCTCAATGTCAGGACGTCTTGCCAAAAGAATAGCGTTAGATTCAAGAGTTCGCCGCCAGTCATTCATTGAACTTTCAAAACCTGCAGAAAATTTCTCAAGGTCGGCATCCGTAGATTTCCGAACACCCGATGAAAATACAATAAGTTCGAGAAGCGCAACCCCAATCGCACTCACGACAACTGAAGTTATGATAAACGCAAGCAGTTTTACCACAACAGGCACATTTCGCTTTGCAGACGTATCAAATCTGTCCAGCTCTTTTTTTGCTTTGGCCATTTTAGTCTCCATCACTAATTTTTTTGGGCTTTAACTTTTATAAGACTTTTTTGAATAGTTTAGTTGAGGACAAACTTTTGTTGCGAAATATTACAGATTATTCAACTATATGCGGGATTCTACAATATCCAACCTAAAACACTATGAATTTACACTAAAAACAAATAAAAAAAAGAGGAAAAGACACCTTTTGAAAAGGTTTCTTTTCCTCTTTCTATCTCTTTATCTTCCAAAACAAGTTCGGATTTGTTACAGAAAACTAACAGGCACGCAATTGTCTTGCTGACTAGTTTCCACGCCCGAAGCTCAGCTTCGGACGAGACTCGCTAAAATCGCATCTCATGCGATTTTTTAACGCTCGCTACCTTTTCCCACCAGGCACGCCCGCGGTTCGTGCATAGCCCGAACCGAGACTCGCCTACAAACTTGTCTCACAAGTTTGTTCGCCTGCGGCGACCGGCTCCCTACCATTCAGCCTGGGCACATAAGCATTTTTCTTGCTGATTAGTTGCCCTTACCTACAAGACACATGAGGCGGACAAGCCGCCTCGCACTGAAAGGAAATATTAACTGTTCGCTCACGCGAACGGCAGTGTCCACTCTGCCTGGGCACATAAGCATTTTTCTTGCTGATTAGTTTCCCTTACCTACGAGGCACATCCATTCTGCCTGTGCGCAGAGGGTATCGCCGACGTAGGCTTTTCCGGCCTGGACTACCATGTTTTTGGTGCAGCGTTTGTTGGTTACTTCCATGCGAACTTTGTCGCCCGGGCGAACCTGATGCTTGAACTTGACGTTGTTTACAGTTGCGAGGAAGAACAAGCTTCCCTCGTCAAACTTTTTCTGCAAACTAAGTGCAGCACCGCCGCCCTGAGCCATAGTCTCAATCAGGATGACGCCAGGAACAACAGGATACTCCGGGAAGTGACCTTTGAAGAAGAAGTCCTCGTCAGTAAAAGTGCGGTGACAAACACAACCGTTCTCATCGTAGCTGTCAATTGAGTCCACGAAAAGGAAAGGCTTGCGATGAGGCAAAAGTGATTCAATATCTGTAAATGCTTCCATTTTTATACTCCTTAAAAAACTATCCACAGATTCTCACAGAGTTCCACAGATTAATAACTTCCCATAGGATAACTCTCGCATTTTCACGAAAAAATTTTCCCATTGCAAAATCTATAATCTGTGTTCATCTGTGCTAATCTGTGGATTCTATTACTGTACCTTTTTGAATACGAGACAGCCGTTGTGGCCGCCGAAACCGAAGTTTGCGCTCATTGCAACGTTTACCGGCATATCAAGGCCTTTGTTTGGAGTGTAGTCCAAGTCACAGCCGCCCTCAACGTCAACTTCGTCAAGGTTGATTGTAGCCGGGATGTATGAATCCTGAATTGCTTTGACACAAATCATAGCCTCAAGAGAACCTGCGTTTCCGAGACAGTGACCTGTCATTGATTTTGTAGAAGAAATGTGCAATTTTGGAGCTGCATCGCCAAATGCGATGTGGAGCATTTTTGTCTCGCCGGAATCGTTCAATTTTGTTGAAGTTCCGTGAGCATTGTAGTATGTGACTTCCTCTGGTTTAACGCCAGCGTCTTTCATTGCAATTGTCATACATTTTGCACCACAAACTCCGTCCGGGTTTGGAGCTGTGAGGTGATAACCGTCGCTAGAAGCACCGTAACCAGCAAGCTCAGCATAAATTTTTGCACCGCGGGCTTTTGCGTGCTCATACTCTTCCAAAACAAGGATTGTTGAGCCTTCACCCATGATGAATCCGTCGCGTTTTTTGTCGAACGGGCGGCTTGCTTTTGTAGGATCGTCAGCATATCCAGCAGAAAGTGCGTGGAGCATGCTGAATCCCAAGTTTGCGTAACCACACTGAGTAGACTCAGCACCACCAGCCAAAACTACATCGTAGCGGCCAGAGCGAACTGTATCGAATGCGTTACCGATAGCGTCTGTACCAGAAGCACAAGCAGTTGCGACAGTGTGTGTAGCACCGTGCAAGCCGAATGCCATAGAAATGTTACCTGCGCCTTCATTTGGAATGAGCATAGGAATTGTCATTGGAGACATACGAGTCTGGTTTGAATCGAAGTAAGCCTTCATTGTGCTCTCTGTAACTTCAAGACCACCGATACCAACACCAAGATAAACAGAAGTATCTTCGAGGATGTCAGTTTTTCCCATCAAGTCAGAATCTTCGAGAGCCATTTTTGCGGCAGCAACAGCGTACTGTGTGTACAAAGCCATTTTGCGTGCAGCAGAAGAATCCATATAATCAGCAGCCTTAAAATCCTTTACCTCAGCCGCATATTTTACTTTGAAATTTGTATTGTCATAATGTGTGATAGTGGCGATTCCACTTTTTCCAGCCTTAATGGCAGCCCATGTGGCATCAACCGAGTTTCCCAAAGGTGAAACACAACCAAGTCCTGTTACAACTACTCTACGCATAAAAATCTCCTTATTCAAAGGGGGAAGTCTCCCCCTCGCTACAACCGCCTACGGCGTTTTACGCTACCCCTTCTGCGGGGACACCCCGCAACGCCCCATAATCAAACGGCTGGAATAGCATTCTATTATGACAAAATATCATTTTTTGTCATTTTGTACAAGTAGGCGAAACAGAGCAAGCGTATTAAAATCATCATGGAGTTATAATATTTAAACTTAAAAATTTGCTTCCCCAGCCAACCTCGGAAGTGTGCCACTTTTTTCAGGGCAAACGCATTATAAAATATTCCCTGCTAAAAATGGCTCCCAGTCATGAAAACGGCTTATCGAAGCCGCATGCTAGCATGCTACACGCGTTTTGTGCTTGTAACCATATACGTTTGCCGCTTTCGCGGCAGCACAAAACGAGTGTCTTCGTAAGCCGTTTTATTTCTTCGCGCCATTTTTAATATAAACTTGATTATAATGCGTTTGCCCTAGTAGGCGAAACTGGGCAAGAGTATTAAAATCATCATAGAATTATAATATTTAAACTGAAAACCAAACTATTCGGCAATGATTAAACCATCACATCATCCTTTGTCCGCTCGATCACAATTTCACCATTTTCTTCAAGCCGCAAAACAACATTCACAATAATCTGCTGACATTCAAGCGCGTCTTTAAGACGGATTGGTCCAATGAATTCCATATCCTCTTTGAGCATCGCCGCCGCTTTTTCGCTCATGTTGCGGAAGAACTTTTCGCAGGTCGGCTCACCCGCCGCTTTGAGGGCTTTTGTGAGAATATTTTCGTCTATTTCCCGCAGAAGGCGTTGGAGCGCACGGTCAGAAAGAAGCGGAATATCATCAAAAAAGAAAAGTTTTTCCTTGAATTTTGCCGCAAGCTCATAATTCTGTTTTGAAAGTTCGTCCATAAATTCTTTTTGAACGATAGGTTTTGAAAGCTGCAAAATCTTACAGGCTTTTTCTGAACCCGCAATATGATTTTTTTCTTCTTCAACTTGATTTTTAAGATATTCCTTAAAAGATTCCTCGTATGCCTTTACCACCGATGCAGAAATTTTAAGACCATTTGCAATCTGCTCCTGAATTTTTATCTGCCTCTCAAGCTCAAACATTGAAAAAAGACTACTTGCCAGACTTTCAGAAATGCACGAAAGCACGAGCGCAACAAAATAATCATCCTCTTTTTGGAGAGTTTTGAAAACAGTTTCTGGATTTTCCGCACGGATGAAATCAAAAAATGTTGAATCTGTTGAATTTGAATTCTTTTCTTCATTGTTTTTCATAAGCTAATCTCCATCTTTTTCTGCACTATCTGCAGTTTTGCATTTCGGATTTTTCTGGCTTTGAGTCTTTTCAATCGGTTTTCCCATCAAAATCGCATCGATTTCACTCTGCCAGATTACCTCACCGTCTGCACAGTGGGTAACAATCTTGTCGTCTTCGTCATGTTCACCAACATACTCGGGAAATTTTAAAATCACATCGTCCTCCTATAAAAAGTCAAAGATTCTTAGCTTGCAGCTGTTACCAGTCAATACCTAGCTCGGGAAGATATTTTTCAGCATCCAGCTGTCCAGTAAAGCTTAACAGTTTTTGTGCCAGAATGCGCGGATTATCGCCACACTGAATGGAAAGCACGCCCTCTTCGATTACGCAAAAGGAAAGCCGCTCAAAGTCAGTTTCGCAGGAAGAGACGATGTAATTGTCGCCAATGAAACGGATTGCCTCTCCGTCAGTTCCGTCAACGACAAGACGAAGAAGTAGCTGTATATAAAGGCCGCACTTACCTTTTACCTGCTTAGGTAAATCATTTAAACCATCCTCGAGTGCTAAGATTCCTTCTCTGCGGGCTCGCTCGGAAAGTGCCACGCATTTTCTAATCAGCTCAAAGATTTCTTTCTGTTCTTCCTCGCTAAAAGAAGAATACAACGGAAAAGTTTTATTCATAGTTACCTCCATAACGAATGTTTTTTCTGCCATTTTCTGAACACTTTTTTTTGCTCGCCGGAAAGGGAAGCATTGTACGGGGCGCGAACCTGCAGAATTCTTCCGTGACTGCCGACTTCAATGCAGATTTTGGGTGAACCGTCCACGCTTGCCGATACGATGGTGCAATTTCCGTTTTTTACGCTTTGCCAGTAAGAAAAAACGCAGTTGTGCATTCGCGCCCCCAGCGTATGCATTTCATCTACACAGGAAGGAAGCAAAAAGGTGTAGCCGTCGATTTCATCGGCAAGGGCTTTTTGTGACTTTGTGTACTCAAAGACAAGATTCTCATACTGCAGGTTTCCGGTGATTCGTGAAAGCGTATTGTGCACTTGTGTCGTAAAACCGTCGCGCAAAACCATAGCAATTTCTTCGTCCCTAAGTTGCGTAAAGTAATTTCTGAACATGCGCGCAATATCCCAGCGTTCGTGATATACAAGGTGAGGCTCTTTGTTCAGCGCGTGCCAGGTAGCCCTCTCTCCTTGTATAGGAATTGCATATCCGCAGAAGAAAACGAATGGCTCAATTCTCGCCACATCCGAGTGAGGAGGTATTCCGTAATCATCAATGTTGAGAAAAAAAGTGCTTTCAAGTCCTTCGCCGTCAAGAGCAAACCCATTAATCCAATCATATCTTCTTTCGTAATGGGCTCTATTTTCTTCATTGCGTAAGTATTCTTTTTTTGAACGGACGCACAGCTCCACAATTTCGATAATGATGTTAAGGTCACGGAAGCCCATCATATACAGATTCTTGTACCACTTAAGAACTGCCGGCTCTGTTTCAAAAAGCTTACGAAGCGTGCGGAAAGATTTTATGCCGATATACGCGCAAAAGTCGTTGTAGGCATTTGGATTTTCGTGTGCATGCCGTTCTTCAAGAAATGCCGACTGAAGCTTAGTTTCCTTCGTCACAGTGTACAGATTCGCTTCGTACGGAAAATATGCAAGCGCTTTTAAAAGTGCCTCTCCGTGGTAAAAGGTTTTGTTTATGCGGATTTTTCTTCCAGCGTACGCATGTACCATTCTTTGAGCGATTTTTTCGATTTCATTTTCAAAAAAATGTGGCAGACGCGCTGTGTACCCATACGACAGAACATCGCTGCTGTCATATATTTTTTCTGTTTTTCCTTTCCGCGTGATATATTTTCCTTCAAAATAGTAAAAACGCTCGTCAATTCCATAAGGAATGTTTGAAAGAAATAAATTTCCTTCGTTGTAAGAAAGAAATTTTTTGCGGTTTATGCTTACGCTTGAAACAGTGCAGATTTTTTTCTCGTAATCAGCGGTCACCGAAAAAATGCACTCATCATACAATATGTTCTCTTCATCCCTGTCCCATGTTTCGTCTGGCTTTTCTTCTAAAAAATCAGGCTTCCGAACTCCATCCTGCGAAAGAATCAGCACGCCCCTAAATTCTGGAAGCGTTTTCTTTTTTCCTTCTAGCACAAAGGGAACTAAAAGCCCCGAAAAAGCTTTTCCCTTTTCGCAGACAAAGTGAAATTCGTCCTGCATGCTAAAACGCTCCCAGCGGCAGTGAATCGGGCAGAAAAATCTTCCGTCATGCACATTTCGAAGAATAATCTTTCCATTTTGCATTTCAGAAGGAATCATCTTCCATTCGCCATAGAGTTTTTTTGTTGCCGAGCGATACCAAGCGTTTTTTTCCATGTTACCACTCCAATTGAGGAATCCTGATTTCGCATGCGTCTGCTAGGCGGCCAATAACCGAAACAATTCTTCTCTGCGCGTCAATCTTGTCTGGAGTACGACAGGGGTGAAAAACTTCCATGTCTTTTTTAAGCATTGCCGCCGCACGATGAGACATATTCTGAAAGACTTTTTGCTGTATTTCATCGCTTGCAATGCTGAGTGCCTGAGCTAGTTCCCATGTGTCGATTTCACGAAGCACTTTCTGCACTTCGCGGTCGGTAAGGCGGGTAATGTCTTCAAACACAAAAACATAGTGCCGTAATGCAGCGTTTGCCTCGTTCATGTCATTTTCTGACAATTTTTTGTTTATGTTTCTTAACGCTTCATCTCCAATGCACCACAAAGCGTCATGCACACGAGCGTCTCCTCCACAGAGTTTTTTATAGAGCGCTTCGGTAAAGTCAGTAAACTCTATGTCAAAAAGCTCCTTGATTTCTTTTTCGCTGTCTTCATCGGTGCCAAATGAGCCAAGATGTGATTCCACCATGCTTTTTTCATTTTCTGGAAGCTTTTGACTTTCTTCAAGAATTTTTTCGCGCAAAAAAGAGCGGGTCGCTTTGATTTTTGAGAATAATTCCTTTAGATACGATAAGATTTCTTTTTCGTCCATACTAGGCTCCTGTAGCCTCCTCGTCGTTACTTCACCGCTACAGGCGCAAAATCTATTACCAGCTTAAGCCGTTTGAGGTCATGTCTGCAAAATTCTTCGATGCTATCACACAAATCATCTTCCTTGTACCAGCAGGTTATTTCGCCGTACTGGGGAAGACCGCTGCCAGGCCGTCCAGCATTCCGCGACTTTGTTTTCCACATACCTTTTTTGAAATTTTCCGCAATTTTTCTTCCAGTTGTGCGGCTGTCATGGAACAGGCAGATTTTAAAGCTCGGGTAAGGCGGATTGTTTCCGTGGGATTTTGAATACTTCGCATAATCTGAAAATTCCGAAAGCCTGATTGTAAAAGCGGTTATATTATCATCCCACCAAAAGTGATCATTATCAGTATAAAGAATTTTATTTTCAAAAGTCAGATTACGATTTACCGCCCTCAGGTAACAGAACATAAAATAAATGTCATAGCCGATATTTTTGTCGAACTCGTAAAAGCAGCTTCGGTCCGTAACCGTAGTTTTATAGCCGTTTTTCCAGATTGAACCAATATAAAAGGAATCCCCCTTTTCATAGTAGATAAGCCAGCCGCCATCCTGTTCCGAATTAAAATCTTTTGTCGCACCATTTATCTCAGCCATGATAGGTGTTTCCGGTGAAGCAGATTCTATTGCATAGGCAAAACCGAGCTTACTTCCGTCCTTGTCGCTCGAGAACTCGTTTACATAAAGAGTGACAGTGCCGTTTTCTTTGTAAAACTTGCCGTTGTAGCCTGTGACCTCGTTTTTTACGGTGCGTTCCAGAATAAGCGTTTTTGCAAAAAGACGGCTGTTTGAGATTATGAGAAAGAAGATTAAAAAATTAAATATTTTACTTATTTTCATATCAACATCAGTCCTATAAATATATCATTCATCTTGACAAGAGAATTGCATTTTCTGCTAAAGACATTTCGTAATTATCTTTTAGTTCCTTAAACAATGGCTGTAATTCTTTTTTTTCACGCTCGCTTTCGTTTAAGTTTACAAAATGTGTTATAGGAAAATCGCTCCCAAAAAACATACGATTCTTAAAACCTGCATCACAGATTTCTCCATAACTGTCAGTTGGACAAAATGCTGTATCTCCAAAGAGATTTTTATATTTTGTGAACAAATCAATAATCGGAGCTGAATCCTTACAATGAGCCAGATGAACTTCTACATCAGGGAATTGCTTAAACCAGGGCTCAAAAAGATAAGGGCTGTCGTCCTCGCTTAGTCCAGTGTGAATAAAGAGCGGAATATCCTGCCCTTTTGCAAATTCAAAAATCGCATCCGTAAGAGGGCTGTTTTCTTTTGTCCAGTCATGCAAGCGGGGATGCAATGCAATTCCCGCAAACGGAAGTTCAAAAAAAGCACCAGAAACAGAAAGCCCTGAACGCAGTACAAGCGGGTCTGCCCACCATAACGGTTTTACTTCCAGCTTTATGGAAGATGCAAACTTCAATGCCGTATGCCATTCTTCTACAACAGCATGATGAAATTCCACTGCCGTTTTCATATCGTCAAACTTTGGCGTAAGGTATGCGCAGGTAGTGCCGGATATGCCGTTTGCTTTCAGGCAAGAGAACACATCGTGCCAGTCATAGTATGTATTCCAATACTGGCCGATGTGTGTATGAAAATCATGTGTTTTTAAGTCATCATAGCGGGCTGTCATTCTACCTACTTAAAGAACTTGTTCAAGAACGGGAAGAACATTCCTAAAATACCGGCTTTATTTTTTGAAGCCATTTCTTCCTGTTTTTTCTGAAGCATTTCGTTCCTTGCTTCCATATTCTTCATGTTATCGGCGGCTCTTTGCGCCAATTTGTCACCGAAAGAAGCATTTCCTAACTTCTTTCGTCCAGCCATAAGACGCGCAGCATATTCGTCTCTATCTTCAGTAACAAAAACTCCAGGATATTTCTTTTCAAAAAATTTCTTTGCACATTCAGAACTACAGAAGTGTTTATATTGGATTTCTTTGTCTTTCTTTATGAGCTTATCCTGCTCTTTGTTCGAACTTTCAATAATGTAATCATAATAAGCTCCGGCAATAACAAATGGAGTACCACATTCCGCACAGCAGTCAGATTTATCATAATTACTGTAGTCAGGATTATTATCACTAGAGTCAGCTGTTTCAGATTCATTAACAAGATAAGAAGATGTTCCTGTTTTTAAGTATTCCTTTGCTGCTTCCTGACGATAGTTATAACGATCAACATCTGCAGTCACAAAAACAGACTGCTTATATTTTTCTTCAAAATATTTTTTACAACAATCTTCTGAACAGAAGCGACGGTTTCCATCACCGCTTATGAGAGGCTCTAATTTCTTATCGAGAGTAGTAACGAATGTATAATAATTTCCAGTCTTTTCTTTACATTGCGTACAATATAGATTTTCATCAATTTCTTCATCATCTTCGTCTACTTCAACTTCATCTTCTGAAAGACATACTGAAATTACCGGAGATAAATCATCCTTGGTAAACTTGTAGTCTTTTTTATCACCATCTTCTTCCTCTGGTTCCATATTTGCATAGACAGATTTTTCAAAATAATCCAGAAGGCATACATTTACAGGACAATCAAGATTACCCGAAAAATCATCAGCAGTTGTAATATGAACAGGCTCGGCCGGCTTCGGCCCGTTTTTTAATTCATCAATCGCATTTGCAGCACCTTCTTTTAATGCCGCTCCCGTAGCCTGTGCGCCTTCTTTTAATTTTTCACCGGCGGCGCTTTTTAATTCAGACGCTTTGCTCATGGCTGAATCTTTTAAGCCTTCCACTTTTGAGGCGGCCGCAGCTTTCATTTTTTCCATCGGATTGAATCCCATAATATCCTCCAAAAAATATTAGAAATGTTTAGCTATGCTCAACATCACGACTTCCCCAGTTCCTTTAGTTTTGCCTCTCGCCAGTCCAAAACAATCTGCTTGTTCTTTGCGGCTACGGCACAGAAGTGACGGTTGATTTCAAGGGGATTTCCTGTCTTTGATTCGTTGGCGTTTCGCACCATGCAGGGAGAGCAGAAAGCAGCTTTGTCGCACTTGCAGCACTCGCCGCCACCCATGTCTTTAAATTTTAGCGAGCGAAGCCATTTGATTTTTTCGCTATTGTTCCAGATTTCTTCAAGTGATGATTCATTTAGATTTCCCAACACCATCATCTGCCAGCCAGGACATGGGTACACATTGCCGTTTTCGACCATACAGCATGAAGAAATACCCACGCCACAAAGACGTCGCTCCGGGTTGAATTGGCTCATATTACAGCGGTGAACAAAATCAGGTGCAAGTATTGCTTCCTGATAGTCAGTGTCGTCAGCCATAATATCCTTGATAACTTTTCCCGCTTCATCTACTGTCAACCGGTTTGCAAGATTATCCGTCTCGTGATTGTATTCTGCCATCATTATGTAATCAGTCTGTGCTCGGATTTTATGCTCATGGCACCAGCGGATAACATCACCATAATCGTCTTTATTACCTTTCATTGTAGGACAGCTGACATGAAGCGGAATATCATTTTCAATCAATTTCAAAATAGCATCGCGAGTCTTATAGAAACTTCCTTTGAGCGTTGTGATTGCATCGTGATGTTCCGGAATCATTGAGTAAAGCGAAACTTGAACAGAAGACACATTGCCTTCTTTCATTATTTGAATAGTCTCGTCATCAAGCAAAGTAAGATTTGAAAGAATATTCACATAAAAATCATAGTTTTTTGCGGCACGGAGATATTCCTTAAAATGAGGATGCGTCATCGGCTCACCGCCCGAAAGGGTTACACCAAGTACGCCCATTTTGGAAAGCTGCTCCAATACAGAGTAATACATTTCATCCGTGATATTATTCAGTTTGAACTTATGCGGAATGTAGCAGTGGACGCACCGCTCGTTGCATTTTGAGGTAAGCTCAATCTGAAAATTGGTAAGATGTGGCTTTCCCGCAAAATGCTTTTCCAATAAGTCTTGTGTTTCTGTATCAGCCCGTTGAATGGTAGGCGAAAAATCTTCGCGGGTTGTTTTGGGCTGCACAGCGTTGTATGTAAAACCCGTGTCCTGTGCGTTCAGCTCCGCTTCTGTTTCGCCCTTCAAAATAAAACCATCCGCCACGAGTGCGTCATAGAATTCCGCCGCATCCGTCCTGATTGTCTCGCGGTCTACGCCCGTAAACTGCGGCAGGATTTTGTCGGTAAGCTCATCGAGCGACTGTGGCTTACGGCTTAAGGCGCACAAAAACACTGTGCCGCTGTCGTTGGTGCAGCGGTCGTTAAAGATGCCTGTGCTTGTGATATAGCCCACGCCGTCGTAATTGCGGATGTAGGTGTCCTTTTTCTGTCGGTATAACATTTCGTACCTCTTGTTACCTATTTTCTGATACAGTTGACTGGATTGTTGTAACTGTTATATAAATATTGCAGCTTCTCAAAGATTTGAGCAGTAGGAATTTTTTTCCCATCAGTTCCGTAAAATTCATTATTTGCGTTGATGGTGATACATGACTTCGTAAGGAAAATACTATTTCTAGTGTTAGATTCCGGTGTAATAGTGATACAATCAACATCCGTTTCTATTACCTCAACAACAGATATGGTTGCCGTATTATCCTGACTAAACTGAGTTTTTCCTGTTTTTTGCGTTTTATCAGGGATAATGACAAAACGCCCAACGCTTTCTATTTCGTAAACTGTCGGCTTCTCAGTTTCAGTGATTTTTTTACCGATTGTTTTTGCAAGATTTTCAACCATGTCATTAATTTTCATCATTTCATCTCCTCTCTTGGCTAACTGTTTTTTTAATGCCACAAACTTGCAGAACTCAGCATCTAACTTGCAAAGTTCGCCGTTGTTTGCGGCAATATGCGGACTAAAACAGAAGTCGCAGAAATCTGAGCATTTGCAATTTCTGCATTCTGCAATATCATTCACATGAATTGTTCTTACATGGTAGAATCATACAAATCTTTCCACAAGGCTTCATAGTTTGAAATATTTTCTTTACTGTAATGTTCTCAAATTATTGGTTCTCCTTTGGAATTGCAATTTATAGTCCCCATGCTGATTTCCACCATTACATCTCCCAAAATCAAAAATACCAGCCCGCCTTATTTTATACGGCGGGGCTTTGCCTACCGTAAAGTGCTGAAATCAGTTTATTTTGCGATTTCGCAACGCTTACCATAGCTACCGCAAGTATAATTAGGTTCACGCTCTGCAGGGCAACCAGCAGCATAAGAACCGCTAGAAGCGTTCTGTGCAATAATCTGAGGTTTTGTATAAGCCATAGTTATTCTCCAAATGTAAGATAACCTATTTTTCAAGGCAAACCGCCAACGACGGTAAAACATCGCGCGCACGCAAAGCGAGCCGCTTTTGTTTCCTGTAAACACAAAAAGACCGCCTGCAAAAAGCTACGGACGCAACTTGCAAAGCGGTCTTTGTTATGAGAAAAGATTTTCGGGTACACTTCGCCCAAGCTCGGTGTACGCAATTTGTTTTGATTTTTAGAAAGTGATTTTAAAACACAACTATCGCGAACAGAACAGAACAGAACAGAACAGAACAGAACAGAACAGAATTTGAATTCATCGGTCCGATTGTTTGCATTTTTCTGTGTTCCTCGCGTTTATTAAATTGAACTTATTGAAATAATAATAATAGTTTAGCACTTTTTCGTAAATTGTCAATGAAAAATTTGCTTCCCCAGCCAACCTCGGAAGTGTGCCACTTTTTTATAGAAAGATTCGTTTTCCTGTGCTACAATTCTTCCATGACCAATCGTTTTCTGCCAATCGGTATTCAGGATTTTGAAGATTTACGCAATCGTGGCAGCATTTATGTGGACAAGACCCATCTTGTCTATAAACTTGTCACTGAAGGAAAACCTTATTTCTTAAGTCGCCCCCGCCGATTCGGGAAAAGCCTTTTGCTTTCCACGATGGAATACTACTTCCGTGGCAAAAAAGATTTGTTCAAAGGTCTTGCCATCGAAAATCTTGAAAAAGACTGGGTGGAATATCCGGTCATAAAAATCAGTTTTGGTGCAGATAATTACCCTGATTTGAATTGCCTGATATCACTGGAAAATTCAGTTCTTTCGGAATATGAAAAGAAATACGATATTGCCGTTTCTGATTCTCGTGCAGCCCCGAGGCTCAAAAATATCATCAAAGGCGCATACGAAAAGACCGGCAAGCAGGTGGTCATCCTCATCGATGAATACGACAAGCCAATTCTCGACGCCCTCTACACTGAGTACGAAGAGCAGAACCGTCAGGAACTGCGAAGCTTCTACAGCCCGCTAAAAGACTGTGACCAGTACATCCGCTTCCTTTTCATCACGGGAATTACGAAAGTCAGCCTCGGAAATGGCTCTTCTGAGTTAAACCACCTAAACGATATAAGCATGACCAGTTCTTTTTCTTCACTCTGTGGTTTTTCACAAACAGAACTAAAAGAGTATTTCATGCCAGAAATCAAAACTCTTTCTCAGAAGATGGGTATGACCATAGAAGCGACAGAAGAAAAACTGAAGCAAATGTACGGCGGTTATCATTTCACTCATAATGTTGAGGAAATATACAATTCCTTTAGCCTGCTAAATTCTTTCAAGAGCCAAACTTTTGATAGTTATTGGCACAAGCGCGAGTTTTGTGAAACAAAACTCGCTAAGCAAACCGATGGTTTGCGACGAACTCCGTCGCTTCTCGTTAAAACCTTGCAGAATCAGCCGATAGAGCTTACAAATATCGTGAACGGCAGACTTGCAAACGAAAATCAGTTCAAGAACTACGACCCGGACTCAAAGAACATGCTCCCGGTTATTTATCAGAGCGGCTATCTTACCATCAAGGATTTTGAAAAGGAAACCCGACTTTACACACTGGACTTTCCAAATCAGGAAGTTGAGGAAGGTTTTCTGGATGTCCTGCTCAAAAAATTCATCACCGTACCATACGATGACATCGGCCTTGAAATCAACAATCTGAGAGTCGCACTGCGTGACAAAAACATCGACCGTGCACTGACCATCATCAAATCCGCCATCGCAGACCTTCCCACCGTGGTCAAAAAAGACATGTGCGAAAACTACTACGAGTCAGTCACCCATCTGATGTTCCGCATGACCGGCTGGCGGGTAGTCTCAGAGCTGCAGAATGTCTGTGGCCGAAGCGATGTTGTTGTGGCCTCAAAGGACAGCGTTTTTATCTTTGAGCTTAAAATGGATAAAGGCCGGTCTTTTGAAGAGGTTGCAGAAGAAGCCCTCGCCCAGATTGACGAAAACGGCTACTCACAGCGATTTGCAGTCAGCGGGAAGACCATGTACAAAGTGGCCCTCGTTTTCTCCAGCGAAGGAAAAGGGCTTTTGGGCTGGAAGGTAAAGGCATAAAAAAACTGGCCTCAACCGAGACCAGTTTATCATTTTTCAGTTTTTTAGCAGCCCATTCCACCGTCTACGCCAAGAACCTGGCCTGTGATGTATGTGCTCAAATCACTTGCGAGGAACAATGCTGCATTTGCGATGTCCTCTGGTTTTCCTGCACGTTTAAGAGGCAAACCTTCAACCCACTGAGCTTTCATGTCGTCTTTGAGAACGGCAGTCATGTCAGTCTCGATGAAGCCCGGTGCAATTGCATTTACGCGAACGCCACGGCTTCCGACTTCTTTTGCCAAAGCCTTTGTATAAGCGATGATTCCGCCCTTTGAAGCTGCGTAGTTAACCTGGCCGCCCTGTCCGTGAAGGCCTACGATAGAAGCCATGTTGATGATTGAGCAAGACTTGTCTTTTGCACGAATCATGTTGCTGGAAACAATCTGGCTGATAAGGAAGACGCTTGTGAGGTTGATGCGAAGAACATCGTCCCAGTCTTCTTTTTTCATGCGGAAAGAAAGACCGTCGCGAGTGATTCCGGCATTGTTTACAAGAATGTCGAATGTTCCGGCCTCTGCCAGAGCAGCCTTTACAACTTCTGTGACCTGCTCAGCGTTACCGACATCAGCATAAATCTCATGGAAAGCAACGCCATTTTCTGCAGCAAGCTTTTCCAAATCGTCTTTTGCGGCACTTGGTTTAGAGCACAATCCCCAAACCTCAGCTCCGTTCTTCAAAAATACTTCAACGATACCGCGTCCAATACCACGGCTAGAACCAGTTACAAGTGCTTTTTTATTCTTCAACAACATAAATTTCTCCTTTTAATTTTTAACCACAGATGTCTCAGATTAACACAGATTATAAATATCGTATTTCAAATGCATTTTGTAATCATCAAGTTTATCCTAAAACTGAAAATTATAAATTACGTTTTATAAGAAAACTTAATATCATTCAAAAAGCATGACACACAAAAAATCTAATCTGTGGTTTCAAATTTTACAGTCCGTTGATTCCTTCAGCAGTATTCACCGGTGTACATGCCAGTGTTGCACCCAGTTCTGTCTGCCCCCAGAGGCCGCTCAGGACTTTGCCTGGTCCTACTTCGAGGATTACCCACTCGTTTGCTGAATCTTCTTTAATCATGTCGGCGAGGACTTTCTCTTCGTCTGTCCAGCGAACAGGGTGAGTGAGGTGGTCAACTGCGCTTACTTTTGCAGGAGCACCCTCTGTGACTTTTTTGCCTGTGACATTTGAGAAAAGAGTGATTTTTGGGTCACAGAAGGTGTATGGCTCAAGAGCGACCTTGAAATTGTCAGCGGCGCGTTGCATGAGCGGGCTGTGGAATGGACCTGCAACAGCCAGGCGGACTGTTCGGCGGGCACCTGCTGCTTTTGCGGCCTCCTCTGCCTTTGTAAGACCATCAGCGGTTCCAGAAATTACTGTCTGTTTGACGCTGTTGAGGTTTGCGGCATAAGCGCCTTCGATTCCGTTTGCGATTTCTTCAACCTTTTCTGGTGGCAAACCGAGGATTGCGCTCATTCCAGGAGCATTTCCGGCGTTTTCTTCTGCAATCTGCTCGCATACTTTCTGCATGATTGAACCGCGCTGGCAAACAACATTGATAACGTCCTCAAAAGAAAGAATTCCGGCTGCATAAAGAGCAGGGAACTCGCCCAAAGAGAAGCCCATTGCGGCACTTGGCTCGATTCCTTTTGATTTAAGGGCTGCCATAACAGCAAGGCTGGCCGCAGTAATTGCAAGCTGACTGTTGTCGCTTCTATTTAATTCAGTCTGCTCAGTTTCCCAGAGCAATTTTGGAATATCTTTTCCTGTAACTTTGGAAATCTCATCAATGACCTTGCGAGCCTCAGGGAAAGCCTCACAAACATCTTTAATCATCCCCTTGGCCTGTGCGCCCTGTCCCGGGAACAAAAATGCATACTTCTTAGCCATGTTTCCTCCATAAAAAGTCAAGAAGAAAATTTCAATTTTCGATTGACTTTTTAAGTAGCTCCGCAATGCAATGAGGAGCTACAGTTAATATGCAAGTTTTCGTAAGAAAACTTGTCAAGGAAAAAAACAGACGCTATTTCAGGCTGTTTTTTTCCTAATACTCCTTTCAATATGACAAAATTTCAAAAAATGTCATAATCAATAAGTTCATATTATAGGAATGCGGGAAAATGTTCAAGTATCACGTGCGCTAGTGTATGTAGCAGTGGCGAAGCCAGCGACCGCAACGAAGTGAGGACGCCGAGGGTTACCGAGCTGCGAAACACACGACCCGAACGTAGGGAGCGTTAAAAAAATGCGGAAGCATTTTTAGCGACTCTCCGAGCAGCTGTGCTGCGAAGGCGTAGTGAGGGGAGCGCCCAATCAAATTCCCATTCTTAAAGTTTTCTGTTATAATTCCGTCATGGAAATTTATGATGTAACAGATGATTTCATCGATGAACGAACTAAAAAAGCAAAAAAACTTGAAGACACACCAAAAAAATCAAAAATAAAATTTATTTCAGACTTAGACGAATCCCCGGCCAGCAATTATACCTCGCAAAAGCCAAAGAAATCTTTCAAACGCCAGAATATTCTCCAGATTTTAAACAGGTACTCTGCATTTGAAAAAATTTTCGTGCTTACAGCCTTTGCAATAATCGCAGTTGCCGTTCTGATTTTTGCATTTATCAGCTATTCATCTTCTTTTACCAGAACAGAAGATTCAAAACCGCTTTCCCAAGAACAGGCGTCCGAACTTTCTGCACTTCTCAACGGACTTTACCCGGACCAGCGCACGGCAATTCTCAAAAATCTTCCATATTCTATCAATAAAGCCAAACTCGATGTCTGGGCCGGCTCGGCAATTCTTATCGATGCTTCAAACGGCTGCGTTCTCTTCGAAAAAAATGCAGACGCAATCATTCCGCCGGCTTCAATCGCCAAACTTTTTGTCATGTACATAGTATTTAAGGATGCGGCAGAAGGCAAGATTTCGCTAGATGATCTGGTTCCGCTTCCAGAACGCAGCTGGGCAATCAACATGCCCAAGGACGCTTCTCTCATGTTTTTAGGACAGGGGCAGATTGTCACTTTGCGGGAACTTTTAAAAGGTCTTGCAGTCGCTTCGGGGAATGATGCAGCCCTCGCCGTGGCCGATTACATTTCGGGCAGCACCAAGGCTTTTGTCGAGCGCATGAATGAAGAATGTGCAGCTCTCGGTCTTTCACACACGCATTTTGTTGAGCCAAGCGGTTACGACGAGCACAATCTCACCACAGCCCGAGAACTTGCCGCTTTCTGCTGCGAATACATCAAGAAATTTCCTCAATCAGTCGAAGAATTTCATTCCGCACCAAGCATCAAATATCCGATGGGCAAAAATCTTCCGTCTTGGCAAAAAGACCGGGGCGACTCAACCGCAATTTATCAGAAAAACACGAACCCGCTTTTGGGCGTAATGGAAGGCTGTGACGGAATCAAAACAGGTTTCATCTACGAAAGCCGCTACAATCTGGCACTCACAGCAAAACGAAACGGAGTGCGGTATATTTCCGTCACGATGATGGGAACAGGCGTCGGCTCAAAACAAGGCAATGCCGGCCGGGTCCACGACGGCACCGAAATGATGGAATGGGCTTTTCAGAGCTTTGCCGACTTTAAGCCGGCCGAAAGTCTCCCGGAATTTTACGCAGTTCCTGCAATCGGCTCAAAAAACACCAACGGAAAATTCGTGCGGCTCGTTCCGGCATGGAGCAACGCAATCACAGTTCCTCACATAAAAGGCGCAACCGCCCTGGAGGATGCTGCAAGCGTAACAGCAAGCGTAAATATTCCCAAGTTTATCTACGGCGGCGTAGAGCAGGGAAAAGCCTACGGCCAGATTCAGTACAAACTGGGAGATGTGGTTTTGGAAACAGTTCCGCTGGTAGCCGACCGAAGCTACGAAAAATCCGGCGTACTCGGCCGAATGTTGGGCGCACTTGTGAGCTGGAGATTATAGGAAATCTATGCCAAGTGAAAGTTGAATAAAAAGCCCGAAAATTCAAAATTAGCGTAGGCGTGGTTCTCACAAAAAAGTCGCTTGAACTTGTTCACCGCGACCTCTTTGGCAGGTTCACGCCGAGAGTTTTTTTTTGTTTTATCGAGAATTTCTATATTCGGCTTGCGCGGTTCTGCAACATTAAATCAGCCAGAACAATCGCCGTCATCGCTTCGATTACAGGCACAATACGCGGGCACAGGCACACATCATGCCGGCCTTCAATCACGAGGTCACAGTCAGTGTACCTTCCTGCCTCATCAACGCTGATTGTCTTTTGACTCTGGAAAATGCTCGGCACAGGCTTTACGGCAACACGGAAGAAAATATCGTTGCCGTTTGAGATTCCGCCCACGATTCCGCCGGCATTGTTGCTCTCAAACTTGACTTTGCCGTCGCTTGAAGCACGCATATTGTCGTTGTTTACGCTGCCAGTCAAATCCGCAGCTCCAAAACCAGCACCGAATTCAATTCCTTTGACAGCTCCAACACTCAAAATTGCTTTTGCCAGTTCCGCATCCAGCTTTCCAAAGACCGGCTCTCCCAATCCTGCAGGAAGCCCCGAAACCCGGCATGCGATTATTCCGCCCGCACTGTCTTTATTAGAACGAATTTCTTCGATTTTTTCATTCATTTTTACTGCGGCTTCATTGTCAGGAGCACGCAAGGCATTCTGCTCAATCTCAGAAAAATCTACTTTATTGATAGAAACGCCAGCGGCTCTCTCGGTATAAGCTATGATTTTGATGTCGCAAAGATTTTCCAAAACTTGAAGTGCAATCGCACCAGCCGCAACACGCGCCGCAGTCTCTCGCCCGCTTGAACGGCCGCCGCCCCTGTAATCACGGAAACCATATTTTGAATAGAAAGAAAAATCCGCGTGCCCCGGCCGGAAAGTTGTCGCAAGATTTCCGTAATCCTTTGAATGCTGGCTTGTATTCTGAATCACGATTCCAATCGGAGTGCCTTCGCTCTTGCCTTTAAAAATGCCGCTCAAAATCTGAGCCTTGTCGTCTTCCTTTCGGGCTGTGACAGAAGCATTGTTCTTGCCGCCAAAACTTTGCCCGGGCTTTCGTCTGTCCAAAGCAGCCTGGATTCGAGCCTCGTCGATTTTGACTCCGGCAGGAACGCCGTCAACGATGCAGCCCAAACCTGCCCCATGACTTTCGCCGAAGGTTGTTACTTTAAAAATTGTTCCGATTGTATTCTGTGCCATGAGGAAATTATATCAAAAATCGAATAGAAGTAAAATGCCACACAGATTCATATGCCACACAGATTCGAGATTACTACGTAATCTCTTTAAATTTGTGTTATCAACCATTTTTTCCATGATTTTGCGTAGCAAAATCGAATCAGTGTGGCAATAAAAAAATTATTTTATCAGCCCATCTATCATTTTCTGCGTGTACAATGTCCAGTATTCGCTTTCACAATTGAACGTACCCTTGCCGTCCACCGTGAAGCTCAGTTTGCCGTCGGCATTTTCACCGATTGCTTTTGAAGGCTTAATCACGCCTTTTGCAAGAGACGGAATCTGCGTTTTGATTGCTTTTGCGAAAAGACCTGCGACAATGAATCCGCCAAGCTTATTGTTGTGAGTGCTGTCTCCCTCAGACATGAGCTTTTGTGCCTCGGAATTGTCTTTTTTGTCAGCATAAGCTTTTTCATAAAGCGCTTTCGTCATCTCAAAAGCGTCAATCAAAAGAACTTTTTCTTCTTTTGCAAGCTGGCGAACTGCCTCAACATAAGCATTGTTCTCGGTTGTCTGGGTGCCTGTGCTTGTGTCTGTTGAGTCGTGGTGCGGGCGGATTTTTCCGTCTGACGTGTAATAGAGCCTTGAAACTGGAGTTACCAGAACAGGAGTTGCACCGGCTTTTCTTGCGACTTCAATATATTGCAAGAGATACCATTTATAAGTTCCGCCGCAATCATAAGAATAGAAAGTTTCGCCGTATTTTCCTTTGTAATTTGCTGGTGTCTCAACCTTTTTGCCGGGAACGACTGGATAAATGCCTTTTTTGTCCGGCCTGCCAAGCGGAACGTAGCGTTCTTCAAGATAGCCGGAAGCATTTGCGCAGTCATTATGACCGAACTGAATGAAAAGATAGTCGCCTCTTGAAATATTCACTTCGATTTTGTCGAGAATACCTTCATTGATGAAGCTTCGGCTTGATCGCCCGCCATTTGCATAGTCTTTGACAGAAACGGCACCGTTAAAATAGCAAGGCAGGAATTCACCCCAGCCGCCTTCTTTTTGAATTTTGCCATCTGTCCACATTCCAAGCGCGCTGTAATCTTTGCAAGTAGAGTCCGAAGCAAGGAAAACATTTACTGCACCATTGACACGCGGCCTGTCAACGATTGCATTTGCAGGAATTGCGTAGCTCTCGTTGATTTTTTTGTCCAGTTTGACTTCGATTGGCTTTGCGTTGTCCCCGCTTCGAATCTGAGGAATGATGAGACAACGGATTGAGCCGCCAGCATCGTCTTTTTGAATCAGATATGTTTTGTCGGCGTAGCCTGTGCTCTGCTTTACCAGTGTTGATTTTCCGTCTTTGTCACGATACCACTTGATAAGAGACATATCATCGATATCAGCAGGTCCGAGCGTGTAATTGACAGAAAGCGTATGTCCAGGATAAACCATGTTAAGGTCATCATCACTCGTGAAAACTGGCTTTTTGGCTTTGATTTTGCCAGGTTTCGGCTCAGTGTAGAATTCCGGCTTCCACTGACCAAGATAAACCTTCATCACAAAGTCTTTTGTAATCTGAGGAATCGTGTCCTTCGTTCGCTCATCAGTATTGACCGCATTTCCAGCCCAAGTCGTGTTAACCTCGCGGAAGCGGGCATCTTCAGGCTTGTTTCCGCTCATGTCAGTCCAGCCAGAAGGTGCAATTACATTTTCTGAGCCATAAACGGTGTTCACCCATGCAACTGCGGCTTCTTTCCCCCATGGACGGCCAAAATATCCCGGTGCGCTCAAAGAATTTGAGTCATTTGAAATGAGACAATTGACAAAAAGATAGCCCTTGCCTTCTGTATCCGTTCTGGCAGCTGTGATGTAGCCTGCGCTAGCCTTGTCAGTGTATCCAGCAAATCGGATTTCACAGTTCTCAAAGACGAAATTTCCGTCACCGAAGATAAAATCTGTATTTCCTTCTATAAAACACTTTCGCAAATAGCCCTTGATTTTTGAGCCGGTGTAGAAAGTGTCCTGACTTCCCAGGAATTTACAATTGAAGAATTCTGCTTCGTCGCCTTCAACAAGAATCGCACTTGAACGCTCAGTCGCAGCTTTTGCACGCACATCAGAATTGAGTTTCCGCACAAAATCAAATCCTTCGCACTCAACGCCGTCGGCAATTTCTTCATCCGTGACATATTTATTGAAAGATGACTCGAATGTGATTCCTTCGGCACGGAAAGCTTTTGCTACGCTCTTGATGTAAGTTGCTCCGCCCCATTTTGCGACAGTTTTTTTGCTGAATTTGTCGTAAGCTAAATCTTCGTTGTACCAGCCGCTTTCGTCAGCAGAATAATATTTGTAGCCGATTCCGTAGTACCATGTGAGCTTGACTTCTTTTGTAGGATCGGCATTTTTGAGAGTGATATATGGAACATCGACAATCAGCTGATTTCGGTAAACGCCCGGAGTAATCATGATTGTGATTCGGTCCCGCTCCTGAAGGGGATTCATTGCCCGGGCAGCCGCAACAGCCTCGGCCACGCTCGGATACTGCCCCCGTTTCGGTCCGACCCAAAGTTCTTTTTTGGGTGGAAGAGGACGGATTGTGTCCGTTTTGAGAGACATTTTGATGTCTTTGATTACAGGAGCATTTTCTACGACAATGTGATTGACCGTGTGAGCGATTGAAGTCTCGCTGATTACCTCATAAACACCTTTGCGAAGCTCAACCGAATAATTCAAAGTTGAGACACGGCCATCATAAACATAACCGTCTGCAATGTTTTTGAACTGTATTGATTTTGGGAATTCCTTGATTTCGCCGAAGAATTTTCCTGAAACATCGTAAGTTTTGCGGGCAGCGACAGTGATGTCCTTTTCAAAACTTGAGCTTCCTTCAAAAGTAGCATCGCTTGTAATCTCATAATCATTTATGTCGCCGAGACTTGCATTGTAGAATACAGACGGCTCGATTTCGCCGGAATAAGAATATTCTCCGTTCTCGGCCTTGATGGCAAGTTCCACAGGCAAAGCAGAAGGATTTTTTTCTGGAGTAAGAAGAATTTTGCCGCTCGCTTTTGGAACGAAGCCCATATTGAAGCCAGTAATTTTGCCGGAAATCGGGAAACTTGTCTGCTCGGCAATCGCGATGTCTTTTTTAAACTCTGAAGAAGATTTTGCATCGATTTCAAGGATTTTTGAGTCTTTTTTGACACCGTAACCTTTGATTCCGCCCAAAGATGCCACAAAAGAATAGCCCGCCGGAAGACCGACAGTGTAGCTCTTTCCGGAAATTTTTGCCTTGAACTCAAGATTTTTTTCGCGGAGTATGAATTTTAGTTCAGCGTCTCCCGCTGGAAGTGAAGTGAGGTTGCCCGAAACCTGAACGCCCCGCTCCCTCTTGATTCGGAAATAAACCGGCTTTCCTACGCTTGCATCACAGTAAATTTTGTATGAACCTGAAGAAAGCGCGATATATGAATAAATTTTTGCTTCGTTTGTGATTGAATCGACTTCATCCTGAACGTCATCACGCTCGCCGTCTTCGCCAAGTGAAGAAAAATGAATCTTCTCATCACCGCCGTTGCTTGTCTGAGCATAAAAAGTGACGACATCTCCGGATTTTACATTTTCAAGAAGAAGATAACGCTTGTTTTCGCCGCCCTTTCCGTTACAGTACCAGACACCGTTTGATTCGTAGCCGTCATCAAAAGTGGTGTGAACGTAGCTCTGAGAACCTGCATTTTTTGCCCCGGAATTGTAAGCACGGTCATTTTTGTCAACTTTGAAAGTCAAATCACCAAAACTGTATTCGGTTGGACCGGTAAATTTGCCGTCATCGCCAAGTTCTTCCAGGCTTTCAATGTCAGAAATCGCAATATGATTTTGCGCATCACTTTCTTCAACGCCGCCGAAGTCCCAGACATCAACAGTCCGTGCCTGTGCAGAAAGACCTAAAGATGCCCCGAAAAAGAGCATCCCCAAAAACAAATTAGATAAAAACTTTTTCATATCCGAGTTCACCTCTATAATTCATTTTACCACAGGATTTTTCGTAAATCAAAAAAAATAAAAGTGAGTTTGCAGGGCAAAGAAATTGTGGCAGCACAAAACGAGTGTTTCCGTAAGCCGTTTCACTCCTTCACGCCATTTTCAACATTCTTCACAAATATAATGTCTCTGCCATGAATTAATTTTCTATTTTATGTTTCTGACCAGAGTGAATTCGTAGCCCAAATCCAAAAAATCTCCAATCAGAAGAGAAAGTTTTTCGTAAAGATAATCGGTTCGTGTGCCGGCAGAAATGCCCACGTTTATCGGAATAATCATGTTCGGTTCGGCAGCATCAACATAAAGCTTGACCAAATCCTTTGCGCCCAAATACCACTTTTTACCGTCAGCAGCCTTTTCAAGCGTGTAAGTGTCCAGAGCAAGCCTGCCTGCCTCAACGTAACGGTATCCGCTAGCCTCGCCCGCCTTTTTGATTTCACGATTCGCCTTGTAGAAAGGAGCGTGCCACATCAAAGAAAGTTCCCGACCTGTCGCCGCATAAAATTCATCTTCATTTCGAGCCAGCCCGCGGCGGATAAATTCTTCGTTGATGATAAAGCCCTTTTCAGTCAAATCAGCTGTAGAAAAATACATGGAGCAGCAGTCGTGCCCGCTTTCAATAATCTGCTTGCATTCCAAAGGATAACGGCGGATAAATTCTCCGTTCAAAAAGAATGTTGCCTTGATATTGTAGCTTGCCAGCACCGCAAGAATGTGCGTGAGTCCGTCCGCACTGTCCAGGGCATCGAAAACAAGTGCAAGTTTTTTTCGCTCATCGCTAGGCTTTACGGTCTCCGGGTAAACAGCGTAAGAAGTGCCGCTCCCTGCAAAATTCCTGATATAAAGTGCGTTCTCAAAAAGCTTGTTGTCAGTCAGTCCCGTGTAAACACGATATTTTGCATTTTGAACCGCATAGACCGAAACTTCGGCCTTTTTCATGTACTCAAATGAAGTGCGGGAATCTTCGACGCTTGCCTGCCACACGTTTTTAAAGGAATCGTAGTCGTAGAAAGTGGCCTTGTTGCCAGCACTCTGAGCACAAACGATATTCTCTGCTCCCGGCTTCCAGAAAGCAGTCTGAGCCGCAGAAAGGAAAAGTACCCGGCCATTGTTCGGGAAACGGTTGTTCTCACCAAGCTTCCACTCGCGCACCGTGGATTCACCACCAATATATAGAAGAGAATTGCTGCCCCAGACATAAGAATAAACAGATTCGCCGCCAAGCCTGCCAAGCTCAAACCACGAGCCGAGGTCGTAGATGTAAGCCAGTTTTTGCGAAGCGAAGACAACCTTGCGTCCATCAGGAGAAAGAAGCGGGTGCGTTGCATTTTCAACGCGGTTGAGTTCCTTAAGCTCATCGGAAAGCCTGTAAACCGTGGAATTGCGCTTTCCGTCCTCAAGGCCGATTAAATTGACCCAGAGAACCTGACTTCCGTCCGTGCAGAAAAAGACGTCGTAGTCAACGGGTGAGCCTTTGATGTCCTTGAAGGGTTTTGAATAAACGCTTGTAAGATAAGAAGATGCTGTTCCATTAACCCGGTAGCTTGAAATCACGGAATTTGAATTAATCGTTACAATCTGATTTATGAGCGGGTTGACCCAGAATTTATCTTTGCGGCCATCAAATCCCAGCGGAAGCCGGCCGATTACGATTCCGATTCCGACCATCTGGGAATAAAGCGTGCGGGTATAAAGCTCTTTCGCGCTGATTTTGTAGACTAAATCCCGGTTGATGTAAATGAGATATTTTGAAGAAGCCCATGTGACGCAGTTGATTGTGCCCTCGCCGATTTTTCGGAATTCTTCGTCCATCTGAACCTTTTGATAAACTGCCTTTGGGTCGCCGAAGTAAAGATTGCCGGCCTTTTCGTAAACAAAAACGCTTCCGTCTCCAGCCCATTTTGCAGGAACTTCATCATAATCAAAATCGCATTTGTCGTTGAGAAGAAATTCCTCCAGCGTGGACATATTTTTGAGATAAAGTTTTCCGGTGGCGGCATCAGTTTTTTTGACATAGCAGGCCCATTTTCCGTCGGGACTAACAGACTGAGGAAGCATTGCCTTTGCATCGGCAGGAATTGAATCTTCGCGGCTAATCCAGCTCAAAGTTGAATCTGCCACAGAATATCGCGCCGAGCCATAGCGGTTCCGAACCTGCAGGACAGAGCCGCCCGCAAGCATTTCCATGCGCTCAGGAAAGCAGGTGATGATTTTGGTGGCATCGGTCTTTGTGGCATCAGCCAGAAAAAGTGTTTTATAAGGAATAGTTCCGCCAAGATTGTGACTCACGATGAAAAGAACTTTGCTCTCAGAATTTATCTGAGGATTTTCAAATTTGACCTGGGCAGAAAGGAACGGAAAGTGGAAAACGGAAAACGGAAAGAGAAAAAATGATAATAAACACGCTAACTTTTTCTTCATGCAATTCATTATATTGCCACTCAGATTCGATTTTGCTACGCAAAACCACAAAACAGAGATTCCGTAGGAATCTCGAATCAGTGTGACTTTTTTATTTACCAAAGAAACCGTCTAAACCACGTTCAATTTCTTCGATTTTTGATTCGATTTTCTTTACCCGGGAAGAGCGGTCATCGGCTTGTTTGGATTCCAATTGTGCGAACACATTTTCGAGAACAGAGTTATCGCTTGGCTCGGCGTTTTCTTTGCCGCACCATGGGCAATAATGGAATTCACGTTCGATTGTTTTTCCGCAATGATTACAGACGCATACAAAATCCATAAGAACCTCTGCCATATTTTACCACCAGATCAGCGTTTCAGCAATGTTAAAGGATCGACAAGATTTCCGTTTTTGTAAACAGTGAAATGCAGGTGCGGGCCAGTCGAGTAACCTGTCGAGCCGACAAGACCGATTTTTGTGCTCTGATCAACGTTCTGGCCTTTTTTTGCAAGGGTCTGCGACATGTGACCATAAAGAGTCTGGTATCCGCCCGCATGGTTGATGATGACGTAATTTCCGAAAATATTTGACCAGCCAACGTATGCGACCCTTCCGCTCATTGCAGCCCGAATCGGAGTTCCTGTCGGACAAGCCATGTCAATTCCTGTATGACTTGAAGCCACGCCCGTAAAAGGATCTTTTCTCGGTCCGAATTTTGAAGTGAGCCGCCAGCTGGCCTTAATCGGATATGTGAAAAGCTCGCCCATTGCCTTTCGGAGCTGAGTAGAGTCCATTTTTGCGCCCGGAATAAAAAGCGACATATCTTTCGCAAGTGTATCGCTTGAAAGATCGTTCGCATCCAGAATTTCCTCGACGCTCACATGATATTTAATCGAAAGCGAATTGAGCGAATCTCCGGCCTGAACTTTGTAAACCAGTCCGTCAGTCGAAGGAATCCGTAATTTCTGACCTGAACGAAGAGTACGCACGTTTGAAATATCGTTCACCGCAATCAAAGTCGAGATATTTGAAAGCCCGAATTTGCGTGAAATCGTGCTGATTGAGTCCCCGGCCTTTACGGTATAAGTCTGGAAAGTGACTTTTTCGCCGATACCCACGCTTGCCGCCGTAAGAATCGAGCCGTCCTCAGAAAGAACGTTACCGTTTTCATCAATATTATCAGCCAAAGTGTCATACATCGCAAAACGAGACATAGCCCCGCTCAATGCTTCATATTCATAATTAAAATTCGAGTCAAAAACGATTGAAGTCGTGTGATTGTCCATGAAATAAAGAAGATTGAAAATCGTGTACGGAACAAGCACAATCACTGCAAAAAACACAAGAACAGAGATAATCTTTGAAATTCCAACAAATGTAAATTGCCGCTCTGTTTTTGAATAAGCCTTGTCCAGCGCAACGACGATTTCCGGAGTCTTCAGCACAGGAACTTTCTTCTGTACCTTTGAAATCCGAGGAAGCGTGAAATTTGAGCCAGAATAACTTTTTTTAACGGCCGCCGAAGAACCGACGAAACTAATTATCTCCATAAGTCTTTTATCGGAAGAAAAAAAGTGGTAAATTAGAAGTAAATTGAAAGTTGAAAGCTGAAAGCTGAAAATGGAAAATTTACCCGAAAGAATTCATTTTTCAAAATCAAATAAAATTCTCTGTCTCATCGTCTGCATCGGACTTTTTTTAGGTCTGCTTCTCAAACTTTTCATCTTTGAGATTCTTACCGTCTCGGGTGAATCAATGTATCCGGCAATAAAAAACGGAGAAAGGCTTTTCGTGTCAAAATGCGCTTATGGCCTGTGCGAGCCTTACGGCGAAAAACTTTTGCTACAGTGGAAAACTCCAGAGCGTGGAGATGTAGTCATCTATCTGTATAACAACAAAATAGTCGTAAAAAGATGTGTCGCGCTCGGTGGAGATAAACTAGAAATTTTGCACGATACCGATTATAATTATATTTTAAAGGCAGGTGATTTTTCGATTCCTTTGAGTCAGATTCAATATCTCAATCTCAAAGATTCTGCCAGCGTGCCTCAGGGCTACATTCTCGCAATCGGTGACAATCACGAAGTTTCGGTCGATTCCCGCACTTACGGCTTCGTCTCTGAGCGAAATATTCTTGGAAAGGTTTTATGCAAGTAAACGGCTACATCAAAAAAGGCCCTCTCATTTTTCTTATTGTCTGTGCAGTCTTGTTGTCAGCTTATATCATCGTTGAGTACGGATTTTTTGCTTTCACCGAGCCACCTGCCCCGCTCACAGAACGTGCCGAAGTTCAGCGCGGCTCAATTCTGGACAGAAACGGCAAGGCTCTGGCTGTTCCGGCCGCATTCTACGACTTTGGAGCCTCCCCTCAGTCAATCAAAAACAAAGAAACATTCGCAGAAGTTATCGCACCAGTCATAGGCGAAAGCGAATCTTCAATTCTCTCACTCATTTCAAAATCCGAGAACGCCTCATTCAGCTACATCAAAAAAAATATCGATTCAAACACTTACGCAGAATTACGCAAAGCCTGCGCTCACAACGGATTCTCATCAGTCGTCAAATTTGACAAATTGCAGGGGCGCGTTTACCCTGAGAACGAACTTGCAAGCCAGCTGATTGGTTTTGTCGGCAAAGAAGGTAAAGGTCTGGCCGGAATCGAATATTCTATGGAAGACACTTTGTTTCCGCCGCAAACAGAGGGCGATTCTGTCGTTCAGGGCAAAAACATTTATCTCACAATCGATGCAAATTTACAGTCAAATCTTGAAAAAATCGCGCACGAGGCGATGGAAGACACTCATGCCGAGTCAATGATGCTGATTGCCGCCGAAGCAAAAACCGGCGAAGTACTTTCTTACATCAGCCTGCCTTCCGCAAACCTCAACGACTTTTCGAGCGCATCAAAAACAGAGCTTAAAAACAAGCCTGCAAGCGACAGTTACGAGCCAGGTTCAGTCTTCAAGATTTTCTCGGTAGCCTCATTCATTGACACAGGGGCAATCACCACAAAAGACATTTTCCTCTGCGACGGCATCTTCTCCAAAAAAACTGGCCGCGAGACAATCCGAATCACATGTCTTGACCATCACGGCTGGGAAACTGCCCGCGAAGCACTCAAATATTCATGCAATGACGCGCTTGCCCAAATGAGCGAAAAAATTGACTCAGAGCCTTTTCTTGCCAAACTTCATCAGCTCGGATTCGGTGAAAAGCCGGGCACAGAAATCTCAGGCGAAACTCCGGGCGTGCTCCGAAATCCGAACGACCGTCTATGGTCCGCACGTTCCAAGCCTACGATTGCAATCGGCCAGGAAATCACCGTAAGCGCATTGCAGATGGTTCAGGCCGCAACAGCAATCGCAAACGACGGCGTGCCTGTCCAGCTCTCATTCGTCAATAAAATCACTGATTTTGAGGGCAAAGAAGAATTCGTTCATACACCAATTCTCCGCGACCGAGTTTTCAAAAAATCAACCACGGACTACATTCTCGAATGTATGGAAACAGTCGCCACAAGCGGAACAGGTCATCGTGCAGACCTCAAGGACGTTTCTCTCGGCGTAAAGACCGGAACAGCCCAGATGGCCGACCCGAACACAGGCGCATACTCAACGACAGATTTCGTTTCCAATTGTATGGCAATCTTCCCGATTGAAAACCCGGAAATCATTCTCTACATCGTAATCGAAAAGGCAAAGGGCGAAACTTACGCAGGCCGAATCGTAGCACCTGTAATCGCCAAAGCCGCCGATGTAATAATCGACCATTTGGGAATGGCACGAGGCAAAGCTTCAAGCCTGGCCCACCCTGGATCAGTTTCAATCGCAGGTACCAAACCAATCGTCCTTGAAGGAACAGTCCCGGACTTCCGTGGAGTTTCAAAAAGACAGCTTCTTCCTCTTCTCAATTACAGAAATATCACGATTAAAATCAACGGTGACGGCTGGGTTAAAAATCAGGAGCCGCCGGCAGGAACGCCAATCACGGAGAACATGGAAATTGAACTCTATCTGGAATAAAAATCTCCGTCTTTTCATGAGCCGCTTTCCCAATCTGGCGAAAATGTTCTCTCTCCAGAGCGAATCCGACATTCCTGGCGACATTCCGCAGCATCTTATCGCCCCGATTGAAATTCTTGCTTCAAAATCAAATTGTCCCACGGCAAAAGAAGGCGGGAAGTTCCTTCACTCGGCATACAATCCGCTCCGAGAGGCAGAGCAAGCCGCAAAATCAGCAAACTCTTCTGTTCCTGACTGCGGTGGCTGCACATTTTTTTCATGCGGACTTGGATATGCGGCAATCAGCTACGCAAATCTGTTCCCGAACGACACCATTATTATTGTCGAAAACGATCCAAGATATTTTTTTACGGCACTTTCGCTGGTTGACTGGGAGCCTCTTTTCAAGCACGCAAATTTCATCATCGCGCTCGGAACAGGAATAGACAGCGTAGTGAGCCTGATTGAGCACACGTCAGGGCTAAAACACACGGCGATTTGCGAGAATACAGCGCAAAGCCAGCATGCCGCAGATTATTTTTCTGCCCTGCGCTCGCTGATTGAACGCAACAAACGCAAGGTCGAGATAAACGCTTCCACGCTCGAAAAATTTTCAAAGCTCTGGCTCAAAAACACTTGCCGGAACCTTCATTTTCTTGCAGAGACTGATGGCGTGAATATTTACAAAGATTCTTGTCCAAAAGATTTACCGTGCGTAATTCTAGCGGCCGGTCCAACTCTCGAAGAAGCCCTGCCCCATCTTGCAGAACTAAAAAAGCGGTCAATTTTAATCGCCGTGGACACCGCTTTGCGAGCCTGCCTGAGGGCAGGAGTAGAGCCGGATTTTGTGATTCTCGCCGACCCTCAATATTACGCTTACAGACACATCGCGGGCCTCAAAAGCCCTTCGAGCATTCTGATTACAGAAAGCGCGGCTTATCCCGCAGTTTTCCGCTTTGAGTGCAAAAAAATCGTCATGTGCGCGTCTCTTTTTCCGCTTGGGCAATACATCGAAAAGCAAATCGGCAGCAAGGGAGAGCTTGTTGCGGGAGGCTCAGTCTCAACGACAGCATGGGATTTCGCGCGTTTTATCGGAGCAAAAGAAATTTTCTGCGCAGGCCTTGATTTGGGCTATCCTGGTTTTCAGACACACATCAAAGGCTCCACTTTTGAAGAAGCGATTCACACAAAATCCACGCGTCTTTTAACCGCCGAAAAACAAGGCTCCCAGATTCTCTTCGGAGCAGGCATGAGCCGGGAATCAGACTACGAAGGACAGCCAATTCTGACCGACAGCAAAATGAAGATGTTCGCCTGGTGGTTCGAAAGCAAGCAGGAAGAATTCAAAAGCTCAATAAAAAGCTACACTCTCTCAAATAAATCACTCAAGATTCCGGGATTCCAGATTGCAAGCATGGACACAATTCTTTCCCGCCCTGAAAAATCCGAACAAAAAACGGAATTTCTGAACAGCAAGGGGGGTACGGGGGTAAATACCCCTGTAGAAAGGGTAGGGAGCGACGGCGGAGCCGGCAAAACCTGTGAGACAGGTTTTGAGCGAGTCTCGGCGAAGGCTGTGCCTGAGCCGCGGAAAACTTCAACTTCAAACTCATTCTTCACCACTTCCCTCTCAAACCTCAAATCCGGCCTTGAAGGACTTTACGCCACGGCCAGAAAAGGATTCCGGCTCGCTGATGACGGCATAAAATCCGCTGTGCCCCAAAAAGCCCTGCCAGAACTTGAAAAAATCGACTCAAAAATCCTGCACTCAGAGTACAAAGAAATAGCTTCTTTGGTATTCCCGACAGAAAAACGCCTTGCCGAGCTTTACCAGAATCTTCCGCCAATGAACAACGAAATCAAATCGTCTCTGCAAAAATCCCGCACAATCTACAAAGAGCTCATGAACAGCATCGCGCAATATCAGAAATATTTGCGATGACACACAGATTCTCTAATTTTCTTGATTTTTCGTAGAAAAATCGAATCTGTGTGGCAATTTTTATAATTTTCCCTAAAGACTTTCTTTGCTTCGACCGAAAATAATATTGTACCGTGCAGTACAGGATGTGTTCGTCCGCTGTCAAAAGAACGTAACATCCAGACACCCTGTACCGCGAAAAATGCAGGCTCCTTGTAGCTGTGAAATGCAAGTGAGCAACATTTTCGGTCTCCATGATTTTGAAAGACAAAGAGCGTGTAAGGCTTTTTGTCTTTTTTTTTGTAAACTGGAAATCCATGCGGGGGCATCTTCGTTCAGTCAATTACATTCAAGTTTTTCGGTAATTCTGCCGATACTATAGATGGAGATTTCTATGACTTCGTTTAATGTAGCAGAATTAACGGATGGGCAACGTTTTGGCGCGCCGCTTATCCTCGACAAACATTTTATAGTTCTCGACCAAAACATCGGTTTCAGCAAAGCTCTTCAAACTCGACTTGTCGAATGGGGATTCAAAACGCTTTATTCTGAATCTGCAGAAGTTACCGATACAAAACCAAAAGTTATTGTAGATACAGATGCACCCGCAGCTTCGCCAGCAAAATTTGAGACGGTTGATATCGATCTTGACACACTTAACGAAGAATACAAGGACAAATCAAACGCACTTAACGCAAAACTCAAAGAAACTCTCTCAAAAATAAATCTCGAAATCAAGAATTTTCCGAACAAAAACCGAATGGAAAACGTTCTGACAGTGTACAACGAATTCATGGATTACACACAGCATGTTTTCACCCGCTATGTCACGCACAAAGAAATGAAAATCGGTGAGCTTTCAGAATCAATCTCCCTGCTCATAGATTTCGTAAAAGCAAATAAAAAATATCTTCTCCGCATCCAGCCGACCGAAGAGCACAAACTTGACAAAAATTTTCTTACAAGCCACTGTTTGCGCTCGACAATTCTTTCGATTGTAATTGCATTGCAGATTAATATGCCGATGCAAAAAATGATTGATCTCGGCGTTGCAGCAATAATTCACGAAATCGGCCAGATTAAACTTCCGCCGCAGCTTTACCTCACAACAAAACCGCTTTCACCGCAGGCAAGAAATCTTCTGGCAACACATACAGTCCTTGGGTTCAATATCGTCAAGGATCTTGAATTCCCGCTCCCGATTCAGGTAGCAATTTTGGAGCACCACGAACGAGAGAACGGACAGGGCTATCCTCGCCGGCTCACAGGAAACAAAATTTCGGCTTACGGAAAGATTCTTTCGGTTGCATGCAGTTACGAAGCAATTACGTCACCGCGACATTACAAAGAAGCACGCTCACTTTACGAGGCAACGATTGAGCTTCTTCTGAACAAAGATAAACGCTACGATGATATTGTAATCAAAGCACTCGTTACGGCCGTTTCACTCTTCCCGATTGGAACTTACGTCTATCTCTCAAATGGAAAAATCGCGCAGGTTACAGAAAGTAATCCGTCCGATCCGAGATTGCCGATTGTTGAGCTGGTCGGTGAAAAGAACGAAGCCGGAAATCCAAAAACGATTATCACAGACAACGATAAGAACAAAATTGTGCGAGTCCTCAACAAAGAAGAACTCAAAGGCGTCCAAGCGTATATAAAATAGATGGCAATTAGCAGTTAGCCTGAACTTCGAGTTTTGATTAATTGGATAAACACAAATCATGCTCTCAGCAAGAACCGCCCCTTAGGAATCCACGGTTGCGCGTATAAGGTATCTGACTCGCTACGCTCGCTCGCGCAAAGTGGATTCAGGGGCGAACCTTGCTTACGCATGATTTGCAATTTTTTGGCGCGAATCTTCTTCCTCCGGGCTTTTCAGCCTTCGCTAACGCTCATTGCTACGCTCCCTCCGGTCGCTCCGCAACTAAAGGGCTTACAATCCCGCGCGAAAATTTAATTGAAAAACTGTCGGATTTTGTCTGCTTCGGCGTAGAATTGTTCGTCTAGCCTTGGTGGATTTTTTGTAAAATACAAGATTTGCTGAAGTTCGTCCAGGCTTCTGGCTCCCCACACGGGAATTACGTTTTCAAACGGCAGGAAATACCCCAACGCCAGCGGAAGATTCGTAACGACACCGCCACACAAAGGCTGCATCGCAATGAAACCAATGTCCTTTTCGTAAAATTTTCTGGTAAGTTCCTCAACACTCTCAGGACAAAGCATATTGAACGGAAACTGAATTGTTTCCCAGCCTGCATCAGAATAAAGGACACGCTCAGCGACATCCATTGAATCGGTTACGATACCAAAATGCCGGACAACGCCCGCCGACTTTAATTCAATCAGTTTTTCCAGGATTTCTGTGTCATCATTGATTTTGGGGAGTGTCTCTGGATTTTCGAGCTGGTAAAGGTCGATGTAGCTCGTTTCAAGATTGCGCAAACTGACATCAATATCAATTGCAAGCTCACCACCATTGCGCGGAGAACTTTTTGTGGCGATGAATACATTTTCGCGCACATCCGCCAGAGCTTTTCCAAGACGACGCTCACTTTCCGGTGCCTTTGTGGAAGTATCGAAAAAATTCACGCCGTCTTCGTAAGCCATGCGAATCATCTGGTAAGCAGTTTCGGCATCGTCAATCTCCCCAATCCCCTGCGCACCAAACGCCGTCCGAGAAACCAATAAATTAGACTTACCAAGCGCAATGTAATCCATGACAGAACCAAAAGATTATCCACAGATTAGCACCGATTTTCACAGATTATAAGGTTTGTAAATCGAAAGTCGTTCTTGAAATACGAAAGATTTTCGCAATTCAAAACCTCTAATCTGTGTGTATCTGTGAAAATCTGTGGATAGTTTATCTCTCTACAGGTTTGTAGTTTTTGATGGCTGCGAACAAGAATGTGTGAAGGTCCTCAATCTTGACTCGCTCCTGCTCCATGCTGTCACGGAAGCGGACTGTGACTGTACCGAAGTTGTTGTTTACTGAGCCGTCGTCGTTCTTTTCGTTGATTGTGTCGTAGTCAACTGTAACGCAGAACGGAGTTCCAACCTCATCCTGGCGGCGGTATCGCTTACCGACTGTGCCAGAAACGTCGAAATCAGTTACGAAATCTTCTTTGAGCATGTGCTGGATTTCTTTTGCCTTTTCTGCCAGGCCGTCTTTCTTCATCAATGGAAGGACAGCAACTGTGATTGGTGCCAGCTTTGGATGCAGGTGAAGAACTGTTCGGTAGTCTTCTTTGCCGTCTTTTCCGACATTCTCTTCTTCGTAAGCTTCGCAAAGGAACATGAGGAAGTTGCGGTTAAGACCTGCAGAAGTTTCGATTACGTAAGGAATGAACTTTTTGTTTCCGTCTTCCTGATCGATGTAGCTCATGTCCTTCTTTGAGTATTCCTGATGCTGTGAAAGATCGAAGTCTGTGCGGGAGTGGATACCCTCAACCTCTTCAAAGCCAATCGGGAAGTTGTATGTAACGTCGTAAGCGTCTTTTGCGTAGTGAGCGAGCTTGTCGTGGTGATGCCATTTGAGGTTCTTCTCGGCAATACCGTATTTGAGGTAGAAGTTCCAGCGATCCTGACGCCATCGCTCGAAAGTCTCGTCCTCTGTGCCCGGCTTACAGAAATATTCCATTTCCATCTGCTCGAATTCGCAGGTACGGAAAATGAAGTTCTTGAAAATAATCTCGTTTCGGAATGATTTACCAACCTGAGCAACGCCAAAAGGAACCTTCATGCGGTTTGACTGAACGATGCTCTTGAAATCTGTGAAGATACCCTGACAAGTCTCCGGGCGGAGATAGATAAGGTGTGATTCATCTGCGATTGGGCCCTGATATGTCTTGAACATGAGGTTGAATTCGCGGACAGCTGTATATTTGCGGTTCTCGCTTTTACATGTAGGACAGTTGATGTTGGCATCGATATATGCCTTCATTTCTTCGTGAGTCATTGTATCAACTGGTTTTCCAGGATCTTTGTCCGGATTTGCGGCAACGAAATCCTCGATTAATTTATCTGCACGGTGGCGAGCCTGACACTCCAAGCAGTCAACCATCGGGTCTGAGAAGTGGTCAACGTGACCAGAAGCCTTCCATGTTGTGTGATGCTGGAAAATTGCGGAATCAAGACCAACAACATCATCATGGAGCTGGGTCATTTCCTTCCACCATGCGTTCTGAATATTGCGTTTGAAATCAACACCGAGCGGGCCGTAATCCCATGCACCAGCCTGTCCACCGTAAATCTCGGAAGCCTGATATACAAAACCGCGTCGCTTACAGAGCGAAATGATTTTGTCCAAAGTACATGCGTGTGGATCAGCCACAACCTTTTCATTTTTTGCCATTTTTAATTCTCCTTTCATCCACCCCTGGCGTGGAGCAGACGGATAAAAAATAATTAAGGAGATTTTATCAAATTTTGAAGATTTCTACAATTAGAAAAATCGGGGCGTAGCGGGGTGCGGTTCAGGCATAGCCTTCACCGAGACTCGTCTACAAACTCGTCTCACGAGTTTGTTCGCCTAACGGCGACCGTCTCCCTACCCCGCAGATGGGGGTGTGTGAGCAATGAAATGCGAACCAGGGGGAAGGCTTTCCCCCTTTAATTGATAAACTCAAAGTGCTGCCAGTCTTTTACGCCCTTCCAGTCACCGCCCCATTCAAAGCCGCGGCTCGTAAAAAGTTTGTAAGCCAGGTCATTGTGGTCAATTTTGTAAGGAAAATTTTTGCTTCGGTCGAGATATGGTGCGCTGTTAAGAGGCTCAATGTTTGGCTTTCCATTCACAAGCTTGTAGTAAGGATTGTAGAGCGGGTTGATGTCCACGGCCAGCCCTGCCCCATGTTTTGAAACCGTGGTCGTATGAGAAATAAAACGGAAGTTGAAGCACGAAGAATTGTTGTCACTCATAGATTTTTCGTCGTCCGCGTCATACTCATCAATAAGGCGGATTTTTTCAATCGGATAATTAGCGGCATACAAGTCCTTGAAAATTCCAAGGAGCACATCGGCGATTTTGACGTTGCATACAAGCTCGCCCTCTTTTACAGCACCGTCCAAAGTTTTATGCAGCACATGAAGATATCGCAATTTTGTGCGGGGAATTGTGCAGTCAGCCTTAAAAGACTTTCCCTGCATTTTTGCAAAAAGCTCATCAGAAATCTCAATTATATAGAAAGAAGATTCAATTTCATCGTTCAAATCCATTTCGATTTTCTCCACAAAAGATTGTTTTTCCTGAGCAAAACAAAGCCCCGAAAGGGAAAAAGCCAGCAAAAGAGGCAGAATATTTTTCATCATGGGAAATTATAGCAAAAAATCAAAGAAATTCCGAATCCAACGGAAGTTTTTTTTGGATTATTCTGACAACTTTATATTTGCATTGCCGAAAATTGAATTTTTTTGGAAATAAATATATGTAAGAAAAAAGAAATAGTCTTACACATATTTTCCACAGAGAGGTGCAAATATGCCACACAGATTCGAGATTCCTACGGAATCTCAGAGAGGGAAAAAAAATGTTT